>Ga0335085_10000242_pt1 | contig 170247 bp, 152 predicted proteins | sample Lox_Sample_45_FD_206712 | JGI IMG/M metagenome (GOLD analysis project Ga0335085, IMG submission 206712) | Soil microbial communities from Loxahatchee National Wildlife Refuge, Florida, United States - Lox_Sample_4.5 | ecosystem: Environmental > Terrestrial > Soil > Wetlands | place: USA... | reverse complement strand
TGCCGTGGTCGGTCAGGACCAGATCACCCTGCGTCTCGTTGTGGGCCTTCACCAGCCCGAGGGCCATTCCCGGCACCACCCAGAGATCGCCCTTCCCGTCGGCATCCTGCACGTGGAGCGCCCGGAACGTGCCGGCCGGTACGGTGACGCTCTCAAATCCGAGAGACTTGGATTGGGCGCACTTTTCGAGCCCCGTCTGCCCGGCACCGGCGTGCGCCATCGGCCCGTCCATCGGCATCGTCATCGCGGGCATCGTGCCGAACTTCATGATCATCGCCCGCGGATGCTCCATCCCCGGCCCGAAGCCGGCCGTCAGGATCTTGGAGACCGCCGCCATCTTCTGACCGCCCGGCCCTGTGATCCCGGCCATCGCCATCTCGATCCAGAGATACGCGGTGTCGCCGTGCGACTCGGTACCGACGACCGAGATCTTCATGGTGGCGCCGTCCTCGTTACCGCCCGTGAACCGGTACGCCGACCACGCGCCCACCGGCGGGTGGGCGAACTGCTTGCAGAGGGCGACGAGATCCTGGGCGTGGAGCGGAGCGGCGGCGACGGACAGAACGGCCACGGCAACGGCGGGTCTCAACATGGAACCTCTCCCGGGGAAGGTCGGTGGTCGTCCCGAAATGACCACCCCGATCCGCCCGGGTCAAGTCCGGGTCAGTCGTCTCCTCCGGGCCCCCGCCCGCCGCCGCGCCGGCCGCCCCCCGGCGTGGTGAGCGCCTGCGGCAGCTTGTTCCACAATGTGGGACCCAGCACCGCCTTGGCCTTCGCGAGCGCTTTGCGGACGTTGTCCCGGCCCATCTGCAGCTTGGGACGGAGGCGCGCGAACAGGATGCCCGGATCGGGGCGGTCACCCGCCGACTTCACCGCGGCCTGGAGCGAGTCGCCGACGGCCGTGTTCTGCGCGTCCAGCGAGTCCGAGATCGCCTGCAAGGCCGAGTCCTGCGCCGGGGAAAATCCCAGCGAGTCCTTGAACCCGAGAATCACAGGAATGGGGTTCGGGAGGATCTGCGCGAGACGGGCCGAGAAGTCCGGGGTTCCGGCGCCGGCTCCGCCGCCGCCGAATCCGCCTCCCCCGAACCTCCCGCCTCCGCCCGCGCCGCCGCCGCCGCCGCCGCCGCCCCGGCCGCCGAAGGCCGTGCGAATGCGCTGGCGGACCGGATCGGGACCGATGGTGAAGTGCCCCTGGAAGCCGATCTGGAAGGGCACCGTCACGCCGCTATTCGCCCCTTGCCGCGACCCGAAGTGCCCGTTCACCGAGTAGATGAAGCTCGACGTCGCCGTGTTGAAGCCCCGCACGTAGAGCAGGACGGGGTCGGGTGCCGCGGCGTAGCCCCAGCCGTGCAGGTCGTCGGACCCGTGCAGCCACTCGTCCAGGCCGCCGAGGAAATTGACCGTCAAGAGGGACAGCGTCAGGCGGCGGTCCAGTCCGAACCAGTCGGGGCGGTAGTTGACCTGGAAATCGAGGGAGGTCTGCCACGGTCCGGTGCACGAGTTCCGGGCGGCGATCCGGCCCAGCTGTCCGGCGAGGCAGTCCCGCGCGCCCGCGTTGTTCGCGAGGAGGGCGCGCATCGCGGCAGCCACGGCGGGATCGGCCACGGTGGCGGGGTCGAACACGAACGCGCGGTCGTTCCGCGCCCCGTCCCCGTTGACGTCGGAGCCCACCATCGGCGTGTAGGGCGTGCCCGAGTTCAGCCGTCCGATCGCGGTGACCTCGAGCGCGGCGCTCACGGGATACGTAGCCGTCGCCAGCAGCGCGTGCCGGCGCTCGAAATCGCTCGTGGCCCATTCCCGCACGTTCGGGTCCCCCGCCGTGGTGGGCGCGGCGAAGCCCTGGGTCGCGGCGCAACACGAGAACGACGACTGATCCATGGCGCGCGTGAACGTATACGAGATCTGGAAAGTCGCGCCGCGCGCCGTGAATCCCCCGAAGCCCACGGTCACCTGCTTCGCGTCCGACTCGAGGTCCGAGCCGATCTGGATCACCTGCCCGTACTGCGGATGCAGGCGCGAATCGAGCGAGCTCAAGACCCCGGTCGTGGTCTGGATCGAGTCCTCGGGCACGTAAACCGGACGGTTCCCCTCCTGCGGCAGGGTGAACTGCGGGGTGGTGTTGAGGTTCAGGTCCCGGAAGCCGTACTGGCTCATCCCGCGGGCATAGTTGGCGTCCAGGGACACCGTGTAGGTCCCGCCCAACACCCGGTGCTGGACGTCCAGGGACGCCCGCCAGGCGCGGGGCGCCGTGTAGCGGGGATCGAAGACCGTGACGTTGGGATTGGGACTGATCTCGACCGCCGTCGCGGTGTCGGTGCACGCCGCGGGAACGCTCCCGGGATCTCCGGCATAGGCGTTCCAGTCGGGGATCGGCACCGCCGCGCCGATGCAGACCAGCTGGGTTTCGGCGTCGGAGAGCCCCGGGGCCGCGAGGGCGGCCGAATAGAGGCTCGCCGGAGTGAGCGACCGGAAGTCGCCGAAGCCGCCCCGGACGATGGTGGCGGGGAAGCCCTGGGACGATCCCGGCATCCAGGTGAACCCCACCCGCGGTGAGAAGTGCACCTCGGACGGGATCTGGTCGGTGCGGACGCCGAAGAGCGAGTCCACGGCGGGGTTGAACGGCGGCGCCCCGGTGAAGTGGGCCGTCTCCAGGCGGCCGCCGTAGGCGACCTGCACCGCCGGGCCGGTCCGCCAGGTGTCGCCGAGATAAACCGCGCCGTTCCACGCCGTGCCCGCCTGCTGGAGCGGCGCGAGGGTGCGCGTGTACTCATCCGGCTGGTTGCTTTCGAACGCGCCGAGCGAGGGATAGAGGAAGGTGCCCAGCTGGTTCGGGGTCTGCAGGGCGCGCTGCTGGCTCCCGTTGAGATAGAGGCCCAGCTTGATCCGGTGGGCGGCGCTGCCCGGAAGCCAGGAGAACTCGTCCGACGTTTCGAGGCCCCGCGTCAGGCTGGTCTGGGGAAACCCGGGGTTGCCGCCGAACGACAGGTTCGCGATGCCCAGCGCCGAGTCCGAGAGGCTCGACCCCACCTGCACCCGGCCCTCGGGCAGGGCGAGGAAGCCGCTCTGGTCGTTCCGGTCGCTCGACGCGTACGCGCGGAGCTCGTTGATGAAGTTCCCGCCGATGTAGGACGTCAGCATCGCCATCACGCCGCCGCCGTCCTCGTACCGGGTCCCGCCCGTGGGCGGCAGGGACAGGGCGCCGATCCGGGTCGGATCCTGCGAGGTCCAGCGCCCGTCGAAGCGCACCATCAAGGTCTGCACGTCCGATAGGTCCCAGTCGAGGCGGAGGAGTCCGTTGGTGTTGTCGGTCGAGCGGTTGTCCGGGATCCCCGGCAGGTTCACCGGCACCCCTTCCCCCTGGGCCACCTGGATGAATTTCGCCACCGAGTCGGGGCTCACGCCCAGGCGGGCGAGGGTCGCGGGATCGGCGGAGAGCAGGGAGGGCAGCGCCTGTCCGCGGAAGCGCCCCTGCAGGGCCCCGAAGACGAAGAGGCGGTTCGGGACGATGGGGCCGCCGAAGCCCCCGCCGATCTGGTTCTGGGTGTAGCCCTGGCTGAACGGCGAATCGGTCACGCCACCCCAGGCGAGGTCGCGATCGCGGAGGGTGTAGGTGAAGGACCCCTGCGCCAGGTTGGTGCCGCTGCGCGTGGTGGACGCCACGAGGCCGCCCGAGAACTGCCCGCGGGCCACGTCGTACGTGCTGGTGACCACCCGGGTGCTCCGCACCGCGTCCTGGGGCACCGACCCCGACCCGAACGTCATCCCGTCGAGCGTGATGTCGTTCGCCGTGGGGCGCTGGCCCGCCACGGAGAACTGCGCGCTGGTCGAGTCGGTCTCACCGATGCCGACCACCCCGGGCACCAGGGTCGCGAGCGCGTTCAAGTCCGAGGCGTCGATGGGGAGCCGGACCACCTGCTCGGGATTGAGGTTCCGGTCGACCTCGCCGGGAGAGGGCACCGTGGTCCGGTTGGGGGCCCGCCCGCGGACCGTGACGCCGTCGATCTCCACCGCCGCCATTCCCATCGTCACGTTCGCGACCAGGCGGTCTTCGTCGGCCTGGCGGGCGAGGGTGAAGCGCTGGGGCGCCATTCCCACGGCGCGCACCATCATCTGGTACTGGCCGCCGCCGTCGGGGAAGACGATGGTGTAGCGGCCCTTCGCATCCGTGGCGCGCTGACGCGAGATCTGCGTCTCGACGGAGGTCGCCTGGACCACGGCGCCGGCGAGGGGCTGGGAATCGGGCCCCAGCACCACGCCGGTGATGATGTCGGTGGTGGTGCCCACCTGCGCCGGGGCCCGGGCCACCGGAACGAGCGCCAGGAATCCCGCGGCCACCAGCCACCGCCCCACGCCGCCCTTCACCACCGGCTCCCCCGGAGTCGCGAATCACCTCACATACGAGACGCCGAACGGGGCCGCTGACCGTGTTTCACGGCTCGGTGCGCTGGGGCGCGCGCGGCGGCCGGACGGCCCGCCACACCGGAAACTCCCCTACGCCCGACGACCCGTAGACCAGTCCGGAGTAGGCGCCGAACTCGGCGCCGAGGAGCCGGTCGAACATCCCCCAGCGCGCGAGTCCCCAGCCTTCCGGCTCGAGGAGCGCGAAGACCAGCCGTCCCAGCGGCTGGGCGGTGGACACGAAGAAGGTTCCGGCCGGAAGGGTCCGAGGCACGCGCGTGAGGGTCCCCTGTACGCTCAGGAGGTGATGCCCCTGGAACTCGCGCGGAGACCAGGTCAGCTGGGCGCCGGACAGGACCTCCACCGTGTCGGTCCAGGCCTCCGTGAGCCGGGTGACCGCGATACCGTGCAGGCGGAGCAGGCGTGCGACGCCGGCGGCGGCCCCGGGCAGGAAGTAGCCCGCCGGGAGCGGGCGGGTCACCGAGTCGGCGAAGCGGTCGTTCACCTCGAGGTTCCAGGTCTTGAGGCGCCCGGTGCCGACGAGGCGGGGGCGCCCGCGGGACGAATCGCCGGACGGCTGCATCACCTCGAGCGGAATCGGCTCTACGCCCCGCCCCGCGAGCCGGTATTCGACCGCCAGGTCCGGGCGGGGGGACAGGCCCGCACCCTCGAGCGCGGTCTCACGGTCGGCGTCGCGCTCGACCCGGCGGATCTCGTCGGCGTGCGCCGCGGCATACTCCAGGGTCTCGACCACGAAGTCGTGGGTGACCTGGATGCGGGTCTTGAAGTCGGCGTGGCTGTACGCTTCGGAGAGAATGCCGATGCGGCCCCGGAGTCCGACGTAGTTCGTGCCGTACCAGCCCACCGGCGCGTAGGTGTCCCAACTCTTCGGGGCCGTCGGGTCTTCGACGTTGCCATAGTCGAAGATCGGCTCGTGATACTTGTCCGCCAGGGTTTTCCGCAGGGCGGGGAGCATCTGGTCCCGGGCGTACGCCAGGGGTCCGGCGGGGCTCGACGGGTCGAGCGGGGGAGCGTAGGTGAGGAGGAAGCCGTGCAGCGTCCCGTCGGTCGTGTGCAGGTCCATCATCACGGCCGGATCCCACGTGGTGTAGACGCGCTCGAGCGACGCCCGGGTTTCCGGGCCCTCCGCCTTGAAGTAATCGCGGTTCAGGTCGAGGTTCATGCCGTCGGCGCGCTGGCCCACCAGCTCGGGACCTTTCTGTTCCGAGCGGTTCACCGCCTGGGGCCCGAAGGCGTCGTTCCCGTCCGGGTTGTAGTCGGGCGCCACGAGGATGACCAGCTGCTGCAGCAGGGCGCGCCGCGGCCCCGCGAGCTCGCGCAGGAGCCCCAGCACCGCCTCCTTCCCCTCGACTTCCCCCGCGTGGATGTTCGCCTGGACGTACACGACCAGCTTCCCGGACGCCCGCGCCTCGGCCGCCGACGTCACGGGCGGATCGGACGCGACGACCAGGTAGACGGGCTTGCCCAGCGTGCTGGTTCCCATCGTGCCGACGGCGATCGGGGCCCCCGCCATCTGGAGCGAGTCGAGGAAGAGACCGACGTCCGCCGACGTCGAGGTCCGGGCGTAATCGGTGCGCTCGGCGGTGGTCCGGGGCAGGCTCTGCGCGGGCAGGATCGCGGGGGCGAGCGCGAAGCAAATCAGAGCGGCGCGGTTCATGGCGAATCCGGGAAGCGGGAAAAGGGAAACGGGAATCGTTAAGATATCTTCGTCCATGGACTCACGCCTTCGGAGCGCGGCACGCTTCACGGCCGGCCGCGTGGTCCCCCTCGCGCTGGCCGTTGTCGCCGGACTGGGCGCCCTGTGGATCACCGCGGCGCCGGGGCCCGGCCTCGAGCCCGACTCGATGTCGTACGTGGGCGCCGCCGAGTGGCTGGTGCGCCACGGCTCGCTCGACGTGCCGACCGCGTACTGGTGGGAGGCGGACAGCACCAGCGCCCTGGGGTCCTTCCCCCCCGGATTCTCGCTCGCCATCGCGGTCCCCGTGGGCCTCGGCGCCGCGCCGGTGCAGGCGGCGCGCCTCGTGATCGTCGCCGCGGCGATGGTCACGGCCTGGGCCCTCGCGTCCGCCGCGTTCGCGGCCGGAGGGTGGATCGCGGCCTGCCTCGCCGCCACGCTCGCCCTGCTCGCGCCGGGCGTCGTCACCCAGCACTGGATCGTCCTGTCCGAGCCCCTGTCCTACGCCCTGCTCGCCGTCACCCTCGGCCTGATGGCGCAGAGGCCGGAACGCTCCTGGGCTTACGGCCTCACCGCCGCGCTCGCCAACATCGTGCGCTACGCCGAGATCGCCGCGGTGGGAGCCGCGGTGCTCTGGGCCCTGGCCCAGCGCGCCGGGTGGCGCGTGCGGGTGCGGCGCGCGGTGCTGGCCGGCGTTCCGGCACTGGTCCTGCAGGGCGCCTGGCTCCTCCGGGAGCGCATCGTCGAAGCCCGCACCCCCTTCGCGACGGTCGGCAGCTTCGGCGGGATGGCGGGAACCGTGAAACAGGGAATCGGCCGGATCGGCGCCTGGCTCGTACCGAGTCCCGTGCTTCCCGCGTCGCTGATTCCGCTGGCGGTCCTGGCCGTTCTCGCCGTGCTCTGGCTGGTCCATCGGACCCTGGCGACACGGGAGACGGGAGACGGGAAACGGGAACGGTGGCTCCTGGCGCTGCTCCTGTTCTCCGCGGTCTACGCCGGCATTCTCCTCTTCTCCCGGGCCTTCGTGGGCGGGGAGATCGAGTTCGACGACCGGATCCTCTCTCCCCTGTACCTCTGCGGCGGGGCCGCCGTCGGAACGATGATCGGGAGCCTCTGGGCCGGCTGGGGCGTGCCCGGGCGCTGGGCGGCGGGGGGGGTCCTGGCGGCGTGGATCGCGGCGGCCGCGGTCGTGGACGTCGGCCAGGTGCGCACGCTCCGAACCGACGGGTACGGGTACGAGGGCGTGGACTGGCAACGGACCGACTTCGCCCAATGGCTCAGAACCCGGGGCGCTTCCTACGAGATCTATTCGAACGACCCGGCGGCGATCTACTTCCTCACGGGCCGGCCGTCGCGCATGCTTCCCGAGACGCTCGCGCCCGACTCCGTGACGCGATTCCGCAGCGTGTTCGACCGGCGTCCGGCCCTGCTGGTGGGATTCCAGGACGACTACCGGGAGTCCGCCTCGCCTCCCGTCCTGGCGCGGCGCTTCGGCCTCTGGAAGCTCCAGGAGTTCGACTACGGCGCAGCCTGGGGCGTGTTGGCGCGATGACGCGCGGGAAGGTTGATTTGAGCCGATGCGGCCGCTGATCATGTGGAACCTGGTGACGCTCGACGGCTTCTTCGAAGGCGCGAAGAGCTGGGACCTGGCGTTCCACGAGACCGTCTGGGGAGACGAGCTGGAGCGGATCTCGATCGACCAGCTCCGGGGCGCCGACTGCCTGCTCTTCGGCCGGACGACGTACGAAGGGATGGCGGCCTACTGGGCCAAGGCGACGGGCACCGTGGCCGAGCTGATGAACGGCATCCGGAAGGTCGTGTTCTCCCGCACCCTGGCCCGTGCCGACTGGAACAACACCCGGCTCGTGGCCGGGCCCGCCGAGGAGGAGGTTTCGCGCATCAAGGGAGAACCCGGCAAGGACATCCTCATCTTCGGCAGCGCCAACCTGACGGACTCGCTGTCACGCCGTGGACTGATCGACGAGTACCGGATCGGCCTCGTCCCGGTGGTCCTGGGCGTCGGGAACCCCCTGTTCAAGGCCGGGAACCCGATGCAGCTCCACCTCGCGCAAACCACGCCGCTGGAGTCCGGCTGCACCATCCTGCGCCTTCACCCGCGCGAGGGACCGCGCTGACGGCGCTCGACCTCGCCATCCGAGTGTCCTGGACCGCCCTCCTGCTGCTCGCCCTCACCGGCGCGGGAGCTCAGGCGCAGGGCGATTTGCGCGTCCTCGTGGGCGGCCTGGAGCTGACTCACCCGTACGGCGTGCTGCTGGGGCTCCCCCTCGGCGACGGGCCCTTCAGCCTCGAGGGACAGGTCGGTCCCGGAGGTGCAGGAGGATCCCTCAACCTGGCCGGACCCCTGGGTCCCGGAAACGACCGCGGGGAGGGCGTGAGGTGGTTCGTGAGCGCCGGCATCGGTCCCTACTTCCAGGACTCGAACCCGGGTCGCCCCGTGGGAGGCGTGTACACCGTGATCGGCGGCCTGCGACTCGTAACGGGAGGCGGCGATCGCTTCCGATTCTCCGATCGAGGGGGGCTGACCCTCGAAGCGGGGCTCGGCGTTTTCCAGACCACCGGGGGGCCGAACCCGTCCGGGTTGCGGCGCGGCGTCGCGGGCCGCCTCGCGGCGGGATGGCAATTCTGAACCTCGACACCTTCACCACGCCGCGCCTCTCCGCCGAGCGGCTGACGTCCGCGCACCGGAAGGAGATCGCCCGAATGCACCGGGACCCCTCGGTGATGGAGCACCTCGGCGGGGTGCGGGACGCGGACCAGACCCGGGAGTACCTGGACCGCAACCTGGCGCATTGGGAGCGCTACGGGTACGGCCTCTGGATCCTCCGCGGGACGGTGGGCGGCGAGGTGATCGGGCGGGCCGTCCTCCGGCACCTCATCCTGGACGGGCGGGACGAGATCGAGACCGGGTACGCCTTCTACCCGCCGTACTGGGGCCGGGGTCTCGCCACGGAGGTCGCCCGGACGTGCGTCGAGATGGGCTTCACGCTCCTGGGCGCCCCGTCCGTCGTGGGCCTGACCCTCCCCGCCAACCTCGCCTCCCAGCGCGTCCTGACGAAAGCCGGAATGTCGCGGGACGGCGAGGTCCAGCACGCCGGATCTCTTCACGTTCTCCTCAGGGTCACCCGGCCGGTCTGGGCCGCCACCGGCTAGATTGCCCGCGTGAGCCGAGGACTGCGGAGCCTGTTCAGCGACGAGGCGGGTGACACCGGCGGGCGGGTGCTCACCCTGTACGCCGTCCTCGTCGCCGCCAACGCCGGCAGTTGGGCCTGGGCCTTGATCGCCTTCCGCCATTTCCCCCTGCTGCTCGGGACCGCGCTGCTCGCCTATGGCCTCGGCCTCCGGCACGCCATCGACGCCGACCACATCGCGGCCATCGACAACGTGACGCGGAAGCTGATGCAGGAGGGGAAGCGCCCCGTCGGGGTCGGGTTCTTCTTCTCGCTCGGGCATTCCACCGTGGTCGTGCTCGCGTCGGTGGCGATCGCGGCCACGGCGCTGGCGCTCAACACGCACCTGGCGGCCTGGCACGACGTGGGCGCCGTGGTCGGCACCATCGCGTCCGCGGGTTTTCTTCTCGTCATCGCCGCCATCAACATCGTGGTGCTGGTCTCCGTCTACCGCACCTTCCATCGGGTCCGCGCCGAAGGGCGGTACGCCGACGAGGACCTGAACGCGCTGCTGGCGGGCGGGGGCCTGCTGGCCCGCCTGTTCCGCCCGATGTTCGCGATGATCCGCCGCAGCTGGCACATGTACCCGCTCGGCCTCCTGTTCGGCCTGGGCTTCGACACCGCCACGGAAATCGGCCTGCTCGGGATCTCCGCCGCCGAGGCCGCGCGCGGCATGCCGATCTGGACCATCCTGGTCTTCCCGGCGCTCTTCACCGCCGGGATGTCGCTCGTGGACACCACCGATTCGGTCCTGATGCTCGGCGCCTACGGCTGGGCCTTCACGACCCCGATCCGCAAGCTCTACTACAACCTCACCATCACCTTCGTGTCCGTGGTGGTCGCGCTGCTGGTGGGGGGAATCGAAGCCCTCGGCCTCGTGGTCCAGAAATTCGGGCTCACGGGGCGCTTCTGGGACATCATCCGGTCCCTGAACTCGGACTTCGGCTCCGTCGGTTACCTGATCATCGGGGTGTTCGTCGTGAGCTGGGCGCTCTCGGCGGGCATCTACCGGCTGAAGGGCTACGACCGGCTGGAGCCCGCGCCGTGACGCCGGCGCGGGGCATGATGACCCTCTGGGTGGTCTGGGTCGTGAGCTGGTGGGCGGCGGCGGTGTGGAGCGACCGGGCGGTGAAGGGTCCGGGCGCCGGTCCGCAACTCGTCTACAATCTGCTGACCATCTCCGGGGCGCTCCTGCTCTTCGCGGTGTTCTCCCCCGACCGCTTCTGGCGCCTGCCCCGCGCCGCCCAGTGGGGGACGGTCGCGGTCGCGGGGCTCGGCTTCGCGTTCGCGTGGTGGGCCAGAATCCACCTGGGCCGATTCTGGGCCCGCAACGTCTCGCGCAAGGCGGACCATCGCGTGGTCGACACCGGCCCCTATGCCCTGGTCCGTCACCCCATTTACACCGGGATCATCCTGGCGACGGGGGCGACCGCCGTGCTGAAGGCGACGCCCTTCGCGTGGGCCGGCGTGGTCGTGATGACGGCCGGCTGGTACGTGAAAGCGCGGCTCGAAGAGCGGTTCCTGCGCGGGGAGTTGGGCGACGCCTATGCGGCATATGCCGCCCGGGTGCCGATGCTGGTCCCGTTCATCTGAGAGGGACGGGCGCCGACTCGCGGGCCCGCCGCGCCGAGTGGAGGTAGCGAAGCCGGGCGCGCAAGTCGAGGTTGCGGGGTCGCCTTCGCGAGCGCCCGATGACTCCCGCCAAAGCCGTTCTGCTCGGTGGCCTGACCGTAGCCGTCCTCGACATCGCGGACGCCATCATCTACTACGGCTTCCTGGGGGCCACGCCCCTCCGGATCTTCCAGTCGATCGCGCTGGGCGTCCTGGGGCGCGCCGCCTATGACGGCGGAATCGCCACCGCGCTCCTGGGCGCCGCGCTCCACTGCGGCATTTCGCTCACGATCGTGCTGGGGTTCTACCTGGCCGCCCGCCGCCGGCCCGCGCTGGTCGCGCGGCCGTGGATCGCCGGGGCGATCTACGGCGTGGGGGTCTACCTGGTGATGTACCTGGTGGTACTGCCGCTGTCGCGGGTGGGGATGCCGCGGTTTGACCGCGCGGGGACGGTGGCCGACGAGGTGCTCATTCACATCTTCGGGGTCGGGATCCCCGCGGCGTGGTTCGCGCGCGCCGCGGGGATCCGTCCGGTCAACGGCTCTTGATGAAGGTCCCCGCCTGGAGCTCGGCGTAGGCCTGCCGCAGCTCGTCCGGCGTGTTCATCACGATCGGCCCGTACCACGCCACCGGCTCCTCGAGGGGCCGGCCCGACACGAGCAGGAAGCGGATCCCCTGCTCGCCCGCCTGCACGGTGATCTCATCCCCGCCGCCGAACAGCACGAGTGACCGGTTGCCGGTCCTCTCGTACGCCGCGGCCGCCTCGGTCCCCACGGTCTCCGTGAGCACCGCGCGCGGCTGCGAGGCGTCGCGGAACGTGCCCGATCCGTCGAACACGTACGCGAACGCGTGCCGCGCGCCTTCGACCGGAAGGGTTTTCCGCTTCCCGGGCGGAACCCACACGTCGAGGTACCGCGGATCGGCGGCTACGCCTTCCACGGGACCCTGCTTCCCCCAGAAGTCGCCGCAGACCACGCGCACCACGGTGCCGTCGTCGTCGGTCACCTCGGGGATGTCCTTCGCCAGCACGTCCTGATACCGCGGATCGGTCATCTTCAGCCGCTGCGGCAGGTTGGCCCAGAGCTGGAACCCGTGCATCAGCCCCTGGGGGTCGCCCTTGGGCATTTCCTGGTGCAGGATCCCGCTCCCCGCGGTCATCCACTGCACGTCTCCCGCGCCGAGCGATCCCCGGTTGCCGAGCGAGTCGCCGTGATCCACGGTGCCCTTCAGCACGTAGGTGATCGTCTCGATCCCGCGGTGGGGATGCCACGGGAACCCCGCGAGATAGTCGGCGGGGCGGTCGTTGCGGAAATCGTCGAAAAGAAGAAAGGGATCGAATTCCCGGGTTTCGCCGAACCCGAACGCCCGGCGCAGCCTGACGCCGGCGCCTTCGATGGTCGGCTGGGATTCGATGATGCGTTCAACCGGTCGCAGAGACACCTGAACCTCCGAATGGTGGGACCACAGCTCGGCTAGCGGAACGCGCGGCCCCCGGGGAAAGTTCCCGCGCACCGCTAGATTTGGCGAATGCGCACGATCGCCCTCGCGACCTACGCGGCCGCCCCGGATCTCGCGCCCGACGACCGGATCCTCCAGCGCGCCCTCGCCCGTCGCGGGGCCGACGCCCGGGCGTTGCGGTGGGACACTCCGGCCGACTGGGCGGCGTTCGACGCGGTGGTCGTGCGCTCCTGCTGGGACTACCACCTCCGCCACGCCGAGTTCCTCGCCTGGATCGAGCGGGTGGAACGGACCGGCGCGGCCCTCCACAACCCGGCTCCCATCCTCCGCTGGAACTCCGATAAGCGCTACCTACGGGACCTGGAGCGGGCGGGCGTAGACGTCGTGCACACCCGCTGGAGCGACGAGACGCCGACCGTCCCCACCCTGGCGGCGGTGCTCGCCGAAGAGGGATGGGGTGAGGTGGTGATCAAGCCCGCGGTCTCGGCCTCGGCCGCCGACACCTGGCGGGTGCCGGCCGGCCGTTCGGCTGAATGGGAGGACCGGTTCCGCGCGATGACGGCGCGGGGGCCGGCGATGATCCAGCCCTTCGTGCCGGAGGTGGCCCTCCGGGGCGAGTGGTCGCTCGTGTTCATCGGCGGGGAGTTCACGCACTCCGTCCTCAAACGCCCCGCCCCCGGCGACTTCCGGGTCCAGGAGGAGCACGGCGGATCTCAGGAGGCCCACCCCGCCGACCCCGGCGTGGTGCGGGCGGCCGCAGCGGCGCTGGCGCGCGTCCCCGGACCCACGTCCTACGCCCGGGTCGACGGCTGCGTCACCGGCGGCAAGTTCCAGGTGATGGAGGTCGAGGTCCTCGAGCCGACGCTGTACTTCACCGAAGGGCCCCACGCGGCGGAGCGGTTGGCCGACCTGATTCTCGCGGGCGCCCCGTAGTGCCCCGGCCGAGGGGCCTCCGGTACTGGCTCCTGCCCCTCCTCGGCGCCGCCGTCGGCGTCGTCGCGGCCGGCCCCGCCGGCGACGCGCTCGGCCTCTCGGCCGCCATCGCCCAGCCGCGGGGGCTCTCCCCCACGGCCTTCACCCTGATCTGTTTGTCCGCGGGGGGCGCGGGCGGATTCCTGGTCGCGCTCTCCTTCCCCCTTGCCCGCTGGCTCGGCGGCGCCTTCCTGGTCTCGGCGCTCGGCCTCTTCCCCATCGTGCTGGTCGGGGAGCTCGTGACCCGGCGCCATCACGCCATGCGGGAGCACCTGGCCACGGCCGCCGTCATCGCCCTCGTCATCGGCGGATTCGTGGGCGCGGGCGCGTGGCTCGACGAGGACCGGCACTCCTACCGCCTCGCCCATCTCTGGGTCTTCGCGGCGCTCTCGGCCCCCGCGGCCTGGTACCTGCGGCGGCAGTGGCCGGGCCAGTGGCCGGCGTTCCTCGGGCTCGCGGTCTTCTGGGTCCCGCTGGGGCTCGCCGTGACCGCGACGGTCTCCGCCATCGACCGGAAGTTGCGGTGAACCCCGGAACGCATATCATCACCGCCGACGCCACGCGGAGACGCTGAGGTGAAGGACCACGGCGACCTGACGATGCTGGGCGCGCAGCCGGTGCTGCCCGTCCCCGACGTGGCGGCCACGGTCGCCTACTACCGGGACGTCCTCGGGTTCCGGGACACCAGCATCTGGGGCTCTCCCCCGACGCACGGCACCGCCGCCCGGAACCGGGCCGGACTGCAGTTCGTCGTCGCCCCCGCCGGGAGCGCCCCCGGAGCCGGATGGGCGTACGTCTTTCTCACGGACGTGGACGCGCTCTGCGCCGAATACCGGACGCGCGGCGTCGAGGTCGTGCAGGACCCGGGAGACCGGGCCTGGGGAATGCGGGAGTTCACCATCCGCGACCTGAACGGCAACCGGATCTGTTTCGGGGAGCACCTCGGAGCCTCCGACGGCTGACGGCCCTTCGCGCACCGCCCTGGGCGTCGCCACGCTCCGCGCCGTGCACCAGCTGCTCGACGGCCCGCCCAGAATTCTCGACGACCCCGTCTCCGTCCGGCTGATCGGACCCGAAACGGCGGCCCGCATCGTGGCCGATCCCGGCCGGTTCCGGGAGCCCCGGCTCGCGGCCCTGCGCCGTCACGTCGTCCTGCGGTCCCGGTACGCCGAAGACCGGCTGGCGGAGGCGGTGGCGGCCGGAGTCCGGCAGTTCGTCGTCGTGGGCGCCGGGTTCGACACCTTCGCCTACCGGCAGCCCCCCTGGGCCGAGCCGCTGCGGATCTTCGAGGTCGACCAGCCGGCGAGTCAGACGGCCAAGCGGGAGCTCCTGGCGAAGGCCGGGATCCCCGCCCCCGCCAACTTGACGTACGTCGCCCTCGACATCGAGCGTCTGCCCCTGCGGGAAACCCTGGCCGGCGCCGGTCTCGACCTGAGGCATCCGGCGTTCTTTTCCTGTCTCGGTGTCCTGGTCTACCTCACCCGCGACGCCGTGACCGATCTCTTCGGCCTGGTGACGGGGTTTCCGGCGGGATCGGAGCTGGTGCTGACGTACAGCGGCGGGGAGAGCGCCGACGACGACCCCGCTTCCCTCGCGGCCCGCGCCCGGGAGCTGGGCGAGCCGTGGCTCTCACGTTTTTCCGCGGACGAGCTGGCCGCCGAGCTGGGGCGGGCGGGGTTCCGGGAGGTCGAGTTCCTCAGCCGGGAGCGGGCGGCGGCGTACCTCGGCCGCCGCGACGACGGGCTGGAGCCGCCGCGGCGGGTCCGGATCGTCAGCGCGCGGGTGTAGCCGCGGGAACGAGGTGGAACGAATACTCCAGCCGGATGGTGTCCGCCACACTCAAAAGAATCATCACCCGTGGTTTGGTCATCCCGAAATCGCCGAACGTGAAGGCCGTGGTCGCGAGCCCGACGTAGCCGCCGTTCTTCGCGTCCAGAGTGACGTTCCAGGTCGTGGGCCGGGTGACGCCGTGCGCCGTGAACAGTCCGTCCAGCTCGAAGGTGCTCGATCCCGACGTCGGGGGCGGCCAGGTCAGCCCCTTCACGGCGGTCGGCACCAGCACCGCGCTGGGGAACGAGTCGGTCATCAGGGTGCGGACCTGGATGTAGTGATCGCGGCGGTCGCGGTCGCTCTTCAGGGTCCGCAGATCCACGGTGAATTTCGAGGCCGCCGTGTCGACCGCCCCCGCCGCTGTGAACACGAGCTGGCCGGTGATCGCGGCGGTCGCGCCCACCGCATCGGTGGGGAAGTTCAGGTTCGCGAGCTGCTCCCGCACCCGGTAGCGCACCTCGTTCCCATCCGCGGCGAGAACGAACCGGGTGGGACCCGCGCTGGGCGAGGCCGCGGCCAGACTCGACGCCAGCACCAAGAGACCGACGTACCGCATCCGAATCACGCTCCGCAGTTGAGTTCGAGAGAAGTACGCGGAGCCCCGCCCGGAGGTTAACGGCCGGGCCGTGGCCCGGGGGCCCGACTCCGCCGGTCCCCGGTTCGGCGCCGGTTGCGTCCCCCGGGTTTGCGTGAGAACCTTAGCCGATGCTCGACCAGATCCAGCGGCTCTATCAGCACCTCGCCTGGGCCGACGAGCGGGCCCTGACGGCCCTCCGCGACTCGGATGCCCGGCCCCCCAAAGCCCACGAGCTGTACTGCCACGTCCTGGGCGCCGAGCACGTGTGGCTGGCGCGGCTGCGGGAGACCAAGCCCGAGGTCAAGGTCTGGCCGAACCTCACCCTGGAGCAATGCGGCACCCTGGCGCGCGACAACCAGGCGGGGTTCGGCCGGTTCCTCGCGCGGCTCGATCCGGGGCAGCTCTCACGCGAAGTCAGGTATCAGAACAGCGCGGGGGCGACGTTTCAGTCCCGGACCGACGACATCCTGCTCCACGTGGCCCTGCACGGCGCGTATCACCGGGGCCAGGTCGCGCTGCTGATCCGGGAAGCGGGCTACGTGCCGCTCCCCACCGACTACATCGCGCTGGTTCGGGGCGCGCCGGCCGCGACGCGGCCGGAATAGGCTCGCCGCCCCCTACTCCCGATTCGGCGGCAGGTCGTCCGCGAACCTCCAGGACGCCACGTAGTCCCGCGTGAGCGGGCGATGCTCGAGAATGGCGCGGATCATTTCCACCGGAATCGGACCCTGGTGCAGAATCGCGTCGTGAAACTGGCGGTCGGTCATCGTGCCGCCGTCCACCAGCTCGTGCCGCAGGGCCCGGAACTGCAGCCCGCCCATCATGTACGCCACCTGATACAGCGGCGAGTAATCCCCGTTGAACGAGCGCCGCACCTCGGCCGTGGCGTTGGCCCGCTCGTGCCCCACGCTGTCCACCAGGAAATCGATCGCCTGCCGAGGCGTCCACTTCCCGAGGTGGAAGTTGAGCGAGAAGATGATGCGCGCCGCCCGGTGCATCCGCCAGAACAGGGCACCGACTCGGTCCTCCGGGGTGTGCGTGAATCCGAGGTCCCAGAGCAGGGTTTCCCAGTAGAACGCGTTCCCCTCGATGTAGAACGGCGTGGTGAACACCTGACGCTGCGCGTTGTAGCGCTCGTTCATGAACCCCTGCAGCTCGTGGCCGGGGATCAGCTCGTGAAACACCGTGGCGCGGGCGAAGTGGCGGTTGTTCCCCCGCATGCTCATCAGCTTGTCTTCCTCGGTCATCGCGTCGGTGGGATAGGAGACCAGGATCTCCTCCCCCCCGAGGAAGAACGGGTTGGCCTTCTGCGCCTCCGGAGACAGCATCTCCATCCGCCACATGTCCCGGGCCAGCGGCGGAACGGTCACCAGGTCGTGTTGCTCGACATACGCGATCGCCTCGCGGGCCAGGTCGCGGACGAGAACGGTCTGCTGGCCGGGCGGGACGTTGTCCTGCTTCACGCGCTCGAGCGCCGCGCGCCAGTCGTCGCCGAGGCCCATGTCCCGGGCGGCCTTCTTCATCTCCGCCTGGCACCACGCGAACTCGCGCCGCGCGATCGCGATCAGCTCTTCGGGCGTGTACGGGATCATCTCGTCCCGGAGATCGGCCGTCAGGCCGTCGCGGCCGATCGGCAGCCCCACGATCGGCTCGTCCTCCCCCGGCTTCCAGCCCACCAGGTCCTGCCGGAGCATCCGGGCGTAGCCGTCGAGCGCCGAATCGGTTCTCTGATAGGGCTCCTTCGCCCACCAGGTGAACAGGGGATCGTAGCCGTCGTAGAACTTGTACCAGCGTCCCAGTGTCTCCCGGAGGGTCCGGAGGATCTCCCAGGCGTGATACGCCTCGATCCGCGTCGGATGGCGGACCGAGTCGGAGGCGCCACGGCCCGGCGTCCCTGACCCCGGGCGTGAGGCTGGGGCCTCCGCCGTGGTGAGGGCAGACACAGCAGCCGCGAGCCCGGCGAGCGTCCGCCCGGCCGCGGCGGGATCCGCGAACTCGAGGCGCCGGCGCGCGTCCTCCAGGGCGAAGATCGTGTCGGCGAAGGGGAGCAGCGCCTTCACCTCGGTCCACCGCGCCTCCTCCCGGTCGAGGAGGGCCAGCTCGTGGGTCACTTCGGTCTTGAGCAGGAGCCAGTCCACCTTCCCGTCCTGGCTCAGATGGTCGAAGTCGATGGTCTGGAGCCGGACCAGCCAGGCGGCGTAGAACCCCCGCAGCACCCGCCGCCGCTCGGGCGAGTAGGCGTCGTCGTACCGCCGCCCCAGGGCATCCCGGTCGGAGGCATAGCGCGCCACGACGTCCCGGAGCTCGCTCGGCGCGGCGGACGCGGGCGGGGCAAGCCCGGGAACGTAGGCCGCGACCGGTGAGACCTCCGGCTGCTGCGCGCCGAGCGCCGCGGGGAGCAGGAGGAGCGAGACCAGCGCCGCGCGCCTCACCGCGGCCTCCGGGCCAACCGGTCCCGGATCAGCGTCTGCACCCGCCGCAGCTCCTCACCCTCGAGCTCGAGCCGCGGCGGCCGCACGCGCGCGCTCCCCTTGCCCGCTTCCGCCTGCGCCAGCTTGATCAGCTGGACGAACTTGGGACCGGTGTCCAGCCGCAGGAGGGGCAGAAACCAGTCGTAGAGATCCCACGCCTCCCGCGCCTTTCCCGCCACGGCGAGATCGAAGAGCCGGACCGATTCCACCGGCAGAGCGTTCACGAGCCCCGCCACCCAGCCCACGGCGCCCATCGCCACGCTTTCGACCACGACGTCGTCCATGCCGACGAGAATCCGGATGCGCTCACCCAGGGCCGACCGGATCGCGGCCACCCGGCGGACGTTGCCGCTCGAGTCCTTCGTCGCGTGGAGATTGGGGTGTCGCTCGCACAGCCGGACGAGCTGATCGGGCGAGACGTCCACGCCGTAGGCGACGGGGTTGTTGTACAGCATGCACGAGAGCCCCGTCGCGCCGATCACGGCGCCGTAGTGCGCTTCGGTCTCGCGGCCGTCCCCCACGTAGACGTACGCCGGCAGCGCCATCAGGCCGTCGCATCCGGCCGTCGCGGCCGCGCGGGCGAGCGTCACGCACTCCGCGGTGGCGAGTCCCGCGATCCCGGCCACCAGCGGACCGCGCGAGCCCAGCGCCTTGCGGCAGACCTCGAGAATCCGGACCTTCTCGGGGAAGGCGAGCGTCGCGGATTCCCCCAGGGATCCGAGCGCCACGATGCCCCGGCACCCGGAATCCATCAGCCAGCGGACGTGAGCCTCGAGTGCCGCCTCGTCCACCGTGAGATCGGGGCGGAAGGGAGTGGTGATCGCGGGCATCACGCCCGCCCAGTCACGCGGTTGCATCGGATGACTCCAGAGTGGAAGCGAGCGACGCCACGGGCGTCGGGACGAGCGGGGGGCGGACCGAATCCGGGGTCCAGCCGTACAGGGCCCGCAGGGCGGCGCCGCACACGCGGCCCTGGCAGGCCCCCATTCCCACGCGGGTGTAGAGCTTGGCCTGCCGGAACGACCAGTCCCGCCGGAGGGCGCCGAGCGGGACGTCCTCGCAGCGGCAGACCAGGGTGTCGGGGGGAGGGAGGTCGACGTCACCGATCCTGAACGCGTCGTCGAGGCGGCGGGCGTGGCGGCGGCCGGCCTCCCGGGTCCGGGAGAGTGCCGGCGGCACCGGCCGGCCGGCGGCGTCCAGGCCGGCGATCTCGCCTTCGACCAGCGCGAGATCGACGCCGCCCACTCCGGCAGGCTCGCCGGCGCACCAGATGCCGTCCACCGTGGTGCGCTGCGACTGGTCCACGACGACGGCTCCGTCCCGCACTTCGCAGCCCAGCAGCCGGGCCAGCTCCGTGTTGGGAACGAGGCCCGCGGCGACCGCGAGCACATCCACGGCCTCGGTCCAGGTCCGCCCGCCCGACGCGAGCGTCACCGCGCTCACCCGCCCCGTTCCCGCGGCGGCGACCACGCGGGTCCCCCAGCGGTAGGGGACGCGCGCGAACGCCGCGCGATAGCGCATTCCCTGCCAGAGATCGCGCGGCCGCGCGACCAGGCCGGCCGCGAACCTGCCGAGCCGCGCGGCCGGTGTGCGGTCGGCGACGACCACGAGCCGCGCGCCGGCCCGCGCGAGCGAGGCCGCCACCGGGAGCAGGAGCGGCCCCGCTCCGGCGAGGACGACCCGCTTGTCCGCAAATCGCACGCCGGACTTGAGGAGCGCCTGCGCGCCGCCGACCCCGACCACGTTCGGCAGGGTCCATCCGGGAAAGGGCAGGAAGAGCTCACGGGCGCCCGTGGCGATCACGAGCCGCCGGGCCTCCACCCGGATCACCTCGCTCCGCCGGACCCCGGCGACCCACCCCGGGCCGGCGTCGATCACGCACGTTCCGGGCTCGGCCAGAGCGCCGGACCGGTCGAACCGGTCGAGCCACCCCCGGGCCGGGCCCGGCAGGGTGGCGCGGTCACGATGGCGCCAGATCTGTCCCCCCAGGTGGGGCGCCTCGTCCAGCACGACCACGCGCCTCCCGGCCTCCGCGGCGCGGCAGGCCGCGGCGAGCCCGGCGGGCCCGGCCCCGACCACCGCCAGGTCAGCGGCGAGGACGCGCAGGCCGTCAGCCACCGGTGGTCACCCGCATCCCCGGCGCGACGCGTTCGAGGCAGGCGCGCTGCCCGGGCGCGCCGTCGATCGTGACCCGGCACTCGAAACAGATCCCCATCGCGCACACGGGTCCCCGGGGCGCCCCGGTGACGGACTCGCCGAAAGCGTCCTCCCCGGCGTTGAGGAGGGCCGCGGCGACGGTGATTCCCTCCGGAACCTCGAGGAGACGCCCGTCCACGAGGATCGAGACGGTAGGGCTCACGCGGCCGCCGCCGCCCGGTTGGGGTCGAACGGCGCCGGGTCGATGGCCGGCGGCCGCCCGGCGATCAGGTCCGCCAGGAGTCCGGCGGTGCCGAGCGACGTCGTGATGCCGAGCCCTTCGTGTCCGGCGGCGATCCAGAGGCCTTCCACGCCGTCGCGGCGGCCGATGAGCGGGAGCTTGTCCGGCGTGGCGGGACGGAAGCCCGCCCAGATGCGGACGGCGGGCAGCCGCGCGACGGTGGGCATGAACCGCACCGCGCGCTCGAGCATCCGCCGCACCAGCCCGCGGTTCAGGCCCGGGTCCCAGCCCACCAGCTCGCGGGACGAGCCGATCAGCACCTGCCCCGTGGCCCGAGGCTGGACGTTGAACGCGGCGGACTCGGCCGTCATCTGATGCGCGCTCTTCAAATAGTCGAGCTCCACGATCTGGTGCCGGCAGAAGCCGGGCGCGCGGTCGGTGATGACGAGGTGTCCCTTCCGCGGCACGATCGCGAGGCCGGGGGTGAGTCGCCCGGCGCCGAGGCCGGCGGCGTTGACGACGACGTCGGCGCGCAGGGTTTCGCCCCGGACGTCGACCCACCCGGAGCCGACGGCCGTGACCTCCGTACGCTCGCGCAGAATCGCGCCGCGCTCCCGGGCCCGGGCCAGGAGGGCCCGCGCCGCCCCGGGCGGGTAGAGGATGGCATCACGGGGAGCCAGCACGCCCCCCGCGAGGCCCGGCCGCAGGTTGGGCTCGAGCGTGCGGAGCTCGTCTCCGCTGAGGCGCTCGAGCGCCAGCCCGCGCCGCGCGTAAGCCTCGACCTTCGCGGCCGCCCCCGCGAGCTGCGATTCGTCCTCGGCCACCCAGAGGGTGCCTGCGGCGTCGTATTCACAGGAGGGCGGAAGCTCGGGAGCCAGGGCGCGCCACAGGTCGAGCGAGTAGGCGGTGAGGGCAAGCTGGGCGGGGCTGTCGTCCATCGCCACCAGATGCCCCATTCCGACCGCCGTGGCCCCGAGGGCCGCGGATCCGGCATCGAGGACCGTCACCCGCGCGCCATCCCGGGAGAGGGCGTCCGCCACCGCAGCCCCCACGATCCCGGCGCCGACGACGATCGCGTCGGGAGCGGGCACCGGCTTCACGCTTGGTGGAGTCCGCCCCGGAAGGGGTCCGCGGGATCGAACTGCAGCTCGGTCTTTCCGGTGACGAACGCGCGTCCGCGGATGTGGGGAATCAGTCCCTCGGCGCGGCGGGTCAGCCAGCCGGTGAACACGCTCCCGGTGACGCCCTGCTGACGCCAGTGCTGCTCGAGCGGGAGGCGCCCCCGCTCGTGCAGCACGGCCATCTTCGCCGACGTGCCGGTGCCGCACGGGGAGCGGTCGTACTGGCCTCCGGGACAGAGGACGAAGTTACGTCCGTCGGCCTCCGGCGACGTCGCGGGCCCGGAGAGCTCGACGTGGTCGATGTCGGCCTTGTTCGCGCCGGTGATGCCCCGGGCGCGCAGGGCCTGCTGAATGCTCTTCGTCACCTTCATCAGCTCGTCCAGGTACTTGAGATCGAGAGGGAACGCGGGGAGCTCGGTGAGGAAGAACCAGTTCCCGCCCCAGGCGATGTCCCCGGTCACGCGCCCGACCCCGCGGACGTCCACCGCCACGTCCTTCGCGTGACTGTAGGCGGGCACGTTCTCGACCGTGACGGCCCCGTCGGCCTCGAGGGTGGCGGTGACGGTGCCGACCGGCGTGTCGATCTTCACTTCGCCGGACGTGAGGCGGCCGAGATGCGCCAGCGTCTTCACGACTCCGATGGTGCCGTGGCCGCACATTCCGAGGTACCCGACGTTGTTGAAGAAGATGACGCCGGTCGCCGCGCCCGGCGTGACCGGGGGCGTGAGCAGGGCCCCCACCACCGCGTCGTGGCCGCGTGGCTCATTCACGACCGCGCGCCGCAGATGGTCCGCGTGCCGCCGGAGGTCCTCACGCCGCTCCGCCATGGTCGCGCCCGCGGGCTCGGCCCACCCGGAGGTCACCACGCGCGTGGGCTCTCCCTCGGTGTGGGAGTCCACCACGGTGATGGCGCCGGGATAGCCGGCGCTCACGGGTGCACCTGCACCGTCTTGAGCTCCGTGTAGAACTCCCGCGCCGCGGGCCCCTGCTCCCGCGATCCCGAGCTCGAGCCCTTGAACCCGCCGAAGGGCGCGTGCGGGTCGACGCCCGTGGTATCGCCGTTCACCCGCACGAGGCCGGCCTCGATGCGCCGGATGTAATACAGGGCGGCGGCGAGGTCACCGGTGAAGAGCGAGGCCGAGAGGCCGAAGCGGCTGCGATTGGCGAGCGTAACGGCCTCCTCCAGGTCGTCCGCCGCGAACGCCGCGAGCACCGGACCGAACACCTCCTCGGTGGCGAGCGGAGCGTCGGGCGCGACGTCCCGGACCACCGTGGGCGCGAAGAAGAACCCCTTCCGGAAGCGGTCGTCCGCGGGCTCACCGCCGCCGGTCACGACCGCCGCCGCCTCGACCCCCGCCAGCATCGAGCGGACCCGGTCGCGCGCGCGGGCGCTGATGAGGGGGCCGACCGCCGCCCGCGGATCGGTCACGGGACCAAGCGGCAGCGCTTCGATCTGCTCCTTGAGCTTGCCGAGAAAGCGGTCGGCCACGGTCCGGACCGCCACCACGCGGCTGGTCGCCGTGCACTTCTGTCCCGCGTACCGCATCGCCCCGGCCGCCGTGAGCGCGGCGGCGCGGTCCAGGTCGGCGTCCGCGGCCACGATGACGACGTTCTTCCCGCCCATTTCGGTCTGGTAGCGGACGTTCCGCCGCGCGCAGACGGCCGCGACGGCCGCGCCCACCGCGGCGGATCCGGTGAAGCTCACGCCGCGCACCCCGTCGGCGGCGATCAGCGCGGCCCCGACCGTCGGTCCCCCGCCCGGGACGACGTTGAAGACCCCGGCGGGCAGCTCAGCGGCCGCCGCCGTCTCGGCGAGGAGCGAGGCCACCGCCGACGCGTCCTCGGCGGGCTTCAGCACCACGGTGTTCCCGAACGCCAGCGCCGGCGCGGCCTTCCAGAGCGGGATGGCGAGCGGGAAGTTCCACGGCGTGATGCACGCCACCACGCCGAGCGGCTCGCGCAGGGTCAGCTGCAGCGCGCCGGGAGCCTGGGCGGGGATGACGTCCCCGAGTTCGCGGACGGCCTCCCCGGCGTAGTAGCGGAGAATGACCTCGGCCCGCGCCACCTCTCCGCGGGCCTCGGCGATCGGCTTGCCCACCTCGCGGGCCATCGCCTGCGCGAGGGCCTCCCGGCGGTCGCCCACGGCCCCGGCCCACCTGAACAGGTGCTCGGCGCGTACGGGCCCGGGCAATGAGCGCCAGGAGCCCTGCGCCTCCCGGGCCGCGGTGACCGCGCGGGCCGCGTCGTCCGGCGAGCCGCCGGGCACGAGCGCGACCACGTCGTCGGGGTCGGAGGGGTTGAGGTCGGGCAGCACGCCGTCGCCCGCGGACGGCGCGAAGGCGCCGCGGATGAAGGGCTGCAGGCGAAGCGGGGGCATCGGGGAAAGGTACCCCCGCCCCCGCCGCCCTCAACCCCGCGGGCTATTGCGGAGGCTGATTCAGGAGCAACCAGTAGAGACCGAGGGACGACACCACCTTGATGAACTCCTCGAACTCCACCGGCTTGACGATGTAGCTGTTCACGCCCAGCGCGTAGCACTGCGCGATGTCGGGATCCTCGCGGGACGAGGTCAGGACCACCACCGGCACCAGCCGGGTGCGCGGATCGGCGCGCATCTGCCGCAGGACCTCGATGCCGTCCACCCGGGGCAGCTTCAGGTCCAGGAGCACCACGCGGAGCATCCGCAGGGTGCCCTGGTCCGCGTGGGGACCGCGCGCGAACAGGAAGTCGAGCGCCTCGACCCCGTCCCGGGCGTGGAAGATGCGGTTGGCCAGGTTGTTCTTCTTCAGGGCGCGCAGGGTGAGCTCGGCGTCCTCGGCACTGTCCTCCACCAGCAGGATCTCGACCTGATCGGAATCCGCCATCACGCCCCGCCTTTCGCGCCCAGGGTGAAGGAAAACGTCGCGCCCCGACCGGGGGCCGCCTCGGCCCAGATCCGGCCGCCGTGCCGGTGGATCACGCGCCGGGCGATCGCGAGCCCGACGCCGGTCCCTTCGTACTCCGCCTGCGGGTGCAGGCGCTGGAACACCTCGAACACCTTTTCGGCGTACTCCATGTCGAATCCCACGCCGTTGTCCCGCACGGTATAGACCGGCGTGCCGTGGTCCGCGCGCGCGCCGATCTCCACCCGGGGCGCGGGGACCCCCGCGGTGAACTTGACGCCGTTGTCGATGAGACGCTCCCATACCTGCCGCAGGAGCGCCGGATCCCCCTCGGCGGGGGGCAGGTCGCCCACCACGAGCTCCGCCGTCTGCGCATCGGCCGCGCTCCGGTCCGCGATCACCGCGGCCACCAGGGCCGCCATGTCCACCGGGACCCGCACCAGGGGCTGGCGCGAGAACCGGGAGAGCGCGAGCAGGTCGTCGATCAGGCGCCCCATCCGCTCGACGTTGACCTGTACGACGTTGAGGAGCCGGAGTCCCTCCGCGTCCAGGCCCCGGCCGTGCTCGGCCGCGAGGACCCGGGAGAAGCCGGCGATGGCGCGCAGGGGCGCCCGCAGGTCGTGGGACACCGAGTAGCTGAACTTCTCGAGCTCGTCGTTCACGTCCTCGAGCTCGCCGACGTGCCGCTGCAGCTGCGCGTTCAGCCGGTCCACCTGCTCCTTGGCGGAGCGGAACGCGGTCTGGTCCATCATCGTGGCCCGTACCCGCCAGGGCGCCCCCGAGGCGTCGCGCACGAGCGTGCTCGAGACCAGGGTCGCCAGCACGGTGCCATCCTTGCGGAGAAAGCGGGCGTCTCCGGTGCCGATGTCCACCCCCGACACCAGCTGGTCGAAGCGCGCCCGCGCGCGGGCCCGGTCGGCCGGGACCAGCAGGTCGAACACCGTCTTCTTTCCCACCAGGTCGTCGGGCTCGTATCCCAGCCATCGGCACTCGGTCTGGTTGATCCGGAGCACGGTGCCGTCCGTGCCGAGCGAGTGATAGCCGCACGGAGCCCGTTCGTACAGGTCGTTCAGCTCCGCCGACAATTCGGTCAGCCGGGCGTCGAGCCGACGGCGGGCCCCGAAGTGCCGGTGGACCTGGATGCTCGCGAACGCCAGAAGCGCCAGGCTCAGGAGCGTGCCGGCGGCGATCGCCGCCCGCACCCCCGCGTCGGCCTCCGCCGCCGCCGCATCCCCCGTGACGTAGCGGCCGCGCTCCACCGCGTCGATCCCACCGAGCACCGCGCGGACGCTGTCCATCAGGACCCGCCCCCGGTCGGTTTCCACCACCCGCAGCGCCGCGGCGGGGCCCTGCGTGCGCCGCAGGTCGACGGTGAGGGTCAGTTCGGCCAGCTTGGCTTCGATCGCCGGGGTCAGGGTCCGCATCTGGGTCGACTCGATCGAGTCGTCGGCGGTGAGCGCGATCAGGGAGTCGAGGTCCCCGCGGACCGCGGCCGTCCCGGTCTCGAACGGCCCGAGGTAGGGGTCCCGCCCCGTGAGCAAGTATCCACGCTGACCGGTCTCCGCCTCCTGGAGGTGGCCCTCGAGGCGGCCCAGGCGGTCGCGGACCTCGAAGGCGTGGCGGCGGGCGGCGCGGGACGTCGCGATGCGGGCGAGACCCAGGTAGGTGATGGCGCCGACTATCACCATGAGGAGCAGCGCGAAGCCGAACGTGCCGGTGATCCGGGACTCCAGAAAGGAGGCGCCCGTGATCAGGCTGGGCTCCGAACCCCGCGTCGGCGGCATCGCTATATGAATAGCGATCGCCGGGCGAGGGCACAAAGCAGGCTCGCGGAGACTCGCCCTAACTCCCTGACGGACATAAGATTCCGGGGCCCAGGAGGCTCCCCCTGACCCGACCGAGCGGCAGACTGGCCCGGCGATCCATGCCGGGGATCGACAGCGAACCGGTGCGGATTCTGTTGGTCGAAGACAACCCGCGCCACGCCCAGCTGCTGCGGGACACCCTGGGGGACGCGGGGGTGGCCTTCGCCGGCGCTCCTCCGTACGACCTCACGCACGTCGCCGGCCTGGACGCCGCCTACGCCCGTCTGGGCGAAGGAAACACGGATCTGGTGCTGCTCGACCTGTCGCTGCCGGAAGCGATGGGGCTCGACGCCCTCCTCAAGGTGCGCGAGCGGTTCTTCGAGATGCCGGTGATCGCGCTCGTGGCCAGGGGAGACGGCACGCTCGCCGCGCAGGCGCTCCAGTCTGGTGCGCAGGACTATCTGATGAAGGGGCGGATCGCGGGAGACATCCTGGCCCGCAGCATCCGGCACGCGATGGAAGTGTCCCGGCTCCGGTCCGCCCTGCGCTCCCTGTCGTTCATCGACGGGCTCACCGGGCTCTACAACCGCCGCGGCTTCGTCACGCTCGCCGATCCCTACGTCAAGCGCGCCCAGCGGGCGAAGGGGAACCTCCTCGTCGTGTCGGCCGAGATCACCGGATTCGACCGCATCACCGCCGTCGTGGGGTTCGAGGAGGGCGATCATCTCCTGCGGGCCGTCTCGGACATCCTCCGGCGCAGTTTTCGGGACTCGGATCTCCTGGGCCGCCTGGAGGGCGGCGAATTCGTGGCGCTGGCCCTGGACGCGCCGGTCGAGAAGTTTCCGATCATCGCGGGCCGGGTGTCTCAGCACGTTCAGGAATTCAACGACCGCACCATCCGCCGCTACCGCCTGCTTCTGCCGGTTGGCTTCGTTCCGTTCAACGCCGATCGGTCCCCCACCATCGAGGATCTGATGGTGCAGGCCGTGGACGCCCGCCGCGCGCGGTAAGTCGCCGTTTCATTCCGCAGTCCCCACTCCGCTAAATCCTGACACGCCGACGCGATTTCCTCGTTGACGGGGTATTCCGAGCGCGCTACTCTCATTTGACAATATGATTTGATAACCATTCTCAACACTCTGGATGAGCGAATGCCCATGCCCCGCCCCGCCCTGATCCTCGTCGCCTGCGCGCTCGGTCTCGCCGCGTGCGAGCAGGAAGCGACCGCCCCGAACACGCAGAGCTCCGGTGTGACGATCGACGCGTCGTCCACCAGCGCCTTCACCTACTTCAGCCTCGCCACCGGCCAGGTGGTCACGGTCGCCGACCCCCGGACCTCGTCCGCCTGGGACCTGGCCTTCCGGCAGTGGGAAATCCGCCTGAACGGAGGCATCTCCGGGCCGGGGTCGGTGACCGGTTATGACCTGGGCAACAATGACTCGGCCTCGTCCGCCCAGGTGCTGGCCTTCACGCCCGACAATCAGCTGCCCGCCTTCGACTCCGTAGACGCCTCCCGCATCCCGCCCGACAGCGCGTTCGCGGCCGAGAGCCTCGCGGCGAATCCCTTCGGCTGGCTCGCGTTCGGAGCGGCGGGCCCCGAGGCGGACCCGACCCAGGCCTGGAAAGTCCGGCGCACCGCGGGCGGCGGGTTCGCCGTGTTCCGGACCACGGCCCTCACCTTCGCCGGCTCGACCCCGGAAACCGCGACGCTCGACTCGGTCACCGTCGAGTGGCGCTACCAGGGGGATACGGGGTCCCTCGGAACCGTCCAGACCATCATCATCCCGGCGGGGTCGGCCGCGAACGCGCTCGACTTCGCCACCGGGGCCTTGTCGGCGCCCTCCGGTTGCGACTGGGACCTCGAGGCGAATGCGGACTTCTCGCTGACCGTGAACGCCGGCGCGTGCGCCGTCGGTACCTACCCGCTCGACGCCTCGGAGAGCTTCGACTCGCTGGCCAGCGCGAGCGGCGCGCCCGCCTACGGCGGCTTTCTGGCCGGCCTCTCCGGGCCCATTCCCTACAGCACCTCCCTCGCCGACCCGAGCGGGGCCTTCCTCTACAACCTGGCGGGCGACCACCGGTTGTCACCCACCTTCAACGTCTACCTGATCAAGGTCGGCACGTCGGTCTACAAGCTCCAGGTGACCGGCTACTACAACGCGACCGGGACCAGCGGCTACCCCACCATCCGGTTCGCGAAGATCCGGTGAGACGGGGCGTCGGTCCCGTTCCCCTGTTGCTCCTCCCGGCGGTGCTCGGGGCCCAGGCGCCCGCCCGCCGGGGCCGCGTCGTGGACAGCACCACCGCGGCGATCCCCGGCGCCCGGGTCGCGGCGCTCCGGGGCGGTGCCGCGACGGTCACGGACGACGGCGGCGAGTTCACCATCACGGCGGGCCCCGGGGACACCCTGCTCATCCGCGCGTTCGGCTACCGGCCCGACCGGGTCCCCGTCCCCCGGGATGGACGGGCCCTGACCGTCACCCTCCGTCCACTGCCCATCGTCCTGCCGGGCGTGGTGGTGACGGCCAGCCGCCGGCCGCAGGCCGCGGGAGAGACCGCCGTCCAGGTGACGAGCATCTCGGCCGCCGAAATCGCGGCGGCCGCCGCCGCCTCGGTCGACCGGGTCGTGACCCAGCTGCCCGGCGTGCAGTCCCTGCCGACGGAGCCGACGGGCGTGGATCTCTCGATCCGCGGTCTCGACGGTCCACGGGTCCTCGTCCTGGTGGACGGCGAGCCGATTTCCGGCGATCTCCTGGAAAACCGCGACCTGTCCCGGCTCTCCACCATCGCGGTGGATCACGTCGAGGTGGTGAAGGGACCGCTGTCCGCGCTCTACGGGTCGGACGCCCTGGGGGGCGTCGTCAACGTGATCACGGCTCCGCCCGCGGGTCCTCTCTCGCTCGGCGTCGACGGGCGCATCGGCGACTTCGGGCGCCGCGAGGCCTCGGTCACCGCGCAGTCCGGGGGACCGGTCGCGTACCGCGTGAGCGGTGGCTGGCGCGAGGAGAACGACGTGGCCAGCATCAGCCAGCCCACCGACGCCCTGGACCGGGTCTGGGACTTCCGCGGATCGGTCCGCGGCTCGCCGGCGCCGTCCCTCGACCTCCGCGCCGACCTGAGTCTCCTCCGCGAGCGCCAGCGGTGGCAGCTGTCCGCGGACGGCTTCAACGGCTTCAACGACAACACCGGGATCACGGGCTGGGGGGAAGCGGCGTGGCACGCGGGGGCCGCGACCTGGCGCGGGCGTCTCTACGCCGAGCACTACGATCACCTGTTCCGGGAAGCGCAGGCCGATGACCCGCTGGCGAGTGACACCACGCCGGCGCAGCGAGAAGACCTGGTGCGCGGGAGCCTGGCCTGGGACACGCGGACGGGAGCCCACGCGCTCGGCGCGGGGCTCGACGTCACCAGCCGCTCGATCGTCGCGCCGGGGAAAGTGGACGGCGCCATCGGCGACCGGGAGGTCGAGGGATACGGGCAGGACTCCTGGGAGCTCGGGAGCCTCCTCGTCACGCCCACCGCCCGGGTCACCTGGGATTCGCGCTGGGGGAGCGCTCTCACGCCCTCACTCGCGGGTGCCTGGCTCGCCCTCCCCACGCTCCGCTTCCGGGCCGGCGTCGGACGCGGGTTCCGGGGACCGAGCTTCAAGGAGCTGGCGTGGGATTTCGCGAACCCCGCGGCGGGCTACATCATCCGCGGCAACCCCGCGGTCGTCCCCGAACGCTCGTGGCAGAGTTCCGCCGGATTGACCTGGGCCTTCGCCCGCGGCTTCACCGCGGACCTCGAAGGCTACCGGAACGACGTCCGGGACCTCATCGAGCTGGTGGCGGTCGGCACCGATTCCGCCACCAGCCTGCTCGAGTACTCCCCGCGCAACGTGTCGCGGGCGCGGACTCAGGGCGTCGAGCTCGAGACCCGTTGGGAGCACGGCGGGTGGTCGGGGACCCTCGGCTACAGCTACCTGGACGCCCGCGATCTGTCGACCGGCGCCTGGCTCGACCGCCGGGCCGCGAACAGCGGGCGCGTCGGGCTGGGCCGCGACGCCGGCGTGGTGCAGGCGGACCTGACCCTGGTCTACACGGGATCCGCCCCGGCCCTGCAGCCGAGCGGCGCCGAAGGGCGCCAGGACGCGTTTCTGGCCACCAACGTGCAGGCGCGCCTGCGCCTCGGCGGCGGGCTCGAGCTGGCCGCGGGCGCGGACGACCTCTTCGATCAGGTGCCTTCGGGCTGGACCGCGCGCCTCGGACGGCGGCTCTACCTGTCCCTGGAGACCCTCTGGCACCCGCGCTGAATCCCCGGAGCCGAAGCAGGTTGACATATCAACATTGGTTGATATAATTCTTCGTTGTGACGACCGCGACCCTTCCCTCCGCCACACGCGCCGCCGGCTGGTTCCACGCGCTCTCCGATCCCACCCGCCTCAGGATCGTGGAGATGCTCTCCCACGGCGAGCGCTGTGTCTGCGAGCTGCAGGCGTCGCTCGACGCGGCGCAATCCCGGCTGTCGTTCCACCTGCGGGTGCTCAAGGACGCCGGACTGGTCACCGACCGCCGCGACGGCCGCTGGAGCTATTACACGCTGGACGCCGACGTACTCGATCATATCGCCGACTTCGCCCGGGCCGTGAAGCCCGGAGAGCACGCGGGCAGCTGTCGGGCCGCCTGCTGCTCCTGATTTTTTTTGTCCCACTCATCAACAAAACTTGATTGATGGAGGAGTGCACGATGGCTGATGCCGAGCTGATCACCAGGACGGTCCGCGAGAAGTACGGCGCCGCGGCGCTCAAGATCGTGGCCGGCGGGTCCGCCGCCTCCGCCTGCTGCGGCGGCGGCTGCGACCCCGTCAGCGACAACCTCTACGCTCCCGAACAGATCGCCCAGCTTCCGGACACGGCGGTGCTCGCCTCCCTCGGCTGCGGCAACCCCACCGCCCTCGCCGACCTGCACCCCGGCGAGGTGGTGGTGGACCTCGGCTCCGGCGGCGGGATCGACGTCCTCCTCTCGGCGCGCCGGGTCGGGCCCGCCGGGAAGGCCTACGGTGTCGACATGACCGACGAGATGCTCGCCCTGGCCCGCGAGAACCAGCGGAAGGCGGGGGTTCCCAACGTGGAGTTCCTGAAGGGCTCCATCGAAGCCCTCCCGCTCCCGGAAGACCACGCCGACGTCGTGATCTCCAACTGCGTCATCAACCTGTCCGCCGACAAGCGACGCGTCCTGGCCGAGGCGTTCCGGGTGCTCAAGCCGGGCGGGCGGCTGGCCGTGTCGGACGTGGTGATCCGGGGCGACGTCCCGGCCGCGGTGCGCGCCAGCATGGAGCTCTGGGTGGGATGTGTCGCCGGGGCGCTCGAGGAGTCCGAGTTCCGTGATCTCCTGACCCGGACGGGATTCGTCGACGTCGACATCGAGCCGACCCGGATCTATGCGTTCGAAGATGCCCGGACGGTGCTCGCGGGCGCGGGGCTCGACACCGACCAGATCGCCCGCGAGGTGGGCGGCCGGATCATGGGCGCGTTCATCCGGGGGCGGAAGCCCGCGTGAGGGGTCCGCGCTGCCGACCTGCGGGTACCTTCGTCCCCGGGAGTGCCCATGGCGGCGCCGCGTGAATTTCGCCTGCTCTTCCTCTGTACGGGCAATTCCGCGCGGAGTCAGATGGCGGAGGCCATTCTCAACCATCACGGCCGGGGCCGGTTCCGCGCCGAGAGCGCCGGGTCGAAGCCCGCGGCGTGCGTGAACCCGCTCGCGATCGAGACCTTGCGGGAGTACGGGATCGAGTGGCGCGGACACCCGCCGCGCACCGTGGACGGGCTGGAGCGCGAGCCCTGGGACTTCGTCATCACCGTCTGCGACAGGGCGAAGGAGACTTGCCCGATCTTTCCCGGACAGCCGGTGCTGGCGCACTGGGGCATGGCGGATCCGGCCGAAGCGGTCGGGGAGGCGGCGAACCGCGCGTTCCGGGAGGCGTACCTGCTGCTGGCCCGGCGGATCGACTTGTTGCTCGCGTTGCCGATCGAAAAGCTGGAGGGGCTGGCACTGGAGGCCAGGCTCAGGACTATCGGCGGGAACACCGCCCCCGCGTGATCCGTGCCACAGCGCCGCCCGGCCGGATCACGCAAGTCAGTATGATGCCGGGCGATACCAACCCCCACCTCCTGCCCTCCCCACGGCGTGCCGGGACGCTGACGGCTGTCGTCGTCCTGTACGTGATCGCGGGAAAACTGGGTCTCACGCTCGCGTTCCTGCACCCGTCGGCCACCGCGGTGTGGGCGCCCACCGGCATCGCCATCGCCGTGCTCCTGCTCTATGGGCCGGGATTCTGGCCCGCCATATGGCTCGGCGCGTTTCTCGTCAATCTGACCACCGCCGGCAATCTGTTCACGTCGATCGGCATCGCGACGGGGAATACCCTCGAGGGCTTGTTGGGGGCCTACTGCGTCCGGCGCTGGGCCGGCGGCGCGGTGGTGTTCCACCGCAGCCGCACGATTCTTTTGTTCGTGGTCCTGGCCGCCGGACTCAGCCCCATCGTCAGCGCCACCATCGGCCCGACGAGCCTCGCCCTCGGAGGGTTCGCCCGCTGGGCCGACTACCCGGGGATCTGGCTCACGTGGTGGCTTGGAGACGCCACCGGCGCGATCCTGGTCACGCCGGCGATCCTCTTGTGGCTGGCGCCGGCCCGCGGGGGGCCGAGCACCCGGCCGGGCCTCGAGCTCACCGTGCTGACGGTGGTCCTGATACTCGTGGGCGAGGGCGTATTCAGCGGGGTCCCGTCCGGCCCCACGCGCCGCGCGGCCCTGGCATTTCTGTGCTTCCCCGTCATCCTTTGGCCCGCGTTCCGCTTCAGCGCGCGCGAGACGGCCACCGCCGTGGTCGTACTCGCGGGGATGGCGATTCACGGCACGCTCCACGGCGGCGGCCCGTTCGCGCGCTTCCCCATCAACAGTTCCCTTCTCCTCCTGCAAACGTTTCTGGGCGTCGCCGCGGTGACCGGCCTGGTCGTTTCGGCGGCCGTGGCGGCGCGGCGGGACGCCGAACGACAGCTGCGGCATCTGTCGGTCAGCGACCCGGTGACCGGGCTCGCCAACTACCGCGAGCTCCTGGCCGTCCTGGAACGGGAGGTGCAGCGGTTCGGACGAACCCGGCGTCCGTTCGCCGTCCTGTTCCTCGACGTCGACCGCTTGAAGGAGATCAACGACCGGCACGGGCATCTGGCCGGTACGCGGGCGCTTTGCCGGGTCGCGGGCGCCCTGAAGGCCACCTGCCGGGCCGTGGATGTTCCCGCCCGCTACGGTGGGGACGAGTTCGCGCTGGTGCTTCCCGAGTCGGATGCCCGGGCGGCGTTGCAGGCGGGGCGGCGGGTGGCCGAGCGGCTGGGGGCGGACACGGAGAGACCGCCGGTATCGGTCAGCGTCGGCGTGGCCGTCTGTCCGGACGACGGGGCGACGGCCGAGGCGCTTCTGGGCAGCGCCGACCGGGCGCTCTACGCCGCCAAGCCGGGGCGTGCGGGCCGAGGATAGGCTGGGTCCGGGTGTCTTCCCCCGGCGCCCTTTTCCGGCGTATTGTCAGGGCACGCGACCGTGGCGGAACTGGCAGACGCGCAGGACTTAGGATTGACTCGCCCTCATGCGGCAAGCACGACGCATGGGGGCGTGTCATTCCGCCTGGGCCGCCTCAAAAGCGTCGTTGGCACCCAATGACAGGCAAGACCTTGGGCAAAGTGCGTTGGTCTCTGGTGGACAACTCAGTCACGGTCTACGTTGAGGACTCTCCCCTGGAGTATGGCATATGACGACCTTCGAGCTCGCGACCTCCCTTGGCTGCCGTTAGACATCTCTCAAAGGCCCCCATCCGGGAGGCCATCGTGGACTTTCGGATAGAACCCCTTCCGGAGTATCCGTCAGACGCCGTGAGGACGTTCAAAGGCTTGCTCCCGGACTACCCCGTTATTGAAGAACAGCGAGAGTTCGAGGCGAGCCTCCGCCTTTCGGAGACCGGCGAGCCCGTTTCGAGTGGAACTATCAAAGGGCTTCAGGGGCATCGTCTAAGATCCCCTGACCGTATCAACATTGCCCAGTTTCGGAAGGATGGCTTCACCCACAATCGGCTAAGCCCGTATACGGACTGGAAGTCGGTTTCTGGGGAGGCCCTCCGGCTATGGGACATCTACCGGGAGGTCGTGAACCCGGTACGCCTCACGCGCCTCGCGCTGCGGTATATCAACCACCTGACGATCCCCCCTCGTGGGGCCCTACCGGACTACCTTGTTGTAGGCCCTCCTAAGATCCCGGGCGCTCCAGAGATCCTGACCAATTTTCTTTTGCAGGTGTCGAGCGCGTCACCAAAGGGATATCAGGCAAATGTCTCTTTGACACTGGAGCGTGGCGACGACCCAACCAGGTCGGCAGTACTCTTGGATATAGACGTTTACACGACGCAAGGCCTCGGCCTCGCTCAGCCCCAATTGATTCCAGTGCTCGAACACCTACATCAACTGAAAAACGATATCTTCTTTGGCTGTATCACTGAGACAACTGCGAGGAACTACGAGTGACAGCAGTCGCCGCGCTCAACCCACCCTACCAGCAAGGTGCGGAAGCAGATCGAGCCGTTGGAGCAGATGCGGCGATTCTTCGGCACGTCCTGGATAGCGTCAAGCAGATGTGGTGGGACCGGAGCGCAGTCTTTGGCAGTCGCCGCTGGGCCCTCGATTCCGCTTGTTGGGATGCCTCGGAGGAAGACTGGGATGGCAGGAGTGCCAAGGCAGTTGATGCACCCACCTACTGGCGCGCGCGCCTGTTCTTGGACCTTATTCCATTGCAGTTGCCCAACCCAGCTGTTTCAGTTGACCCGGATGGGGAGATTTCGTGCACGTGGGCGCAGAGTCCAACTCGGATGTTCTCGGTAAGCATTAGTGGCAGTGGGCAATTAAGCTACGCAGGACTTTTCGGATCTCGCCAAGAAGCCGCGTACGGGAGCGAGGAGTTCCGCAATGAGATTCCTGAAGAGGTGCTTCGCTGCCTGTATAGAGCTTTCCCTTCGGGGACTGCGCCCGCCCCTTCCTTCGGAACCTCTCGCTAGGTTCATCGTCCGCGAATCCTGGATTCAAAACGGGCATGCAACCCTCGATGCCTTTCTCCCTGCACGCGACGGGGAAACCTCGACGTTCAGACTGACGAGTGTCGCCGAATGGCGGAGGCTGCTTCTGGGTCGCCTCGCCGCCTCGGCGTACACTAAGGGCGCCCTCCGGGGGCATACCGAGGTGCCAGCGGGAGCCGTGACCCAGGTCCACAACCTGTATACCAAGGCAGACTTGCTGTCATTGCACGTCGGGATCCGCGGTTGGCCTCCATCCAAGCCGATGCAAAAGCAATGGGCTGCCTTGATTGCTTCCTATGCAACGACATTTCGGGAGTACGGCCCATAGACCACTCCCGCACGCTACCACCACCATTAGTGACACAGAACGTTCGAAATTGCCTCATGGATCGTTTGTAGCCTTCAGGTTGCTCAGCTCGCTCTTCCGTTCGACATGGCGCACGTAGTCCGCCGTCGTCGCGAACGGAGCGATCCGCCGGTGAAGCATGGGACACAGCGCAAGAATAGCGCTGCCAGCGGCATCGATCGCGCCATCTAGGTTTGTGTCGTACGCCACTGCAGAGGCTTCCATGATCTTCGTCAACTGAAGCTCCTCGCCTCCTGAAGCCGTGCGCCTCCTTACGTCCCACTCTTGCCACCTGTCGGACATTTGATTGAGGAATTGGAACCGGCTATAAGCCAGGATGACGTTCTCGATTAGCTCTGGCGGCAGTTCGGGCAGGTCCAATGCGACGGCGTCAAACCCGATGGTGGAGAGGGTTAGGTTGAGCATCCGAGTGCCCCGCGTCATTCGCATGAGTCGCGAGTGAACGGCGCGCGAGAGATTCTGCCCCATCTCTACTTCCAGCACCGCACCGACTCTTCTCCGGAGTCGGCGCGGCTTGAGAACCCCTTCCCAGAGGGCGAGCGCACCGAATCCGCCAAATAGCCCGAGGAGAATTGAGAACAAGTGTTCTGCCATACGCATACTCAAGTTAGCGGACAAGCCGCACTGGTCCCGTTCTAGAGCACGCCCAGAATGAGACATCCTCCGTGAGCCAACAGACCTGATTCTCCAGAGCCTTCCAAAGGTATGTTGGCTACAACCTTGCCCATTCATGGAACCGATGCTTGCATGGGTAGCGGGCCCGTCGGCGCTCGCCGGACCGATAAGGCTTCGCCTACGGCGATTGGGACGCCAAAAGGGTGATTGTCCGGATCGCGCTGGCCCTGGCCTCTCCTTGTTGCCCCAGTGCATAGCTGTAAATCCTTCGTGCAGCCCAGCACACTTCTGAGTCCGGCACAGTCCGCATATTTGCAACGGCGTAGATGAGTAGTCCTTGGTCGCGGTCGGGTGTCATTCGAACCACGTTGACGAAGAACTGCTTAAGTTCTTCCTGATCGGGCTGAGGTGGCCTGTAGGTGGGGTTTATGTCGGCCGCCACCAACGCATCCGCGACGACTCCTGTGAATTCGTCGAGCGTTGCGGAGTCGAGACTTGCTATGAGGTCTTGCATGACGGTGGACGACGCGCCGCCTCTAGCAAACACAGCGCAGTCGGCGGCAGTAGCGGACGCCATAAAGTGGTCGAGCACCTCAACCCGTTTTGCTTGATCGTTCGGTCCAAGCAGCATGAGACCCCGCTGGACCTCAGACTGTCCGAATTGCTCCGCTTGGTTGGGATCAACTCCCTTCATCACCGAGATAAACCTCCCATATCCCCCGTTTGCCTTAAGCGCCCTTGCCATGGAGCGTAGATAGGGTGTGCTATTCATGGCGCTATTCTCTTGATAAGACGTCCAAAGAGCCCTCACCCCATACGAGGCCCCGAAGAAGGCACCTATTCCCGCAACCAGCATGATCATTTGCCTGGCACTCGAGGCAGCGGGCGTTGGTTTCGACGTTGGGCGGCGAGTCTGAGGCTCAGCGGAGGTTGCCTGTGTCGAGGCCCGACTCAAGTCCACTGCACTAGACACAGCATTTCCCGCGACCTTCCTCCGAATCTGAGCATCCCGGACGAGCGCGATGACGGCTCCGATAACAGCCAGCCCTGGTAGTGCGACCTCGCCCTCCGCCAGGGCGTTGGCGAGCGCGGCACCGAAGAGGACCAGGAATACCCAATAAGCAATTCGATAACCTGACGTGAGCGGATAGGTCAGGGACGTGCCACATGAGCTGCACTTCACGCGCTGAAAGCCTAGGAAGGTCCTCGTCGGAGTGCCGCTGAAGGGTGTCTGGCAGTGGCTGCAGACCGCACTGATTGCCTGAAGGGTCATGGGCGTCCTTCGACGGTGAGTTAGAAGATACGCATCACCGCTCGGACGTGCCCCGAGGATCGGACGCTTTTGCGGCAGCAAAGGGCGTCAACGCGACAAATCGCCAATTTCCCCAGTCCATCCACGGCCCATCAACCAACTCTGGCGCCCTCCCCGCGCGGGCCACACTTTCAGAGAGACTGCCTTTCCCGGACTCGTCATCTTGCTCCACCGTCTGCTCCTCAGACCTGTGACCGCCGACCTCGTTATTGCCCTCCGCATGGAGCAGGGCGCTCAGAAGGCCGGCTACCACCGGTCGCGGTCGAAGGGGTGCCAGGCATGATTCTGTCGGGCACAAGACGCCCGTTGCGCGGTGGGCTCGTGGTTGCTGGGCTGCTTTGGTCCGCGCCGGTGGCTGCGGCTCAGACCCAGTATAGCGGCACCGTGGTGAACAGTGGTGTGGCTGGATCACCTGCCTCTCTCACCATCACCGTGTCCGCGGATGATGGGCGCCAGTTGAGCGGATACCTCTTGGTTGGGGAGCCGCTCGGGGGTAGTGGCCCGTTTCGAGGCCACTGGTCCAGAGACTCCCTCTATCTCGTCACGACCGCCACCACGGGAGACACCATCTTCTGGCAGGCCATCGTTCGTGGTCCCAGCCTAACTGGCACCTACCGCGTAACTGGAGGGCAGTACGCTGGGCAATTCGGAATGTGGAGCGCGCAGCTCGGTGGTTCACCGCAGCTCGCCAAACCCGTGGAAGACGTGCTGGCCGTAGAGGTGGTGGACCAATCGCAGGGCACCGTCGGGGAACGTCTGTTGTACTTCGTACGCGAGAGCTTTCGGCGAAGCGCAGCCTTTCGTGTTACCGAGGCCCAGGAACCGCGCTTGCAGATCATTATTTCCACCATGCCACGGCTTGAAGAATCGCCCAACACTTCCACGATGTATTCGGTGATCTGGAACCTTGTGATCGGCAGCCAGGCGGATGGCTGGACCACCCTGTATCTCGACAATACTCTGGGTTACGCCGGCTCGGACGTGGTGAATTCGTCTGCCGAGACAATCGTCGCCCGAACGGACAATCTCCTAACCCAGGTGCGAAGCCGCCTCGCCCGCTAGACGGGAACCCGTCCAGCAGACGAGTTAGCAGAGTCCACCAGACCTGAACGGGCCACGCTTCTTGACCGTTCGGCGCGCTTAGAACGCGCCGAGCTGGCACCGCGTCGTAACGATGGCGGGTAACGTGTCCATGTAGCTCCAGCTGGCATCGTCGAAGGACCATGAGACCGTCCAGCAGCGCCTGACTTCAGACGGGCAGGAGTGTCGGAAGGCGAGATCATGCGGCTGTGCGGTTGGCGTACCCGGGCAATGTTCGACCGCTACAACATCATCGACGAAGCGGACCTGTCGGCGGCCGTCGCGCGGAGATTCACGGGCAAAGTTGAGGCAAAGTCGGCGCCTCCCCTGGAGGAACCGAAGCCCGTAAGTTGAAGTGGGACAATCACGCGACCGTGGCGGAACTGGCAGACGCGCAGGACTTAGGATCCTGTGGGACCTCCCGTGAGGGTTCGACTCCCTCCGGTCGCATCCATTCCATGCCCAAAGCTTTCGCGCTCGTACTCGTACTCGTGCTCGCGGCGTGCCGGCCGCCCTATCACCCCCGCACCCGCGCCGTCACCGTCACCGCGGTCCCCCTCCTCACGAAGGAAATGGTCGCCGTCTACCCGTTCCTCAAGGCCGACTTCGCCCCCCAAGGAGTGCTGGCGGGAAAGGAAGTGTACGCCTTCATCCCCAGCACCCTCACGGCCTACGCGGGCGACACGCTCGAGATCACCTTCGTGAACCCCGAAGACGACGCGCACACGTTCGTCCTCCCCGACCTGGCCGTCGCCCTTCCCGGCCAGAGCATCCAGACGGTCCGCTATCCGGTGGGCGCGCCCGGGATCTATCCCTTCCGGTGCGACATCGCCGCGCACGCGCCGATGATGAGCGGCCAGCTCGTGGTCCTCGCCCCTGTCCAAGTCCCCGTGACCCACTAGATTCGCGGCTCCGTGACGACCACCTGGAACGTCCTCGCCAATGTCGCGCTCCGCACCACGGTGGTGTACCTCGCCGTGCTGATCGGCCTGCGCCTCACCGGCAAGCGCCAGCTCGGCCAGCTCTCGACCTTCGATTTCGTCCTGCTGCTGATCATCGCGAACGCGGTGCAGAACGCGATGGTGGGCCCCGACACCTCGCTGGCGGGCGGCCTCGTGGCCGCCGGCGTGCTCCTGTTCTGGCACACGGTCCTCGACCGCATCCGCCGCTCGTCCCGCGCCGCCGCCCGGCTCCTGGGAGGATCGGCGGTCCTCCTCATCTACCGAGGGCGGATCCTGCACGACCACCTGACCCGGGAGCACATCACCGCGGACGAGCTCCTCCAGGCGCTCCGGGAGCACGGCGTCGGCTCCGTGGACGAGGTCCGGTTGGCCGCCCTGGAGCCCGACGGCGCGGTGAGCGTGATCCGGGAGGACGAGTTGGGATCGGTGAAGCCGCACCACCGAATAAGGGCGATCCGGCGGGGGATGTAGGGACCCACATCCCCGCTTCCCGCCCGGTTAGATTTCACCCCCTCATGACCATCGAAATCACCAAGACCTCCTCCGAGCCCGGCGCCGCGTCGCTGGCCGTGAAGGTCCCCGATGAAACCGTCCGCGCCGCCGAGGAGCGGGCCACGCGGGCCTATCAGTCGCGCGCCCGGCTTCCCGGATTCCGGAAGGGCAAAGCGCCGCCGGCCGTCGTGAAGAAGCGGTTCGCCGACGACATCCGGCAGCAGGCCCTCCAGGAGATCCTGCAGGAGAGCTGGAAGGCGGCGCTGGACCAGGAGAAGCTCAAGCCGATCGCCGACCCGCACATCCACAACCTGAAGTGGGAAGAGGGCACGCCGGTCACCTTCGAGTTCCACGTGGAAGTGAAGCCCGACCTGAAGCTCGACCGCCTGGGGGGGTTCACGCTCACGCGGACCGTGGCGAAGGTCAGCGCGGATCAGGTCGAGGCCCAGATCTCGGATCTCCGGGACCAGAAGGCGCCGTGGGTTCCGCTGGCGGGCGAGAAGCCGAAGCCCAAGGACCTGGTCCACATCACGCTGGCGCAGCGTGAGGGGGGCGAAGTGAAGGACGCCCAGCCCTATCAGTTCGTCCTGGGCGAGGGACGGGCCATCCCGGAGGTGGAGGAGCGCGTGATGTCCCTCCTCCCCGGCGAGACCGTGGACGCGACGGTGAAGTTCCCGGCGGACTTCCCGGAGGAGGCCAAGCGGGGCCAGTCGCGGGAGGTGCGGATCACGCTCACCGAGGTGAAGCGCCAGGAGCTGCCGCCGCTCGACGACGCGTTCGCGCGCGAAGTGGGCGACTTCGATTCCCTGGAGGCCCTGCGGACCGCGGTCCGGACCGACCTGGAGCAGGAGTCCGAGCGGCAGGCCGACGCGAACGTGCGCCGGACGCTGATCGAGCAGATCGTCGCCGCCAACCAGGTGGCGGCCCCCGCCCCGCTCGTGAACCGGGCCCTCAGCGTCTACGCGCAGGCGTACGGGATCCCGGAGGACCGCTGGGAACAGTTCGCCGCCGAGATGCGTCCGGTGGCGGAGGATCAGGTGCGCCGGGACCTCATCCTCGACTACGTCGTGGAAACGAAGGGCCTGGCCGCCACCGAGGCCGAGCTGGATGCCCGGATCGAGGAGCTGGCGGCCCGGCGGGGCCAGCCGGTGCGGGAGCTGTACGCGTCGCTCGAGAAGGCCAAGCGGCTGCGCGATCTGGAGCGTGGTCTCACCGAGGAAAAGGTGTTTAGCTTCCTTCTGTCGCAGTCCACCGTGGAGAATGCATGACCGTCGGCACCATTTACCCGCCGTACATCATCGAGCGGTCCAGCCGGGGCGAGCGGACCTACGACATTTTCAGCCGCCTCCTGATGGACCGCATCGTGTTCCTGGGCACGGCCATCGACGACACCGTGGCGAACATCATCATCGCCCAGCTGCTTTTCCTGGACGCCGACAACCCCGAGCGCGACATCTACCTCTACATCAACTCGCCGGGCGGGCTCGTGTCCTCGGGGATGGCGATCTACGACACGATGCAGTTTCTGCGCGCGCCGGTGAACACCATCTGCATGGGGATGGCGGCGTCGATGGGCAGCTTCCTGCTCACCGCCGGCACCGCGGGGAAGCGGTCGGCCCTGCCCCACGCGCGGATCATGATGCACCAGCCGTCGGGCGGCGCGCAGGGCACCGCGGCGGACATCGAGATCCAGGCCCGGGAAATCATCTACCTCCGCGGCAAGCTCAACGACCTCTACGCCAAGCACACCCGGAAGCCGCTGGAGCAGATCGAGAAGGACATGGACCGCGACCGCTTCATGTCCGCGGAAGAGGCCAAGGAATACGGCCTGATCGACAACGTGATCGCACACCTGAAGGACATCGAGAGCGGGAAGAAGCCCTGAGGCCTTGCGCCGACAGGGACGGTTTCCCATACTAGCCCAATGTCTCACGACAAGCACCTCCGCTGCTCCTTCTGCGGCAAGTCCAAGGACTCGGTCCGGAAGTTCATTTCCGGCCCGTCCGTGTACATCTGCAATGAGTGCATCGCCCTCTGCAACGAGATCCTGGCGGAGGACGAGGAGCGCGAGGTCGCCGAAGCGATCACCCAGGTCCCCACGCCCCAGGAGATCAAGGACGTGCTGGACCAGTACGTGATCGGGCAGGAGAAGGCCAAGAAGACCCTCGCCGTCGCCGTCTACAATCACTACAAGCGCATCAACTCCCACTCGGGAGGCCGGGAATCGGATGTCGAGCTCGACAAGAGCAACATCCTCCTGATCGGCCCCACCGGCGTGGGGAAGACCCTGCTCGCGCAGACCCTGGCCCGCATCCTGGACGTGCCCTTCACCATCGCCGACGCGACCACGCTCACCGAAGCGGGGTACGTGGGCGAGGACGTCGAGAACATCCTGGTGCGGCTGCTCCAGGCCGGGGACTTCAACGTCACCGAATGCGAGCGCGGGATCGTCTACATCGACGAGATCGACAAGATCGCCCGCAAGTCCGAGAACCCGAGCATCACCCGGGACGTCTCCGGCGAAGGCGTGCAGCAGGCCCTGCTGAAGATCCTCGAAGGCACGGTGGCCTCGGTTCCGCCCCAGGGCGGCCGCAAGCATCCGCAGCAGGAGTACATCCAGGTCAACACCAAGGACATCCTCTTCATCTGCGGCGGCGCGTTCGACGGCCTCGAGAAGATCATCGAGTCCCGCACCGGACGGCGGCAGATCGGGTTCTCCAAGGAAGAAGTGGCCGCGGGCGAGGCCGAGAAGCGGAAGAAGAACCCCTTCGTGGACGTCGAGCCCGACGACCTGCTGCGTTACGGTCTCATCCCCGAGCTGGTGGGCCGGCTCCCCGTCACCGTTCCCCTCGACGCGCTGGACGAGGAATCGCTGGTGCGCATCCTGGTCGAGCCCAAGAACGCGCTCACCAAGCAGTACGCCAAGCTCTTCGAGCTCGAGGACGTCCGCCTCACCATCGAGAAGGACGCGCTCAAGGCCATCGCCCAGAAGGCCATCAAGCGGGGCACCGGGGCCCGCGGCCTGCGCGCCATCCTCGAAGAGATGATGACCGAGATCATGTTCGACCTTCCCGGTCGGGACGACGTGCGCGAGGTGGCCATCACCGCCGAGTGCGTCACCGCCGGCCGTCAGCCCCTGCTGGTCACCGAGCGGCCCCGCCAGAAGAAAGAAGCCTGACCGACCTTCGTTTTCTCGGCTCGTTCCCCCGGGCCGACGTTTCCTTCGAGCCCGCCCGCCCCGAAATCGCGTTCTTGGGACGTTCGAACGTGGGGAAGTCGAGTCTCCTGAACGCCGTCGTGGGGCGGCGGGTCGCCCGCGTCTCGGCCACGCCGGGCAAGACGCGCGCGCTCAACGCGTTCGAGGTGGACCGTGCGTACTATTTACTGGACCTGCCGGGGTACGGGTACGCGCGGGCCGGAAAGGCGGAGCGGGCGGAGTTCCGGCGGCTGGTCCAGGATACGCTCGGACGGACGTCGCTCGCGGGCGTGCTGTGGCTGCTGGACATCCGGCACGATCCGTCCGAAGAGGATCTCGCCGTCCGGGAGCTCCTGGCGTCGAGCGGCGTCCGGACCCTGGCGGCACTGACCAAGGGCGACAAACTTCCCCGGAACGCGGCCCGGAAGCGGGAGGCGGAGCTGGGGGCGGCGCTCGAGTTCGACGACGATCAGCTCCTCGTCACCAGCGCGAAGACCGGCGCCGGCATGGACGAGCTTCGCGGCGCGCTCGGAGCCCTGACCGGAAAGGCGGCAGCAGGATGACCCTTCTAGCCCGACGCGCGCTCCTCGGCGCCGCGATCGTCCTCCTCGGGGGAGCGGCCCCGCGCCGCGCCCGGGCGCAGGACACGCTCCCCGTCGGCTTCGGCACGCTGAAGCGCGAGGACATCGTCATCAGCTTCTCCACGGGCGCGCTGCAGATCCAGATCCTGCCGCTCGACGAGTCGGTGATCCGCCTCCTCGCGCCCGACACCTACAGCTCCCTGTCCCAGCTCATCCGCCAGCGGCAGACCGAGATCGACGATCAGGCCCGGCGGGCCGGCATCCAGCAGCCCAGCCTCGTCCTCGTGACCTTCTTCGGCCTCGTGTCCCAGGCGCGGTTCGTCCCCGAAGACATCAACCTGTCGAGCCGCGGCCGCCTCTTCCGTCCGGTGGGCTTCGTCCCGCTTTCGCCGCAATGGGGGGGCCAGCAGCTCGGCGCCCGGCAGCAGGCGACCGCCATCTACCTGTTCGAAGACGGGATCGCCTGGGGGGAGTCGCTCACGGCGAGCTACGAAGGGATGACCAACGATTCGTGGACCAAGGCGGTGCGCACGCTGAACTCGGAGCGGCTGCGGGTGCTGGGCCGCGCCGCCGCGAAAGCCCCGCCGTCGGATTGAGCGGCCGGTGACAAACCCGATGCTCGTGGCCTCCGGCGTCCTGGTGGTCGCCGGGCTGGTGGCCGTGATCGCCTACCTCTGGCTCCGGCTTGCCCGCACCGAAGAGGACCGGCGCCGGACCGCCGACGAGCTGAACCGCCGCCTCTCCGAGCTCTTTTCGCTTCAGGAGCTCTCGTACGTCCTGTCGGACTCCCTCCAGCTCGACCGCATCGTGGAGCACGTGGTGCGCTACGCGATGCGCTTCCTCGAGGCCAAGGGCGCCCTGGTGGCCCTCACCGGCGAGCGGACGTCCGAACCCCTGACCGTCGCCGCCGCCGACGGCACCCTGGCGCCCCAGCGCGGCGCCGCCATCCGGCGCTCCGACACCGGCCTCGTGGTCCGCTCCGTGGGGCGCGAGCGGCTCGAGCTGGTCCGGAACTCCGGCGCCGGACCCGTCACCCTCATCACCGGCATCCACGCCGAAGCGGCCGCGGCCGTCCCCCTGCGCGCCCATGGCGCCGTGGTCGGTACGCTGGTCGTCGTCGACCCGCGGAGCGGGCAGTTCGCCTCCGAGGACCTCCGGCTCATCTCCACCCTGGCCACCCACACCGCCGTGGTGATCGCCAACGCGCGGTTCTTCGACCTGGTGCGCCGGGCCAAGGAGGAGTGGGAGACCGCCTTCGACGCGATGTCCGAAGGCATGGCCGTGGTCGACGAGGAGGGGCGGATCACGCGCGCCAACCGGTCGCTGGCGGCCCTCCTGTCCCGCGACATCGCCGACGTGACGGGCCACGCGCTCTCCCCGGCCCTGCTGGCCGGCCCCGCCGCCCTCGACGACTTGATGACCGTGGCGCGGCGGGGCGAGCGGCCCACCCCCCTCGTGGTCCGTTCCCGCGCCGGGCGAGCCGTCCGCATCAACGCGGCCCGGATGCCCCCGGTGGGCTCCGCCATCCACCTGGTGGTTCTGGTCGAGGACGTCACGGAGCAGCAGACGATGGAGGCCCAGCTGATCCAGAGCGAAAAGCTGGCCGCCGTCGGGCAGCTGGTGTCCGGGGTCGCCCACGAGCTGAACAACCCCCTGACCTCGATCGCCGGGCTCTCGGAGTTCCTCCTCGAGCAGAAGGAGCTCGGCGAGAACGACCGGGGCCACCTCCGGGTGATCCACGAACAGGCGGAGCGCGCCGGCCGGATCGTCCGGAACCTCCTGACCTTCGCCCGCAAGGCGCCCGCCGAACGGGAGCGGGTGGACCTCACCGACGTGCTGCAGCGGACCCTGCTCCTGATGAGCTACGACCTGCGGCTCAAGGACGTCACCCTGGAGCGCGAGTTCGCGCCGGTCCTGCCCGACGTCCTCGGAGACCGCCACGCCCTCCAGCAGGTGGTCCTCAACCTCCTGACCAACGCGGCCCAGGCGGTCGCGGGCAATCCGCCCGACCGCCCGCGCACCGTCCGGGCCAGTACCTGGTTCGACGGCCGGGTCCACCTCCGGGTCCAAGACTCGGGCCCCGGCATTCCCGACGACGTGGCGCGCCAGCTGTTCACGCCCTTCTTCACGACCAAGGAGCCCGGTCAGGGTACCGGCCTCGGCCTCTCCATCAGCTATTCGATCATCGAGACCCACGGCGGTCGCATCGCGGTCGAGCACCCGGAGGGGGGCGGCGCCGCGTTCCACGTGGACTTCCCGCCCGCCCCCGCGGACGCCCCGACCCGCCCGGCGGCGGCGGCGGCGGCGGACCGCACCCCGGCTCCCCCGACGCGCGCCAGCGGGGGCGGCGGAAGACCGGCCCGGTCCATCCTCCTCGTGGACGACGACCAGGCCGTGCGGCGGATGGTGCAGGCGCTGTTCGGGCGGGAAGGCCACGCCGTGGAGGTGGCGCGGAACGGCCAGCACGCGCTGGAGCTCGCGGCGAACCGGGCGTTCGACCTCATCATCGCGGACGGGCGGGCCGCGGCGACCGGACGGCTGCTGGTGGAGGAACTGGCGGAGCGGCTGCCGCACCTGAAGAGCCGCACCCTGGTGGCGACGGGCGACGTCCGGCCCGCCACCGACGAGACGCTGGCGCGTCTCGGCCTGCGCTACGTGCGCAAGCCTTTCAACCTGCGCGATCTCCGGGACGAGGCCGCGCGGGTGTGGGCGGCGATGGAGTCGTAGGCCTCGGACGGCCAGCCGAACAGCGCCAGATTCACCGCGCCGCCCGGCGCGAACTTCACGCCTTCCCGAAGCAGCAGGGCCCGCTGGACCACGGCGCCGTGGTCGGCGGTGGACAGCGAGATCCGGCCCGCCGCGTTGATCACCCGCCACCAGGGAACGTCGCCGTCGTCGGGGAGCGCCGAGAGCGCCCAGCCCACCTGACGCGCCGCGCCGGGGCGTCCGGCAAGGCGGGCCACGACGCCGTAGGTGGCCACCCGGCCCTTGGGGATGTGGCGCACCACGCGGTAGATCCGGTGATAGAACGGGTTCATGGGCGGCTCTCCGCTAGCTTACGCGAAGAACGCCGTCCAGCAAGCCCGCGCTCCCACCCCCCACCATTGACAAAACGTCCTCCAGTGCTCTGCGCTCGCGCGGCCAGGCGAGCCGCTCCCGGGCGCGCCCGGGCGCGAGCCACTCGAAGCGATCGTGCTCTCCGGAGAGCCGGGGCTCCGCCCCGTCCGCGACGAAGGCCGCGAAGACGGGGATGACGGCGAGGACATCCCGGTCGTGCTGGTAGAACGCCTCGGTACGGGAGAGGTTGTAGAACGCGACCGGGGTGAGCCCGGTCTCCTCGGCCAGCTCGCGCTGCGACGTCTCGACGGGCGTCTCGCCCGGCTCGATGGTGCCGTGAACGATCTCCCAGGCTCCGGCGCGGCTCCGACCGGGCGCGCGCCGCAGCGCCAGGACCTGCAGCCGGTCCCCGGCGCCCCGCAGGGCGAACGTATCCACGAACATCACCCGGATGTCGGTCACGCTAGTGCCGGCGGCGGCCCAGGACCGCCTCCAGCCGCGCGGTCAGGGCGCGGGCCCGGAAGGGCTTGGTGAGGAAGTCGTCGGCGCCCAGCTCGAACACGCGGACCTCGTTGTCCTCGTCACCCTTCGCGGTCAGCACGATCACCGGGATGCCGGCCGTGGCGGGACGGGACCGCAGGTGCGACAGCACGCCGTATCCGTCGAGCCCGGGGAGGTTCAGGTCGAGCACGATGATGTCCGGCCCCACCCGGTCCACCTGATCCAGCGCCTGCACGCCGTCCCGGGCCTCGGCCACGTTGTAGCCGTCGCGCTCGAGCAGATCCTTCATCACTTTCCGCAGGGAATCCTCGTCGTCCACCAGCAGGACCTTGAGCGGCGCGGCCCCGTGGGTGCCGGTGAGCCGCGGGGGCGGCGCGGGTTCTTCCAGCAGCTCGAAATGGTCGGTGGAGCGCTCGGGCCGCTCTCCCACCAGCGCGGTTCCCTGGGCCGGCGACGGGCGTCCCGCGCCGGACTGGTGCACGACCGGCGGGCCCGTGCCCGCCGCGGCCTCGGCCGCCGCCGCGGAGCCCTCCTCCGGCGGGACTTCCACGACGCGCAGCAGCTCGTCGATGGTGGACTCCCCGCGCAGCACGTGCGCCAGTCCCGAGTCCCAGAGCGACTTCATCCCGTTCCGGCGCGCCGCCTCCGCGATCTTGTCCGCGGTCTGCCCGGCCGCGATCCGCCGCTCCATCTCCTGGGTGACCTGGAGCACCTCGATGATCGAGAACCGCCCCCGGTACCCGGTCATCGCGCAGTCCGGGCATCCCGCGGCCCGGTAGAGGGGCGTACCCTGAGGAATCCAGCGCTTGAGGCGGTCGGGGGGCGACTCCATCCACACTTCCTTGCAGGTGCCGCAGAGCCTCCGCATCAGGCGCTGCGCCACGACGCCCCGGAGCGCCGCCGCGATCTTGTAGGCCTCCACCCCGATATCGACGAGCCGCGTCACCGCGTTGGGCGCGTCGTTGGTGTGCAGGGTCGACAGCACCAGGTGACCGGTGAGGGACGCCTGCACGGCGATCTGGGCCGTCTCCCGGTCCCGGATTTCGCCCACCAGCACCACGTTGGGGTCCTGCCGCAAGATGGAACGCAGGGCCGACGCGAAGGTCAGCCCGGCCTTTTCCTGCACCTGCACCTGCACGATGCCCTGCATCCGGTATTCCACCGGGTCTTCCACCGTCACGATGTTGACGCCCTCGCTCTGGATCTGGCGGATCATCGAATACAGCGTCGTGGTCTTGCCGGAGCCGGTGGGTCCGGTCACCAGGATGATCCCTTCGTGATTCTCGAGCAGGCGCGTGATCGCCTCGGCCTCTCCGGGGTTGAGACCCAGGGTATCGAGCGACTTGACCGTGACCCGCGAGTCCAGGATCCGGACCACGACCTTCTCGCCCAGCGCGGCGGGCAGGGTCGAGACCCGCAGGTCGATGGGCTGGCCGTTCACCGCCACCCGCGCCCGGCCGTCCTGCGGCCGCAGGCGGTCCGCGATGTCGAGCGACGACATGATCTTGATGCGCGAGATGAGGGGGAGACCGGCCGCGCGGGGAATCTTCATCTGCTGCCGCAGCACGCCGTCGATCCGGTAGCGGACCGCGACCCCGCCCTCCTCGGGCTCGATGTGGATGTCGGAGGCCCGGGACAGGATCCCCTCGGAAATGATCAGGTCCACGAGCTTCACCACCGGCCGCTGGCTCGCCTCTTCCTCGGTGGCCCCGAGCTCGTCGGGAGCCTCCTCGGCCAGGTGAATCAGGTCGTTCGAATCCTCCATCCCCTCGAGCAGCTTGTCGAGCGTCTTGTCCGGGCGGTACAGCTCGTCGAGCTTCTCGGCGATCTTGGCCGGCGAAAGCAGGAGCAGGCGCACTTCGCGGCCGGTGGCGAACGCGAGGGACTTCTCGGCGTCGAGGTCGAAGGGATTGGCGGTGGCGACTTCGCACACCGAGTCGGTGATGCGGACCGGCAGGACCCGATAGCGCCGGACCAGCTGCTCGGGCAGCGTGTCCTTCACCTTCGGGTCCACCTGGCTCACGTCCGCCACCTTCATCCGGTACCGGCTCGACAGCTTCTCGAGGATGCCGTCGTCGGTGGCGATGTGCCGGGAGACGATCATTTCCCACAGCGTGCGCGACGGCTCGGCCTTGGCCCGGAGCTCTTCCAGAAGCTCGGGCGTGATCACCCCTTCGAGGGAGGTGGCCAGCCATTCGTCGGGAAAGTAGGTTTCGGGCATGCGCGTGTTCAGCGAAACCTAGCGGCGCCGCTCCCCCAGTCCAGCCCGAAAACGTTCATAGAAGGGCCCAGAAATCGCGCACCACGTCGACCGCGACGTGCACGCGGCGGCTCTGGGCGCCGTATCCCCCTTCCACCCGAAGCACGCCCAGCCACTCGAGCGCGAGTCCGAGCGTCATCCGCGTTCCCGGCGTGGCCCGCCACGGCGTCCCCGCGATGGGCCGCGCCGTCCACCCCGCCACGGCGAAGGGCGCGACCGTGAGGGCTCCGGGCGTGCGGGCGTACGGACCCGCCGAGAGGCTCACGAACGGCACCCGGATCCGCCACTCGACGCCGAGCCGGGCGTCGCGGGCGCCGCCCCAGCTGCGGAAGTCGTCGCCCAGGAGCGTGCCCCGCCCGCCCGAGACGAAGGCCCGGTAGGCCGGCAGGTGGACCGACCCGACGCCGGCCTCGCCGGTCAGCAGCACTCGGGTGGCCGCGAGCGGGAAGAGGGCCGAGCCGTCCGCGCTCCAGCGCCAGTACCCGCTGCCCCCGTCCAGCCGCCCCCCCTCCAGCGAGAAGCCGCCGGCCAGATCGTGCTCGACGTCCGCGCCGAGCCCCGCGGCGCGCCGCCGGACCGCGATGCGCGCCAGGTCGGCGCCCCCGCCACCCAGCGCCGGGTTCGGCGCGTAGGCGCCGTCCGCCGGCCGGCCCACGACCGCCAGCGACCCGATGCGCTCCCGTCCGGCCTCCGCCGTCACGTCCCCGCGGGTGCCCAGGAATCGGCGCCACGAGAGCCGGCCCCCGTCGGCGAGGTAGTAGTCGCCGTAATCCCGTCCCCATTCCTGGGTCGAGATCGAGTTGAAGAGCGGCGCGATGACGGGCCGGTCGGCCACGTCGCGGACCGCGCGATACCCGGAGAGCGTCCAGGTCCCGGCCGCGGTGGCCCACGCCATCTCCGCGGTGCCCTTCACGCGATGGTCGCCGAATCCGTAGGCCGCCCGCCCGGTCAGCGTCAGCGCGGTGCCGGGGACGCGCTGCACCAGCCCGACCCCCGTGGTGAGGCCCTCCACGCGGTTCACGTGGACGATGTCGCTCAGGGAGCGGACGCCGAGCCGCCGCGGCGAGAGCCCGCTCAGCACGTGGCTCCCGGCGATGCGGGCGGCCTCGGCCCGGAGCCGGACCAGATCGTCGCTCCGGACCGGCGTGACGCTCGAGTCCAGCGCCGCGGCCAGCGAATTGGGCCAGGGGAACGAGTCGAGGTCGGCCTGCGGGACCGGGCTGATCTCCTCTCCGGCGAACCAGGAGTCCGCGAGTCCCAGGTTGAACGTGTAGTCCCCGATCTCCCACTGGCCCCGGATGATGCCGCGGGCCGGAAAGTCGAGCCAGGTCACCCGCCGGCGGATTTCGATCTCCTGGCGGTAGGGGAGCCAGAAGCGGCCCTCCCAGAGGGCGTCATCCAGCACCACGCTCACGTCTTCGAGCTCGGGGTCGCGGTAAGCGGCGGGCGTGAAGTCGAACGCCATCCGCACCAAGTCGGCGGTGGCCGCATCCACGTACAGCGTCCCGACGATGCGCGGGGTATTCAAGTCCTTGGGGCGGACCCGCAGCGCCACGACGCGCACCGTGCGTCCCGGCAGCGTCACGCGCTGGGTGTCCGACAGGGCGTAGTCGTAATCGAGCTGGGCGCCGGGGGAGAGCGGGTGTGGTACGTCGAGCACCTCGTCGCCTTCCCCCAGGCGGATGGCGCGGCCGAAATTGTTCTGGATGATGCCGAGATGGTCGCGGTGGTAGTTGATGTCGGTGGGCAGCTCCGCGGCGTTGCGCCATCCCACGATGCGCTGCTTGCTGGCCCCCGGGGCCTTCCAGTAGACTTCCAATTCGAGCTGGTCGGCCTTGATCAGGCGCGGCGGCTCCCGCAATCCGTCCCCGAACTGTCCGAGGAAGAGAACGAACCCGTGCGCGTGGGCCTTGTAGTCGTGAAGCGCGGTATCGGCGGCGGTGGCGCTGCGGCGGGCGATCGCCCGCTTCACCAGGGCGAGCGCGGGAGCGGAGTTCCAGGCCTGGGCCGGGAGGGGACCGGCGGCGCCGCCCAGGAGGGCGATCACGAGGAGCGTGGCCAGGGGGCGCCCGGTGCGCATCGTCCGGGAATTTCGCCGCGCCTCCGGGGCGCGACAAGCGCCGTTCTCCTCGCGCTCGGCGCGTGCCGCTCGAGCACGGCGCCCGCGGCCGTGACCCACCGCGCCGATCTCCTGGCCCTGGCCCGCCAGGACTCCGCGGACCCCGACGACCGGACCATGGTGTTCAGGAACAACCAGGTCGTGTCGTTCCCCTGGAGCTACGCCGACAGCGCCGCCACGACGTTCGCGGTCTTTCACTTCGTTCCCCAGAGCGTCCCGGCCCGCAACGACTCGCTGCTCGCGGACACCTCCACGGTGACGGTGTCGGCGAGCGCCACCCCCGGCGTGTTCGGTTTCACCGTCTCCCCCGCCAGCCTGGTCTTCAACATCGCCGGGTCTCCCACCGTGGACCTGTCGTACGCCGCCTACGCCGACTTCAGCGTCGCCGATTCCGCGCCTTCCAAGTACCCCGATGCCGCCGCGTTCGCCCGGGCGCTCAAGCTCTGGTACGAGTACGGGCCCGATCAATGGCGGGCGCTCAGCACCGGCCTCGCGGGCAGCCTCGCGTCGTCCGCCCTGTCCCAGCCCGGCGTCTACCTCCTCGCCGCGCCGAAATGAGCGACCCCCGCGCGGATTTTCTCGCCCGGGCCCGCTCGGGCGGGATGGTACCCTTCATTCGCGAGGTCCTGCTCGACACCGACACGCCGGTGGCGGCCTACGCGAAGGTCGCGCGCGGCCCCTTCGGATTTCTGCTCGAATCCCTCGTGGGCGGCGAGCGGTGGGCCCGCTACACGTTCCTGGGCACCGAACCGCGCGAGGTCTGGCGCTACCGGGGCCGCGCCGTGGAGCGCTGGACCCGGGAGGCGGGCTGGACCCGGACCGGGGAGGTGGACGCGCCGCTCGAGCATCTCGCCGGCCTCCTGCGGAACGTGCCGGCGGTGGACGCGCCCGGGCTGCCCCGCTTCACCGGGGGCGCGGTGGGCTACCTCGGGTACGACCTGATCCGCAGCGTGGAACGGCTCCCGCATCCTCCGGCCGATGCGCTCGGCGTGGCGGACGCCGTGCTGATGATCGCCGACACCGTGGTGATCCTCGACAACCTCTATGGACGGGCGTCCGTGGTGGCCAGCGTGCCCGTGCCCCCGGACGCCCCGGCCCGGGAGCGGGAGCGCCTGGCCGACGAGGCCGAAGCCCGCGTCGGCGAAATCGTCTCCCGTCTCGAGCGGCCCCACGCCCTTCCGGCGCTTCGAATGCCGCCCCATCCGCCGCCGGTGCCGACCACGTCGTCCTATCCCCGGGAGCGGTTCGAGGAAGACGTGGCGCGGATCCTCGAGTACATCCGCGCCGGCGACGCGTTCCAGGTGGTCCTGTCCCGCGAGCAGCAGGCGGCGGGGACCACGGACCCGCTGCGGGTCTACCGGTACCTGCGGGCCCTCAATCCGGCGCCCTACCTCTTCTTCCTCCAGCTGGACGACTGCACCCTGGTGGGCAGCTCCCCCGAGACCCTGGTGCGGGTCGAAGGCGGCGAGGTGACGGTGCGCCCGATCGCGGGAACGGCTCCCCGGGGCGCCACGGCCGCGGAGGACGACCGGCTGGGCGCGGTCCTCGCCGACGACCCCAAGGAGCGCGCCGAGCACCTGATGCTCGTGGACCTGGCGCGGAATGACGTCGGGCGGGTCGCGGCCTACGGGACGGTGCGGGTGACGACGCTGATGGCGCTCGAGCGGTATTCGCACGTCCAGCACCTGGTGAGCGAAGTGCGCGGGCGCCTGCGCCCCGGCTACGACGCGCTCGACGCGTTGCGCGCCTGTTTTCCGCACGGCACGGTCACCGGCGCGCCCAAGGTCCGGGCCATGGAGATCATCGACGAGCTCGAGCCCACGGCCCGCGGGCCGTACGCCGGCGCCGTGGGCTACATCGGCTGGGGCGCCCGGACCCTGGACACCGCCATCGCCATCCGGGCCGGGGTGATTCTGCCCGACCGCGTGGTGGTCCGGGCCGGCGCGGGGATCGTGGCCGATTCCGATCCGGCCCGCGAGTTCGCGGAGACCGAAGCCAAGGCACAGGCGGTGCTGCGCGCCCTCGCCCTCGCGCGCGCGGGCGGCCCGGGATAATTTCCGCTCGTGTTCAAGCTGCTCAGCATCTCGGGCGACCAATCGATCGAGCTGGCCGCGGGCAAGACCCTGGTGGTGGGACGCGCCGTCACGTCCGACGTGCCCATTTACGATCCGACCATCTCCCGGCGCCATGCCGAGATCACCCTGACCGACGCCGGGGTCCGGATCAAGGACCTGGGCTCCTCCAACGGCACCTTTCTGAACGGCGCCAAGGTCACGGACGGGGACGCGGCCGAGAACGACGTCGTCACCTTCGGGAAGGTCGCCTTCAAGGTGGTGCCGGTGACGCCCCCCGCGGCCCGGCCGGCGGTGACGCCGGTGCCGGCGACGGCGGGGACGAAGGGCGCGGCGCCGGCCGGCGGCACCATCGTCCGCGCCCTGCCGGTCTCGCCCTCGGGCAACGTTCCCGCCATCAAGGAAATCGGGCCCTCCGGCGGCCACCTCAAGGTCGACGCCAAGGATCTCTTCGAGCGCCAGTCCCAGAAGCTCAAGCTGCTCCTCGACATCTCCCAGGAGCTGTCCAAGCAGCAGGACCTGGACCGGGTCCTGGAGAAGGTCGTGGACCTCACCTTCCAGGTGATGAGCGTGGACCGGGTCTCCATCCTCCTCATCGACCTGAAGACCCAGGAGCTGGTCCCGCGCATTTCGCGGTCCCGGACCGGAGACGCGGGGGCCGCCAAGATGGTGCCGCAATCCATCGCGCGGAAAGTGGTGGACGACCGGGTGGCGATTCTCTCGGACAACACGGCCGCCGACGACCGCTTCAAGGGAAAGTCCATCGTCATCCAGAGCGTGCGGAGCGCGATGTGTACGCCCCTGCTCTCGAGCGACCAGAAGGTCCTCGGTATCCTCTACGTGGACAACCAGACCGCCATTCACTCCTTCCAGGACGAGGATCTCGACTTTCTGATGGCGTTCGGCGGCCTCACGGCGTTTTCGATCGAGCGGTCCCAGCTGTCCGACCGGCTGCGGCGCGAGGCGCTGGTGCTCTCCAACTTCCAGCGCTACTTCGCGCCCAACGTCGCGGCCCAGATCGCCCAGCAGGAAGGCACGGTCCAGCTGGGCGGCGACAAGCGCCCGGTGGTGATCTTCTTCTCGGACATCCGGGGCTTCACGCCGATGTCGGAGACGATGAGCCCGGACGACGTCGCCACGCTCCTGACCGAGTACTTCACCGAGATGGTGGAGATCGTCTTCGAGCACTCCGGCTCGCTGGACAAGTTCATGGGCGACGCCATCATGGCCCTCTGGGGCGCGCCGATCGCCCACGAGGACGACGCCGACCGGGCGATGAAATGCGCGCTCGACCAGCTGGCGGCGCTCGAGAAGATGAACGTGAAGTGGAAGGAGAAGGGACGCCCCGACATCAAGATCGGCGTCGGGATCAACTTCGGCGAAGTGTTCGCCGGGAACTTCGGCTCGGACCGCCGGCTCGAATACACCGTGATCGGCGACGCGGTCAATACGGCCAGCCGGCTCTGCTCCAACGCCAAGGCCAACGAGATCCTGATCTCCGACGCCTTCTACAAGGCGCTGAAGGATCCGCCCAAAGTCGAGGCGCTGGAGCCGATGCAGGTCAAGGGTAAGACCAAGAAGGTCGCGGTCTACCGGGTGAAACGGTAAGGGCGCCCGAAGCGCTCGAGCAGCTCCAGCACCAGCCGGAGCGGCAGCCCCATCACTCCGAAGAAGTCCCCGCGGATCCCCGCGATCAGCGCCGCTCCCCGCCCCTGGATCGCGTACGCCCCCGCCTTGTCCATCGGCTCCTCCGTCGCGACGTAGGCCGCGATCGCCGCGTCGTCGAGCGGGCGGAAGGTCACATCCGACACGTCCAGAAGGGACTCGATCCGTTCCCCGCGCGCCAGCGCCACGCCGGTGTAGACCTGATGGGTGCGCCCCGCCAGGCGCCGCAGCATCGCCGCCGCCTCATCCGGCGTTTCCGGCTTCCCGAAGAGGTCGGCCGCCAGCACCACGGTCGTGTCGGCCCCGAGCACCAGCGCGTCCGGCTCCCGCGCCGCCACCACCCCTGCCTTCTCCCGGGCCAGCCGCGAGACGTAGGCGGCGGGGTCCTCGCCCGGACGCCGGGTCTCGTCCACCTCGGGGGGGACGACCCGGTGCGCGATCCCCAGCATCTCGAGGAGCTGGCGCCGGCGGGGAGACCCGCTGGCGAGAATCAGGGGCCCGCTCACTTCTCGAGGATCAGCGTCACGGGGCCGTCGTTCACCAGCTCGACGTCCATCATCGCGCCGAACCGGCCCGTCGCGACCGGCACCGCGCCGGCCCGCTCGTGCAGCAGGGCGACGAAGCGCTCGTAGAGGGCCCGGGCCCGGTCGGGAGGAGCGGCCGAGATGAAGCTGGGGCGGCGGCCCTTGGCGGCGTCGCCGTACAGGGTGAACTGGGAGACCACCAGGAGGCCGCCGCCCACGTCCGCGAGCGCGAGGTTCATCTTGTCCTCGGCGTCCGCGAACACCCGGAGCTGGAGAATCTTGTCGGCCATCCACACGAGGGTGTCGTCCGTATCCCCGGGCGCGAACCCCGCCAGCACCAGGAAGCCCCGCCCCACCTCCCCGACGGTTTCGCCCGCCACCCGCACGGCCGCGGCGGACACCCGCTGGAGGACGACCCTCACTCGACGGTGACGCTCTTGGCGAGGTTCCGGGGCTGGTCGACGTTGCAGCCGCGCCGCACCGCCACGTAGTACGCCAGGAGCTGAAGCGGCAGCACCGACAGGATGGGCGTGAAGAGATCCATCGTCTCGGGGATTTCGATCCGGTGGTCGGCGAGCTTGCCGACGCCGGTGTCCCCCTCGGTGACCACGGCGATCACCCGCCCGCCGCGCGCCCGCACCTCTTCGATGTTGCTCACCACCTTCTGGTAGACCGCGTCCCGCGGCGCCACGAACACCACGGGCATCAGGTCGTCGATGAGCGCGATGGGCCCGTGCTTCATTTCCGCCGCCGGATACCCTTCGGCGTGGATGTAGGAAATTTCCTTCAGCTTCAGCGCCCCCTCCAGCGCCACGGGGAAATTGTAGCCCCGGCCCAGGTACAGGACGTTCTGCGCCCGCTGGAGCCGCTCGGCCAGCTGCTCCACCTGCGGCGCCTTGGCGAGCACCCGCTCCACGAGCTCGGGCAGCCGGGCGAGCGCCTTGACCACCTCGCGCCCCTGAAGGATGGAGAGGGCGCGGAGGCGGCCCATCTTGATCGTCAGGAGCGCCAGGGCCCCGATCTGGCTGGTGAACGCCTTCGTGCTGGCGACGCCGATCTCGGGACCGGCGTGGAGGTAGATCCCGCCGTCCACTTCGCGCGCGATGGTGGAGCCCACCACGTTCACGAGTCCGATGGTGCGGGCCCCCCGCCGCTTCGCCTCCCGGAGCGCGGCCAGCGTGTCGGCCGTCTCGCCGGACTGCGAGATCCCGATCACCAGCGTGCGCTCGTCCACGATGGGGTTCCGGTACCGGAACTCCGACGCGTACTCCACCTCCGTGGGGATGCGGGCCAGCTCCTCCATCATGTATTCGCCGATCAGCGCCGAATGCCACGACGTGCCGCAGGCGGTGATGACGATCCGGTTGATCTTGAGCAGGTCTTCGTCCGAGATGTTGAGGCCGCCCAGGCGGACGTCGCCGTCGTCCTCGAGGAGCCGGCCCCGGAGCGTATTCCGGAGGCTCTCGGGCTGCTCCATGATCTCCTTGAGCATGAAGTGGGCGTAGCCGCCCCGCTCGATCGTGGCCAGGTCCCACTCGACGTGGGTGACGGCCTTCTCCTTTTCGACCGTGTGGTGATCGAGGATGCGGTACTCGCCGGGCCGGACCACGGCGATCTCGCCGTCGTCCAGATAGACCACCGAGCGCGTGTGGGCCAGCACCGCCGAGGCGTCCGACGCGACGAAGTTCTCACCCGACCCGACGCCCACGAGCAGCGGCGACCCCTTGCGCGCGGCCACGATGGTGTCGGGCTCGCGGGAGGAGACCACGGCGATGCCGTAGGTCCCTTCCACTTCACGCAGGGCGCCGGCCACCGACTCCGCGAGCGGGGTGCCCTTGGTGTGCAGCTCCTCGATCAGGTGGGCCAGCACTTCGGTGTCGGTCTCGGAGCGGAAGACGTGGCCGCGCTTGGTGAGCGCGGTGCGGAGCGCCCCGGCGTTCTCGATGATGCCGTTGTGGACCACGGCGATGGTGCCGCCGCAGTCGATGTGCGGGTGGGCGTTCACCATGTTGGGAGCGCCGTGCGTGGCCCAGCGGGTATGACTGATGGCCGTATGGCCGGTGGGCAGGGTGGGCCCGAGCTCCGCCTCGAGCGCCGCGATCTTGCCCGGCGCCTTGAAGACGTCCACGTGGCTCCCGTTCACGACGGCGAGGCCCGCCGAGTCGTAGCCGCGGTATTCGAGGCGCTTCAGCCCCTCGAGCACCACCGGCGCCCCGGCCCGGGTCCCCACGTATCCTACGATGCCGCACATGCCGCCCGCCCCTCCTCGACCAGTTGTTCGGCGGCGGCGCCCGAAGGCGCCTCCGCGATGAGTCGGATGATCGGCTCCGTATTCGACGGCCGCACGTGCAGCCAGCGATCGGCCCACGCGAGCCGAAGTCCGTCGTCGGCGTTCACGGCCGCGTCGGGAAACCGCGCCCGCAGAGCCTGGTACACCCGGTCGAGCGCCGCGCCGCGCGGCACCTTCCCTTTCACGATTTCGTACCGCGGGTGCGCCGCCACCAGCGCGCTCACCGGACGGGGGTCGCGCGCCAACAGGGTGAGCACCAGTGCCGCCGCGAGGGGCGCGTCGCGCCCCGCGTGCAGAACGGGATACATCACCCCGCCGTTCCCTTCGCCGCCGATCGGCGAGCCGGCCGCGAGCATCATCCGCGCCACGTGGGCCTCCCCCACCGGTGCCCGCTTCACTTCGACCCCGGCATCCCGGGCGGCGTCATCCACCACCAGCGACGTGGAGAGGTTGACCACCACCGGCCCCCGTTTCGCGCTTCTCGTTTCCCGTTTCCCGAGAACGGCCCTGACCGCGAACGCCAGGGTGTAGTCCTCCCCGATGGCCCGGCCCCGCTCGTCCACGAGCGCCAAGCGGTCCACATCCGGGTCCACCGCCATCCCCACGTGCGCTTTCCGGCTCCGGACCAGGCGGCCGAGGGCCGCCAGGTTGGCCGGGATGGGCTCGGGCGGCCGGGGGAAGCGCCCATCGGTTTCGAGGTTGATGGCCGCCACGCGGCACCCCAGGCGCTCGAGCAGGGCCGGCATGATGGCCCCTCCGGCGCCGCGGACGCAGTCGAGCGCCACCCGGAAGCGGCGGCGGCGGACGGCCCGGACGTCGACGGCCTTGAGCTTCAGGATCGCGTCGAGATGACGCGTGACGGCCGCGTCATCCCCCGACACCCGGCCGATGCCCGACCAGTCGGCTCGGGGCAGGATGTCCTGGGCCGCGAGATCCCGGACCCGAGCCCCGTCCATCGTATCAAGAAAGATGCCGTCCGCGCCCACGAGCTTGAGCGCGTTCCATTCGATGGGGTTGTGGCTCGCCGTCAGGATGATTCCCCCGGCGGCGCGGTGATGCTCGACGGCCAGCTGGATCGTGGGGGTGGTGGTGAGACCGACGTCGACGACGTCGACCCCCACCGATTGCAGCCCCGCCACGGCCGCCGCCTGCAGCATGGGGCCCGAGGTCCGCGCATCCCGACCCACGACCACGCGGGGCCGGCGCTTCCCCACCCCCGATCGCGCCGCGACCCCCGTTCCGGCCCAGACTCCGAACGCGGCTCCATAGCGCGCGACGTTCTCGGGCGTGAGATCGGTGCCGACGATCCCCCGGATGCCCGACACCCCCACCATCAGCGTGTTCGACATGACCGCAAAGATAAACCGGTCTCAGTCGGGACGGCCGCTGCCGAACGACGTGCGGAGGGAAGGCCCGGGCGTCGGAATGGGAAGCTCGGCGCGCACCGGAAACGCGCGGAGGAACGCGTCGACGGCCTCGGGCCAGAACTGCGCGCCCTTCATCCGTTCCAGCTCCTCGAGGGCGTGCTCGACCGGAAGCGGGGGCCGATAGGGGCGCGCGCTGGTCATGGCGTCGAAGGAATCCGCCACCGACACGATGCGCACCGGCACCGGGATCTGGTCCCCCTCGAGGCCGTCGGGGACCCCCTTCCCGTCGTGCCGCTCGTGGTGGGACCGGACGATGGAGAGCGCGATTGGCTCGTCTCGGAGGAGCGGGCCGAGGATCCGCGCGCCCACCACCGGGTGCTCCATGATGTGCCGGTACTCCTCGTCCGAGAGCCGCCCCGGCTTGTGGAGGACGTCCTCGCGGATGCCGATCTTGCCGACGTCGTGCAGGCGCCCCCCCAGGAAGGTGGCGTCGGCCACCGCGGCGTCGAGCCCCAGCGCTTCCGCGGTGCGCGCGGCGTACGCCGCCACGCGCAAGGAATGCCCCGTGAGGTACGGGTCCTTGGCTTCCTGGGCGTCGCTCAGGGCCTGCACGCCTTCGATGAACAGCTCCTCGATGCGGCGGGCCTGGACCTCGACCCGCTCCTCGAGCCGCCGCTGATAGGTCTTGTTCTCGATGATCAGGCGTCGCTTGTCCAGGGCCTGGGCCACGCGGGCGCGCACTTCGTCCAGATTGAACGGCTTCGCGACGTAATCCAGGGCGCCGAGCCGGAGGCAGGAGACGGCGCTCTCGACGTCGGCGACGGCGGTGACCATCACGACCGCCGTGTCGGGCCAGCGCGACACGATCTCCCGGAGGAGCCGGACGCCGTCCATCAGCGGCATCCGCACGTCGGACAGCACGAGCTGCGCGGGCTCGCGCTCGAGCGCGTCCACGGCCTCCACGCCGGAGCCCGCTTCCCGGCACCGGAACCCCTCGCCCTCGAGGAGCCGCACCAGGACGCGCCGGAGCCGGGGCTCGTCGTCCACGACGAGGCACTGCAACCCGTTGTTCTGCGCCATTGTGGCTAACGTACGGCTCGCTTGCCCGGGGGGGAAGCCGCCCTTACGTTCCCGCCTGTGAGCCGCGTCTTCGACCGGGACCTCGAGCGCCGATTCGGCACGCGCGCGGTCCACGCCGGACAGACCCTCGACCCCCTGTCGGGCGCGGTCATGTCCCCCATCTATCAGACGTCCACCTACGTCCAGGAAGCGCTGGGACGGCACAAAGGGTACGAGTACGCCCGGACCCAGAACCCCACCCGGGAGGCGCTCGAACGCTGCGTGGCGGCGCTCGAGGGCGGGCGCCACGGATTCGCGTTCGGCTCGGGCCTCGCCGCGCTCGACGCCATCCTCAAGCTTTGCTCGGCCGGCGACCACATCGTGTGCGGCGAGAACGTCTACGGCGGCACCCACCGGGCGATGACCCAGGTATGGGCGCGGCTCGGCCTCGGCTTCACGTTCGTGGACACGGGCGACGCCGGTGAGATCCGCCGCGCCCTCACCCCCGCCACCCGACTGGTCTACGTCGAAACGCCGACCAACCCGATGATGCGGCTCACCGATCTGGCGGCGGCCGGGGAGATCGCGAAAACGGCCGGCGCCCTGTTCGCGGTGGACAACACCTTCGCCTCCCCGCTCTTCCAGCAGCCCCTCACCTTCGGCGCCGACATCGTCCTCCACTCCACCACGAAGTTCCTGAACGGGCATTCGGACATGATCGGCGGGATGCTGGTGACCGGCCGCGACGACCTGGCGGACCGGATCGCGTTCATCCAGAACGGGTCGGGCGCGGTGCCGGGACCGATGGACTGCTGGCTCGCCCTCCGCGGCATCAAGACCTACCCGCTCCGGATGCGCCAGCACGACGCCAACGGCCGGCGCATCGCCGAGTGGCTGAGCGGGCACCCCAAGGTGAAGACGGTCTATTACCCGGGACTCCCCTCCCATCCTCAGCACGACCTCGCGCGCCGGCAAATGTCGGGGTTCGGCTCGATGCTGTCCGTCGAGCTGGGCGACGTGGCCCGGGCCCGCACGGTGGCGCAGGGGACGCACATTTTCGCGCTCGCCGAGTCCCTGGGGGGCGTGGAGAGCCTGATCGGGCACCCGGCGTCGATGACCCACGCCTCGGTCCCCGCCGCGATGCGCCGGAAGATGGGACTCACCGACTCGCTGGTCCGGCTCTCCGTGGGCATCGAGGACCCGGACGATCTGATCGCGGACCTGGATCAGGCCCTGGCGGCGGCGTGACGAAACCCCGCCGCGGTTTCACCGTAGGCCCAGTGATCCCCGATCACTTCCGGAGCGCCGTATGAGCGACCCGACCAACCTCCCGGCCCAGCGCCCGCGCCAGATCCTGACCCAGATCGCGCCGGTGAGCTGGGAGCACGCGGCCGACCGGGCCGCGCTTCAGTCGCTCCGGTCGGTGCCGGGCTTCGACGAGGTGGTGAAGAAGATCTACGGCTTCCTGGGTGAGCGGGGGATCCGTCTCATCTTCCAGGCCGACGCCGTGCGCGTGGGGCCGACGCAGTTCCCCCGCCTCAACGCGCTCTACACCGAAGTGCTGACGTCGATGGACTGGGCCGAACGGCCCGAGCTGTTCGTGTCCCAGACGCCGTTCGTGAACGCCGGCGCGTTCGGCATGGATCGGCCCTTCATCGTCCTGAACTCGGGCTCCCTCAAGCTCCTGGACGACGACGAGCTCCGCGTGCTCCTGGGACACGAGCTCGGCCACGTGATGAGCGGCCACGCGCTCTACCACACCGTGCTCGTGCTCATCCTCTCCGTCAGCCTCTCCGCCCTCCCGTTCCTGGCGGGGATCGCCCTGCTGCCGGTGGAGCTGGCCCTGCTCGAGTGGTTCCGCAAGAGCGAGCTGTCGAGCGACCGGGCCGGGCTCCTCGCCTCGCAAGACCCCACCGCCTCGCTCCGCCTCCACCTGAAGCTGGCGGGCGGCGGCGACATGAAGGAGATGGATCTCAACGCGTTCCTGGTGCAGGCCCGGGAGTACGAGGAGTCGGGCGGCGCGCTGGACCGGATCTTCAAGATCCTGGGAGTCTTGAAGCGGACTCACCCCTTCACGACCATCCGCGCCGCCGAGCTGCAGCGCTGGATCGAGAGCGGGGCCTACGACCGGATCCTGCGCGGCGAATACACCCGCCGGGGGCCCGAGGCCGACAAACGCCCGGTCGAGGGTGATCTGGACGCCGCGCGCGAGCACTACATGAAGGAAGCGAAGGCGGTGGTGAACGACGTCGTGGACGGCGCCCGCCGCGCAGCCCAGGCTTTCACGGACGAGCTCAAGAAGAAGTGAGAGTCCTGGTCGTCGGCGGAGGGGGCCGCGAGCACGCCCTGCTCTGGGCCCTGAAACGCGACGGCTGGGCGCAGACACTGTTCGCGGCCCCCGGGAACCCCGGGACCGCACTCCTCGCCACCAACCTCACCATTCCGGCCACGGCCGTGGACGATCTGGTCCAGGCCGCGGCCCGGCAGAAGATCGACCTGGTCATCGTCGGCCCCGAGGCCCCGCTCGCCGCGGGGCTGGCCGACCGTCTCCGGGCGGCCGGACGGCCCGTCTTCGGACCGAGCGCCGCCGCGGCGCGCATCGAGGCTTCCAAAGCCTACGCCAAGGACGTGATGGCGCGGGCGGGAGTCCCCACCGCGCAGTCGCGGACCTTCACGGATCCGGCTCCGGCCCGGACCTTCGCCCGGTCCTACCCCGGACCGGTCGTCGTCAAGGCCTCGGGGCTGGCCGCGGGCAAGGGCGCCGTGGTGTGCGCGGACGGGCGGGAAGCCGCGGACGTGGCGGACGCGATGCTCCGGGGCAGCCTCGGGGACGCGGGCAAGGAAGTGATCATCGAGGAGTTCCTCGAGGGCGAAGAGCTGTCGGTGCTCGCCCTGAGCGACGGCGAGCGCATCGTGATCCTCCCGCCCGCGCAGGACCACAAGCGGGTCGGCGAGGGGGACACGGGGCCCAATACCGGCGGGATGGGCGCCTACACGCCGGTGGGGCTCTCGACCCCCGCCCTGCTGGCCCGCGTCCGCCGTGACGTACTGCAGCCAACGCTCCGGCAGCTCGCCCGAGACGGCGCCCCGTACTCGGGCGTGCTGTACGCGGGACTGATGGTCGCCCCCGACGGGACCCCGAACGTCCTCGAGTTCAACTGCCGGTTCGGCGATCCCGAAACGCAGGCCCTGCTCCCCGCTCTGCCCGACGGATTCACGGCCCACCTCGCCGCCATCGCCGCGGGAGGCTGGCACCCCGATCGCGACACCATCGAGCCGGCGTGCGCCGCCGTCACCACCGTGCTCGCGGCGGAGGGGTACCCCGACCGGCCCCGGCCCGGGGCCGCCGTCACGCTGCCCGAGGACTGGCCCGCCGACCAGCTGGTGTTCCACGCCGGCACCGCGCGGGACCGGGAGGGCGTCCTGCGGGTGTCCGGAGGCCGGGTGCTCAACGTCACCGGGCTCGGCCCGACCATCGCGGAGGCCGCCGCGAGGAGTCGCGCCGGCGCCCTCCGGGTGCGGTTCGAGGGGATGCACTGGCGGCGGGACATCGCCTGGCGGGAGATCGCCCGTGCCGGAGCTGCCTGAGGTCGAGACCATCGTCCGGGACCTCCGGCCCCGGATGGTGGGCCGGCGCATCTCCCGCGCGACCCTGTCGAAGACGGACGTCCTGCGCAACGTCTCGAAGCCCGCCCTGCTCCGGGCCCTGCGAGGCGCGCGGGTCACCGCGGTCACGCGCCGGGCCAAGCACGCGGTGTTTCATCTCGCCGACGGCCGCCGCATGGTGATCCGACTCGGCATGACCGGCGCGCTCGTCGTCTACCAACGGGACCTCACTCCGGAAGAAGCCCGGTACGCCGTGCTCACGCTCGAGCTCGGGCCCCGGCCGCGCTCCCGATTCGTGTATCGCGATGTCCGACGCTTCGGGTCGATTTGGCTGTTGGATGGCGCGGCGTGGGCACGCTACGAGGCCCGGTTGGGACCGGAGCCGCTTGACCCCGCGTTCACTCCCGACGTGCTCGCCGCCCGGTTGGCGGGCAGCCGGGCCGCGGTGAAGAAGGTGATCATGGATCAAGCGAAGGTCGTCGGCGTGGGGAACATCTACGCGAACGAGGCGCTGTTCACGGCGCGGATCGACCCCTCACGCCCGGCGGCGTCCCTGACCCCCTCCGAAACGCGGGCGCTGCATCGGGCCCTCGTGGCGATCCTGCACCGCGCCATCAAGGCCGAAGGGACGACCTTCCGCGACTACCGCACCGGAACGGGCCAGCCCGGAAGCTTCCAGCTCCGCCTCAACGTCTACGGCCGGGGCGGCGAGCGGTGCCGCCGCTGCGGGCGCCGGCTGGTCACCACGCACGCCATCGACGCGCGGGCGACGACGATGTGCGCGTGGTGTCAGGGGTGACGCGGCAGAGGCACGATCCTCGCCCGCGGCGGAATCCCCGGCTCGAGCTCCATGATCCCTACCGACGGCGCCGGCCGGTCGAACCGCCGCGGTCCCGCCGACCCCGGATTCATCACCGTCACGGTCCGGTCCACGAGCTCGAGCACCGGCCGGTGGGTATGGCCGAACACGATGATCTCGGCCCGGGGAAATGCCTCGTGCAGGGCGGCGGGCGTGGGTGAGCCGAGCTGGTCCCCGTGGGTGACCACGATGTCGAAACCGTCGAGCCGCACCTCGGCCACCTGCGGCAGCCGGCTGCGCAGCTTCGATCCGTCGGTGTTCCCGTAGACCGCGGTGACCGGCGCCAGCGCCTCGAGCTGGACCAGGACATCCCCCTCGCCCACGTCTCCGCCGTGCAGGATGTGGTCCACGCCCGCGAAAATCTCGAGCACCTCGGGCCGGAGCTGATTGTGGGTGTCGGAGATTACGCCCACCCTCATCCGCCCCACCTCGGCGCCAGCGGAATCTCGAGACCCAGGTGATCCACGATGCGCTGCACGATGAAGTCGACCAGGTCGGCGACCTTCCCGGGCCGGTGGTAGAACCCGGGCATCGCCGGGAGCACCAGCGCGCCCGCTTCGGTGGCCAGCGTGAGGTTGCGGAGGTGAACCAGGGAGAGCGGCGTCTCCCGCGGCACCAGGATCAGGGGGCGGCGCTCCTTGAGGGCGACGTCGGCCGACCGTTCGACGAGCGAGCGGCTCGTCCCGTGGGCCACGGCCGCGACCGTGCCCATCGAGCAGGGGCAGATCACCATTCCGGCGCTCTTCACCGAGCCCGACGCCGGCAGCGCGCCCCGGTCCTTGTCGTCGAACACCGTGACCGACGACCAGTCGCCGCCGGTGGCCCGGGCCAGCTCCCGGTCATCCTTGATGCCGCATTCTTGCGTGAGCAGGCGCCAGCCGTGCGGGGAGATGAGCAGCCAGGTGGGGACGTGGCTCGAGGCCAGGACCTCGAGCAGGCGCACGGCGTACGGCGCCCCGGAGGCTCCGGTGATGGCGAGGGTGACGGGGAGGCGGTCCACTTAGCGGCCCCGACGGTTGGGAGTCGGAGAACGCACGGGATGACGCGTGAGCCGCGAGTCGGGTGTCGGGAGTCGCAGGTCCCGACGAGGCAACGCCTTCCGCAGATGGGGGCCGGCGGCTCCCGACGCCCGACGCCGTTTCTTCATATCACCCGGTCCACCAGCGCGCCGAGGAATACCGTGATGGAGATGACGCCGTTCATCGTGAAGAATGCGGCGTTGAGTCGCGAGAGATCCCCGGGCCGGACCAGCTGGTGCTCCCAGGCGATCAGGAGGGCGCCGATCCCGACGCCGGCATAGAACGGCAGATGGAATCCGGCACCCATCCCGAAGGCCAGCAAGGCCAGAATGGCGACGCCGTGCAGCGTCTTGGCCAGGACGATCGCCGGGCCGGCGCCGAACCGCACCACGGCCGAGTGCAGCCCTTCCCGCCGGTCGAAGTCCTCGTCCTGGAGGGCGTAGAAAATGTCGAACCCCCCCACCCAGCAGGTCACCACGACGGCGAGCGCCGGCAGGATCCACCAGGGCTCGCTCCAGCGTCCGGTGACGGCGAGATATCCGGCCGGCCCGGAGATGGCGTCCGCGAGCCCCAGCCAGAGGTGCGAGGACCAGGTGAAGCGCTTGGTGTAGCTGTAGCCGGTGACCGCGACCAGGGCCAAGGGCGACAGGCGGAAGCAGAGGGGATTCAGCGCCCAGGCCGCCCCCTCGAAGAGCAGGGCCGCCACGATCACCGCGGCCCAGGCCTCCCCGATGCTGATGCGGCCCTGCGGCAGCTCCCGGGAGGCGGTCCGCGGGTTCCGGGCATCCCAGTCTCGGTCGGCGATGCGGTTGAAGCCCATCGCGACGAACCGCGCCGCCGTGAACGCCACCACCACGAGCGCGACGGTCCGCCACCCGACCGGCGCGGTCCACGACGCCGCCACCGCCCCGATCAGTGCGAACGGAAGTGCGAAGACGGTGTGCGGCAGCCGGACGAAGTTGGCATAGCGGACGAGGAGCGAATCCCCGCCCAGCGTCTGTCCCTCACGACCCGGGCTAGAGATCGATCCCAAGCTCCCTCCACATCGCGTCCACCCGCGCCCGGGTGGCTGGATCCATCACGATCCGGTCGGGCCACTCCCGGGTGAATCCCTCCTCCCTCCACTTCCGGGTGCCGTCGATGCCCATCTTCGAGCCGTAGGTGAACGCCCGGCTGGCGTGGTCGAGGACGTCGATCGGCCCCATCGAGAACCGGACGTCGCGCTCGGGGTCGATGTGGTTGAGGGCCACCCACCAGGCTTCCTTGGGGTCGCGCACGTTGACGTCCTTATCTACGACCACGATGACCTTCGCGAGGGACATCAGCCCCTGCCCCCAGAGCCCGTTCATCACTTTTTGCGCCTGGCCCGGGAACTGCTTGTCGATGCTTACGAACACGAGGTTGTGGAAGATCCCCTCGGCCGGCATGTGCAGGTCGACCACCTCGGGCAGGGTCAGCCGGAGGAGCGGCAGGAAAATCCGCTCCGTGGCGTGGCCCAGCCAGTAGTCTTCCATCGGCGGACGGCCCACGATGGTGTGCGGCCAGAGCGGGTCGCTTCTCCGCGTGACCGCGGTGACCTGCACGCGCGGATAGAGATCGGCCAGCGAGTAGAACCCCGTGTGGTCGCCGAAGGGCCCCTCCTTCACGAGGGGCTCCCGGGGGTCGATCCGGCCTTCGATCACGATCTCGGCTTCCGCGGGTACTTCCAGGTCCGACGTCACGCAGCGAGCCAACCGGACCGGCTCCCGCCGCAGAAACCCGGCGAAGAGATACTCGTCGATGCCGGGGGGCAGCGGCGCGGAGGCCGCGTAGATACTGGCGGGATCTCCGCCGAGCGCGATGGCCACGGGCATCGTCTCGCCGCGTGCCGCCATCTCCCGCCAGTGCGCGGCGCCCACCTTGTGGCGCTGCCAGTGCATGGCCAGCGAGTCCCGGCCGATCACCTGCACCCGGTACATGCCCACGTTGCGCGCGCCGCCCACCGGATCGCGCGTGACTACCTGGGGCAGCGTGATGTACGGCCCGCCGTCCTGCGGCCAGCAGACGGGCACCGGCAGGCGGCCGAGGTCCACGTCCCCGCCCTCGAGCACCACGTCCTGGCAGGGGGGCCGGCCGCCCGCCGCCCGCGGCGGGAACTTCGCGAGCTCGGCGAGTTTCGGGAGCAGGGCGAGCTTGCCCAGGAGCCCCTCCGGCACCTTCAGATTCACCATCTCGCTCAGCCGGTCGGCGATGTCGTCGAGGCGGGTGACGCCCAGGGCGAGCCCCATCCGCCGCTCGGAGCCGAAGAGATTCACGGCGACCGGGTGGGGCGAAGGCGTGCCGTTCCCGAGGACCGGGTGCTCGAAGAGGAGCGCGGGGCCGCCGCCCGGGGCTTTCATGCACCGATCGGCGACCTCGGTGATCTCGCGATCCACGGCGACCGGACGCCGCACCCGGACCAGATCCCCGGCCGCGTCGATGGCTTGCACAAACTCCCGCAGATTATCGAGTGCCATGGTGCAGGGCGCAGATCCCGCCGCTCAGAAGTTCGAAGCCCACGTCGCGAAAGCCGGCAGCCTCCAGTCGGCGCGCCAGCCCGTCCGGCGACGGGAAGTGGAGCACCGACTCTGGCAGGTAGGTATAGGCGTCCGTATGTTTCGACACCGCGCGTCCGATCAGCGGCAGGAGCCGCCGGAAGTAGAACAGGTAGGCCGCGCGGAGGGGCCCGAAGCGCGGCGTCGTGAACTCGAGCACCACCAGCCGGCTCCCGGGCTTGAGGACCCGGGCGGCCTCGGCGAGGCCCCGATCCAGGTCGGCGAGGTTGCGCATCCCGAAGCCCACCAGCGCGCCGTCGAACCCCGCGTCGGGGAACGGCAGCTCCAGGGCGTCGGCGCCGACCGGCCGGACCCGCGCCGATTTTCCCCGGCCCCGCTCGAGCATCGGGATGGCGAAGTCGGCGCCGATGACCCGGCCGCGGAAGCCGTCGGCCGAGGCGAGCGTCGCCGCCAGATCGAGGGTACCGGCGCAGAGGTCGAGGTACAGGCCGTCGGCGCGCCGCTCCCAGCCGAGCCGCCGCACGGCCCGACGGCGCCAGCGGCGGTCCACGTTGAGGCTCAGCAGGTGATTGAGGAAGTCGTAGCGGGGGGCGATCGCGGTGAATACGCCGCGCACGTAGGAGCGTTTGCCCTCTCCCCCCACGCGCATCACGTCCGACTGAGGAGACGGCGCCATAGGCGCAAAAGATAGGCCGAACGACCTGCGGGGCGCCAGCGACCAGGAGATCGTCCGCTGGGCGCGGGAGGGGCACGAGCCCGCGTTCCGCGAGCTGGTCCACCGGTACGAGCGGCCGGTGTTCTCGCTCATCTACCGCATGGTGCGGGACCGCGCGCTCGCCGAGGACCTGGCGCAGGAGACCTTCATCAAGGTCCTGAACGCCATCAAGACCTACAAGCCCGAATACAAGTTCTCTTCCTGGATCTTCAAGATCGCGAACAACGCGGCCATCGATCATCTCCGCCGCCGGCAGATCGACACGCTGTCCCTGGACGGGTCCCCGTCCGCGCGTTCCCCCGAGGAGATGCACGCCAGCGCCCCGCAGCTCGGCGACCAGGCCGAAAGCCCCCTCGACGAAGTCGAGTCGCGGGAGCTGGGGGGCGCCATCGAGCAGGCCATCGCGCGGCTCCGGCCCGAGTACCGATCGTGCATTCTGCTACGCCACGTGGAGGGCCATTCGTACGAAGAAATCGCCCGGATGCTCGATCTTCCGCTGGGCACCGTGAAGACGTATATCCACCGGGCGCGTAACGAGTTGCGGGGATATCTGGAGGGAGCGCGCGAGTGAAACCCGGTTCCCGGGGCACCCGTAAGAGGACCGTATGAATGAACGACCGCAGACGCATTTGACCGCGGACGAAATCGAGCTCTGGGCCACCGGCCTCCTGGGCGCGGCCCGCACGTTCCACCTGACGGAATGCGCGGAATGCCTCGCCGTGGCCGAGCGCGAGCGCAAGCTCCTGGTGGAGCTGGCGCAGCTCCAGCGCTTCACCCCCTCGGCGGACTTCGCCGAGAAGGTGCTGGCGCAGGTCCGGATCCCGGCTCCGTCCGGCAGTCATCACGGCTGACGAGCACCGTCCCCGGGCACGCGAGGGCGGCTGGGGAGTGACCTCCCCGCCGCCCTCGTGTGTGTCCGGCAACCCCTAAGCCCGGACTTCCGCCCCCACCCCCACGCCGAGGAGCCGGGCGGCGCTCCCGCCGCGCACCGCGATCTCGACGTCCCCCGCGCTCCCCGCGTACGCCACCAGCTGTCCCGGCTCCACGTCGCCGAAGGTCCGCCGCAACACGCCCACGTCGTTCCCCTCGACCACGATCCGCACGCCCGGCTCGACGTCCGACGCCGGAAGGTTCGACACCAGCGTGCCGAAGCGGTCGATGTACACCACTTCTCCGAGCCACGCCACGCCGTCCAGACGGGGCTCGGGAAGCGGGGTGCGGAGTGCGTCCGCCACCTCGTCGCCGAGCTCGTCGAGGGGCGTGCCCAGGGCCAGCCGGGCCGCCGCCGGCGCGAACACGTCCCGCGCGTGGAACGTGGGAGCGGCGGCGGGCGGGACGGGGAGTGCGACGAACGCGGCGTCGTCCGGCAGGGAGCTCAGAAGCCCGTTGTCCGGGGCCACGAACAGGTGCCCGGCCGCCTCGGCGGCCAGGGCCCTCCGGGACGTCCCCACGCCGGGGTCCACCACCACGAGATGGACGGTGCCCACCGGGAACCGGCGCCAGACCCGGCTGAACAGGTACTGCCCAGCGCGCACGTCGCCCGGCGGGACCTGGTGCGTCACGTCCACGAGCGTCGCGTCCGGAAGCGCGGAGTGGAGCACGCCTTTCACCTCCGCCACGTAGCTGTCGGAGATCCCGAAGTCGGTGAGAAGGGTGACGAGCGAGGCCATCAGGCGGGGTCGCTCACGGTCCCTCCGCCGGAACCTCGCTGAGGAAGCGGGTGAAGACCGGGTTCCCCGGATAGCGCTGCGAGAGCGCGGCCACCAGGTCCCGCGCCTCCGTCCGGAGCCCCTGACGGCGGTCGCGGTCGCGGTCCGCCTCCCGCACCAGGGCCGCCGCGAGCACCCAGGTTCCTTCCACCCGCGCGAGGTCGCCGCCTTCCGCCACCCGCCGCAGGTCGGCGATGCCGCGCGCGGCGTCTCCCGAGCCGAGCCCGATGATCTTCGCGAAGAGACGGGCCAGCGTCCCCGCCCGGGCGAGCCCGTACTGATAGACGCCGAGGCCCAGGTAGCAGTCGGCGCACGCCGAGTCGGCCGCCAGCACCGCCGAGTAGGCGTCGCGCATCGCTTTGGCGTCCTTCGCGGCGCTGAGGGCGTGACCGTGGAGGTCTTTCTCGCGCGCCCGGTATCCGAGCGCGGTGGCGAGCCAGAACCGGTCTCCCTCTCCACCGGTCCGGGCCCGCGTGACGGCCCGGTCGAGGAGGGAATCGATCCGGGCTTCCTCGAAGGCATCCGAGTCCTTGGCCGAGGCCCACCAGATGTAGGCTCCGGCCTGGAAAATCAGGGGCGCCGGATCGAGCGTGTCGCGGGCGGCGAGACCGTCGAAGTACCGGGCCGCGGCCGGGAAGTCGCCGCCGTAGAGGGTGTCCAGCCCGGCGCGGAGGTCGGGACGGTCGGGATGCTGGAGGAGGGCGAGGAGGAGCGTCAGGAGCCGCACGTCAGCGCGGCCCGCCCAGCGCCTCGGCCACCCGGAGCGCGACATCGCGGAGCGCGACGGCCGCCGGGGACTCCGGATCGGCCACCACGATGGGCCGTCCCGCGTCCGCGTGCTGCGGCAGGCGGGCCTGCAGAGGGATCTGGCCCAGGAGCGGGACGCCGAGCTCCGCGGCGAGCCGTTCGCCGCCCCCGGCGAGAAAGAGCTCCGACTTTTCGCCGCAATGGGGGCAGACGTAGTAGCTCATGTTCTCGATCACGCCCAGGACCCGCACGCCCACCCGCTCGAACATCTTGGCGCCGCGCAACGAGTCTCCGACCGCCACTTCCTGGGGCGTGGTGACGATCACGGCGCCGTGCAGGTGAATGGATTGCGTGAGCGAGAGCTGGGCGTCCCCGGTCCCGGGAGGCAGGTCCACGAGGAAGTAGTCGAGCTCCCCCCAGGCCACGTCCCGGAGGAACTGCTGGATCACCTTCATGATGATGGGGCCCCGCCAGATGGCCGGCGCGTCCCGGTCCACGATGAACCCGAGGGACATGAGCTTCACGCCGTGCCCTTCGAGCGGCTGGATCTTGCCCGCGGTCACCGGGGGCTTGTCGAACACCCCCATCATCCGGGGGATGTTCGGCCCGTAGATGTCGCCGTCCATCAGTCCGACCCGGAAGCCCCGGGCCGCGAGGGCGGTGGCCAGGTTGGCCGAGACCGTCGACTTCCCCACCCCGCCCTTCCCCGAGGAAATCGCCAGGACCCTTCCGAGGGCCGGCATCTCCTGCGCCGTGGGGGGCGGGGGTACGTCGGCCATCGCGGCGGGCCTTGGCCCCGGGCCCTGCGCGGAGGGCCGCGGCGCGCCGGGATCGGCGACGGTGACCCGGACGTCGGTGATGCCGGGGACCGCCTTCACGGCCCGGCGGGCGTCCCGCGCGAGCGTGGCGGGGTCGTCCCGCCCCAGGAGAAAGGTGAACCGCACGGCACCGTCCTCCACGGCCAGATCGCGCACCATACCGGCGGCCACGACGTCCCGGCCGAGGCGGGGATTCTGCAGGGCGGCGAGGGCGGCGGTGACCTGCGCGGTGAGATCGGTGGGCGGCACGGCGGGAATCTAGCGGGGGCCGCGCGACGCGGGCAACGTTAGGGGCGTCCCCACCACTCGGGAGCCCTCGTGCGCCGTTTCGCCGTCATCGCCCTTGCCGCGCCCCTGCTCGCCGTCGCGGCGAGCCGCCGCCCTCTCGACAACGGGCTCGCCCGCACGCCGCCGATGGGCTGGAACAGCTGGAACCATTTCGCGTGCGACGTCTCGGACCGCCTGATCCGCGAGACCGCGGACGCGATGGTGACGTCCGGGATGCGGGACGCGGGTTACCGCTACGTCATCATCGACGACTGCTGGCAGGTGGCGCGGACGCCCGCCGGCATCATCGTCGCCGACTCGATCCGCTTCCCGGAGGGCATCAAGGCCCTCGCCGACTACGTCCACGCGAAGGGGCTCAAGTTCGGGATCTACACCGACGCCGGCACCGAGACCTGCCAGGGCCGCCCCGGCACCTACGGGCACGAGGTCCAGGACGCCCGGACCTACGCCGCCTGGGGCGTCGACTACGTCAAGGAAGACTGGTGCCACGCCGCGGGACTCGACGCGCCCACGCAGTACGCCCGGTTCCGGGACGCCCTGGCGGCGGCGGGACGGCCCATCGTCCTCAGTCTCTGTGAGTGGGGATACAATCAACCCTGGACCTGGGCTCCGCAGATCGGCAACCTCTGGCGCACCACCGACGACATCTCCGACAGCTGGGGCTCGATGCTCGGCAACCTGGATCAGTCCGCGCAGCACGCCACGGTGGTGGGTCCGGGAGCCTGGAACGATCCCGACATGCTGGAAGTCGGCAACGGCGGGATGACCGACGACGAGTATCGAGCCCACTTCTCCCTCTGGGCCATCGAGGCCGCCCCGCTGATCGCGGGCAACGATCTCCGGACCATGAGCGCCGCCACCAAAGGCATCCTCGAAAACGCCGAGGTGATCGCCGTGGATCAGGATTCCCTGGGCGCCCAGGGAATCGTGGTGTGGGAGCCCACTCCCGAAGTGCAGGTGTGGGCCAAGCCGCTGCGGGACGGCTCGGTCGCGGCCGCCCTCCTGAACCGCGCCGGCGTGCCGACCTCCGTGACCGCCTCCTTCCACCGGCTGGGGCTCCGCACCGATTCGGCGGCCGTCCGCGACCTCTGGGCCCACGCCGACCGCGGCGTGTTCCGCGCCGAGTACACCGCGACCGTCCCGGCCCACGCGGTCGTGATGGTCCGGGTGACGGCGGTCAAGCACTGACCGATCAGTGGAAGTACGGCTCGTCCGGCGTGCGCCAGCTGACCGTGGCGTGGCCGGACCGGTGCTCGAAGCGGGTCGCCTTTTCGGAGTCCATCAGGTTCCCCGACACGTAGACGATTCTCAGCCGGGGCAGCCGCACGAGGAAGTCCGGCAGGTCCGAGAGCTCGTTCTGAAAGAGGTCCAGGGTCTCGAGCCGGGTCAGCCGTCCCAGCTCGGGTGGCAGGGAGGTGAGCTGATCCTTGCTCAGGCTCAGGGCGCGGAGCCGGACCAGGCCGCCGATTTCGGGCGGTACGTGGCCCAGGTCGTTGTCGTCGAGTCCCAGGCGCTCGAGGGCCGGAAAGCCGGCGAGCTGCTTCAGGACCTTCGGGAAGTCGAGGCGCGGGTTGCCGCCCAGGTAGAGGCTCTTCAGGCGGGGCAGCCGCGCCAAGACGTCGGGCAGCTGGGGCAGATCGGTCCGGTCGAGGACCAGCGTCTCCAGGTTGACCATCGACGCGAGCCCGGAGGGAAGTGATCCCAGCGCCTCCCGGAGCGTGAGCGTCTTGACCCGGGCGGGATCGTGGAGCGCCGCGGCCAGGCTGGTGAAGCTCGAGTCGGACGGTGCCTGACCCCGAAGCGTCGCCGTGGCCGCCAGGAGACTCACCGCGAGGCCGGCGGCGAACCGCCCGGCCCGGGTCACGGCGTAATGGTGAACGTGGCGCTGACGGCCGAGGCGAGGGTGCCGGAGGCCGCGATCAGCGTGTAGCCGGTGTCGGCCTTGCTGACCCGGAGGTTCGCGAAGGTCGCGACCCCGGCGCTGGCCGGCACGCTGGTGCTCCCGCCCAGGCTCGCGCTGTCCGGGTTGCTGGAGAGGGCCAGGGTGATCGTCCCCGTGAAGCTCGTATCCACGTTCCCCAGGGCGTCTTCCGCCTGCACCACCACCGCGCTCGGCATCGCCGCCGTCGCCTGCGTGCTGACGGGCTGGGCCGTGAACGCCAGCTGGGTGGCCACGCCCGAACCGGTTCCGCCGGTTCCTTCTCCGGTGGTGAATCCGACCTGACTCTCGGTCGTCGGATCGCAAGCTGCCGCCGCGACCACCAACAGCATACCGATTACCGTCTTCCGCATAGACGCCTCCGTCAGGGGTGCAGCGGACGCACGCTCACTTCCTTGAAGTACACCGTATCCGCATCGCTGTGGTTCTGCAGGCCGATGTAGCCCAGGTCGGGACGGCGGCCGCGGTCCGGCTCCCACGTCTGCCGTTTCGGAGGCACCGGCTGTCCCTCGGTGTAATCCGTGACCAGCTCGCCGTTCAGGCGCACGATCGTGCGGGGACCGTCCAGGGTGATCTCGAGCGTGTTCCACTGCCGCGCCCGGCCCGGCCGCGCCAGCGCCTTGGTCAGGGAGTACAGCACGCCCGAGACGTGGTAGTCGTCCTCGGCGTTGTCAATCTGGACTTCGTACCCCTTGTTGACCGGCATCCACGGCTCGGTGGGTGTCTCCGGAATTCGGATGAACACCCCGGAGTTGGACGTCGAGTCGGCGGGCCAGAACACCACTCGGATGACTTCGTTGCCGATCTTCCGCTTGGTGAACCACAGGAGTCCCATGCCGCCGTGGGTCTCGAGCACCCCCGAGTCCACGGTGAAGCGCCCGGGGCCGACGTGATCCCATCCCGAGAGGGAGCCGTCGAAGAGCGGCGTCCAGGTCTGCGCGGCGGCGGAAGGCGGGAGGAGGGCGACGAGGGACAGCGCGACGAGCCAGCGAGTGGTCATTCCGAAGCTCCCCGGGTAGGTGGTCACGGTCTCAGAAGATACGGACGGGAGGTCCGGAGCGCTGCTTCAGCCCGCCGCGAGCTGGCGGCGGGCCACGGTGAGGACCGCCGTTTGCGCCTCCGCCAGCGGGCCCTCCACCGAGGCGCCGGACGCCTTGGAATGTCCCCCGCCGCCGAACTGATGCGCCAGGCGGGCGACGTCGACGGTGCCCATGGAGCGGAATGAAACCTTGACCTTCCCGCCGGCGAGCTGGCGAAAGAGGAGAGCCAGCCGTACGCCGGCGATGGACCGGGGGTGCTCCACGATGCCGTCCAGGTCGTCGGCGGTGGCGCCGAATCGTTCGACGGCGCCGGGGGGCACCGTGACCCAGGCCAGGCCGATGTCGGGTTCCACCACCAGCGTGTCGAGCACTTCGGCGAGGAGGCGCACCCGCCCCTCCGGCGCGCTGGCGTAGACCTGTTCGTAGATGGACTCGGGTTCGACGCCGCGCTCGAGCAAGGCACCCGCCACCCGCAGGCAGCGGGGGGTGGTGTTCGAGAACCGAAAGCCCCCGGTATCGGTGAGCAGCCCGACGTAGAGGGCGCGCGCCGCCTCCGTGGGGATGGCCCACCCCAGCGCCACCGCCAGGTCGTGCACCAGCTCGGCGGTCGCGGTGGCCTCCGGAGCCACCAGGCGCGGGCCGTCGGGCAGCGAGCCGGGGCTCACGTGGTGATCGATGCAGGCCACCGGGACCCCGGCGGTCTTCACCGCCGCCCCGAGGTCGCCCAGCCGGCCCAGATCGGAGATGTCGAGCACCACGACGGCGTCGGCCTTCGCGATCTCCTTCGCCGCACGGTCGCTCGCGTCGGCGCCCGGGGGCACCAGGAACTTCAGGCGGTCGGGAATGGGCGTGGGGTTGGTGATCAACGCCTGGCACCCGCGGGCGTGCAGGAGGTGCCAGAGACCCACTTCACTTCCCAGCCCGTCGCCGTCGGCGTTGACGTGGGTGGTCAGCACGACGCGGGCGCCGGGCGTGAAGAGGGCCGCGATCGCCTGAGCGGCGGAGGCGCGTTCGGCGGGGATGGCGACGGAGGTCATGTCTTCAAAATACGTCGCCTCGCCTCTCGACGCCGTCAGACCTTTTTCGCCAGCCTCGAGTTCTTGAACCCGTAGGCGAAGTAGACGACCATGCCGATGGCGAACCAGATGATCAGCCGTTCCCAGGTGTGCCACGGCAGCGACTTCATCAGGTAGGCCGCCGACAGCGCGCCCGCCGGAGCCACGAACCAGACCCAGGGGGTCTTGAACGTGCGCGGCAGGTCCGGCTCCCGCACCCGGAGCACCAGGATGCCGATGGACACGATGACGAAGGCCAGCAGCGTTCCGATCGAGACCAGACTCGCCGCCTCCCGGACCGTCAAGACGGCCGAGAAGATCGCGACGAAGACGCCGGTGACGATGGACGTGATGTAGGGCGTCTTGAACTTGGGGTGGATCTTGTTGACGAACTGCGGCAGGAGGCCGTCCTTGGACATGGTCCAGAAGACGCGCGACTGTCCGAGGAGCATCACCAGGATCACCGACGACAGCCCCGCGATGGCGCCGAGCTTGATCAGCGTGGACATCCAGATGCCCAGGCCGGCGTGGTCCGCCACGACCGCGATCGGGTCGGGGACGTTCAGGTCCTTGTAGCTCATCACGCCGGTGGCGATGCCCGAGACGATGATGTAGAGCACCGTGCAGATCAGCAGGGATCCGATGATCCCGATCGGCATGTCGCGTTGGGGGTTCTTCGCCTCCTGCGCCGCGGTACTGACGGCGTCAAATCCGATGTACGCGAAGAACACCACGCCCGCGCCCGCCATCACGCCGGACCACCCGAAGTTCTGCGGATCCCCGGTATTGGGCGGCATGAAGGGATGCCAATTGGCGGGGTGCACCGCCCCGATGGTCAGGACGATGAAGAGGAGCACCACGGCGACCTTCACCAACACGATGAAATTGTTGAAGTTCGCCGACTCCTTGATGCCGACGACCAGCAGGGTGGTGACCAGCGCGATGATGATGACCGCGGGAAGATTGAAGATCGCGGTCACCGACGAGCCATCCGCGAGCTTGACCACGACGCCGCTGGCGGCGGAGAGCTCGGCGGGAATGTGGATGCCGATCCCGTTCAGGAACGACACGACGTAGCCCGACCACCCGATGGCCACGGTCACGGCCCCCAGGGCGTACTCGAGCACGAGATCCCATCCGATGATCCAGGCGATGAGCTCGCCCAGGGTGGCATATCCATAGGTGTAGGCGCTGCCCGCCATGGGCACGAGCGAGGCGAACTCCGAATAGCAGAGGGCCGCGAAGATGGAGGCGACGCCCGCGATGGCGAAGGAGAGGACGACCGCGGGACCGGAGTTCACCGCCGCGACCGTGCCCGTCAGAACGAAGATCCCCGTGCCGATGATGGCGCCGATGCCGAGGGCGGTCAGATTGAGCGCGCCGAGGGAGCGCCGCAGGCTATGGTCGGTGAGAGCCTCGGTCTGCAGGTCGGTGACGCTTTTCCGTCGGAAGAGGTCCATGGTCCCTCGATTGGATGAACTGCCGGAACGACGGCGGGCCGGGCGCCAGAATAGGACCGGGCGCCCGGGGTGTCAAGCAGGTCAGAGACTGTAGTTCGGCGCTTCGCGCGTGATCACGACGTCGTGCGGGTGCGATTCGCGCAGTCCCGCCGACGTGATGGTGAGGAATTCGGTCTCGGTGCGCAGGGCCTGGATGTCGCAGACGCCGCAGTACCCCATCCCGCTCCGGAGTCCCCCGACCATCTGGAAGATGACGTCCGCCACCGGGCCCTTGTAGGGCACGCGTCCTTCGATCCCCTCGGGGACGAGCTTGGTGGGCGAGACCTCGCCCTCCTGGAAATAGCGGTCGGCCGAGCCCTCTTCCATCGCCGAGAGGCTCCCCATCCCGCGGATCACCTTGAAGCGCCGCCCTTCGAGCAGGAACGACTCGCCGGGGCTCTCTTCGGTGCCGGCGAGCATCGAGCCCATCATCACGCTCGAGGCCCCCGCGGCCAGCGCCTTGACGATGTCGCCCGAATACTTCACCCCTCCGTCCGCGATCACGGGAACGTCGCCCGCGCCGCGGAGCGCGTCCAGGATCGCGGTGATCTGCGGCACGCCCACCCCCGTCACGACCCGCGTGGTGCAGATGGACCCCGGCCCCACGCCCACCTTGACCGCGTCCACGCCCCGCTCCACCAGCGCCGTCGCGCCCGCGGCGGTCGCGACGTTCCCCGCCACGAGCTGCGCCTCCGGAAACGCCTCGCGCAGGAGCTGCACGGTGTCCAGCACGCCCTGCGAGTGCCCGTGCGCCGAATCCACGACGATGACGTCGCAGCCGGCGTCGAGGAGAGCCTTGGCGCGCTGCCTGGCCTCGGGCGTCCCGCCCACGGCCGCCGCGACCCGGAGCCGCCCGTGCCGATCCTTGTTGGCGTCCGGGTGTTCCTTGCGCTTGAAGATGTCCTTGATGGTGATCAGGCCCTTCAGGACGCCGTCCTGGTCGACCACCGGCAGCTTCTCGATGCGGTGCTTGCCGAGGAGCCGCTCGGCCTCTTCGAGCGTGGTGCCCACCGGCGCCGTCACCAGCCGGTCCTTCGTCATCGCGTCCCGCAGGGGGCGGTCGAGCTGCCGCTCGAACTGGAGATCGCGATTGGTGATGATCCCCACCAGCTTCCCCGCCGAGTCCACGATCGGGACGCCCGAGATGCGGAACCGCTCCATCAGCTTCAGCGCTTCGCGCAGGGGCCGGTCGGGGCCGAGGGTGATCGGATTCAAGATCATGCCCGACTCGGAGCGTTTCACCCGGTCCACCTCGGCCGCCTGCCGGTCGATGGGCATGTTCTTGTGGATGACCCCGATCCCGCCGGCGCGCGCCATCGCGATGGCCATCGCCGACTCGGTGACGGTGTCCATCGCGGCGGCCACCAGCGGGATGTTGAGGGAGATCGAGCGGGTAAAGCGGGTCTTCGTGTCGACGTTCCGGGGATGCACCGTGGAGTGCCGCGGCGCGAGGAGGACGTCGTCGAAGGTGAGAGCCGCTGCGGGTCGGAAGGTTCCCATCTCGAAAGTTACGCGGGGGGCTTGGGTTCCTCAACCGGCGCCTTCTTCTCCTGAGTCTTCCGCACCTCGTCCACCGCGGCACGGCCCGCGGCCGCCAGCCCGTCCAGGAACCGGCCGGCCTTCCCCACCGCCTCCATGGTGCCCTTGATCATGTTCACCGGCACGCGCCCCGCCCGCATGGTGTCCTCGAGCGTTTCCGCCACCTTCTGGAAGGCGGGCGCGCCGGCCGGCCGCTCCACGAACTTCGACTCGAGAAACTCGATGTAGTCGAGTACCTGGTACGCCTTCTCCTCCGGCAGGGACTCGAGCTTGCGCAGCAAGCGCTCCTTCAGGATGTCGTTCATCGCACCACCTCGAACGAAAGCAGGTCCACGATCGGGTTCCCGATGAAATGGCTCTTCCCCACCTGCACCGTGGCCGTCACCTCGATGTCGGTGAGGGGCGCCAGCTCGGCCACCGCGGCCTTCCTGGCGTCCGGCACGATCACGTAGACGAACCCGCGCTCCGGCGCCGGTCCCCGGGCCAGGAGATACGTGGATCCGTCGGGAATATCGGGGCGCAGGTCGTCCGCGGTCTCGACCGCCACGAACTGCAGGCGCCAGCGGACCACCTGCCCGGCGTAGCGGGCCGGATCGGCCCGGAGCTCCGCGGCGGTCACGCCTTCCAGCACGCCGGGCGGCGCGGAAGCGAGGTCGCTCGTCTTCACCCAGGCCTCGAGCTGGACCCGGGTCCAGTCTCCCGAGCGAGCCAGCACCCGGAGGGGCGTCGGCGCGGCCACCGCGCCGGTGATCGATCCGTTCGGCGCGCCGTACAGGTCCGCCCGCTGGGCCGGCACCGCGGTCTCGTATCCCGCGGTGTCCGGAGGCGGGGACGCGGCCGGCGGCGCCGCGGCGGTGTCCCGTCCCCCGGGCACCGTCGCGCTCACCGTGCTGGCCACCTGGCCCACCACGGTGACCACCGTGCGCGCGACCCACCCCGCGCGCCGGACGTGGGTCCACTTTCCGCGTCCCGTGTCGGCGCGCTGCAGCGCGAAGCCCCGGGGGAGCCGCGCGATCACCGATCCCTGCGCGGTGTCCCGCAGGTTCTCGCCGCCGTCCCGGGTCACCGCCAGATCGTTCTCGTCCTGGGTCGCGGGCCCCACGGACTTGGACCAGATCCATCCGTCCAGCCGGACCGGCAGCCAATCCCCCTGCGCCGGCCCGCCCGGGAGGACGACGCCCCTGGCCATCCGGGCCAGTCGCCTGCCGTTGGCGCTGTCGTGGAGCCAGGCGCCGGTCGCGTTCACCTGGTATCGGGTCTGGGCCGGGAGCGGAGCGGCGAGCACCAGCACAACTGGTAGGGCACGAAGGGCGCGACTAGATTGCATTCCTCCCAATATGGCGACACCGCGCACCGGCCGCACCCCGGTCGTCCTGATCGTGCTCGACGGCTGGGGCTTTCGCCCCGGCCGGGACGGCAACGCCATCGAGCTCGCGACGACCCCCACCTGGCACCGGCTCTGGGAACGGGCGCCGCGCACCCTGCTCGAGGCGTCCGGGCTGGCCGTGGGACTCCCGGAAGGACAGATGGGCAACAGCGAAGTCGGCCACTTGAATCTCGGTGCCGGCCGGGTCGTGCCGCAGGACATCGTCCGCATCTCGCAGAGCATCGCTTCGGGGGCGTTCTTCACGCTGCCCCCGCTCATCGCCCTCTGCGACGGGATCAAGCGCCGGGGCGGTACCCTCCACCTGATGGGACTCCTCGGCACCGGCGGCGTGCACGCGCTGGACACGCACCTCCTGGCCGCGGTCGAGCTGGGACACCGCGCCGGGCTCCCGGTGGCGGTGCACCCGTGGCTCGACGGCCGCGACACCGGCCCCACTTCCGCCCTCGGGTTCATGGAACGGCTCACGGACGACCTCCGCCGCTACCAGGGACGGGCCGTGGTGTCGGACCTGGTGGGCCGGTACTACGCGATGGATCGGGACCAGCGGTGGGACCGGACCAAGCTCGCCTACGACGCGATGGTGAACGGCGCAGGCAAGGCCGCGGCGGATCCGGTCGCGGCGATCCGCGAGGCCTACGCGGCGGGCGAGACCGACGAATTCGTAAAGCCCCGCGTGATCACGGGAACGCCCCGGATCCGGTCGGGAGACGGCGTGTTCTGCTTCAACTTCCGGGCCGACCGGATGCGGCAGATGGTCCGGGCCCTCGCCAGTCCGGGCTTCGACGGCTTCGACGTCTCGGGCCGCCCGGCGGTCGAGCTCGCCACGATGACGCAGTACGACGAGACCCTGCCCTTCCCGATGGCGTTCGAGCCCATGGTCCTGCGCAACATCGTGGCCCAGGTCCTGGCCGACCACGGGAAAACGATGTTCCGGACCGCCGAGACCGAGAAGTACGCCCACGTGACCTACTTCTTCAACGGCGGGTTCGAGACTCCCTTCAAGAACGAGGAGCGCCTCCTCGTTCCCTCCCAGAAAGTGGCGACCTACGACCTGGCGCCCGAGATGAGCGCCCCGGGCGTGACCGACGTCCTCTGCACCGCGATCAAGAAAGGCCGGCACGACTTCATTCTGTGCAACTACGCCAACGGGGACATGGTGGGGCATACCGGGGTACTACCGGCCGGCCTGAAAGCGGTCGAGACGGTGGACCGCTGCCTCGCCCGGGTCCTCGAAGCGGGCGAGGCGGCGGGAGCGACGCTCCTGATCACGGCCGATCACGGGAACTGCGAGATGATGATCGACCCCGCCACGGGGGGGCCGCACACGGCCCATACGACCAACCCGGTCCCCTTCGTGATCGTAGGCGACGGGACCGCGGGCGGCGAGCTCCGCCCGGAGGGCTCGCTCCGGGACGTCGGGCCCACGATCTTGAACCTCCTCGGTGTCGAGCGGCCGGCGGAAATGACCGGCAAGGACTTGAGAGAGAAATGAGCGAAAGACAGTCGGTCAGGCGGTCAGGCGCATCGTGGTCATCGCGGTCGGCAATCGCCCTTGCGGCGATCTCCCTGGCCGCCTATCCGGCCAGCCGGCTGACGGCCCAGGTCGGGTACGACCCCGCGCATTCGCCCTACCACGAAGCGCCGCCGTCCACCGGCCCGATGTTCTTCGCCGGCTACCTGGGCGGTGGGCGCGGGAACGTTCCCGTCGGCGTGTCGGACGGCAATACCTGGGGCGTGCGTTACAACTTGTCGTTCGGCAGCACGTCGATCAGCCTGGGCGCGGCGTACGGGCAGACCACGCGGCGCATCGTCAATCCCTTCGTCGCCAGCGATAAGAACACGTCGGGGCTGATCAATTGCGACGTCGTGCTCCTCGAGGGCGGCCTGCAGATGGCCATCACCGGCCCCAAGACCTGGCACGGCCTCGCCCCGTACCTGGGGGCGACCGTGGGCGCCGCCATCGGCAGCGAGCTCGGGCAGGACACGTCGGGATACGCCTTCGGCACGAAGCTCACCTTCGGCCCGGTGGTGGGTACCAAGCTTTACCTCGGCAAGCGGGTGTCGCTGTCCACCGACTTCCGGGTGATTTTCTGGCGCCTCTCCTACCCGACGAACTTCCTGGTGCCCAACACGGTGGACGGCAAGAGCGTCCTGGCCCTCGGGGCCGCGACCAACGAGTGGACGACCCATCCGTGGATCAGCCTCGGCCTGGGGTGGGCCTTCTGACATCCGCGCCGCTCGTCCACCTCACCCGGGTGGTCGAGTTCACCGCGGGCCACGAGATCCGGCGGGCCGACTGGACCGCCGACCAGAACGCCCGGCACTTCGGCCGGGCCGCAACCCTCCACACCCACACCTATCAGTGCCGGGTGACCGTCTCCGGTCCCCTCGACCCCTCCCGGGGGGGCGTAGTGCGGCTGGAGGACCTGGACCTTCTCCTGGCGCGGGAAGTGACCGACCGGTTCGCGGGCCGGAACATCCACGATGCCGCACCGGAATTCGGGCCCGGCGGGTGGCTCTCGACCGGAGAGGCGCTGGCGGTGTATCTGTGGGGGCGGATCGCGCCCGGACTTCCGGCCGGGGTGCGCCTGTCGGCCGTGCGGGTGCAGGAGGGGCCCCACCTGTACGCGGAGTACCGCGGCGAGTTCGCGGAGTGACTCCCGGCGCGCTGGCGACCCTGCTGCGGGAGGCCCGGACCATCGCCGTCGTGGGCCTCTCGCCCAAGCCGTACCGCGCGAGCAACAGCGTGGCGGCGTACCTGCAGGAGACCGGGTACCGCATCATTCCGGTGAATCCGGGGCACGACCGGCTGCTCGGCGAGCGGAGCTACCCCTCCCTCGCGGCGGCGGCGGCCGAGCACGCCATCGACGTCGTGGACGTGTTCCGGCGCAGCGAGGCCGCCGGGCACGTGGTGGACGAGGCGATCGCGATCCGGCCGCGGCTGATCTGGCTGCAGCTGGGAGTACGTGACGACGCGGCGGCCGATCGCGCCGCCGCCGCGGGCATTCCCATCGTGATGGACCGCTGTCTGGCCGTGGACCACCAACGTCTCGAGGTCCGATGAACCGTCGCTCGTCCGTCCTTTTCGCGCTCCTGCTGGCCCCGGCGCTCCTCGGCGCCCAGACCAGCGACCAGCCCAACCTCGTGCTGTCGATGTTCGGCGGCCTGTCCGCCGGCCACTCCCTCTGGAGCGTCCCGCGCCAGCCGCTCTGCGTCATTTCCGGGGACGCCTGCGAGCAGAACAGCACCGGCAACGTCGACGACACGCTCGCGATCGCGCGCGACATCACGTCGAGTGTCCTGCTCGGCGCCGCGGTGAGCTACTTCCGGAACCCGCACATCGGATTCCAGGGAGAGATCTACTACCTGGGCCTCAGCTTCGACGACCGGTGCCATCCGGTCTCGCCCTACCAGCCGGACTCGGAGAACAAGAACCAGCAGACCTGCGATTCGTTCGCCTCCACCGGCGCCTCGGCGGACGCCGTCACCTTCCTGGCGGGGCTGGTGTTCCGCGCGGCGCCCCGCCGCGCCATCAGCCCCTTCATCCGGGGGAGCGTGGGCTTCACCGCCTACACCGGCGGCACGCTGGCGGCGTCGGGGGACTTCGCGAGCGTCGACCAGGTGACCGGGGAACTGACGGTGACCGCGCGCGACATCGTGACCGACACCACCCCCAAAACGACGTCCTGGACCTTCCAGGTCGCGGCCGGCTTCACGGCCCGGGTGGCGCCCGGATACCAGTTCCGCTTCGAGGTCCGCGACGCCATCCTCCCCCTCCAACGCCTGATCGGACCCGCCAACGAGTTCGGCGCCGCGCCCCACGACACCCAGGTCTACCACCACATCGGGTTCGCCGTGGGCCTGGACGTCGTGCTCGAGCAGCGGCGCGGGCGCCGGTACTGAGCGTCCGGGGCGCCATCCTCGCGGGCGGCCACGCGCGCCGCCACGGCGGACACCCCAAGGGTCTCGCCACGGTCGGCGGGCGCCGCATCCTGGACCTTCTCGTGGATCTCCTCGCGGGCGTGACGGGCACGGCGCCGGCGCTCGTCACCACGGCCCCCGAGGCGCCGGGCTGGCGCCCCGGCCTCGAGATCGTGCCGGACCTGATCAGCGGCGGGGGTGCCCTGGGCGGGATCCACGCCGCCGTGAGCCGCGCCGCGCCGGACCTGGTCCTCTGCGTCGCGTGGGACATGCCCTTCCTGACCGCCGCGCTCCTGACGGCCCTGGTCGAGGGCGCGGCGGGCTTCGACGCCTTCCTGCCGGAGAGCGGCGGCCCCCGCGGGGTCGAGCCTCTCTGCGCCGTCTATGGACCGGCCTGCGCCGCGGCCATCGCGAAGTGCCACGCCGCGGGCGACGACCGGGCCATCGCCTTCCACGATGAAGTACGGGTCGGTACACTATCGCTCGCGCGGGTCCGCCAGCTGGGAGACCCGGCGCGGCTCTTCTTCAACGTGAACACCCCCGCCGACCTGGAGCGAGCGCAGCGCCCGTGACCGCCTCTCCGCTCGACGCCGGCGCCGCCGCGCGCCTGATCCTCGAGCACGTGCGCCTCCTCGCGCCCGTGCGCGTCCCCCTGGCCCAGGCGCTCGGCCTCGTGCCCGCCGAAGACGTACCGGCCCCGCTGGACGTGCCGCCGTGGGACAACTCCGCGATGGACGGATACGCGGCCCGGGGCGCGGACCTGCGCGCCGGCGTCGTGCTCCGGGTCATCGAAGAGATCCCCGCGGGAGCGGTCGGCTCGAGACGGGTAGGTCCCGGAGAGGCGGCGCGCATCTTCACCGGCGCGCCCCTCCCGGCGGGCGCGGACACGGTGGTCCGGCAGGAGGATACGGTGCCGGGCCCCGGCACCGTCCGGGTCACCGCCGCGCCGGAGCCGGGACGCAACGTGCGTCGCCGCGGCGAAGACCTGACCCGCGGCGCACCCGTGCTCCAGGGCCGGGAGCCCCTGACCGCCGCGGCCCTCGGGGTCCTCGCCTCCGTGGTCCACGCCGAGCCGCTCGTGCACCCCCGGGCCCGGGTGGCCTTCTTCGCGTCGGGCGACGAGCTGGCCGCGATCGACCGGCGGGAGGAGATCCTGTCGGGCTCGAAGATCGCGTCGTCCAACTCGTTCACCATCGCGGCGGCCATCCGGGACGCCGGGGCGGTGCCCGTGGACCTCGGCATCGTCCCGGACGACCGCGCCGCCCTGGCGGCCCGCGTGCCGTCCGCCGGGACCGCCGACCTCCTGGTGACGACGGCCGGGGTCAGCGTGGGCGAGCACGACCTGCTCCGGGCCGCGATCGCGGACCGGGGCGGTACGATCCACTTCTCGCGGGTGCGGATCCGCCCCGGCGGCCCCCTCACGTTCGGCGTCGTGCAGGGCATCCCGTGGCTCGGCCTCCCCGGCAACCCGGTGAGCGCGCTCGTGACCTTCGAGCTGTTCGTCCGGCCCGCCATCCGGAAGCTCCAGGGGAACGCCCGCCCCTTCCGCCGGGCCATCCCCGTGGTGACGGCGGAGCCGCTGTCCCTCGGCCCGCCCCTCAGCCACTTTCTCCGGGTGACCCTTACCGCCGCCGGCGGCGGCCTGCCCGCGGCCCGGCTCACCGGCTCGCAGAGCTCGGGCGTGCTGAGCTCGATGGCCCGGGCCGATGCCTTGCTCATCGTGCCCGAGGACCGGCCGGCCGTTCCGGCGGGAGAGCGGCTGACGGCCATCGTGCTCGACGATCCGGAGCACGTCGCGGAGCCGCCGTTCTGAGCCCCGGACTGGCGTCGGCGGGCGGCGCGATCGAGGATCTGCTGCTCGTGCTGACCTCGGTGCTGTTCATCGTGGATCCGTTCGCCACGGTGCCCAGCTTCCTGGCGATGACCGAGCGGGACACGCCCCAGATGCGCCGCATCCTCGCGCGGCGCGGCGCCTGGACCTGCGCCATCACGCTCACGGTGTTCGGGCTGGGTGGCTCTCTGATCTTCAAGCTCTTCGGCATCACCATCGGCGCGTTCAAGATCGCGGGCGGCGTTCTGATCGGGCTGAACGCCCTGGACATGGTGCAGGCGCGTCGCAGCCAGCAGCGCGAGACGGCGGTGGAGCAGGCCGAGGGGCGGCTGAAGGAGGACATCGGCATCATGCCCCTGGGCGTGCCGATGCTGGCGGGACCGGGGGCCATTTCCACGGTGATGGTGCTGGCCCTCGGGTCCAAGAGCATCCTCACCACCGTGGCGGTCTACCTGTCCATCGCCCTCACCGCCTTCATCTCCTATCATACGCTGGCAGCCGCGTCCATCGTGGAACGCCGGCTGGGCCAAACGGGTATGCGCATTCTGACCCGCCTCATGGGACTGATTCTCTGCGCCATCGCGATCCAGTTCATCATCGACGGCATCCGGCTCGCGCTCTTACCGGCGTCCTGATCTTCGCGGGCCTGGCCGCTCCCGGACCCGCCCGTGCGCAGAGCGCCTGGGTGCGGGTGGGGGCCCAGCTCGTCACGGAGACGACGGAAACGGACGCCGTCCCCCGGGGCGTCACGTACGGCGAGACCCGGATCACCCAGCCCATCGTGATGGTCCGCGCCGGCACGGCCGGCAACCGCTTGATGCTCTTCCTCACCACCGACTTCGAAGGGGCCACGGCCCTGCACGGCATCCTGACCCCGGGTGATTGGGGGGAGAGCTTCATCGACCGCCGGCACCCCCACACGTATGTCCACGAGCTCATGCTGCTGGCACCGGACCTCCTGCGCGACGTTCGAGCGCCGGTGCATCTGGCGCTGGGCCTGGGCAAGGGGTTCGCGCCGTTCGGGACCGACGATCCGATGTCCCGTCCGGTGGAGCGCTTCCCGGTGAACCATCACCTGAGCCAGATTCTGGAGCGGGCGGTAGGGCTCGGGGCCCTCTCCCGCGGCCCGGTGCGTCTCGAGGGCTCGCTCTTCAACGGCGACGAGCCCGTCGGCCCGAACTCCTGGCCCAAACTCTCCCGCTTCGGAGATTCCTGGTCCGTGCGGCTCACGGTGCGGCCGGTGGCGGGGCTCGAATGGCAGGGATCCCGCGCCGTCGTCACGTCCCCGGAGGTGCGTGACGGCGGCGGGCTCGACCAGTTCAAGTGGAGCACGTCGCTCCGGTGGGAGCGGGCCGTGGGGGGCCATCCGCTGTACGCGGAAGCCGAGTGGGCCCGGACGGACCTGGGGGCCAGCACGTACGTCCTGAGCTCCGTCCTGGTGGAAGGAGAGGTCACGCTCGGGGTCCACCGCCCCTACTTCCAGATCGAGCGGAGCGAGCGGCCCGAAGATGAGCGGACGCTCGATCCCTACCGGCTCCAGCGCCCCATCGTCGAAAACTCCATCCTCGGGATCACGCGCTGGACGATCGTCACGCTGGGCTACGGCATCGACCTCCACCCGCCCGTGCCCGTGACGGTCCGCCCGTACGCCGAAGGCTCTCTGTACGACATCGCGAAGGTGGGGAGCGGGATCTTCGATCCGGCCGTCTTCTACGGACCGGGCCGGCATTGGGGCGTGACCGCCGGCGTAAAGATCCTCTGGCAGATGCCGGGGCACCGCATGGGGCGCTATGAAGAGCCCCAGGCCGGGATGCCGGGAATGGCCGGCGGGAGGTGAGACTGATCCGCGGACTCCGGGCGCCGGGCGCGGCGCTGGTTCTGGCCGTCCTGGCCGGGTGCAAGCACGACGCCACGGCGCCGCAGTCTCCCGGCGGCGGCAAGGTGACGCTCGCGGACACCATTCCCGTCGTGCCGAACTACGGCGTGCACGACACGTTCATCAGAGACGGCATCGCCATCGTGTGCGAGTGGAACTCCGGGGTGGCCATCTACGACGTCGGAAACGGGATGCGGGGGGGCACACCGACGCATCCGGTCCTGCTTTCCCAGCTCGTGCCGAGCGACGACAACGTCACCGGGGGGCCCCAGGTCCACAACGCCTGGTGGTTCTGGAATCCCGCCACGGGAGAGCGGAAGTACCTGTTCCTGGGACAGGAAGGCCCCGGCAAGATCGGGTCCCAGAGTATCGGGGACATTCACGTGATCGACGTGTCCGACCTCACGCACCCCGCCGAGGTCGGGTTCTTCCATCTGGACGACGCCGGCACCCACAACTTCTGGATGGACGAGGCGCATCAGATCCTGTACGCCGCCTACTACAATGCCGGCGTCGTGTCCATCGACGTCTCCGGAACCCTCTCCGGTGACATCTCCTCCCGCTTGATCGATTCCCTGGCCGTGGGGGGTGCGGGAGACACGTACACCTGGGGCGTCCAGCTCTACCACGGATCCCTCTATGCCGTGGACATGCTCTCGGGACTCTGGCAGCTCTCGGCCGACACGGCGGGGCACCTGGCCGTCGTCGCCGGGGGCGACAACGTGCCCGCGCGCTACAGCTCGGACCTGTCGGTGGACACGATCGCCGGTTACGCGTACACCGGGTCGTGGGATCACTACGAGCGGACCGGCCGGCCCGGGAGCGTCGTCTCCGTCTGGCGGCTCGACGGCAGCGGCGCACCGTCGCTGGTGGACACCCTGGCGATCGCGCAGGTCGGGGCCATCAGCGACGTGAAGGTGAGCCCCGACGGGAAGCTGCTGATGTTCTCGACCGAGACGGGGCCCAAGTCGGGCTTCTATTTCTACAGTCTGGCCGACCCGGCCGCGCCGGCGTTCCTCGAATACTACCCGAGCGACATCAACGGCATCCACACCGCCAAGTGGGCCGAGATCAACGGCCGGCTCTACGCGTTCGGGGCGAAAAACCCGTCGAACCCGGAGCTGATCATCCTCGACGTGACGGCTCTCGACCAGTGAGTGGCCGGGCGGGGCGCCTGAGCGCTCTCCTGGTGGCGGCGCTGGCCGCGTGCAAGCCCGACTCCACCACCGGGACCAAGACCTACCAGCCCCCGCCGCCGTCCGTCGACCTCCGGGATCCCCAGGGCATTCTCGACGCCATCGGCGGGTTCGAGAGCACGTTCGGGCTGTCGGCCCTGCACTCCGCGACCGGATTCGCGGCCTTCCTCTCCGTACCATCGGCGCCGCCGGCTCCGGGCGCCGCCGGAGCGCCGGCCTGCGCGGCCGGGCTCCCCCCCGCGGCACCCGCCGCGACGTTCGGCGTGTTCCCCGACTCGGATCTCGGGCGGGTGTTCGTGTACGACAGCGCCACCCGCCGCTTCGTCACGGGCGCGGACACGGGAGGGCCCGCCGGGGGGGTGGAGTTCGTGCTTCCCGCCCTGGACGTGCTCAATCAGGTGACCTATCCGCTCCAGACCGCCGGCACGCTCACGGCCTACGACGTGACGCCGCCGGGCGGTCTGACGACGCTGCACACCGTGGTCTCGGGCGGCGGCGCCTCCGCGGACTACACCTTCGCGGACTCGGGCACCGCCACGGCGTACGCGGGATTCCTCAGCGGGTGGGCGGGCGGCGCCGGGAAGACCTACGGCTTCCAGGATTCGACGACCGGCCTGTACCTGGAAGTGACGGCCGCGGCGATCCTGGTCGACTCGACCACCGGGGTGCGGATGTCGCTCAACGCCAGCCGTACGGCGACCGACGCGTTCGACAACTACTACGATCTCGACTACACCTTCCGGTGGACCGGCGGGAAGGTGCGGCTCCTGGGCGCGATCACCACGTATTGCCTGCTGCCGTCCATCGGGTTGACCGTCTCGGTGAACGACACCGACTACGCGATCGTGAACCAGGGACAGAGCGGGCCGGTGGTCACCGCGCTGGACTCGGCCCTCACGCCGACCCAGGACTCCGCCATTCAGGCGCTCATCCGGGGACAGAGCGAGCTCTTCAGCTGGCTGACGGCCCTGACCCAGCCCGCCCGGCAATTTTTGGGGCCCTAGCGATCACGTCCGCTTGCGCGTGGGCCCGCTGCGGTGCTCCCCGGTCCGGAGCGTCATTGTCCGCCACCCCCGTGAGGCGGCTCCTCGCCCGCGCCGGCGCGGCGGCGGTCCTCCTCGCCTGCTCCAACGGCACCCAGCCCGCGCCCCAGCTCCACGTCGTCGCGTCCGCGGGCTCCCTGTCCGACACCGTGGGGCACACGCTCGCAGCCCCCTACCAGGTGCTGGTGACGGATCTGGCCACCCACCAGGCGGCGGCGGGGATCACCGTGTCCTGGAGGGTGTCGAGCGGGGGCGGCAGCCTGTCGGTCGCCACGTCGATCACCGATTCCGCCGGACACGCCGGTGCCCGGCGCACCCTGGGCTCCGTGACGGGCGTCCAGCTGGCGCAGGCCAGCGTGGCGCAGGGAGACGCGCCGGCCGTCTTCGTGACCACCGCGCTGCCGGGGGCGCTCACGGCACTGGTCAAGGTGAGCGGTGACTCCCAGAGGAACGCCGCGTCGAGCCTCCTGCCCCGGCCGTTCGTGGCCCGCACCGCGGATCGGTACGGAAACGGCGTTCCCGGCGTCTCAGTCCACTGGAGCGTCGCGGCGGGGGCAGGATCCGTCTCCACCGTCAACGGCGTGACCGACGCCGGCGGGCTCGCGGCGACGAGTTTGAAGCTCGATTCCGTCTCGGGCCCCGAAACCGTGTACCTCACGGCCGCCGGCCTGACCGACAGCCTCGCCTTCCACGCGACGGCGATTCCCGCGCCCCTCCTCGTCGCCACGATCCCCATTCCGCCGAATTACGGCATCCACGACACGTTCATCCGGGACGGGATCGCGTTCGTCTGCGCGTGGAACTCGGGCGTCTACGTTTACGACGTCGGCAACGGCATCAAGGGTGGGACCCCCGCCGCGCCGGTGCTGATTTCCAATGTCGTCACCGCGACGGACGGCGTGAGCGGCGGCACGCAGGATCACAACTCCTGGTGGTTCTGGAACCCGGTCCGGCAGGAGAAGAAGTACCTCTTCGTCGGGCAGGAAGGGCCGGCGGTGGGCGGGATCGGCGCGGGCAGCTCGGGAGACATCCACGTCGTGGACGTCTCGACGCTGTCCAGCCCGGTGGAGGTCGCGACCTTCCACATCGCCAACGCCGGCACGCACAACTTCTGGATGGATGAGGCGCACCAGATTCTGTACGCCGCCTACTACAACGGCGGCGTCGTCTCCATCGACGTCTCCGGCACCCTCTCCGGGGACATCTCGTCGCGGCTCATCAGCGAGGTACGGCCCGGAGGGTCCGGCAACACCTATACCTGGGGCGTCCAGCTTGCCAACGGCTCACTGTACGCCAGCGACATGCTCTCGGGCTTCTGGCAGCTGTCGACGGACACCCTCGGGCACCTGGCCGTCGTGGGCGGGGGTGACAACGTGCCCCAGTACTTCAGCTCGGACCTCGGTGTGGCCGGCGGGTACGCCTACACGGGCACGTGGGACTGGTCCCGACGCACCAGCAAGCCGACCAGCGTCGTTTCCACGTGGCAGCTGGGCCCGTCGGGCGCCCCGACGCTCGTGGACACCATCCAGATCGGCGTGGTCTCGGCCATCAGCGATGTGAAGGTCTCTCCCAGCGGGAAGCTCCTGATGTTCAGCACCGAGGGCGGCGCGAACTCGGGATTCTACTTCTCCAGTCTGGCCAACCCCGCGGCGCCGGTCTTCCTCGCCGACTACCTCGTGAACAGCGGGATCCATACGGCCAAGTTCGCGACCATCAACGGGCACCTGTACGCCTTCGGCGCGCAGGATCCGCCCGGGCCGGCGCTCATCATTCTGGACGTCACGTCCCTGGACCAGTAGGCGGGCCCCGAAATCACATCCGCTTGTACTTGGGCCCGCTTCCCCCTTCCCGGGGAGTCCAGCGGGGTCCGAGCACGTCGGTGGCCTTGCAGTCCACGCAATTCGGCGCGTTCACCCGGAGGTGCCCGTCCACCTGCTCGTACACCCCGGCCGGGCAGACGTGGCTGTAGAAATCCGCCACCTCCTTCGTGATGTCCGTCCCCACGATCAGGTGCGAGGGAATGGTGTCCCGCGTCGAATTCCCTGACTTGAATACCGCATCAACCTTGCTGACGACAAGCCGGTCTGACCCCCGGGGTGCGCCCGGGGTGGCGACGGATGGAGTGATCGTCCTCTCCGTATCGGCATCGGCGTGCACGGCGATCTTCCCGCCAAGGAGCTTCCCCCCGGTGAGCGTCATCAGCCCTGCCTTCACTCCACCGACGTAGAAGCCATCCTTGAACGCCAGGCGCATGTTCCGGGTCTTTTTCAGGTCCTTCTCGATGTACGACCCGTCGACCATCCGGTCGTATGCGGCGAGCCGCTCAGCCGTGGGCGCTCCGGCCTTCAAGGCCTGGAAGATGGCACGGGCCGCGTAGATCCCCGATTGCAGGGCGTAGTGGATCCCCTTGAGGCTCGGGACGTCCACGAACCCCGCGGCGTCCCCCAAAATCACCACCCCCTCCCCCGAGCGGCGCGCCGGGAGCGCGTAGTAGCCGCCTTCGGGAATGGTCTTCGCGCCCCACTCCACCAGCTCGCCCCCATCGAGGTATTCGCGGAAGAGGGGGTGCAGCTTGAGGCGCTGGAGCAGGACGTGGATGTCGAGGGCGGCGTCCGAGTAATCGAGCCCCACCACGATGCCGAGAGCAACCAGGTTCGGCTCGAGGGGATAGCAAAACGAGCCGCCGAACGCGTCGGCCGGCAGCGGCCAGCCCAGCGTATGGATGATCCGGTCCAGGGGCTTCCTGGTCTCCCAGATCTCCTTCACGCCGAGCGCGAAGATTTGCGGGTTCTCGGAGCCGACTCCCTGCCATTGGAGATAGGCCTGCGACAGGGTTCCCCGGGTCCCTTCGGCCAGCGCGGTGACCCGGGCCGAGAGGTCGTTCGGGGCGGAGTAGGAGGAGGTGGGTTTGCCGTCGCGGTCTAGGCCCGACGCCTGGGTGCGGACGCCGGTCACCGTCCGCCCGTCCACGAGCAGGCTCGCAGCCGGGAAGCCCGTGAAGACGTTGACGCCCAGCGCCTCGGCCTTGGTCCCGAGCCACCGGACGATCTCGCAGATGGACGCGACGTAGTTCCCGTGATTCTGCATCGTGGGCGGCGTGGGCAGCCGGATCTGCGACCCGGACGTGAGCAGGTAGACCGCTTCGTGGTCCACGGGCCGGCGGAACGGGAAGTCCGCATCCGTCAGGTCGGGGAACAGCTCGCGCAACGCGCGCGGGTTCACGACCGCACCGGACAGGTTGTGTTCGCCGAGCGCTTCGGCCTTCTCCAGGACGCCGATGGCGAGCTCGGTGCCGTCGGCCTTGCCGAGTCGCGCCAGCTCGATGGCGCAGGCCAACCCCGCGGGCCCGCCGCCGACGATGCAGACGTCGAGCTCCATCGTGTCGCCCGCGCCCGCGGTGCCGGCCTCGAGAATCAGGCGGTCGAGCGGGAGCGGAGCCTGGTGCCGGGAAGGCTTCATCTACGCGAGGGACTTCACCGCGGCCGTGAGCGCGGGGACGATCTCGAACAAATCCCCGACCAGGCCATAGTCGGCCACTTTAAAGATCGGGGCGTCCTTGTCCTTGTTGATCGCGACGATCACCTTCGACGTCCGCATCCCGGCCAGGTGCTGGATCGCGCCGGAGATGCCCACGGCGACGTAGAGGGTGGGGCTCACGGTCTTGCCGGTCTGGCCCACCTGGTCGGCGTGGGGGCGCCACCCGGCGTCCACGACCGCGCGTGACGCGCCCACGGCCGCGCGGCCGCCGAACGCGTGCGCCAGGTCTTCCAGGATCTTGAAGTTCGCGGGCTCCTTGAGCCCCCGGCCTCCCGAAATCACGATGGGCGCCTCGGCCACGTCCAACGCGCCCGCCTCGGCGGCCTTGATCTCCTTCACCGTGACCCGGCCCGCGGACAGAGGTACGGCCACGGTCTGGGCGGCGCCCGCCTTGGGCCGCTGCACCGGCGTGAAGACGTTGGGGCGGAGCGAGAGGACCGCCGGCTGTCCGGTGAGCTTCACTCTGAGGAGTGCCTTCCCGGCGTAGACGGGGCGGACGGCGACCAGGGCGCCTCCCTCCGCGGTCACCTCCGTGACGTCGGCGGCGAGCCCGGTGCCGAGTCTCGCCGCGATGCGTGGGGCCAGGTCCTTGCCCTGGGCGGTGGCCGCGCAGACCACCACCGCGGCCCCCTTGGCCCGCTCGGCGACGGCCTTCGCGTACCCCTCGGGCGCGTAGGCGCCGAAGCCATCGGCCGTCAGCGTCACGACGCGGTCCGCGCCGAAGCTGCCCAGCAGGTCGGAGCCGGATGCGGGGGCCGACCCGAGCACCAGGGCCTCCACTTCAGCGCCGAGGGCGTCGGCGATCCGGCGGGCGCCGGTGACCACTTCGGACGAGACCTTGCGCAGGACGCCGTCCCGTTGTTCGCAGACCGCGAGGATGGTGGTCACAGGACCTTGGCCTCCTCGCGGAGCAGGCGGACGAGCTCGGGAACCGCCGTGGCCCCCTCCCCCACGATCTTCCCTTCCTTCCGGGCCGGGGGCGGCGTCATCTCGAGCACCTCGATGACGCCGGCCGCGAGCGCGACCGCCTTCACGTCCAGCGGTTTCTTCTTGGCGGCCATGATGCCCTTGAGCGCCGGATAGCGGGGCTCGTTGATGCCCTTGTCGGTGGTGAGAACCGCGGGCAGGGCGCACCGCACCACTTCCACGGCGCCTTCGATCTCCCGGTCGGCGGTGACGGTGGCGCCCTCGATGGCGAGGTGCGACACGGCGGTGACGCAGGGAAGATCCAGGAGCTCGGCGACCATCGGCCCGACCGCGCCGTTGTAGTCGTCGATCGCCATCTTGCCGAAGAACACGAGATCCCAGGGGCCGCCGGCCTTGAGCTCGGCGGCGATCGCCTGGGCGGTCACGAAGGCGTCGGGGGGGACGGCGTCGGTCTGGAGCAGGATGCCCCGGTCGGCGCCCATCGCCAGCGCGGTGCGGATCGTCTCCTGCCCGGCGGGGCCGCCCAGGGCGAGCACGACCACTTCCCCGGCGCCCGCCTTTTCCTTCCGCTGGAGCGCCTCTTCCACGGCGAACTCGTCATATGGATTGAGGATGAATTTCACGCCGGCGTCGTCCAGGGACTTCCCGTCCGCGGCGGTCTTCACGCGGGTTTCGGAGTCGGGGACGCGTTTGATGCAGACGGCGATCTTCATTGAGGGATCAGGGGTCAGGGGTCAGGGGTCAGAGAAATTCGGTTGAGAAAACTAACCTGACCCCTGACCCCCGGCACCTGACCCCTTTTTGTCACTCAAACGCCGAGATTCCGGTGATCTCCTGCCCCAGCACGAGCGTATGCACGTCGTGCGTGCCTTCGTAGGTGTAGACCGATTCCAGATTCGCGAGATGCCGCATCGCTTGATACTCGGCGAGAATCCCGTTGGCGCCGAGAAGGCGCCGGGTCTCCCGCGCGACGTCCGTGGCCATGGAGACATTGTTGCGTTTGGCGAGCGAGACCTGCTGGGGCGTCATCGAGCCCTGGTCCTTGAGCCGGCCGAGCTGGAGCACCAGGAGCTGGGCCTTGGTGATTTCGGTGAGCATCTCGGCGAGGCGGGCCTGCTGGAGCTGGAACCCGCCGATGGGCTTCCCGAACATCACCCGGTTCTTGGCGTAGCTCACGGCTTCGTCGTAGCAGGCCATCGCGGCGCCGAGGGCGCCCCAGGAGATCCCGTAGCGGGCCTGGGTGAGGCACATCAGGGGTGACTTGAGGCCGCCCGACTTGGGCAGGATCGCGTCCTTGGGCAGGTGCACGTCCTGAAGCACCAGCTCACTCGTGTCCGACGCCCGGAGGGAGAGCTTGCCCTTCTGGTCCTTGGCCGAGAAGCCTCGGGTGTCGGTGGGCACGAGGAAACCGCGGATCGAGCCGGAGTCGTCCGGGGCGCCGGTCTTGGCCCAGACGACGGCGACGTGGGCGGTGGACCCGTTCGTGATCCACATCTTGGCGCCGTTCAGAACCCAGCCGTCCTTCGTTTCCCTGGCGACGGTGATCATTCCGGCGGGGTTCGAGCCGTGATCCGGCTCGGTGAGGCCGAAGCAGCCGATGGCCTTGCCGCTCGCCATCTGCGGCAGCCACGTCCGTTTCTGGTCGTCCGAGCCGAAGGCGTAAATGGGATACATCACGAGTGCGCCCTGCACCGACGCGAACGAGCGCACCCCGGAGTCCCCGCGCTCGAGCTCCTGCATGATGAGGCCGTAGGCGACGTTGTTCAGCCCGGCGCAGCCGTACTCCTCGGGCAGGTTCGCGCCGAAGAGGCCGAGCTCGGCCATACCGGGGATGAGGTGTTTCGGGAACTTGCCTTCGAGGTAGGCGTCGCCGATGACGGGCATCAACTCGCCATCCACCCAGGTGCGCACCGTGTCGCGGACGGCGCGCTCTTCCTCGGAGAGCAGGGAGTCGATCGCGTAGAAGTCGACGCCGTGGTATTTCGGGGCCAAGAAAACCTCAGAGGCCAGGGGCCAGGGGTCAGGGGTCAGGGGTCAGCGAAGCACCGGAGGGAAAACCTAACTCCGAGGCCGTGCCTCGGGGTAACCCCGGGGTTACGCCCCCACCGCCACCGAGTCCCGTCTCGCCTCGGGCGTCGTGCCCCCCCGCGCGAAGGCGAAGGTGTCCGACGCCCGGAACCGGCCCCGATCCCGGTCCCACCGGAAAAAGGTGACCTGCACCGCCGTCGGCTCGATGGTGACGAAGTTGAAGCAGGAGGGGCGCCCGCCCCGCGAGCGGGTGGAGAGGGTGCCCGAGGTCGAGACCACCACGCGGCCGGCCAGCACGTCGGCCCCTTCCTGATGGTCGTGCCCGCACATCACGACGTCGGCACCGCAGTCGAGGATGCGCTGCTGCGCCTGACGCCAGCGGGCCAGCCCCATCCGCTGGGAGATGTCGCCGCGCAGCACGTTGTGGTGGACCACGAGCACCCGGGCGTCCGCCGGGTCGGCGCCGGAGAAGAGCGCCTTCACGCGGAGGTACTCGGACTTGGGCAGGTGGCCCTTCACGGCGATGTCGCGCAGCCGGGGCGTGAGGGATCCCCAGGCGATGCCGTGGGACGTGATCGCCCCGGCGATCACCGCGCCGGGGACCGTCAGCGTCGGCGCGAGCTCGGGCGCCACCGACCGCCGATACTTGTCGTAGGTCGCCGCCGATCCGAAGGGGATGAGCGGGCGCCACCACCACTGCACGTCGTGGTTGCCGGGGATCACGTGCACCGGCGCCGTCTCGCGGGCGAGATTGATGAAGGCCCGGGCCCGCTGGAACTCCCCATAGCGCGCCCGCTGGGACAGGTCTCCGGCGATCACCACGGCGTCGGGCCGGAGGTCCGGGAGAATCGCCTCCAGCGCCTCGACCTGGCGGATGTCCGCCACGCCGCCGAAGTGGAGGTCCGACAACTGGAGGATCTGAACCGTCACGAATCCACCTGCACGGTGTAGGTCAGCGTCGCGGTCCCGTTCGCGGGGACCGAGACCCGGAAACGCTGCTCGGTGGACGAGAGCTTCTCCGCCGGCACGCTCGACTCGACGATGGACCAGTTGCCCCAGTGGTCTTCCCGGACGTCCACCGTCACCGCCTGGCTCTTCGCATTGGTGAGGGTCACCCGATAGCTCGCGGTCACCCGGCTGTGGGTGCCGCGCGCCGGGGGCGGGTTGGGGAGGCTGGTCTGGTGATAGTCGGTCTGCACCCGCTCGGCGGTCACGTCGAAGGCGTCTCCGGACTGCACCCGGAGATCCTTCCCCGCGGGCGTGTGCGGGAAGGCCGCCTCGCCCACGAGCTGCACCCGACCGGCGGAGTCCCGCTGGAAGATCTGCATCACGCCCCCGGGGAGGGGGCGGTCTCCGAACGCCGAGCCGTGCGCCCGCTTGAACGTGTACCAGACCTGCACGGGAACGGCGTTGGGATCCGGGGCGATCGGACCAAAGTAACCCCGCCAGGGCATCGCGCCGGGAACCACGAACTCCTGGACGTAGTCGGCGCGGGCGCGGGGGAAGAGCGCGGTGGTGAGCGGCGAACCGACGTCGAAGGAGACGGGGCCCGGAAGCTCGTACACGTGCGTCTCCCCGACCGTCTCTTCCTGGGCATAGGGCGCGGCCTTCGCCGCTTCATCGCGAGCGGCCATCATCATGCCGGCCTGCGCATTCCCGAACTGGACCGGCGCCCGCACCCGATTGACGGATCCAGCCACCAGCTGCACCCACGCGCTCTCGGCTTTGATGGTCGACGAGTTGATCGTCGCGGCCCCGTTCACCGTGGCCGACCCGGACCCCCCGAGCACCGCCTGATAGACGGCCTCCCAGGTGATCCCCTGACTCACGTACACCAGGTCCGCGCTCTCGCGGGCCCGGGTCGCCTCGAGGGTCACCACCGCCTCCGGCTTGGTCCGGATCAATCCCGCCTCGGCGGGAAAGAGCGGCTCCCCCGGCGCCGAGAGCAGCAGGAGGCCGTTCGGCATCTTGAACTGGGGCGGGGTGACGCTCAGCACCGTCGCCTGAACCGTGTCGCCCTTCCCCCGGACGAACGTCAGGGTCCGACCGATCGCGCTCCGCATCGCGGCTTCCGCGTCGGTGGCGGGCCGCAGCACCGCCGCCGTGACCGCCACGCTCGAGTCGGGCGAGAACAGCGTCGCCGGATCGAGACCGGGCAAATCGAGCGAGAAGGTGTTGGTCCCCCGCTCGAGCTTCAGGGGAATCGTTTTCCGTACCACCACACGCCCGTCGCTGTAGATCGACAGGGACGTTTGTGCCGCGAGCGGGGTGGCGACGAGCGCGAGCAGCACACCGACCCCGGACACCCGACCCCTGATCCCTGTCGTGTTCATTTCATCCACTCCCAGGCGGTTCGCTTGACGATGACGAACGTCAGCGCGTACCAGGCGAGCACCACCCCCGCAGCGAGGATCCGGGAGGTCCGGTCGGGGGGCAGTGTCAGAGTCACATAAATCGCAAGGGGAAAGGTAGTGAGCATGGCGGCCCACCGCCCCACCCGGCCCGCCCGCCGCCGGACCCGCAGCAGGCAGTCCGGGCACAAGCCGCCGACCGGGAGGCCGGCGACCATCCGGTCGCACCCCTTACAGAGGTGGCTATACCCGCTGGGCGACAGCCCGGGCGAAGTCGGGTGTAGAAGCACTGCCCCCCAGGTCCCTGGTGCGGAGGTTGTCCTTCACGATGACGGTCTCGATCGCGGACCGGAGCCGGGCCGCCGCCGCCTGCTCACCCACGTGATCGAGGAGCATCGCGGCGGCCAGCATCTGGGCCGACGGGTTGGCGATTCCCTTCCCCGCGATGTCGGGCGCCGAGCCGTGCACGGCTTCGAAGATGGCGGCCGTCGTGCCGATGTTCGCGCCGGGCGCGAGCCCCAGGCCGCCGACCAGCCCCGAGGCTTCGTCCGAGAGAATGTCCCCGAAGAGGTTGGTGGTCACGATGACGTCGAACTGCTCGGGATTGATCACGAGCTGCATCGCGGTGTTGTCCACGATCTTGTCGTCGGACGCGATGACGCCCGCGTACTCCTTCGCGACCATCCGCCCGCTCTCGAGAAACAGCGCCGACGTCGCTTTGAGGATGTTGGCCTTGTGAACGATGGTGACCTTTTTGCGCCCGTTCTTCTTCGCGTACTCGAAGGCGTAGCGGCAGATCCGGATGCAGCCGTCCCGGGTCATCACCGACATCGCCTGCGCCACCGCCTTGGGATCGTCGGCCACCCGGAATACGTGGTCCAGGCCGACGTACATCCCCTCCGTGTTCTCGCGGATGATCACCAGGTCCACGTGCGGGTAACGCCCGCCGGGCACGATGGTCTTGGTGGGACGGACGTTGGCGTAGAGGTCGAACTCCTGCCGGAGCGCGACGTTCACCGAGCGGTACCCGCCCCCCACGGGCGTGGTGAGCGGTCCCTTCAGGGCGAGCCGGGTGCGGCGGATCGAGTCCACGGTGGCGTTGGGGAGCGGGGTCCCCGCCTTTTCCACCGCCGCCATTCCTCCGAACTGCTCGTCCCACTCGAAATGCATTCCCAGTGCGTCGAGCACCTGGAGCGTCGCGGCCGTGATCTCGGGTCCGATACCGTCGCCCGCGATGAGGGTCGCCTCCCGGGTCACGGCATGCCCGGCGTGAGCGTCTTGAGCGCCTTGGTCAGGGCGGACCAGGGATCGTCCCCCGTCCCGCGGGCCACCGATCGCCACGAGACCTGGCCGAGGCGCACGTCCACGATCACGAGCGTCAGCTCGGCCCGGGCCTGTTTGCCGCCGGCCGGCGCCGGCACGCTGTCGGCGAGGTAGAAGAGCGCCGCCGGCGCGAGCAGATAGCTCCCGCCCGCCACGGCGCCCAGGGTGCGGAGCTGCGCCCGCAGCGGATCGGGAACGAAGGCCCCCACGGCGAGCTGCCGGAGAACGGCGATCCCCAGCTGATGCGGATCGTCGGGGAGATCGTTGGCCCCCCGTGCGCTCCGCCAGATGCGCGCCGGAGACTTCCAGGAGATTTCGGGGATCCGCGTGGTGAAGAAGTCGAGCAACGTGCTGTCGGCCGTCGCCAGCAACTTCGGCCGGTCGGCGAGGCGGGCCTCCCAGTGCAGCGAGTCCTCGGCCAGGATCAGCGTGAAGGGCAGCACGCCCACGTCCCGGCCCGCGAGCCCCGAGACCGGGAACGGCACGGTGGCCTCGGGTACGGGGCTCTGCAGGTGGTGGCCGCCGCACGCGGACGCCAGCACCGCGGCCACCATCCAGGTCTTTAAGTGTTTGCCCGCCAAAGGATTACTCACACTCCCAATATCACCATCGGGAGGGTCACGACGCCAGTGTGAGCCCGCCGTCGACTACGATGGTCTGCCCGGTGATGTGCCGCGCCGCTTCAGAGCAAAGGAAGGTGATGACGTGCGCCACGTCCTCCGGCTCGGCCACGCGGCCCAGGACGGACTCGTGCTCGGCGCGCTCCAGGACCTCCCGGGGCAGCTTGGCCAGGAGCTCGGTCTTGACGAATCCGGGCGCGACGGCGTTGACGTTGATGTTCGCGGACCCCAGGTCCACGGCCGCGGACTTCGTGAGACCGATGAGGGCGGCTTTCGAGGCGGTGTAGTTCGCGATCCCGAAGCCCGGGCGGAACGCCTGGTGACTCGCGACGTTGACGATCTTGCCGTACCGCTGCGGGCGCATGTGCGCGGAGACGGCCTGAATGCAGTTGAAGGCGCCCGTCACGTTGGTGTCCATCACTTCCTGCCACGCCTCGGTACTGAGGCGCCACAGGGCGCCGTCGTGCGTGACGCCGGCGTTGTTCACCAGGATGTGCAGGCCGCCCAGGCGGTCCGTGGCTTCGTGGACGAAGAGCTCGACCGCATGGCGGTTCCGGATGTCGCAGTGCGAGGAGTACACCGGCACGCCGTGCGCTTTGATCGCCGTTTCGGTCAGCAGCGCCTGCGCGGCCACGTCGCGGCCCGGCATTTCGAAGAAGTTGAACGCGACGGCCGCGCCGCGCTGGGCCAGATCGAGGCAGACGGCGCGGCCGAGTCCCGTCGCTCCGCCCGTCACCATCGCCACCCGTCCTCCCAGGCGCTCGGAGGTCCGGGCGGGCTCGGCGCGCTCCTGCGTGGCGGTCGCGCCACCCGGCGCGGCGCCGGGGCGCCCGCTCGAAGACCAGGGGTAATTCACCACGGTCTCGCGAACCTACGGCGGGATTTGAACCTCGGCAAGGCGAGCCGTACCTTTTCCGCCATGCGACGCCTGGTGTCGGTCCTGGTGTGGGGCGCGGTCTCGGCGGCGGGCGCGCTGGCGTTCGCCACCCTCGCGTGGTCCCGGGGCGAAACCGTGAGCGCCGCCTGGATCCTGATCGCCGCGGTCTGCACCTACGCCGTGGGCTACCGCTTCTACTCCCGCTTCATCGTGTCCCGCGTCTTCGCCCTGGACCCCACCCGCGCCACGCCCGCCGAGCGGCTCGACAACGGGCGGGACTTCGTGCCCACCGGGAAATGGGTGCTCTTCGGGCATCACTTCGCCGCCATCGCCGGGGCGGGGCCCCTGGTGGGACCCGTCCTCGCCGCCCAGTTCGGGTTCCTGCCCGGGACGCTGTGGCTCGTGATCGGCGTGGTGCTGGGGGGAGCCGTGCAGGACCTGACCATCCTGTGTTGCTCGCTCCGGCGCAACGGCAAGTCCCTGGGGCAGATGGCGCAGGAGGAGATCTCCCCCGCCGCCGGACTCACCGCGATGCTGGCCGTGCTGTTCATCATGGTCCTGCTCATCGCCGTGCTGGCCCTGATCGTGGTGAACGCGCTCAAGGCCAGCCCCTGGGGCCTCTTCACCATCGCCTGCACCATTCCGATCGCCCTCCTCATGGGCTGGTGGATGCGGACCTGGCGTCCCGGCCGGGTGGGCGAAGCGTCCATCGCCGGAGGCATCCTGCTCCTGGCCGCGCTGGTCGGGGGCGGCTGGGTGTCCCGTCACGCGGGCCCCGCCGCCCTGTTCACGTTCTCGGGCGGCGCGCTGACCGCCCTGATCGTCGGCTACGGGTTCCTGGCCTCGGTGCTTCCGGTCTGGATGCTCCTCCTGCCCCGCGACTACCTCTCGACCTTCTTGAAGGTCGCGACCATCCTGGCCCTGGGCGTCGCGATCCTCATCCTGCTCCCGCCGCTCCGGATGCCCGCCACCACGCCGTTCGCGCGGCTGGGCGAGGGGCCCGTGTTCGCGGGGAAGTTGTTCCCGTTCGTGTTCATCACCATCGCCTGCGGCGCGATCTCGGGCTTCCACGCGCTGGTGTCGTCCGGCACCACGCCGAAGATGCTCCGCCGGGAAACCGACGCCCGGCTGATCGGCTACGGCGGGATGTTGATGGAGAGCTTCGTGGGCGTGATGGCGATGATCGCGGCCTGCACCCTTCACCCCGGCGTCTATTTCGCGATGAACACGTCCCCCGCGGCGCTCCAGCAGGCGGCCCCGGTCCTCCAGGCGGCGGGCTTCGTCGTGTCCCCCGACACGATGGCCGCGCTGGCGGCGCAGGTGGGCGAGCAGACCCTCGTGGGCCGGGCCGGGGGGGCGCCGGCGCTCGCGGTCGGTATGACGCAGATCTTCTCGGGCGTGACGCGGGTCCTGGGCGGGCGGACCCTCACCGCCCTGTGGTACCACTTCGCCATCATGTTCGAAGCGCTGTTCATCCTCACCACGATCGACGCCGGCACGCGGGTGGCGCGGTTCATGCTGCAGGAGCTGCTGGGCCGGGTGTGGCCCGCGATGGGGCGGACCTCGTGGTACCCGTCGGTGATCGCGACGAGCGCGGTGATCGTGCTGGGCTGGGGGTATTTCCTCTTTCAGGGCGTCGCGGACCCGCTCGGCGGCATCAACTCACTCTGGCCCCTCTTCGGAATCGCGAACCAGATGCTGGCGATCGTGGCCCTGTGCGTCGCCACGACGGTCATCATCAAGATGAACCGCGCCCGGTTCGCCTGGGTCACCCTCGCGCCCCTCGCCTGGCTCGTGGCCGTCACCATGACCGCGGGGTTCGAAAAGGTCCTCTCCGCCGACCCCAAACTCGGCTTCCTGGCCCACGCCGCGTCCCTGGCGGGAGCGGCGGATCCCCACGCCGGGCGCCTGGTGTTGAACGACCACGTGAACGCCGGGATGACGGTGACGTTCACCGCGGTGGTGCTGCTGCTCCTCGTGGTCTCGGTCCGGGAGTGGATCCTGGTGCTGAGCCGCCGGAAGACCGCGACCGTCAACGAAGCCCCCTACGTCGCGAGCGCGTATGCCGCGGGTGATTGAGCGGCTGGTCCGCGCCCTGCGGCGCATCGTGGGTGCCCCCGACTACCAGGCCTACCTCGAGCACTGCCGGCGGGCGGGTCACCCCCCGCGGCTGGACGAGCGGGCGTATGTGCGGGAGTTCTTCGACGCGAAGGGGAAGCGCACGCGGTGCTGCTGACCCGGCTCAGTCCCCCGTCTCTCTCGCCGACAGCGCCACCGCCGACCACGCCACCACCAGCACCCCGGCCCCCGCCCCGCTCGCCAGGAACGCCTGAGCGGCGCCGACGTGCTGGTAGATCTCCCCGAGCGCGACGGCGCCGGCCAGAGCGGCCGCGCCGGTCGCCGCGTGGTAGACCCCGAAGCCGCTCCCCTGCTTTCCGCCGGCCAGCCGCGCCACCAGGGCCCGCTCCGGGCTTTCGGTCAGGCCGGCCACCACGCCGAGCGCCAGGAAGAGCGCCCAGGCGGCCCCCGGGCCCTCGGCCAGCGCGAAGCCGAACGAGATGAACACGTAGCACGCCCATCCCAGCCACATGGTGGAGGCCGAGCCGCGACGGTCGTTGAGGGCCCCGCCCACGAAGCTCGAGGACGACCGGACGACGTGCAGCGCCGCCCAGAGCAGGAGCACGGATGCGACCGGCACGCCGAGCTCCTGGGACCGCAGGATCATGAGGGTTTCGGGCATCCGCACGAAGGAAAAGAAGGCGATCACGATCAGGGCGGTGCGGCGCTGCCCGGCCGGGGCGGGTGCGGGGGGCGCGGCCGCGTCCGGTCCGGGAGCCCGGGCGGCGAGCCGTTTCGAGCCCGCCGTGGCCCAGACCGCGAGGACCAGCACCAGCACGCCCGGAATGGCGCTGGCGCCGATGACGGCGGAGAGGCCCGCCGCGCGCGACCGCAGGAGATACCACGCCACCAGCGGGCCGATCACCGCCCCGGCGTGGTCCATGCCCCGCTGCAGCCCGAAGGCGCGGCCTCGCATCGCCCGCGGCGTCACGTCCGCGAGCAGCGCGTCCCGGGCCGGCGTCCGTACGCCCTTGCCGATCCGGTCCGTGATCCGGAGGCCGATGACCTGCCAGGGCGCGGCGGCCAGGGCGATCACCGGGCGGACCACGACCGCCACGAAGTAGCCGATCACGATCAGCGGTCCGCGCCGGGGGACCCGGTCGGCCAGCCGGCCGGCCCAGACCTTCACGATGGTGGAGGCGAACTCGGCCGTGCCGTCGAGGGCGCCCAGCGCGGCCGCGCCGCCCCCGATGCTGGTGACGAACGCGGGCAGGAGCGGGTAGACCATCTCGCTCGCGAAGTCGTTGAAGAGCGAGACCAGCCCGAAGAGGAAGGCCTGGCGGGGGAGACGTTCGCCGGTCTCGGTCACGCCAGCCCGAGTCCCCAGCGGATGAGGGAGACCGGGAGTCCGCCGTAGGGAAGGATGGCGTCGTGGAAGGCCCGCACCGTGAACGCCGGACCCCGGGCCCGCTGGAAGTCGTCGCGGAGGGCCAGGAGCTCGCGGCGGCCCACCGCGTAGCAGATCTGATACGCGGGCCAGGCACAGTACCGGCGCACCTCGGCCTCGGCGTTCGCCCGATCCACGCCGAGCCCGTCCACCAGCTGGTCCACGCCCTGCTCCACGGTCATGCCCCGGGTGTGGAGACCGACGTCGAGGAGGATCCGGAGCGTCCGCCACAGGAGGTGGACCCGCTGGAAGAAGCGCTCCTCCTCGGTCTCGTAAAACCCCTGCTCCGCCATCAGCTCCTCGCAGTAGAGCGCCCACCCCTCGAGGGTCAGCGGTGTGGCCACGATCTTCCGGATGGGCGACGCCTGGGCCTGCGCGTGCATGATCTGCAGGTGGTGCCCCGGATACCCCTCGTGCAGGGCCGTGGCCGAGACCTCCCACTTGCAGTGGTCGCCGAGCGCCCGGCTGGAAGCCTCGAGGGCGGACCCCGGACCGTGCTCGGGCGCGGTCACGTAGAACCATCCGGTGCGCTCGGTGGAGAACGCGCCGGGGGAGTCGTAGGCGGCGAACGGAATGAGGGGGCGGAGGAACTCGGGCGTCGGTGCCACTTCGAGCGCTCCCCCGGGAATGGGCGCGAGGTTCCGGGTCTCGACGAAGTTCCGGGCGCGGGCCATCGCGTTCGCGTAGGCCGGCACGAGCTCGCCGACCGCCAGGTGGTCCTGGCGGAGGCGGGCCGCGAGGTCCCGCCAGGAGCGGGTCCCGTCGAGCCGGCGGGCACGCGCGGCCAGATCGGCCTCGACCTCCTCTTTCAGCCGGTGGCCGTACCGCCATAGCTCGGGGGCCGTGTCCCGAAGCGCGTGCTCGTAGTGGAGCCGGAAGTTGAAGCCCGCTTCCCCGAGCGCGAACCGGTCGCTCCCGGCGTCGCGCCACCGGTCCAGGTCCCGGGCGAAGGATTCGAGGGCCGCGCCGGCCGCCGCCGCCGCCGTGGCGGCGCGGGCTCCCTCCCCTCCGGGGCCCTGGACCGCCGCAGCCCCCGACTCGCGCACCAGGGTGAGCCCTCCCGCCGTCATCAGGCGTCCGGTCTCACAGAAGACGCGCACCGGATCGGTCAGGGTCGCCCGGGCGTCGTCCAGAAACGCCGGAATCTCCTCGAGCCGCTCGGTCAGCGCCCGAGCCCGGTGCTCCGGGGAGCGGTCGTGGCGGGTCAGCAGAACGTAGAGCCCGTTCATCAGGTGGGAGAGCCAAAACTCGGGGTTCCGCGTCTGCGGCTCTTCCTTTTCGAACCGCGCCAGGCGGACCCGGAGGTCGTTCAGCAGGGCGGTGCGGTCGATCTCCTCCTCCAGCCCGCCGACCGGCGCCTCCTCGACGGAGGACGCCAGCGCCTTCAGGGCGGCGAGATGGGGTGCCAGCGTCGCCGAGCCGTAGCGTCCCAGCCGTCCGTCGTGCGTCGCCACGCCGGCCTGGCTGGCGGACACCGGGTCGAGGTGCCAGAGAACGTCGAAGTAGGAGCTGGTGAGGTCGGCGAGGGTCCCTACCGCCATTGGACCTGCTCGAGCAAGCGGCGGCACTCCTCCTCGGACAGCACCCGGTCGGTGCGCTTCGCCGCGTCGAACAGGATCTGGCAGGCGGCGTCGTTCTCAGCGTCGAACCCGTGCGTGGCCAGCCAGTATTTCACGTTGGAGAGGCCCGAAACCGGCGAAATGTCGATCCGCTGGGCCAGTCCCAGCTCGCCGGCGGGCACGGAGCTGTAGACCCGGTCGGCGAGCCAGGCGTGCCCCTTCTTCTGGGCCTTGATGATGGCCGCGGCGTGCACACCGGTGCCGGTGCGGAACGCGTCGGTTCCCATCACCGGGTAGTTGATCGGGATCGGGATGCCCACCGCGTCGGCCACCGTGCGGCAGTATTCGGGGAGCTTGCCGATGTCCCCGGCGTACGCGCCCAGCAGCTTGAGATTGACGATGAGCAGGTCCATCTCCGCGTTCCCGACCCGTTCACCGACGCCGAGCGCGGTGCCGTGCACGCGGTCGGCGCCGGCTTCGATGGCGGCGAGACAGTTCGCGAGCCCCAGGCCGCGGTCCCGGTGCCCGTGCCAGTCGATTTTCACATCCTGGTTCTTGACGATCTGCCGCTTGACGAAGGCGACGAGCGCGCGCACCCCATCCGGGGTCGCGTGCCCGACCGTGTCGGCCAGGCAGATCCGGGTCGCCCCGCAGGCGATGGCGGCGCCGTAGAGCCGCTCCAGGGTTTCGGGCCGCGCCCGGGTGGTATCCTCGGTCACGTACATCACCGGCAGGCCCCGCTTGACCGCGAAGGTCACGGCCTCCTCGGTGGACTGGAGGATCCGGTCCAGGGTCCAGTCCTCGGCGTACTGCCGGATGGGCGACGAGCCGATGAAGGTGGCGGCCTCGATGGGAATGCCGATCTCCTGCGAAATCCCGGCGATGGGCTCGATGTCGGCGGCGACGGTGCGGGCGGCGCAGTTGGGGAAGATGGGCAGGTGGTGGTCCCGGATCTCGCGGGCCAGCACCCGGACCTGCTCCACGACGCGCGGGCCGGCGCCGGGAAGCCCGATGTCCGCGGCGGCGATCCCGAGATCCGCCATCAGGTGCAGCAGGCGGCGCTTGACCTCGAGATCGGGATCCCGGACCGAGGGGGACTGAAGGCCGTCCCGCAGGGTTTCGTCGTTCAGGTCGACTTTCGCGCGGGGCCAATCGAACGGCGTGCCCTGGGCATTCCAGTCGTAGACCAGCTCGCGCTCATCCATAGGGCTAGTGTTACCCACTCCCTCGTCATCGTCAAGGCAGTTAGAGTGTTGTCGTGCCCGACGCCCTGACCGCACTGCTCCTTCATCCGCGGATCGCGGACGCGCGCGCCGCGATCGAACGCTCGGACGGCGAGACGCTCGCCGTGCAAGCGGAGGTGTCCGCCATTCCCTCGCCCACCGGAGCCGAGGCGCGGCGGGCCGCCTGGCTCGCCGACCGCTTCCGCGAAGCGGGGCTCGGGGAGGTCCGGCTCGACGACGCCGGCAACGTCCACGGCTGGCTGGGCGAGCGCTCGGCCGGGCCCGCGCTGGTGCTCGCCGCCCACCTGGACACGGTCTTCGGCTCCGAGATCGACGTCACCGTCCGCCGCGACGGCACCGGCTCCCGCCTGGAAGGACCCGGGATCTCCGACAACGCCCGGGGGCTCGCGGCCCTGGTGGTCCTGGCCCGCACCCTGATCCGATCCGCCGTTCCGCTGGCCCGCCCCGTTCTCTTCGCCGGCACCGTGGGAGAGGAAGGCTCGGGGGACCTCCGCGGGGTGCGGCACCTGTTCGGCGCCCCCGCGTTCACCCCGCACGCCGTGATCGCCGTGGACGGCGCGGGCGTGGAGCGGATCGTCCACCGCGGCGTGGGCTCGGTGCGGCTCCGGGCGCGCTTCCGGGGACCCGGAGGCCACTCCTGGGCCGCGTTCGGGGTGGCCAACGCCGCGAGCGCCGTAGGCCGGGCGGCGGCGGGCGTGGCGGAAATCGTGATCCCGAAGGACCCGCCCTCGAGCTGCTCCGTCGTCCGCCTGGGAGGCGGGACCGGCCTGAACTCGATCCCCCAGGAGGCCTGGCTCGATCTCGACGTCCGGAGCGAGGGCGCCGAGGCGCTCGCCCGGCTCGAAGGGAGCGTCACCTCGGCGCTGGAACGGGCCCGGGACGCCGAGAATGCCCGGCGGACCCCCGGTACGCGGCCCCTGAAGCTCGAGATCGAGCCGCTGGGGCGGCGGCCTTCCGGGTCGACCCCCCGCACCCACCCGCTGGTCCAGGCCGCGCTCGACGTCAACCGCGCGCTCGGCCTCCCCCACGAGCTGGCCGCCTCCTCCACCGACGCCAATCTCCCGATGTCCCTCCGCATCCCCGCCATCGCCATCGGCGCCGGCGGCTCGGCGGGCGACACCCATCGAACGTCGGAATGGTATGAAAACGCGGGAGGGCCCGTCGGCATCGTACGGGCCCTCCTGGTGACGGCGGCGGTGGCGGGAGTCGAACCCCGGAGCTAGTGTCCCGTCCCGCCCCCCTGGAGCTTGCTCTTCTCGTTCATGAAGAGCAGCAGGGGCAAGAGACACACCATCGTCCCGCCGAACAGCAGGAACATGTGCTCGAACGAGAGCATCATCGACTGCGCCGTCACCTGCCCGTTGATCACCGCCAGCGCCTGCGATTGCGCCAGGGCCGGCGGCGTGCCCGAGCTGATCAGCTTGGCGGTGAGGCCGCCGAGCCGCTGCTGGAGCGCGGGATTGTAGATCGTGACGTCCGAGGCCAGGACGGCCCGGTTCATCGTCGTGAACCGCTCGAGGAGCGTGGCCGACAGCGCGATCCCCACACTGCCGCCCAGCTGGCGCATCAAGTTGAAGAGGCCCGTCCCCTGGGCGATCTTGCTCATCGGCAGCTCCGCCATCGCCAGGTTCGTGAGCGGAACGAAAATCAGTCCCAGGCCCATCCCCCGGAAGATGAAGGGCCAGAAGAAGTCCGAGGTCCCGCTCTGGATGGTGAAGTGGGCGTGCTTCCACATCACCCAGGCGAACAGGGCCACGCCGGCCGTGATGGACACCCGGGGATCGAGCTTCGACCGGCTGAAGATTCCCATCGTGAGCCCGCTCGCGATGGCGCTGGGGAGCAGCACCCAGCCCGTCTCCTCCGCGGTCATCCCGAGCAGGTTCTGCATATAGACGGGGATCACGAATACCGTGGCGTAGAGGCAGATCCCGAGCCCCGCGCCGAAGAGGACCCCCGCCGCCAGCTGCGCGCTCTTCAGGATGCGGAGATCCACGACCGGATGGTCCGTGTTCAGCTCGTGCCACACGAAGGTCACGAGTGACACCACGCTGATGACGCCCAGCGTGACGATCTCCTTGGACTGGAACCAGTCGAACCGCTCTCCGCGCTCGAGCATCGTCTGGAGCGTGCCGATGCCCGCGGCGAGGAGCAGGAGGCCCCAGTAGTCGATTTTCTCGACGCGGATGGCGTGCTCCGAATCCCGGATCAGGCTCAGGGTCATGAAGAACGCGAGCAGGCCGATGGGGAGGTTGATGTAGAAGATCCAGGGCCAGCCGTAGGCGTCCACGATGTAGCCGCCCAGCGTGGGCCCGAGCGCGGGCCCCACCATCACGCCGATCCCGAAGATGGCCATGGCGGTGCCGTACTCGGACTTGGGGAACTCCTCGTACAGGATGGCCTGGGCCGTGGACAGGAGGGCGCCGCCCCCCAGCCCCTGGACCACGCGCCAGAGAATCAGCTCCGACAGGGTGTGGGAGTTGCCGCACAGGAACGAGGCGATCGTGAACAGGGCGATCGAGCCCGCGAAGTAGCGCCGCCGGCCGAAATAGGCCGAGAGCCAGCCGGTGATGGGCAGGACGATCACGTTGGCCACGATGTAGCCGGTCGAGACCCAGGCGATCTCGTCCAGCGTGGCCCCCAGGTTCCCCATCATGTGGGGAATGGCCACGTTCACGATGCTGGTGTCCAGGAGCTCCAGCACCGACGCCATCGACACCGTGACGGCGATGAGGTACCGGAACCGGTAGCGCTGGGCCTCGAACGCGGAGAGGCCGGACGCCGGAAGGGCGGCGGCGGTCACGATCCGTCTACTTGGTCTTGATGGTCGCGACCACGCTCATGCCGGGACGCAGCAGGAACGACGGATCGGCGCTCTGCGCGCAGGCGATCCGCACCGGCACCCGCTGCACGACCTTGGTGAAGTTGCCGGTGGCGTTGTCCGGCGGCAGGAGCGAGAAGCGCGCGCCCGTGGCCGGCGAGATGCTCTGCACCGCGCAGGCGTAGTGCTTCCCGGGGTAGGCGTCCACCGTCACGTCCACCGGCTCGCCCGCCTTCACGTCCGCGACTTCGGTTTCCTTCAGGTTCGCGGTGACCCAGATGTCGTCCATCGGCACGACGCTCATCAGGGGCTCGCCCGCCTGGACCAGCTGCCCCACCTCGACGTTCTTCTTGCTCACGACGCCGGACACCGGCGCCGTCACGCGCGTATAGGAGAGCTGCAGGGCGGCCTGATCCTGCGCCGCGCGCGCCGCCGCCACGCGGGCGTCCGCGCCCGCGAGCGCCGCCTGGGCCGACGCCAGGGCCGCGTCCGCCGCCCGGGCCGTCGCTTCGTCCGCGTCCAGCTGCTGCGGCGAGACGATCCCCTGCGCCGCCAGCGGCCGGAGACGGTCCAGATCCGAGTGAGCCTTCTCCGCGTTGGCCTGGGCCTGGTTCACCGCGGCTTCGGCCTGTCCCACCCGCGCCGGGGACGACACCCCGGCCTGCGCGACCGCGACGTCGGCGTTGGTCTGCTCGAGCCGCGCCCGGTAGTCGCGGTCGTCGAGGACCACCAGCACGTCCCCGGCCTTCACCGGGGTATTGTCCTGAACCCGGACCTCGGCCACGAAGCCGCCGACCTTGGGAAGGATGGGGACGACGTGCCCGTCGACCTGCGCGTCGTCCGTGGAGACGTGGCTCAGATTGAAGACGAACCGCCGGCCCCCGGAGAAGAGCAGGAAGGCGAGGCCGATGCCGATGACGAGCAGGACGATGCGCTTCCGCCCTCCCGCCGGCTTCTCGGGCGCCGGGGTGATGGAGGCCCCGCCGGTGGCCGGCCCGCTCTCCGTGGTGGACGTCGTGTTCCGCTCTACGGTCGTTCCCATTCGTGGATTCCTTTTAGTGAAGCGTCCGCGCCGCGCCCGCCGCCCGGGCCAGGGCCACCCGGGCCGTCGCCGCGCCGTACCGCGCGGCGATGACCGCGTCCCGCGCCTCGACCATCGACGCCTGCGCGTCGATCACCTCGATATTGCCCGCTACGCCCGCCTTGAACCGCTGCTCCGCCTGCGACAGCTCGTCCGCCGCGAGCGCCAGCTGCTCCGCGGCGATTCCCTCCTGCGCTTCCGCCGAGTGCAAGTCGAGGATGGCCGTCGAGACGTCGGCGGCGATCTCCTGGCGCAGGTCCTTCTCCCGCACCGCCGATTCCTCGATCACCGCGTCCTGCTCGGCCTCCCGCCCTTCCCGGCGGAACCCGTCCAAGAGGGGGATGGTGACGGCCACCGCGATCTGCCGGGTGCCGAGCGCCAGGGGTTCAGTCTGACCGTTCACGCCGTAGTCGGCCTCCAGCCCCACCCGGGGCAGGAGCTCGGCGCGGATGGCGGAGCGGGAAACCTGCGCGGCATCGGCCCGCGCCTCTTCGGCCTTCAGCTCCGGCCGGCTGGCGAGGGCCTGCGCCACCGCGGAGTCCCGGTCGGTGGGCACGCCCGCGACGCCGAGCGAGGACGTGAGCGTGTCGGTCAGGGTGATGTCGGTCGCGGGATCCACCCCCAGCGTCCGGGCCAGCGCGATGCGCGCCAGCGCGAACTGATTCCGGGCCACCACCAGGGCGCCCGCCGCCACCGCCACCTGGGTCTTCGCCCGGGTGACGTCGAGCGTGCCCGAAACGCCGGCCTGGAGCTGCGCCAGGGCGAGGGAGAGCACCTCGGCGGCGATCGACGAGTCGGCCTCCCGGGCCGCGACCGACGCCTCGGCCCGGGCGGCCCGGAGGTAGGCGAGGGCCGCCGCCTGCGCCGCGCCCTCGGTCGTGGCGTCGCCGGCCGCCAGCGTGCTCACCACCTGCGCCTGGCTCGCGTGGAGCCGCTGAATGGTCGAGAAGTCGAAAAGCGTCTGATTGAGAGTCAGCCGCGTGTCGTAGTTGTTGAACGCCGGCACCACCGTCGCCAGGCCGGGGAAATTCAACGGGATGCCGAACGACTTGATGTTGAAGTCCCGGTTCACCCAGGCGGCGCCCGCGGTCACGCTGGGGAGCAGCCCGGACCGGGCCTGGCGCACCCGGGCGCGCGCTTCGTCCCCCGCGAGCTCCGAGAGCGTCACGGCCGGGGCCTGCCCGGTGGCCACCCGGACGGCGTCACCGAACCCGATCCGCAGGGACGAGGGAGCTTGCGCCGTCGCCGTTCCCGCGAAGGCGGCGGTGAGAGCCAGCAGGGTCCCGCACTTACGCATGGTTCAATTCCCCAATGGGTGCCGGGGCGAGCCCCCGGAGCAGCATGTCGAGGTGCGCGGCGAGATAGCGATCCCCGTCGAACGGCTCCCGCACGCACCGGTAGAGGGACTGCGTGTGCACGACGGCCAGGAGGAGCGGCGCCGTGACGAGCCGGACGGTGAGCATCACGTCCACCGGCCGGAATTCGCCGGAGTCCACGCCGCGCTGCAGGATCTGCGCGAACAGGTGCTGGCCGCGGCGGATGACCTCTTTGTAGTAGAACCGCGTGACCTCGGGAAAGTTCGTGGCCTCGGCCACGATCAGCTTGACCACGCCCGAGAGGGGACCCTGGCTGACCGCTTCCCACCAGCCCACGAGCATGGTCCGGAGCAGGTCGGCCGACGTCCCCTGGTACGCCGCGACCTCTTCCTCGGCCCGGGCCAGGATCGGCACGACCGTTTCCCGGATCACCGCCTGAAAGAGGTCTTCTTTATTCTTGAAGTAGAGGTAGATCGTGCCCTTGGTGACCCCGGCCCGGCGGGCCACGTCGTCGAGGCGGGCCGCCGCATAGCCGTGCTCGGCGAACGCCTCGAGGGCGGCCGCCACGATCTCCTCGGGACGGGCCTCCTTACGCCGATGCCAGCGGGGCTTGGGCTTGTTCACGGGAGCGAACTTTAGTTACTGAATGGTAAGTAATCAAGTGGCGCTGGCACTCCCTCACAAACCGCCCTACTATGGGGCGCCGATGTCCACCCCCTCGAGCGCCTATTCGCGGCCCATCCGCGCCATCGCGGTCGTCGTGGCGCTGGCGCTCCTGGTCCGTCAATACCTCGCCCGCACGGTCCCCGGGCCGGTGGCCCGGTCGCTCTTCGTCATCCGGGTCGCCACCCTGCTGACCGCCGTCCTGATCGCCGCGCTCGCCTCACCCCGCCGCTCCCCCCGGACGCTCCGGTGGCTGGCCCTGAGCCTCGGACTCGCGATGGTCGCCGCGGGGTGCGTGAGCGGCCTCATCCTTCCCTCACGCGTCTGGGAAATCGCCGGGATTCTGCCTGCGGTCGTCCTCGGCACCGCGCTCTTCATTCCCTGGTCCGTCGGATGGCAGGCCGCCTTCTCATCCCTCGCCTTCGTGCTCGAGGCCGTCACCTTCGCGATGATCCCCGACCGGAATCTCCCCGCCCCGTTCCTGGACGAGGGGGCGCTCGCGCTGATGTTCAGCGCCGGCGTCGCCAGCCTGATCGGGGCGCGGATCGCGGACGAGGAACGGCGCCGGGTGGCCGAATCCGAGGCCCGGTTCCGGGCCCTGTTCGAAGGGGCGGCGGACCCGATCGCCGCCCTCGAGCCCGACGGACGCATCCGCGACGCCAATCCCCGGCTCCTGTCGCTCCTCGGGCACTCCCTCGAGGAGGTGCGTGGAAAACCGCTGGCGCATCTGCTCGCGCCCGGCCGCGGCGACGGCTGGCTCTTGGCTCCGCTCGAGGCGGCCTCCGACCGCTCCGTCACGCACGTCGAGCGCGTGCGCCGCCGGGACGGCTCGGAGGTGGAGCTCGAGGTCACGCTGGCCCGGGTGGACACGCCGGGCGGCCCCCTGGTGCAGGCCATCCTGCACGACCGCACCGAGCGCCGCGCGCTGGAACGGCGTCAGGTCCAGAGCGAACGGCTCGACGCGCTCGCCCGCTTCGCCGGCGGCATCGCCCATCAGTTCAACAACCTCCTCGGCGGCATCCTCACGCACGCGTCCCTGCTCCGCGTGGAGGCGTCGGCGGGCGCACTCGGGCCCGTGGACGAAATCCTGACCGCGGCCCGCCGGGGGCGGGACCTCACCAAGGAGCTGCTCCGGTTCACCAACCCGGCCGACCTCGCGCTCCGCCCTACGCCGACGCGCGAGATCCTGGACCGCGTGGCCCTGATGGCCCGGGCCGCGCTGCCCGCCCAGGTCGAGGTGACCGTGCAAGCGGACGAGGGCGTCCCGCCGATCCAGGCCGACCCCGACCATCTCTCGCACGCCGTCTATCAGCTCATCCTGAACGCGCGCGACGCCCTCCGCGACCAGGCCTCGGGCGTCGTGACCATCAGCGCCGGCCGCGAGACCGTGGACCGGGACCCCCGGTGGCCCGACGCCGTCCCCGGCTCCTACGTGCGGATCTCCGTGACCGATACCGGCGCGGGGATGGACTCGGCCACCGTCGAGCGGGTGCTCGAGCCTTTCTTCAGCACCAAGCCGATGCACCAGGCGGCGGGGCTGGGACTCGCGGCCGTCTACGGTGTCGTCCGGGACCACGGCGGGTCGGTCCGGATCGCCAGCGCGCCGGGCCGGGGAACGACGGTGGACCTCCTCATCCCAAGGAGTGCGGCCGAGGCCGAGCCGCTGCCCCCGGTCCCCGGGGCCGGCGCGAAGGCCGCTCCGGCCCCGCCCGCCCGGCCCGCGACCATCCTGATCGTGGACGACGAGGCCATCGTGCGCTCCAGCCTGAAGCGCGCGCTCACCCACTTCGGCTACACGGTGCTGCAGGCCGAGGACGGGCCTTCCGCGATGATGGCGATGCAGACGGCGGAGCCTCCGGTGGGCCTCGTGATCCTGGACCTGGTACTGCCGGGGGGCGGGGCGGGGATTCTGGAGCTGCTCAAGGCCACGAACCCGGGCGTCAAGGTGCTGGTGTCGTCGGGGTATTCGCCCGATCACGAAGTCGTGCGGGGGATCGAGCACCGGGCGGAGGGGTTCTTGCAGAAGCCGTTCGAAGTGGCGGAGCTGCGGCAGGCCGTGGCCCGCGTGCTGGGGACCTGACCTAGCGGGCCGGCGCGACCTCGCCGCCGGACGCCACCATCCGGGCCATCGTCGAGCCCTGGATCACCTGGTCGTTGCCGATCACCGAGTCCGAGATGGTCGAATCCGTCACGCGCACCCGCCGGCCCAGGATGGAGTTCGACAGCGTCGACCGCTCCACGACGCTGCCGGCGCCGAGGGAGACGTTGGGTCCGACCCGGGCGTCCCGCAGCGTCACCCCGTCCTCGATGTAGACGGGGTCCACGAGGGTGACCCCCGCGGGCGCCGCCGGCCGGCGCGCCCGACCGGTCTCCAGCACGTGCCGGTTGGTCTCGAGCAGGGTCTCCACCTTCCCGCAGTCGTACCAGCCGCGGACTTCGGCCGTGAGAATCCGCTTCCGGCGGTTCACCATGTACTGGAAGGCGTCCGTGAGGAAGAATTCGCCCTTGTTGGGCGGGGCGTTCAGGACTTCCGTGATGCCCTCATAGAGGGTCTTCCAGTCCCGGACGTAGTACAGGCCGATGTTCGCCAGCTTCGAGACCGGGGTGTCGGGTTTCTCCACGATCCGGGTCATGTAGCCCTGGGCGTCGTGCACCACCACGCCGAAGCGCTGGTAGTCCTCCACCTCCTTGGCCCAGATGATCCCGTCCGCGTCCACGCGCTTGATGAGCGACAGGTCGGCGTCGAAGATCGTGTCCACGAAGATGATCAAGACGGGCGAGTCGACGAACGGCCGGGCCAGATTGATGGCCCCGGCCGTTCCATCCAGGGTCTTCTGCTCCACGAATCGCGCCGAGATGCCGTACTGCGAGACGATGTGCTTCTCGACCGATTCCTTCAGGTGACCCGTGATGACGATGAGCTCGTCCACGTCCAGCCCCGCGCCGGCGATCAGATCCATCACGTAGTCCATCACCGGGCGCCCGGCCACTTCCACGAGCGGTTTCGGGACGATCTTGGTGAGCGGGAGCAGCCGGGTGCCCTTCCCGGCCAGGGGGACGATGACTTTCATCAGGCCCGCCCGTAGCGGTCCTGCAGCCGAACCACGTCGTCGATCTCGGGCGTCGAGACCTCGAGGAGATCGGTGGCGGTCACGGCTTCGAACTGATGCACCAGGGGGGGCGCGATGTGGAACGACTCGCCCGGCTTCATCCGGCGTTCGAGGAGCCGATCCGCCGGCCGGGTGCGGAGAATGATCTCGCCCGTGAGCACGTGGATGGTCTCGTCCTTCTTCTCGTGGTACTGCAGGCTCAGCACGTGGCCGGGCTCGATGTGGAGCACCTTCCCCACGTACCGGTCGGTCCGGGCCCAGATCAGCTCGTGGCCCCAGGGCTTCTCCACGCGATACGGCACGTCGCTCACCGCTGTTCCTCCGGAAGACTCAAGCTCAAGGATGAAGGATACGTCACGCACGCGGTGACGCAGAGCCCGCACCCCACGCAACCCTCGGGCTTCAGCACGGGATGCCCTCCCGCGTCCAGGGCCAGGGCCCGCTCCCCGACCGGACAGGCCCGGGCGCACACACCGCACGCGCTCCCGTGGAACGTGATGCAGCGCTCGGGATCGAGCGTCAGGCGGCCGAGGTGGATCCCCGCCCAGCCGTCGGCCGGGACCTGAAGGGCCCCGGTGGGACACGCGGTCGCGCACGGCAGGTCCGCGCAGGCCACGCAGGCGCGCCGGGACGGCTCCAGCGCGGGGCTCCCGGCCGCCAGCCCGTCCGCCGGCGGCAGACGGATGATGGCGTGGACCGGACAGACGTCGATGCAGGCGCCGCATCGGGTGCACGCGGCCAGGAACGCCAGCTCGGAGCCCGCTCCCGGAGGACGAAAGTAACGTGTCGGGGCCACCCGCCGCTCGGCCCGGGCGGCCACCTCCTGGGCCAGCTTCCCCAGGGTCTCGCGGAAGAACACCCGCCGTTCGGGCTGATCCACCTCGCGCTAGAAGCTCGGCGCCAGGCTCACCGACCACCGGAACGCGGCGCGCGCGTGCCCGGGGCGTACGTCGGCGGCGCGTCCGTACCGGTTCACCAGAAACGGCACCTCGAACCGCATGGTCCAGGGCAGGTCCCGCACCACCGCGGTGGTGACTACCCCCACGCCCGCGTCCCACAGGGGGGTGACGGCGTCCTTGCCGTTCTGGGACGGCACGGCGGCCGAATCCACCAGGCCCCCGTCGAAAAATCCTTCCAGCCCGGCGTTCCGGACGAACCCCCGGCGGCGCGTGACGAGATCGCGCGTGAGCTCGAGGTTGGCGGTCAGGGCCCAGCGCCCGCCGAGGGCCGGCGAAAAGCCGCGAAGGCCCCCGTCCCCCGGCGCCTGATAGTAGAAACTGGGGCGGGCGAACCACGACCCGCGGCTGCGAAGGAACGGGTCGCTGAACGTCTCATAGGGATCCGCCCCGGCGACGTAGATCCGGCGCTGGAGCGGCGGCGGGTCGGCGCTGGCGAAGGCCCCGCCGAAGACCCGGGCCCCGATCCCGAACCCTCCCACCACGGGGGTCCGCACGCTCGCCTCGGCCGTGATCCGGGCATACCCGTTCACGTCGTAGCGCTGGTCCGCGATCACGCCGGGCCCCGGCTCGCGATACACGAGCCCGCCCCGGACCGACGCCGACCCCTTCCAGACGGTCGCCCCGTGGCGCACGACGTCCGCGAACCACGGACCCGCCTCCACCGTCCCGGCATCGTCCCACATCTTGCGATTCACGTAGGTCAGGTCCGTGGTGGACATCCACTCCAGGTCGAGCCCCGCGTGCGGTGTGGACGTGAACTGGAACGGGTGGGCGGCGAGGCTCTTGTCCCAGCGGACGGCGGCGCCGGCCCGCCCTTCGACGTCCCACGCCGAGAGCGTGGTGACGGTGCGGGGGTGCCGGAGCCACACCGGATTGGCCAGCGAGAACTCGAAGCCCCAGGGATCGGTCGCGCCACCGCGGGTCTCCCGCACCAGCGCGCCGGTCCCCCGCTCGAACTGGTCGTCGTAGTTCTGGCGGCTGTGGAGGCCGACGACGAGGCCCCCGGCGTCGTTGTACCAGAAGGTGGGCCGGAGCCCTTCCACCAGGGAGTCCCGCCGGGCCACCACCCGGGTCGGATCGTCGAGGATGAACTTCGTCGCGGCGCGGCCTTCGAAGAGCCGCGGCTCGTAGTTGTTGAGGTAGTTCCAGTCGTGCGTGCGCTCGCGGGGATCGAGCCGGAGCCGTCCGGGGCGGCTCGCGCTGACGAACTCCACCCGCTCCACCGCGGGCTGCCCCGTGGCCCGGGCGTAGACCATATGGCCGTCGCCGATCTCGACCGGCATCCAGCCGTCCCCCAGCCGCTCGATGGTCACCGCGGTCCGCCAGCGGCCGTCGGGGAGGTGCCACCGCCGCACCCGCTTCAGGCGGTAGTCGAACATCGGCACGCCGTGCAGCCACTGGCCGAAGAGCCAGCCCAGGTCCTGCCCCGAGACCTCCTCGCAGACCGCCCGGAAGCGGGCCTCGTTTACGTGCTTGAGCTTCCAGCGGTCGAAGTAGACCCGCAGGATCTTCCGCATGGTGGCGTCGCCCACCACGTACCGGAGCTCCTCGTAGAAGAGCTGGGCCTTGGTGTAGATCATCAGGTTGTAGGTCGTGAAATCCCGGTACCGCTCGCTCACCATCGAGACCGGCTCGCTCCACCCGTCCAGGTCGAGATCCAGGAGGAACGGCTCGATCCCGTCATAGGCCGGGCGGCCGCCGTGCGTCTCGAAGTACCAGCCGGTCTGGAAGGTGGTGAAGCCCTCGTCCAGGTAGCCCTCGCGCCACTCGTTGTTGGCCAGCTGTCCCATCGTGTACTGATGGCCCCCCTCGTGGAGGATGAGGCCCAGGCTGGGCCCGCCGTTCATGATCATCATCGGGAACTCGGTGCCGCCGCCCTCGATGCGGTGGACATTGGTGAGCTGGGGCCACTGGAACTTGCCGTACAGCGAGTCGAGCCAGGCCAGCGTCGTCTCGGTGTTCTTCACCGCGATCCCGTTGCCCCAGGTGCCGCGGTCCTGCGGCTGGTACAGCACGTGGACCGTCACGTCGCCGTAGCGCCCCTGCTCGTAGACGTACCGGGGGTTGAGACTGAACGCGAAGTGATGGACATCCTTCGCGAAGAACCGGACCGTCTTCCGGCCCGGAGCGGCGGGCGGGCAGTCGTGGGGCGCGTCGGGGTACCAGTCCCGCTGGTACTCCACCTCCTGGGCGGGGTTCGCGCGGGCGCGCTCCCACCCGGGGTCGCCGCACACCGGCACGCCGGTCGCCCCGATCACCTGGTCCTCCGGGAGGTCGAGGGTCACGTCGAAGGTGCCGAACTCCCCGTAGAACTCCCCCGCCGGATAGAGCGGGTGGTCCTCCCACCCGTACTGGTCGTAGACCACGACCTTGGGATACCACTCCGCGAAGTCGTACCGGCGCGTCTTGGGATCCCGCCCCTGCCGCCGGGGCAGCGTGGAGAGCCGGGCCTGCCACGCGATGTCGACCGTCATGCTGTCGCCCGGCGCGAGGGGATGCGGGAGGGCCCAGTGCGCGATCGTGGAGTCCGGGGCGTACGGGTAGTCCGGACGCATCGAGTCCCCCATCACGGCGGCGGAGGTGATCCGCTCGAAGGCGTAGTCGGGGTCCCGCATGCGCTGGTAGCGCACCACGCCGGACGCCGAGTCGTACGCGGACCACCGGGAGCCGGGCCGGAAGGCGTTCAGGTAATCGTGTGCGTAGAAATCGCGCAGGGTGTCGGGCGACTGATTCACGTACACGATGTGCTCGCGCCCGGTGAGGACGCCGGTGCTCTCGTCCAGCGACGCCTGGATCGCGTAGGCCACCCGCTGCTGCCAGTACCGGGGGCCGGGGGAGGCGGAGTCCTGCGGACTGACGGCCGCGGCGACTGCCAGAAGAAGGATCATCGGTGGAAGGTACACCTCCATTCCCGTGGCGTGAATCGGCACCGGACGGCGGCAATCGGGTGCCGGTGAACGTGAGTCTCACCGCGATACTCGCCTCCCGGCGCGGGCGCTTCGACGGCGCCCGAGACTCGCCGGATCGACTCGAATCAGAGGAGGCGGTATGCGGATCCGGTTTTTCTTTCCCCTCGCGGCCTTCGCCGTGGCGGCGCTCGGCGCCGTGCCGGCGACGGGGTGCGGGGACCAGCCCCAGCCGACGGGCCCCGAGATCGGCGGGACGGTGCTCGACACGGCGCAACCGGGTTTGACCCGGGCCCGGAACGAATGGTTGGCCCGTCGCGTGGCGCTCGCGCTCGGCAATCCGGGGTTTCGGGCCTACGTGTGGGCCGAGCTCCAGCACTCCCCCATCCGGGAGCACAAGCTCCAGTTTCAGCGCTTCCTCGCGGTCGCCGGGTGGCGAGCCCTGAAGTCTCTGGCGCGGGCCGGGGGTGACTCGGAGGACGTGGTGCTTGCGCAGGCCGCCCAAGCCCAGCCCCTCGAGTTCTACATGCCGGTGAAGGACCATCTGGCACGCTGGCACGCCGACGAGAACGTGCTCGTGGCCACGGCGGTGGCCGACCACGAGGCGCCGGTGGCGTTCGACCTCCGAGGGCGCCGGCACGTGCTGGACGCCGAGCACCCGCCGGCCACGCCGGTGCTGGCTCTGGTGCCGGTCGAGACCGACTTCGACTCCCCCGCCGCGCTCCAGTGCACCCCGGAGACCTGCAACAACAGCGGAGGGGGTGGAACCGGCGGGCCGCCGCCCACTCCAAACGGCCTGTTCATGCTGAAGTCCCATATCCCTGATGTGGGCCAGTTTGAGAGTTGGTTGAAAGGAGACCCCGAGTTTGAGGTGCACATCCTCGGGCAGCTGGGGGCGACCGACCAGCTCACCGACTACCAGTGCGCGGGGGAGCACGCCGGGGGGCCGTACGTCTATGACCAGAACTCGACGGACTGGTCCGGGAGCGTGCTGTTGTTCAGCCAGGATCAGCTGAACCAGTACAAGGCGCAGCATCCGGGGCAGGCGGTGCGGGTGTTCGTCGTGGAAGACGACGACCAGGCGTGCTCCCTGCGGATGGATCAGGACCGGGTCAACGCCTTGTTCGCGGCCGTCGACAGCTCGTACAACGCGATCAGCGGCGGCATCGACTCTCTGCTCGCCAAGGCGCACATCTTCCGGAACGCCCGGTCGGCCGAAGATCTCATCTCGGCGATCGCGTCGCTCATCAACACGAACGACGACCCGGTGGGCAACGCGGTGCAGGACGCGGTCGTGGGGCAGTTCTACCCGGGCTACAACTGGTTCGTCAAAGGCGACCACAACATCACGAACGGCTGGATCGACCTGGAGATGCACTGATGCGCGGAATCGGCTTGTGGTGCGTGCTCGCGCTGGCGCCGGCCGGCGGGCTCGCGGGACAGTGGGGGGTGGGCGTGAACGTCGGAATCGCCCGGTACTTCGGCGCCACGGCGCCCGCCGGTGACTCCGACGGTGCCTCGGTCCGGCCCTACCGGCCCACCACGCTCGGCGTGACGGTGGGACGCGATTGGGGCCCGGTCCGGGTGGACCTGGCGTTCACGTACGGTGAACCCGGCCTCGCCGCGGAGGCGCCCGGAGGCGCCTTCATCTCCACCGAGGATGCGACGTTCAAGTCGCTGAGTCCCGACCTGACGGTCCGCATCGCGCGGCTCGGCGCCGGCGGTACGGTGCGCCTCGGCGGCGGCGCGGACCTGACGCTCTGGAGCGTCACCGGATTCGACGACCGGTTGTACGCGGGAGGGCACGTCACGCTGGCGTATGAGTGGCCGGTGGCGGGGCGGCTCTCGGGGGACCTGCAGGCGGGAGCCGCGCTGTCGCCCTCCATCTTTCAGGCGTCCGACCTTCCCCCGGAGCTGGAGCGGCGGATGATGGTGCGGCCGAGCATTACGATCGGACTGCGGTACCGGTGACGGTCGGTGAGTGGCTAGGCGGTCGGGCGGTTAGTTCCGGCAACTAACCGCCTGACGGCTACCCATCCAGAACCTCCCTCACCTTCTGGGCCAAGGCCTCAATCGTGAACGGCTTCTGGAGGAAGTTTACGCCGGCCTCGAGAATGCCGCGTCGGGCGATCGCCTCACCGGCGTACCCGGAGAGGAAGAGGACGCGGGCCTGAGGGTGCCCCTCCGTGAATTGCTTGGCGAGCTCCCTGCCGTTCATCGCCGGCATCACGACGTCCGTGATCAGCAGGTCGATCGCCCCGGCGTGGCCACGGGCCAGACGGAGGCCGGCCGCGCCGTTCTCCGCGACCAGCACCGTGTACCCTTGGCCCGCGAGCACGCGCTGCGTGAGCGAGCGCACCGTCTTGTCGTCCTCCACCACCAGGATGGTTTCGGTGCCCTTGAGCGCATGCGGAGCGTGGTTGGGGACGTGCGCCGTGACGGCCGCGGTGACCCGCGGCAGGTAGATTTTGAACGTGGCCCCCTGACCCGGCTCGCTGTACAGCCAGATCAAACCGCCACTCTGCTTCACGATCCCGTAGACGGTCGCCAGGCCCAGCCCCGTTCCCTTCCCCTGCTCCTTCGTGGTGAAAAAGGGCTCGAAGACGTGCGCCTGGGTCGTCTGATCCATCCCGGTGCCCGTGTCGGTCACGGCCAGCAGGACGTAGGGACCGGGGGTCGCCGGGCCGTGCGTCGCGACATATCCGGCGTCGAGGTCGGCATTGGAGGTCTCGATGGTGAGTTGGCCGCCGTCGGGCATCGCGTCGCGGGCATTGACCGCCAGATTCAGGACGATTTGTTCCATCTGCCCCGGGTCGGCGCGGACGGTGCCGAGCGCGGGGTCGAGGGCCGTACGGAGCTCGATGTCCTCGCCGATGAGCCGGCCCAGCATCTTCTGCATGCCGCTCACGACCTCGTTCAAGTCGAGCACCTGTGGCTGCAGCACCTGCTGCCGGCTGAAGGCGAGGAGCTGCCGTGTGAGCGTCGCCGCCCGCACCGCGGCCTGCTTGATGTCGGCGATCTCCGCGCGGTCGGGAGAGTCGGCCGCCACGGTCTCCAGCAGCAGATCCGCCGATCCCAGGATCACCGTCAGCAGATTGTTGAAATCGTGCGCCACCCCGCCCGCCAGCTGCCCCACGGCCTCCATCTTGAGGGCCTGCGCCAGCTGCCTCTCCATAGCCCGCTGTTGGGTGACGTCCTCCACCACGATGTCGAAGTACGCCACCTCGCCGCGGGCGTCGCGCACCGCGCGGCCCGACCGTCGCGCCCGGATCCGCGTGCCGTCCTTCCTCTTCCATTCCGATTCGACGGTGGCCTGGCCCTGGGCGAGCACCTCCCGGACGTTGACGTCCCGCTCCTGAGGGACCAGGTAGACATCCCGCGCCAGGTCGAGTCCCAGAAGCTCCTCCTCGCTCCCGTAACCCAGCATCGTCACCAGGGCCGGGTTGGCGGAGAGCACGCGCCCATCGGGAGACACCCGCTGGATGCCGAACGGGGAATTCGCCACCAGGGAGCGGTACATGGCTTCCGACGCCCGCAGGCGCTGCTCCGCCCGCTGGCGTTCGATGGCGTACCGGATCACACGGGCCAACAGATGGCCCTCGATGCGCCCCTTGACCAGGTAGTCCTGGGCCCCGGACCGGACCGCCTCGAGCGCCACCTGCTCATCGTCGAGCCCCGAGATCACGATGATGGGCTGGCTGGGCGCTTCGAGACGGGCCCGCTCGAACGTGGCGAGGCCCTGACTGTCGGGAAGTCCCAGATCCAGGAGCACGACGTCCAGCGACGCCTGGCGCATCCGCTCGAGCGCGGGCTCGAGGCGGTCGAGTTTCTCCAGGGTGAAGCCCGTGGCGCCGATCTCGGTGAGGACCTCGAGAATGAGGCGGGCGTCGCCGGGATTGTCTTCCACCAGAAGAATCCGGACGGGCGCGGCCGTGGCGGCGACGGTCATGGCCGGGACAGCTTCACGATCTCGAGCCAGAACTGCTCGATGGACTGCACCACGCGCAGGAACTGCTCCAGGTCCACCGGCTTCGTGACGTAGGCGTTGGCCCGGAGCCGGTAACTCTCCAGGATGTCCTGCTCGGCTTGCGAGGTGGTGAGGATCACGACCGGGATGTGTTTCAGCGACTCGTCCCGTTTGATCTCCTCCAGCACCTCCCGTCCGCTCTTCTTGGGGAGGTTGAGATCGAGGAGAATCAGATCGGGCCGCAACGCCTGGGCGTGCGGCCCCTCCCGTCGCAGCAGCGCCAGGGCTTCGACGCCGTCCCCCGCGACCTGGATGTGGTTCCGCACCTTGGCGTCCCGCAACGCCTCCTGGGTGAGACGGACGTCTCCGGGGTTGTCCTCGACCAGGAGGATCTCCACGGGAGCGGCCGGAATCGTATGCATGACTCAGTGCTCCGAAACCGCGGGGAGGGTGAAGGAGAACGTGGTGCCGGCGCCCGGCACGGACTCGACCCAGATGCGCCCGCCGTGCCGCTCCACGATTTTCTTGACGATGGCGAGTCCGATGCCCGTCCCCGGATAGTCGGTGCGGGCGTTGAGGCGCTGAAAGATCACGAAGATCCGGTCGAAGTACTGGGAGTCGATCCCGATGCCGTTGTCCCGCACCGTGAACCGCCAGTCACCGTCGTCGCGGGCGGCGCCGATGTGAATCGCCGGCGGGGTGGAGCCCCGGAATTTCAGGGCGTTGGAGATCAAGTTGAGGAACACGTGCTCCAGCTGCCCGGGGTCGGCGAGCACGACCGGCAGTCGGTCGTGCGTGACCGACGCGCCGGTCTCCTCGATGGTGAGCTTCAGGCTCGCGAGGGCGCCGCGCAGCACCGCGCCGGAGTCGGTCGGAATGGGCACGGCCCCCCGCGTGCTCACGCGGGAAAATGCCAGCAAGTCCTGGATCAGCCGCTGCATCCGAATGGCGCCGTCGAGCGCGAATCCGATGAACTCGTCGGCGTCCCGGTCGAGCTTCCCGTGGTACCGTTTGGCCAGCAGCTGGACATAGCTCCCGACCATGCGGAGCGGCTCCTGGAGATCGTGGGAGGCGACGTACGCGAACCGCTCCAGCTCCTCGTTGGAGCGCTTCAGCTCCGCCTCGGCCCGCTTGCGCTGGGTGATGTCAACCACGGAGGCGAGTACGAACAGGCCTTCGTCGGTCTCGATGGGGTTGAGTCCGATCTCGACCGGGATCTCCACGCCGTCCTTCCGGACGCCGTGCAGGTCCCGCCCGGCGCCCATGGCGCGGGTCTGCGGGTGCGCGAAGAAGTCGGTCCGGAGCCCGGGGTGAGCGGCTCGCAGCCGGCTCGGCACGAGCGTCTCGATGGGTTGGCCGAGCAGCTCCCGGCGGTCGTAGCCGAACTGCCGTTCGATCTCGCGGTTTACGAGGACGATGGTTCCGCCCCGGTCGATCATCACCAGCCCGCTCGGCGCGGACTCGATCACGGCCCGCAGCTGCCTCTCCGTGCCGGGACCACCGGCCGCGTCACGATTCACGGGTGCGACACCGCGTGCGTGAGGAGCATCCGGCCTTCCAAAGTGAGTAAACTGATCTTCATACTGGCGGGTGGAACCGCCTGCGGATAGATGCCCAAAATGAACTTGTTGTGTAAACTATTGTCATTGTTGATGTTATAATGCTCCATCCCAGGTGACCGGGCAAAAGCAAGCGGCCCCGGGTCGATTCCCCGGGGCCGCTCTGACATCTGACGCCACTCACTCGCCGGTGAGCATCTTCCTTTTCATCACCAGCAGCCGCCGGCGCACCGAGCCGTCGTACACACGGTCCCCCACCCGCACCACCACCCCGCCCAGGATCTGCGGGTCGGCCCGGAAGTGCGCCCGGACGTCTTTGCCCAGGGCCTTCTCGAGACGTGCGACGACGTCCTTCTCGAGCTTGGCGTCGGACTCCTTGGCGAGGGTGACACCGGCGTGCACCCGGTTGAGCGCCACATCCAGGAGCCCCTGGTACTCCGCGGCGATCTCGGCCAGCAGTCCCTGCCGCCCGCGCCGGACCACCGCCTTGAGGAAATTCACGAACTCGCGCGGTGCCACGTCGGCGAGCGCGTCCTCGAGCAGCTCGGCCTTGGCGCCCTTGGACACGCGGGGAGACTCGAGCGCCACGGCGATGCGCTCGTCGGCCGCCACCGCCCCCGCCACGGCGTCCATCAGGTCGCCGAACCGGGGCGCCTTGCGCAACGCGGTCGCGGCCGCGAAGAGCGCCTCGGCGTAGTTCCGCGCGACCGTGGTGTCCTTCACGCGTTCTTCTCGATCCCCGCGAGGTAGTCGGCCACCAGCCGGCGGTTGGCCTCACTGGTCAGATTCTTCTCCACCAGCTTGGACGCCGCGGCGATGGACAGCTCCACCGCCTCGCGGCGCAGGGCGACCAGGGCCTTCTCCTTCTCGGCCGTGATCTCGTTCCGGGCCCGCTCGAGCATCCCGTCCTGCTCTTCCCGGGTCTTCGCGAGCAGCACCTCCCGCTCCTTCTGGGCCGCGGACTTGGCCTTCCCGAGGATCTCCTGGGCGTCCGCGCGGACCTGCGCGAGCAGGCGCTGCTGCTCCTCGAGCACCTTCTGCGCTTCGGCCCGGGCCTTCTCGGCCTGATCCAGCTGGCCCTGAATCCGGTGCTCCCGCTCCTCCACCATCTTGATGATCTGCGGCCAGCCCAGCCACCAGAGAAGCCCCAGGAGCACCAGGAAGATGCCGACGGTCCAGATGATCACGCCCCCGTTGATGTCGAACGGGCTCGCGGCCTTCCCGGCCGTGTCGGCCGCTTCCTGGAGCACGAGCAGCGCCGTCACGGGCGTTACGCCAGGATCTTGAAGAGCAGGGCGAACACGCAGGCCACGAGCGCCACGCCTTCGACCAGCGCCGCGGTCAGAATCATCGCGCCGCGGATGTCGCCGGACGCCTGGGGCTGCCGGGCGATCGCCTCGGTGGCGCGCGAGCCGATCAGCCCGACGCCGATGCCGGCGCCGATGGCCGCGAGCCCGAGCCCGATGCCGGCGCCCAGCAGCGCGTTGGTGCCTTTGGCCACTGCGATCGCCGTGGCGGCATCCTGAACCTGCAGCAGCATGTGGATCATGTGGGTCCCCAGTAAATGGTGTTGAACTGCCCTAAGACGCTGTTGCTCAGTGCTCGTGGAGCATCATGCCGATGAATACCGACGTCAACAGCGAAAAGATGTAGGCCTGCAGGAGCGCCACCAGGAGCTCCAGGCACATCATGAACAGGATCAGGGCCACCGAGGCCCCGGCCACGGCCCAGCTCGCGAAGATGAAGATCAGGCCCATCAACGAGAGAATCACGAAGTGTCCCCCGGTCATGTTCGCAAAGAGCCGGAGGCAGAGCGCGAACGGCTTGACCAGCTTCCCGATGATCTCGATGGGCGTGAGGATGAAGGCCATCGCGACGGCCCCGATGCCGTGCATCCCCGGGGGCACCATCACGATGGTCTTGAGGTAGCCCTTGGGGCCGAGCGCGATCATCCCCGAAACCTCGATCACCACGAACGAGATCAGGGCGAGGCCGCCGGTGACCGCGAGGTTGCCGGTGGCGGTGGAGCCCCACGGCACGAGCCCGAAGAAGTTGCAGAACAGGATGAAAAAGAAGAGCGTCAGGATGTAGGGCAGGTACTTCTCGCCGTCGTGGCCCATGGCCGGCATCACCACGTCGTCGCGGATGAAGATGACCATCGCCTCGATGGCGGTGCCGAAGCCGGCGGGCGCCCGGCCCTCCCGGTGGCGTTTCACGATGGATCGCTTCGCCACGAGCACCGCGAGCAGCACGCAGAGGGCGGCGAAGGCCATGAACACGACGTGACGGGTGGGCGAGACGTCGATCCCGAACAGGCGCCAGCCCGTGGGCAGGTGCCACTCGCCCAGGCCGAAGGGCAGCTCCACGACGCGGCTGTCCGCGGTGTGCTCGAAGATCATGCGGCCGATGTCGGGCTGCTGGAGGAGCGCCATCATTTCAGGAAGCGGGTCTCCGTGAACAACAGGGGCAAGAGCACGCCCAGGCATCCCAGCGCCGCGGGCAGGGGAGCGATCAGGCTCCGGTGCATCGCGGCATAGATCACGAGGCCGATCACCGCCGCGGCTCGGATGCCCATCCCCGCGAGCCAGCGGGGCACGAACCGGTCATTGGGGGCCCCCAGCACCGGCCGCAGCAGCCCCAGCGCGCCCGCTTGTGCCGCCGTCGCCACCACGCCGCCGATCCCGGCCGCCCAGCCGCCCAGCACCGTCACGACCGCCGAGAGTGCCAGTCCCAGCAACCCGAGCAGGAGGAGGGATTTCACTCTTCCCGCTTCCCGCTTCCCGCTCCCTTTTGCCGGTCGATGTCCCGCTGCACCCGGTAATAGAGATTGAGGAACGCGGCCGCTCCGCCGAGGAGCCCGAGGAACACCGCGACGAGCGGTCGGGTATGCAGCCACCCGTCGACCAGCCAGCCCAGGGCCCCGAACGCGAGGATCGCGATGGCGAAGGTGAATCCGGCCGCCACATACGAATAGCCCTCACCGAACCCCTGGGCCATTCCCCGTTTGTCGTCGCGATCGGGCATCGAGCGGGCCAAAACTTACGCGCTTGTGAAAAATTTCGCAAGCAAACGCGGGAGGGTGCAACCTTATGTGGCGCTTGGGAGTAGAACCTGATAACCTTCCCCGGAATCCGATGCCGACCCAATCCCCAATTCCCAGTCCCCGGTCAGGATCCCTCGGCGACGTCGAGCTGCTCGAGCGCCTGGCCCGGGCGCGCACCGACCTGCTGGCGCAGGTGAGCCGCCGGATCGTGGGCCAGACGGACGTCCTGGACGGGATCCTCACCGCCATCTTCTCCGGGGGGCACGCACTGCTGGTGGGCGTCCCCGGACTCGCGAAGACGCTGATGGTCCAGACCGTGGCGGAGACGCTGGACCTCGCGTTCTCGCGGATCCAGTTCACGCCCGACCTGATGCCGTCGGACATCACGGGCACCGAGATCATCGACGAGGACCGGAGCACGGGCAAGCGGACCTTCCGGTTCGTCCCGGGGCCGGTGTTCGCGAACATCGTGCTGGCCGATGAGGTCAACCGGACGCCGCCCAAGACGCAGGCCGCCCTGCTCCAGGCGATGCAGGAGCACCAGGTGACCGCGGCGGGCCAGACCCATTCCCTGCCCGGCCCCTTCTTCGTGCTGGCGACGCAGAACCCGATCGAGCAGGAAGGGACCTATCCCCTTCCGGAGGCCCAGCTCGACCGCTTCATGTTCGAGCTCCGGGTGGGCTATCCTTCGCGTGAAGAAGAAGAGCGAATCGTCACGGCCACGACGGGGGACCTGGGCGCCGCGGTCACGGCCGCGCTCTCAGGGCCCGACGTGCTGGCGATGCAGCACCTGGTGCGGCGGATTCCGGTGGGCGAGGCGGTGGTCCAACGGGCGGTGGGGCTGGTGCGCGCCACGCGCCCCGGGGACGCGGACGCCCCGGCCTTCGTGAAGGAGTTCGTGACCTGGGGCGCGGGCCCGCGGGCCTCGCAGTATCTCGTGCTCGGAGCCAAGGCGCGAGCGGCGCTGGACGGCCGGCCGATGGCGGACTTCGAGGACCTCCGGGCGGTGGCGCCGCTGGTGCTGGCGCACCGGATGGTGATCAATTTCGCGGCCGAGGCGGCGGGACGGACCGCGGCCGATCTGGTGGAGCAACTCGTGCGGGAGGTACGGTGGTAGACATGGACGAGGAGGCCCCGGGCCGCGAGCAGGGGCCGTCCGGCAATTTCGTGGCGGAGCGGCTGTTCAAGGCGCGGACGGTGATCGTCACGGGCGAGATCAACCAGCGGGTGGCGGCGGCGGTCACGTCGCAGCTCCTGGCGCTCGCGGCCGAGTCGAACGACGACATCACGTGCTACATCAATTCGCAGGGCGGGCACGTGGAGGCGGGCGACACGATCCACGACATGGTGCGCTTCCTCACGCCGCGGGTGCGGATGGTGGGCACCGGCTGGGTGGCGAGCATCGCGGCGCTCATCTACGTCGCCGTGCCGCGGGAAGACCGGTTCTGCCTGCCGAACACGCGCTTCCTGCTGCACCAGCCGGCGGGCGGCGCGGGCGGCTCCGCGGCGGACATCGAGATCGAGGCGCGCGAGATCCTCAAGATGCGGGACCGGCTGAACAAGGTGCTCGCGGACCAGACCGGCCAGCCGCTCGAGCGGATCGAGGACGACACCCGCCGCAACTTCTGGCTCTCGGCGGAGGAGGCCAAGAAGTACGGGATCGTGGGGAAGATCATCAAGCAGCAGAAGGAGCTGGAGGGGAAGAAGGCGTAGGCGGCTCGGTATCACCGAAGCACGACGGGGCGCCCCTTGCGGAGCGCCCCGTCTCGTTGCAGGTCGGTTCTGCTACTTGCAGACCGGCGCGCCTTCGGCCGAGCTGGTGGTCGCCGGAGCGGCCGGCGTTACGGCGCCGATGTAGAGCGCGCACGACACCGGCGTGTTGATGTTCGTGATGCTCGTCGTCCACCCTGCCTGCGTCCCGGTGCCGGTGGTGATGGTGCCCAGGGTGTTGCCCTGCGTCGCGCACCAGCTCGCCGAGCCGGCGGTGGCCGGATTGGCGCAGGAGGTCGAGGTCGTGTACTTCAGCGAGTCGGAGAAGTACGCCTCTTCGGCCGTCACCAGGTTGCGGAGGTCCGACTTCATCGACGCCTGGTAGGCCTTCTGCTTGGTGTTCGCGAACTTCGGAATCGCGATCGCGGCCAGAATGCCGATGATCACGACCACGATCAACAGCTCGATCAGCGTAAAGCCCTTGCGGTTCATACCTGCCCCCATAAGTGAGTGACGTTCTTGGCGACCCGGAACCGTGGCCCTTAGAGGCAACCATCGTGCCAGATAACGATCAAAAGCCGTCAACTCACATTGTTCCAATTATTTAGCTGCCTCGCACCCGAGTGCGAATCCCGGTCCGAGCCGTGAAGTCCTCCGGCATTCTGCAAGGCGCTGAGCAAAACGAAAGGCGCCTTGGCTCCCCCGGACGAACACCGTAAGTCATTGTTTCCGAATGGCTTTACGCGCTCTGTAGGCCTCAAGGGAGTCCGCCATGATGCGGTCGCCGATCTGACGGGCCAGGATGGCTTCATCCTCGTAGAAATCGGCCCCGCACCCGGGCAGGCACGCCCGCTTCACCGGCACCAGGATCGAGTCCACCAGATCGGAGCGCCCGATGTCGAATGCCGCATGCGCCTTGAGCAGGTACAGACGGCCGTCCAGAGGATAGATCGCGATGGCCGAGTCCAGCGCGTCGTACGCCTTTGCGGGAAAGCCCTCTTCGAGGTAGACGATGCCGGCGCTCATGGGTCCTCGATACGACGCCGGCGAGTCCTCCAGAATGCTGAGCATCACGTGCTCGTCCGTGCGCCACACCGGCACTCGCAGCCAGGACCGGACTCCCCCGGCCAACACGGCCGCGCCGACCAGCACCGCCGTCGCCCTCGTATTCAGCCCCCGCACCCATGACGCCAGGAGCAGGGCGATCCCCACGGACGGGAGGTACAGCGTCCGCTCCGCCATGATCACGCCGACGGGGAAGAGCAGGTTCGCCACCGGAGCGTACGCAAAGGCGATCCAGAGCAGGCCCATCACCACGTCGTTCCGGCGTCGCCGCCAGGCCAAGCCGAGGATGATGGCCCAGCACACCAGCGCGAGCGCTCCCGCGATGAACGACGGGTCCGCGATGCTGCGGATCGCCATCCGTTCGTCGGGCGAATAGTCGACCCGAAGCGTCAGCGGGAAGACCAGGAGTCGCAGGAGATCGGCCAGCGCCGCCACGCCGGTCAGGCGGATATCCACGCCGGACAAGCCCGCGAATACGGGAGCGCGGTTGAACCGCTGGGGGTAGGGGTGCAGCACCGCCCCGCGCGCGAGCCCGTAGACCAGTCCGATCACGATCCAGGACGCCGCAAAGGCCGCCATCTGCCGGCGCGTGGGCTTCAGGCGGCCGGCGCGTCCCAGCCCCAGAGCCCACGCCGACACGATGAGGGCCGGCGCCACCGCCGCATTCTCCTTGCTGAGCAGGCCGGCCACCCACGCCACGGCACTCCACCCCACGCTGCCCCGTTCCACGGCGGCGTAGACCGACAAGAGGGTGAACACCGCCGCCATCAGCTCAGCCCGGCCCACGACGTTCGCCACGGCCTCGACGTGCACCGGATGCACCGCGAACGCCAGGCCCGCCACCAGCCCGGCGCGGATCTCGGCGGCCTGGTCTCCGGCGCCGATCCAGCGGGCGGCGAGCAGCGCCACCAGCACGCTCGCGCCGCCGTGCCACACGATGTTGACGGCGTGGAACCACCCCGGCCCGCCCAGGTGCCAGTCCACCGCGAAGGTGGCGACCGTGAGCGGGCGGTACAGGAATCCGCCCCAGTCGCTCGGCCAATAGGGAACGACGAAGGCCCGCCAGACGCCGCTCCAGGCGTGCACCAGGTCGCTCTTCAGGATGATCTGAGTGTCGTCCCACGCGAAGTGGTTCCGCAGGGCGCCGAGATAGACCACGACCGCGCACGCGAAGACGGCCCAGTAGACGCGTTTGAGTGTCAGAACGGCTCCCCCCCGAACACCCGTCGGAAATGAGCGGAAATCGAGTCTCCGGCGGCCGAGTCCCCCAGGGCCCGCGCCTCCCTCACCTCGGCCCCGTACACCCCTCCGCAGGGGCGGCAATGCGTGTCCGCGGCCTCCAGGAGCGAGTCCGCCACGCCCCACGCCCCGAGTCTGAAGGCTGCGTGCGCGCCGATCAAGTACGGCCGCGGGTCCAGGGCATAGGTCTCGATCGCCCGGCGGGCCGCGGTGAGGGCGAGGTCGGGACGCCCCCGCTCGAGCAGGATCCCGGCCGCGTCCATCTGACCCTGATACGAATCGGGCGAGTCCCGCCGGATGGACTGCGCCATCGCGAGGTTGTCGTGCCACACGGGAATCCTGAGGACGCTCCGGGTGGCTCCGGCCGCCACGACCAGCCCGAAGGCGAGGCCGTACCCGGGCCGCGCGGGGAGCCGGGCCATGACCGCTCCCGCCCCGAGGGCCAAACCCACGGACGGCAGGTACAGCGTCCGCTCCGCGACCAGGACCCCGATGGGAAAGAGCAGATTCGCGACCGGCAGGAAGGCGATGCCGATCCAGGCGAGGCCGAGCGCTTCCACGTTGCGACCCGCACGCCGGGCCTTCCACAGCAGAACGCCCCACGACACGAGAAGCAGGAGGCCGGCCAGGAACGCCGGGTCGGCCACGCTGGTGACGGCGGTCCGCTCGCCGGGAGAATAGTCGACGCGCAAGTGCAGCGGGAAGAAGAGCAGCCGCGCGACGTCGCCCAGGGCCGCGATGGCCGTGAGCCGGACCGTCAGGGCATTCTGCCCCACGAACACCGGCGCCGGGGTCCACAATGGGGCGTACGATCCGAGGGCGAGATGGCGCAGACCGGCGTACCCGAGGCCCACCCCGAGCCACGCCCCGGCGAACGCGATGACCCGTCCGCGGGTGGGGCGCCACGCCCCGACGCCGAGCAGCCAGGCCGCGGCGATCAGCGCCGGCGCGACGACGGCGTTCTCCTTGCTGAAGAGCCCCAGGAGCCAGGCCAGGGCGGAGAGCCACCAGTTTCCCCGCTCCACCGCGAGATAGACCGCCAGCAGCGTGAAGCACGCGGCCATCAGCTCGGCCCGCCCCACGACGTTGGCCACCGCTTCCACGTGCACGGGATGGACCGCGAACAGAAGACCGGCCACGAGGGCCGCCCGCTCCGCTCTTCCCTCGTCCCCCCTCCCGATCCAGGCGGCCGCCAGCAGCGCGACCAGCACGCTCACGCCCGCGTTCCAGAGCAGATTGACGGCGTGGAACCAGGCCGGCGCTCCCCCGCCCCAGTGCCAGTCCACGGTGTACGTCAGGGTCGCGAGAGGGCGGTAGAGCGCCCCACCGAACCGCGGCGGCCAGTACGGGCTCCGGAAGACGGCGGGCCCGATGCCGGCCCACCCGTGGACCATCGGGTTGTTCACGATGATCTGGCCGTCGTCGCCCGCGAAGCCGTTCCAGAGCGTCAGGACGTAGACCGCCGCCGCCACGAGGGCCACCACCAGCAGCGCGCGCCTAACGGTCACGACGCACCTCGTAGAGGGTCCGGCCACCGGGCCAGAGGTGCGCCGGCGCGAGCCACCCGGGATAAGCGGCCATCAGCCGACGGAGCTGATCTTCGGACCCGGTGCCCGTGCCCGAGAGCAAGACGTGCGTGACGCCCGAGCGCTCGAGGTACGCCCGCTGGAAGGCCGGCGTGGGCTCGAGCAGCGCCCGCCCCCGGTAGGCGAAGAGGTAGAAGGGCACGGCCGTCCGGCGGATCGCGGCCCACACGAGCGGCTCGTTGTCCGTGGCGATCACGGCCCCGGCGGGGAGGGAGTCGAGCGCCGGGAGCATCTCGGCGAAGTTCGCGGAAATGCTCCGGGCGGTGAGGTCCCACCAGCGGTGTGCGAAACCACGCACTTCGTACCGCCCGTATCCGTAGGTCATCCCGAGCACGAGGACGGCGAGGGCGATGCGGGCGGCGCGCCCCGTGTGGCGCCAGAGATCCACGGCGCCGGCCGCCCAGGTGAGCGCGAGCCCGGGCAGGACCGCCCAGAGAAAGCGATCCGGCGGGAAGGGCCAGAGCGCGAGGATGCCCAGGTAGAGCACCAGGGTCCATCCCAGGGCCGAGCGCACCATCATCAGCACCAGGCCATAGCATCCCACTACGAGGGCCGGAATCCCGAAGGCGAAGTAGGCGAGCCGGGACGGCACCCAGTTGAGCGTGAGGACCGACAAGGGGCGCGGGAGATCGGTGACGCTCGACCCCAGGGCGCCGAGCCCGACCGATTTCACGGTGTCGAAGTAGGAGCCGTAGTCGCTCGCGATTGCCGGGTCGATGCCCGCCTTGTGGCGGAGGACCCAGAGCCCCCAGAGGGCGCCGGCCCCGAGCACGGGGAGCGCCACGCGGACGAGCTGCTTCGGCGCCCCTCCCCTCCGCCAGACGAAGAGCAGGATCCCCGCGCCCGCCGCCACGCCCAGGGACCGGGTGAGGAGGGCCCCCGCCGCGAGGGCTCCCACCAGGAGGGGGGTGCGCCGCGACCAGCCGGCGGGCGGCCGGTCCGCCAGCACGATGGCGCCCACGAGGAGGAGCGCGAAGAGGGGCTCCGACATCAGGGCGCCGAGGAGGGTGAGGACGGGAATGGCGACGGCGGCGAGGGCGACGAGGGCCGGCGCGAGCCAGTCGGGCACGTCACCCAGGAGGCGGATCCGGACGGCGTGGGCGGCGAGGAGCCCCGACGCCGCGGCGAAGCAGAGCGCGTCCAGCACCTTCCCGGCGAAGGCCGCCCGGGGGATGCTGAGGGTGCCGAAGAGCGGGGCGAGCACGGCCGGGAAGAGCGGCGGGAAGTGCACACCCGCGGGGGAGCCCGGGAGGTTGGGATGAGTGAATCCGTGCCCGTGCGCCAGCGCCCAGGCGAGACCCGCGTACAGTCCGTCGTCGTAGAAGACGCCGGTGGGATAGTGGTTGAGGGTGAGGAGGCCGGCCGCGAGCGCGACCACGCCCACGAGCTGTCCGGCGGCGTGCCCGGCCGGCCGCGGAGTGGCCGTCAGCGCGCCCGCCAGTCCCCGGGCGGCGGAAACAGGTTGTAGTGGACGATGTGGCCGAAGGCCGCGACCCCGTCCTTCCAGGTGATCTTCTTCCCCTCCGCGTAGGTGCGGCCGCTGTAGGAGATGGGCAGCTCCCAGATCCGGGCGCCGGCCTGGGCCAGGCGGGCCGTGATCTCGACCTCGAATCCGAAGCGGTCCGACGTGAGCGGCAGGCGCTTCACGAGGTCCGCGCGGACGAGCTTGTAGCAGGTCTCCATGTCCGTCAGGTTGAGGTTGGTGAACATGTTGGACAGGAGCGTGAGCACCTGGTTCCCCACCGAATGCCAGAAGTAGAGGACCCGGTGCGGGCCGCCCTGGAAGCGGGACCCGAACACGGCGTCGGCCTGGCCGCGGCGGATCGGCTCGAGCAGGGCCGGCAGGTCCGCCGGGTCGTACTCCAGGTCCGCGTCCTGCACCACGACCACGGTGCCGGTGGCCGCCGCGAATCCGCTCCGCAGGGCGGCGCCCTTCCCCCGGTTGTGGGGATGATGCACCACCACGTCCACCTGGCCCGCCGCCTTCAGCCGGTCGAGCACGGCGCCGGTGCCGTCGGTCGAACAGTCGTTGACGGCGATGATCTCGGTCGCGAGGGGCAGCTCGCGGAGCTTCTTCATCACCTGCTCCACGGTCTGCTCTTCGTTGTACGCCGGCACGACCACCGAGAGCTTCAAGCCGGCTCCTTTCCGCCCACCTCGTACTTCGAGAGCTTGCGATAGAGGGTGGACGGGTCGATGCCGAGCACCTCCGCCGCCCGGGTCTTGTTGCCGCCTTCCGACTGGAGCACCCAGGTGATGTAGGCCTGCTCGATGACCTCGAGGGTGGGGTTGGCGCGGGGCTCGTCGGTCACGAGCGGCTCCGCCTTCCGTTCCGTGACCTTCTCCGGCACCGCGGAGAGGGGGATCTGATTGCCCTTCACGAGGACCACGGCGCGCTCGAGGGCATTTTCGAGCTCGCGGACGTTCCCGGGCCAGTCGTACGCCATGATGGCTTCGAGCGCGTCGGGGGCCACCTGCTTGAGCTCTTCGCCGTGCTCCTTCGCGATCCGCTTCAGGAAGGCGTCCACGAAAATGGGGATGTCGTCCCGGCGGTCGCGGAGGGGCGGCAGGTGGATGGCGATCACGTTCAGGCGGTAGAAGAGATCGGTGCGGAAGCGCCCGCGTTTGATCTCCTCCTCCAGGTCGCGGTTGGTGGCCGCGACCACGCGCACGTCCAGGGGGATGGCCTCGGTACCGCCCACGGGGATCGCTTCACGCTCCTGGAGGACCCGGAGGAGCTTGACCTGCGTGGCCGGCGACATCTCGCCGATCTCGTCCAGAAAGAAGGTCCCGCCCCGCGCCGCCGCGAAGAGGCCCTGCTTGTCCCGCACCGCCCCGGTGAACGAGCCCTTCACGTGGCCGAACAGCTCCGACTCGAGGAGGCTCTCCGGCAACGCGCCGCAATTGAGGGAGAGGAAGGGCCCTTCGACCCGGGCGGACAGCTCGTGGATGTAGCGGGCGATGACTTCCTTCCCGGTGCCCGACTCCCCCTGGATCAGCACCGTGCTCTCGGTCGGCGCCACCTGTTCGGCCAGGCGCAGGACGTCCGAGAAGGCCCGCGACTTGCCCAGGGGCTTGACCAGCCCCGAGCGCTCGCGCCGCCGGATCTCCTGCTTCAGCTGCTTGTTCTCGGCCCGGAGGTTCCGGTAGTCGGCGGCGCGCCGGCAGATGGCCACCATATCGTCGTTCGAGAAGGGCTTCTGGATGTAGTAAAACGCGCCCTCGTTCACGGCCTGGATGGCGGTCTGCAGGGAGGCCTGCGCCGTCATCAGGATCACCGGGGTCTCCGGATCCTGCTGGCGCACCGCCGCCAGGATGTCGATCCCCGTCACCTGGGGCATCCGGACGTCGGTCAGCACGATGTCGGGCGCGTGGGCCTTCAGCGCGTCGAGCCCCGCCTTGCCGCCCTGCGCGACGGTGACGTCGAATCCCTCGTTCTTGAGGAGGATCTGCAGGGTCTGCAGGATCCCCGACTCGTCGTCGACGACCAGGATGGACGGTAGAACGCTCATGCGGCTTCCTCTCGTTGCCGGGCGGCGGGGAAGTAGACGGTGAAGGTCGTGCCCGTCCCCGGCGCCGAGTCGACCAGGACGAGCCCCCGGTGCGCCTCCACGGCGCGCTGGACGATGGCGAGCCCCAGGCCGGTGCCGCCCACCCGGCCGGTGACGAAGGGCTCGAAGAGCCGCTCGCGCACGGAGTCGGGGATTCCGGGACCGTTGTCCTGCACCTCGAGGCGCACCGGGTCGTCGATCCCGGCACCGGCGGGCAGCTCCCCGGGGACGGCGCGGCCGATCCGGACCGTGATCCGGGCCCCCGTCCCCGCCGCCTGGGCGGCGTTGAGCACCAGGTTCGACACCACCCGGTGCACCAGGTCCTCGTCCGCCTCCATCGGCGTGGGAGCGCCCTCGACCGTGACCCGCCCGTCCTCCGGGAAGTCCTCGCGCTCCTCCACCAGCCGCGCCGCCGCGCCCGCCACGTCCAGCAGATCCAGGACACGGTACTCGGTCACCCGGACGCGGGAGAAGTCGAGAAATTCGGAGAGCAGGCGGGAAAGCCGGTCGCTTTCGCGCACGATCAGGCCGGCGAGGAACTTCTCGTCCGCGTTGGCGCGCGACGAGCGGGACAGCTGCTCCACCGACGACCGGATCGAGGCCAGGGGGTTCTTGATCTCGTGGGCGAGCGACGACGACAGCTCCGCCACCGCCTCGAGACGCTCGGCGCGGAGGTGCAGCTCCTGGAGGCGCTTCGAATCCGAAATGTCCGCGAAAATCGCGGTGACCCGCGGGAGCTCTCCGTGCGGGCCTTCGATGGTGGTGGTGGTGAGACCGATGGGGAAGACCCGGTCCCCCCGGTGCACGCTCGCCTCCACCCGCATCAGGCGCACGCCGCGCCGGGCGGTGGCGATGATCGCGGCCCAGAACTCCGGGGCGAGGCGCGCCAGCTCCGGCATGATGGGCCGGTCCCGCCAGGCGTCCGCCTCGAAGCCCAGGAGGGCCTCGGCCGCCGGGTTGGAGTAGAGCAGCTTGCCGGCCCCGTCCACCGTCAGCACGCCGGTCCGGAGGTTCCGGAGCACGTCGTCGGCCTCGAGGCGCACCTGCTGGAGCTCGCCGGCCAGCGCCTCGCGCTCCGCCCCCATCACCTTGACGCGGGAGGCGAAGTACGCGGTCACCGCGGCCACGGCCACGAAGACGCCCAGCTGGATCCAGAGCCCGGGACCGATGGCGCCGCGGTGGCCGAAGAAAATGTCCGAGAAGTACACGAGCCCCACGAGCGTCGTGACCAGCGCCGTGGACCGGACCGGCATCAGGACCGCGATCACCGCGATCAGCGGGACGTAGAGGGTCGCGAAGTCCGAGTCGGACCCGCCGGTCATGTGCACGACGGTCGTGATCAGCGCGGCGTCGAACAGGGCCTGGATGTACAGGAAGGTCGTGGTCGGACCCACCCGGCGGACGTGGCTTCGCCAGTAGGAAGCCGCGGTGAACAGGATGGAGGAGATCAGGACGAACGAGGTGAGCAGGATGTCGAGGGGCTGCGCCACCGCGACCTTGAAGGCGGTGGTGAGGTAGATCGCCACGGCGAGGGACACCCGCCCGGCGTAGATCGCCCGGAGCAGTGCCTGGGGCGACGGGACCGTCGACTCCGTTCTCCGCCCTCGGAACCAGCGCACCCATCCCCCTTGCATAAGTCTTTCAGGCACAACCTGATACGGCTGTCCTGAAGCGCGGCGCAACGAAGTATTGGAAGCCCACTGGCAGAATGCAAGAGCGGGGGAAGGTACGAAGGGGCCCGGGCAACGCCCGGGCCCCTTCGAAATGCGGCAGGCCTCGCGTTTTCAGCCCTGGACGGCGTTCACCATGTCGAAGATGGGCAGGTACATCGCGACCACCATCCCGCCGACGATGACGCCCAGGACGACGATCATGATCGGCTCCATCAGCGAGAGGAGCGCCGAGACGGCGGCGTCCACTTCCTCGTCGTAGAAGTCGGCGATCTTCGAGAGCATTTCGTCCAGGCCGCCGGTCTGCTCGCCCACGGCGATCATCGAGATCACCATCGGCGGGAAGACCTTCGACTTCTGGAGCGGCGCCGCGATGGTTTCGCCGCCCGCGATGGAGGCGCGGGAATCCATCACGGCGTTGTGGATGACCATGTTGCCGGCGGTGCGGGCCGTGATCTCGAGGCCGTCCAGGATCGACACGCCGGACGAGATGAGGGTGCCGAGCGTCCGGGTGAAGCGCGAGACCGCGGACTTGCGGAGCAGGTCGCCCAGCACGGGCGCGTGGAGCATCAGGTTGTCGATCTGAAGCTTGCCCGGAGGGGTCTTGTAGTAGCGGTTCACGGAAAAGACCGAGAGCCCGGCGACGCCGATGATGGCCCACCAGTAGTGGGTCAGGATCTGGCTGGCCCCGATCACCATCCGCGTCGGCAGCGGCAGCTGGAGGTTCACCGACGCGAACATGTTCTGGAAGGTCGGAATCACGAAGATGAGCAGCACCGCCACCGCGATGCCGGCCACGGAGAAAATGACGGCCGGATAGATCATCGCGCCCTTCACCTTGCGGACGATGGCGTCGTTCTTTTCGAGGAACTGCGCCAGGCGGAGCAGGATGGTGTCGAGAATACCGCCCGCCTCACCGGCCGCCACCATGTTGACGTAGAGGTCGGTGAAGGCCTTGGGGTGCTTCCGGAGGGCGTCGGCCAGCGTGTGCCCCGACTCGACGTCGTACACCACCTGGCGGGTGACCTCGGCCAGGACCTTGTTCTCGGTCTGCTGGGCCAGGATGTCGAGGGCCTGCACGAGGGGCAGGCCGGAGTTGATCATCGTGGCGAACTGCCGCGTGAAGATCACCACGTCGCGGGTCTTGACCCCGCCCCCGAACAGGCCGCCCAGGGAGACCGACTTGGCCGCCTGGTTGACCTGCACCACGATCATCTTGTTCTTGCGCAGGTGGGCGACGACGTCGTCCTTGGTGGGAAGGTCGATCTTTTCCCGGACCAGGTCGCCCTTCAGCGTCCGCGCGGTGTATTCGAAAACCGGCATTGCTCGCCTCCTCGAATTCGTCTAGCGGCGGGCGGCGACCTTCGCCCCGCCGGCCGCCGGAGCGCCGGCCGCGAGGCCGCCCTCCCGGTCGTCCAGCGGCGGCTCGCCGATCTGCCGCAGGAACTCGTTGGGATTCCCTGAGACCCGGAGGCATTCCTCTTTGGTCACTTCCCGGGCCACGTAGAGCTGGTACAGGGCGTCGTTCAGGGTCTGCATGCCGTATTTCTTCCCGGCCTGCATCGACGATTCGATCTGGTGCACCTTGTCGTCCCGGATCAGGGCGCGGATGGCGGGCGTGCACACCATGATCTCGGCCGCCATCGTCCGCCCCCGCCCCTTGGCGCGCTGGAGCAGGGTCTGGGTCAGCACCCCTTCGAGCACGAACGCCAGCTGAGCGCGGATCTGCGACTGCTGGTGCGACGGGAAGACGTCGATGATGCGGTTGATGGTTTCCGCCGCCGAGTTGGTGTGCAGGGTGGCGAAGGCCAGGTGGCCGGTCTCGGCGATGGTCAGGGCGGCCTGGATCGTCTCCAGGTCGCGCATTTCGCCGACCAGCACGACGTCGGGGTCCTGCCGGAGCGCGTACTTGAGCGCCGCCTGGAAGCTGTTGGTGTCGGTGCCCACTTCCCGCTGATTCACGATGCACTGCTGGTGCCGGTGGATGAACTCGATCGGGTCTTCCACCGTGATGATGTGGCCCTTCATTTCCTTGTTGATCTTGTCGATCATCGCGGCCAGCGTGGTGCTCTTGCCCGACCCGGTCGGGCCGGTCACGAGCACGAGGCCGCGGGGCCGTTCGGCCAGCTTGGCCACGATGGGCGGGAGGCCCAGGTCGTCGAAGGTCCGCACGCTGAAGGGGATCTGCCGGATCACGAGCGACACACAGCCCCGCTGCTTGAAGCAGTTGCCCCGGAACCGCGCCAGGTTCTGGATGCCGAAGGAAAAGTCCAGCTCGTTCTCGGTCTCGAACCGCTTCTTCTGGTTCTCGGTCAGGACCGAATACGCCAGGGACAGCGTGTCCTTGGGCGTCAACACGTCCTCTCCCGACGCACTGATGATGTCGCCGTCCACGCGCAGCTTGGGCCGCTCGCCGGCGACGATGTGCAGGTCGGAGGCGTCCTTCTCGATCATTTCCTCGAGCAGGGCGCGCAGATTTACCGGCATCGACTGGTCTCCCTCATTAGGCCGCCGTTTCCTTCACGATTTCATCGAGCGTGGTGATGCCCTTCTTGGCCTTGACCATTCCGTCCATCCGCAGGGTCAGCATCCCTTCGGAGACCGCGGTCTGCTGCAGCTCCTCGGTGGACGCGCCCTTCAGGATGGCCCGCCGCAGCTGCGACGAAAGCGCCATCACCTCGTAGAGCCCCTGCCGCCCCTTGTAGCCCGTCCCGTTGCACGTGTCGCACCCCGCCCCCTTGAAGAAGGGCCCCTGGTCGCGGGTGATGCCGAACGCGTGCAGCTCCTCGTCCGAATATTCGTGGCCCTGCTTGCAGTCCTTGCAGATCCGCCGCACCAGCCGCTGCGCCACGATCAGGTTGACCGCGCTGGCCACGTTGAACGGCTCGATGCCCATGTCCACCATCCGGGTGATGGTGGAGGGCGCGTCGTTGGTATGCAGGGTCGAGAGCACCAGATGGCCCGTGAGCGCCGCCTTGATGGCGATCGAGCCGGTCTCGAGGTCCCGGATCTCCCCGACCATGATGATGTTGGGGTCCTGCCGCAGGAACGCCTTCAGCGCCGCCGCGAAGGTCATCCCCACCTCGTTCCGCACCAGCACCTGGTTGATCCCCAGCAGGTTGTACTCGACCGGGTCTTCGGCCGTCATGATGTTGACGTCGATGGTGTTGATCTTCGACAGGGCTGAATAGAGCGTGGTCGTCTTCCCCGAACCCGTGGGCCCCGTCACCAGCACCATCCCGTAGGGATTCAAGATCGCCTTCATCAAGTCGGCCTCGGCCTTGGGCTCGAAGCCGAACTTGGCGAGATCGAGCGTCAGGTTCCCCTTGTCGAGGATCCGGAGCACGATCTTCTCGCCGAACAGCGTCGGCAGCGTGGACACGCGGTAGTCGATCACGCGCGAGCCCATCTTCAGCTTGATGCGCCCGTCCTGCGGCACCCGGCGCTCGGCGATGTTGAGCTGGGCCATGATCTTCACGCGGGAGATCAGCGCCGCCCGCCACTTGACCGGCGGCTTCATCACTTCCTGCAGCACGCCGTCCACCCGGTAGCGCACCCGCAGCTCGTGCTCGAAGCACTCGATGTGGATGTCCGACGCTCCCCGCTGCACCGCGTCCGCCAGGAGGCCGTTGATCAGCTTCACCACCGGCGCGTCGTCGGCGATGTCCTCTTTCTTGACGTCCTCGTCCTGGGACTCCTCCACCACCTCGAGGTCCTCTTCGGCCTCGACGCTCTTGAGGAGGCTCTGGAGCTGGGCGTCCGACTGCTGATAGTACTTGTCGATGGCGTTCCGGAGCGTGTACTCGCCGGCGATGACCGGGAAGATGTCGCACCGGGTGATGAACTTGATGTCTTCGATCGCGGTGACGTTGTTCGGATCGGCGATGGCGATGGTGAGGGTCCGGCCCTCCCGCTTCAGGGGAAGGACCACGTGCTTTCCGGCGATGTCGGGCGGGATCAGCTTCAGGATCTTGGGATCGACCTCGAACCGGGACAGGTCGACCGCCGGCATCCGGTACTGCCGGGCCAGCATCTTGGTGACTTCGGTTTCCTCGACGAAGCCGAGCTTCACCAGGGTGTAGCCCAAGCGCATCCCGTTGCCCTTCTGCTCGGCAAGGGCCTTCTTGAGCTGCTCTGGGGAGATCAGCCCTTCTTTGACGAGGATGTCGCCGAGTTTGTCGGTAGTCGCCGCCGGGGCAGCCGTATGCAACTCGTTGGGATTGAAGCATCTAACATAGTTTGGAGGGGGCAAACGTCAAGGCGCAGGCGGCACCTCCCCGGAGAAGGTGATCACGTTCCGCAAGCCCTCCAACAGCTTGGGACCGATCCCCGGAACCGAATCGAGCGCGGCCAGCGAGTGAAACGGGCCGTGCGCGTCACGCCAGGCCACGATGCGCTGGGCCAGCGCCGGCCCCACGCGCGGAAGGCGGGTGAGCTCCGTGCCGGTGGCCTGATTGACGTCGATGCGCTCGCCGGGCTGGAGCGGCCGGGCCAGGCGCAGGGCCTGATGGGCGACGTCGCGCGGGCTCGCGGGCGGTGAGTCGGTGGCCGGAACCAGGGTCACCTCGCCCGGCGGCGCCCCGGGGGCGGGCGACAACGCGAATCGCGCACCGGCGCCGGCGAGGGTGAGGAGGGCGAGCAGGAAGGCGGCGCGGCGATCGTCCATACGGTACCATAGCGCGCGGCCGGCTCGAGACGGTAACCGAAACCACGCGCGAGGGACCGGAAAAACGCCCTCCGGACCTTACCGCACCAGCGCCACCGCCACGTCCCCGACGATCTGCAGCGACTCGGCGGACACCTTGTCGATCGTGTCCTGGATCGTGTGCCAGTAGGCGTGGTAGCCGTCGAAGTCCACGACGTCGATGGCGTGGACCCCGGCGTGCTGGAGCATCGTGTGGTCGTCGATGAGGGAAGGCCCGGCCTGGCGCGTGAAGGTCGAGCCGTAGCCCAGGGAGTCGGCCACGTGCCAGACCCGGTCCACGACTTCGGGCGCGAAGGCCTGGGAGTACTGCTCCACGGGGATGGCCAGGTTCTTCGCCCCCACCATGTCGAAGAGCACGGCGAACATCGGGGGGTATCCCGCGGGCAGGTGCTTCGCGAAGTAGCGGGATCCCATCAGGACGTCGGAAAAGGACGAATCCAACGTGTTGGTGTCGAAGTCGCCGTAGTCCTCCCCGTCCACGAACAGCAGGTCCACCCCCACCTTGGGGGGACGCTTCTTGAGCGCGTCCGCGACCCCGAGGAGGACCGCCGTCCCCGAGGCGCCGTCGTCGGCGCCCGGGACCGGGAGGCGCTGGTTGCCCAGGTTCTGGTCCTGGTCCGCGTGGGGCCGGGTATCCCAGTGCGCCAGGTAGAGCACCCGGTCGGCGGCGTGGGGCCGGAAGCGGGCGAGGTAGTTCTTCAGGTGCAGGTGCTCGCCCTTCTTGTTGGTGACCGTGAAGTCCTGGACGATCACGGTGTCGGCGGTCCGGGCCAGCTGGGCCTCGATCCAGGCCCCGCAGCTGTCGTGGGCCGGCGTGTTCGGTATGCGCGGTCCGAACTTCATCTGGGTCTCGAGGTAGCCGAACGCGGCGGCTCCGTCGAATTCCCGGGGGCCCGCGGCCCGGGCCTGGCAGGCGGCCAGCGCCGCGAGGGCGAAGACGACCCGGCCCCGGCTCATCGGAACTGCCCCACGCTGGTGGAGAAGCTGACGTAGGCCGTGATGGTCAGGTCGCCCGTCTTCTGGTTCAGCTGCAGCTGCTCGTTCAGGATGTATCCCACCTGCAGTCCCGCGCTGAAGGTTGGAGGGAAATCGGTGTCCAGGGAAAACTGCGTCTGCCGCTGCCGCGTGTCCACGTAGGGCACGCACTGGGTGACCCCCGCCGACTCGATGCAGGTGACCGCGGAGGTCAAAGTGTAACGCGCGTTGGCGCGGATCGGGGTCGGGAGATGCACCAGCTTGTCGGGCGGCTTGAAGGCGAACGCGACGTAGGCGTTGGTCGAGGTGTTGCGGGTGCGGAACAGGCTCCCCGACTGCACCGTTTCGGTCACGTCGCTCGAGTAGTCCGCCGAGGTCAGAATGCCGTGGAGCCAGGAGAGGGTGAGGGACGGCGCGAGCGAGCGCTCCGTGGCCTGGGTGAGCGACACCGCCGACTCGAGCCCGCCGCTCACGGACTGGGACGTGCTGGTCTCGTGGCGCCGGAAGGTGAGCTGGGCCGTGACGCCGGAGAGCAGCCGGCCGATCCCCAGCCCGGTCCGCGACGGCGCGACGGACCAGGCGACCGTACCGCTGGGCCAGTCGAGGGACGTGATCTCCTGCGGCACCGCCGTGGCACCCTGGAGCATCCAGGTCGCCCCGCGCGTGGACTGGTAACTGGTCGAGAGGCGCAGCCCGAGGATGAGGTCGGCCGTCGCGGCCGCGCTGGTCGCGGTGTTCTGGAGCGCGGACGTCGCGAGCTGGCCGTTCTGGCTCTGAAAGGCGCTCAGGGAGCCGAGCCCCAGCTGGTAACCCGTCGTCGGCGCGTCGGGGACCTGCGCGAAGCTGGACTGGCGGCTGCGCGAATACGAGAGGTTGATGCTGGTCAGGTGCTTGAGGAGCCTCGTGGTCAGCGAGCTGTCGCCGAAGAGCCCGGCGCCGAGCCGGCCCAGATCCAGCAACGCCCCGGCGTCGAGTCGCTGGGCCGCTCCGTACGAGAGGGGCAAGCGGAACGCGCTGTCCGGGGTCAGGATCGGGGCCGGCGCGTTCGGGTCCCGGGAGAGGTTGAATTGATTGGTGAGGACGAGGCGCGGCCGTACGGCGAGCCCCAGGTCGGGGGTGAAGCTCAGATTGGCGTTGATGGACCGCTGCGTCTCGACGCCGACGTCCTGCCCGAGGAAGGTGCGGCGCTCGAGACCGAGGAGGCGTCCCACCGACGTCGAGTCCCCGTAGTCCCGAAGGTCCCGCACCGACGTTTCCCCGATGAGCAGGGACACGTTGGAGAAGGGGCTGAGCTGGAGGCTCCCGTTGTTCCGCCACGTGCGGGAGTCGTAGGTGCTCGGGAGAATCGCGGCGTCCGACGGCTCCCGCACGGCCACGGGGAAGTTGAGCTGGGAGGACTGCGCTCCGGCGTAGGTGGACGAAAACGTGATCTGCGACGGGTTGAGCCGCACCTGCGCGTCGTCCGCATCCTTCAGCAGGGGCGCCCGCTGCAGGAACCCGGGCAGGTGATGGACCAGGCCGGCCAGGAACTTGGGCACGAAGGGCACGCGCAGTGCCCCGGGCACCACGGCGTACGAGAGCGAGTAGGAGAACGTGGTGGCGGACGCGCTCGACAGCGTGGAGCGGGAGTCGCCGTTCACGTAGTTGAGACTGACGGCCACCGGGTCGAGGAGGTAGCGCCCCAGGAAGCCCGTGGCGCGCTTCACCCGGCGGATGCCCAGCGTCATGGTCCGCCCGGTACTGGCGGGCGTCCGCAGGCCCGGGATCTCGTCGGCCAGGATGTCGGTGCCCTGCACGTAGAAAGGCGCGCTGGTGGTACTGGTGTACGCGAACGCGAGCGGGATGACGAGGCCCCAGTTCTGGGGCACCAGCCGTTCAAGATGGAACGTTCCGGACAGGTTCGTTCCCACATCGGTCGAATAGCTCGGATCGCTGCCCAGCTGTTGGAAGTTGGCGTCCTTCTGGGTGACGTCGAGCGTGATGTCCGCCAGGTTCGAGGCCGTGACGGACATGTCCATCGCGGCCGCCATTCCCACGTCCTGCACCACGTTGCTCACCCGGATGTCGTCCACCCACAGCTCCGCCTGATCGATGTAGGTCCGGTCGTTGACCCGGAGCATCCCGGCGACGATCTCCTCCACGGCCGCCAGGTTCGGGGGCGCCGTGGCGGGATCGTGGATGTGCACGATGTAGGGCCCGTCGCACATCACGTAGGAGGAGTCGAACGGCACGATGCTCGTGTCGGGACACCCGGCATAGATCTGGGGCGGGTCGCCCCGCAGCCAGTTCGCCTCGATCCGGGACCGGAGCACGAGCCAGGGCTGGAACTGCGCCACCACCTCCGGGTCCCACGACGAGGTCCGCACCGGCGTGTGGTACATGTAGAAGTTGTTCTCGTCCTTGCCCAGCTTGAGATAGAACTCGAGGTCGCCGTCGTCCCATCCCGGACCGCGGCCCCGCGCCCAGACCCGCACTTCGCGGTACCGGAGCAGATTCTTGTCGCCCTCCGTCGTGTACCGGTCGTAGGCCTCGGCGTGCTCGCCCTTCTCGAGCCCCGAGGCCAGAAGCCGCAGGGATTGCTCGTTGATCTGGGTCGACGTGAGCGAGAGGTTGGCGCCCTGGTTGGCCGCCTCGTTGGTGACGCCCGGGGGCGAGGTGTAGCCCAGGTCCCGGTCTTGGGTCCCGACGAACGACGCGACGACCTGGCCGCCCGGGACCCCCGTCTCTCCGCCGATGCCCCGGATCGGCGTGTCGGCCCGCTTGAGCCAGGACGCGCCCACGAGCTGCAGCCGCGAGAGCGCGAAGAACACCTGGGGCTGCGGCGTGCCCGCCGGCCCCTCCTCGGGGGCCACGATGGTGATCCGGAGGGCCTGCACCTGCCGGAGGTTGGGGGTGCCCTGCATGATGGTGTCGGTCCGGAACGGGATCCGGTAGAGCCGCCACCCCGCCGCGCCGCCGCCCTGGGACGCCGGGACCGGGACCATCCCGCCGTCGCGGACGTAGTACTTTTCCGACCCGATGGGAAAGACGAACCGGACGAAGTTCTCCTGGGTCTTCACCCCCACCACCGAGTCGAGCTGGAAATCGCCGTCCTGGTCTTCGGTGTCCACCGCCCCGTTGTGGCGTCCGCACCGGGAGCGCAGGTCTCCGAAGGCGAACTGCGCCACCACGCCGTTCACGCTCGCGCTGCAGAGCGGCAGGGTGTCGATGACCTGCCCGGTGTTGCGGTCGACGATGCCGTGGGTCACGCGGTCCGACAGGATGCCGTTGTCGTTGAGGTCCGCGTTCCAGGAGTGCGTCAGCGGATCCCGCTCCGTGTCGAGACGGCCCAGGCCCGTGGTGTCCTGCCCGTAGTACGTGGTATCACCGGTGGCGGGATCGATCGCGAAGGTATCGGGCACGAAGGCCAGCGCGTCCTCGTACACCGACCCGAAGTCGAACAGGATGGCCGTGTGGTACTGCTCGGCGGTCCGCTTGTTGTCCTCCCACACCCAGAACTCGAGGTACTCCGTGCGGGTGAGGTCGATCCCCGTCGCCGACAACGTCTGCGTGATGGACCGCCAGCGGGGCCCCACCACCGGAGGGCGGACCCAGTTGGGGGTGCCGACCAGTGAGGCGGTGGGTCCGTTGTGCGCCAGCCCGAGCACCGTGTCGGGCTTCAGGGTGAGCCAGAGGACCGGCTCGGGAACCTGCGTGGCGCCCGAGAGCACGATCTGGGGGTCGATCTGCTGGGGGAGAAACTGCACCAGGGTGCCGTCGGCGTTGACCGGCAGGCTCTGCCAGGTCATGAACGCCGCGTTGCGCGGATCGAACCCTCCCGAGAAGGACGCCGGGTCGAAGCTGCCCGAGAAGCCGTAGGGCTCCGCGCCGCGCGTGCTGGTGGGAATGCTCCCCCAGTGCCAGTCCGCGTCCGCCAGCGAGATGAAGCGGTCGGCCTCGCTCTCGAATTCCTCGAGATACGCCTGCCCCGTGCTGTTGGGGGTGGGCCGGGAGAACGCCAGCTCCCCGGTCAGATTCACGTACGAAGGAGCGTCGGCACGCACGCCCGGGATCTTGGCGACGGCGTCGGTGAGCCAGTCGGGCTGGAAGTGCAGGTCGGTGCTGATGCCCCCGATGAAGCTGGACGACGGCTCGGAGCCCAGGGGCGGACGGGTGAAGGGGCTGGTCTGGCTCTGGAACAGCCCGGTCACGTCCACCCGCCCGGTCGTGCCCAGGGTGTACTCGCCCGCCAGACCGTAGATGGACGTCGGCGCGATCGCGAAGCCGGTGCGCTCCTCGAATTGGGCCCGGACCTGGGAGACGCCGTTGGCGAAGAGCGAGTCGGGATGAAGGAACTGCACCGTCCCGGTGGCGTAATCGATGGTGTAATCGGTGCCGCGGGTGAGCTGGGTGCCGCCGACCGAGATCTTCTCGCTCCCCTCCCGGATCTGGAAGCTGTTCAGGGACAGGGTCGATCGATCCGCGGAGGCCACGGCAGTGGCCTGATAGTGGAGGTCGAAGAGCGAGGGCGGCCCCTGGGTGGCGAGCAGCCCTCGCGGAGTCCGGTACAGGGAATCGTTTCGTTCGGATGGCTGCAGTTTGGACGTGTCCGCGAAGGGGATGAGGCTCGGAAACACCACGTAGAGATCGTGCAGCGGCAGGCCCCCCTGCGGATCCCGGGTCCTCGGAAAGAGGCGGTTGTATTGATCGAACTGGGTCGGATTGGTCGGCAGCGAGAGGCCGAGAAGCTGGAGATAGGTCTGTCCGGAGGCGGCCGGGCGCTCCCGTTGGTTGATGGAGATGGAGAGCTGGGCGGTTTCGCGGGTCAGGTCGGACGAGCCGAACCGGTAGACGCTGCGGATCTCGAACCGGAACGCCGGCGAGCTGGCGGTGACCGACAGGGTGGGGTCGTAGACCAGCCGGAGCGTGTCGACCTTGGTCGTATCGGCGTTGGCGGTGAACGGCAGGGTCCCCACGGTATCGGTGCCGCTCACCGGCACGTAGGAGACCGCGAGGTAGTCGTTCTGATCGAGCGCCGAGGCCAGCGCGAACCACGTCTGCGTGGGATCGCTGTAGTAGTCCTTCCCCGGCGTCAGGACCTGCCACTGGAAGGGTCCGGCGCGCTCCACGCCCGCCCCCGAGCACTGCACCGCCTGAGTCGGGCCCGCGCCGCAGGCCACGGCCTTGATGCCGCCGATGTTTTCGTTCGACGAGCTTCCCGGCGCCACGGCGTGCATCCGGTACACGACGAGCGTCCGCACCTGGAGGGCGGCGGGGAGGATCTGGGCCAGGTTCAGGATGTCCAGGTCCGGATAGCCCGTGATCCGGGCCGGGTCCACCGCGAAGAAGAACCGCCCGGTTTCGTAGTCCAGTTCCCGCCCGTCCCGAGCGACGGACTGGTTGGTCACCTGCCCGACGGTGTAGATCCGGTCTTTGGCGACGGTCCCCTTCTGCTGCGCGTAGATCCCCCGCAGCTGGAGGTCCCCCACCTGGGCGATGGCCTGGAAGCCGAAGTTGTTGGCGGGCACCGCCGCGCTGATGAAGCGGGAGGCGGGCACCGCGAACGACACGTTGCCGGCTTCCACCCGCCGGAGGACCTCGTCCGGGAGCCCCTCGTACCAGACCTGGACCGTGTTGTTGGCGTCGAACTCCCGCTGGCTGTCGAAGTCCACGTTGACGTGCAGCCGCTGGCCGATCAGCCCCGACGAGAGAATGGAATACTGGGGATTGGGCGAGATCGTCGGGAACTTCGCCTTGCAGCCGGAGAGCGGGTTCTGGAGATCGAAGGGCGTGCAGGCCAGGTTCCGGAGCTGATCGGCTTTGGCCTCGAAGCGGACGTTCAGCTGGAGGCCGATGTTGGCGTAGGCCCCGAACCCCTGCCCCACGGCCGCGAAGGTCCGGGGCCCGAGGGGGTTCTCGGCCGTCGGCGCCTGCAGGGTCCATGCACCGGGGTGGAGGGCGGTCGGATTCGCGAGGGTGGCAAGGACCCCCGCTTCCCAGCGCTCCCCGACGGCGGCGGGCGTGGTCGCCGGCCCGTAGCGACCCCCGGGCCGGAGCGCCGAGTTGGACGGCGCGGGGAGCGGGGTGAACGCGAGGGGAATCGGAAAGCCCGGCACGGCGCCGCTGTCCGGGAGCGGTGCCTGCGCCGAGAGGGGCGGAACGAGCGCGAGGGCGACGAGCGCGAGGGCCGTGACGGTGCGGCGCATCCCTTGTAGAGACTTGGGGGCCCGAATATAATGACGCCATTCCCCGTGCGCATCCTGAGCAAGTACATCCTCCGGCAGCACCTCGCGCCGCTCGGATTCGCCCTGGGCGCCCTCACCGCGCTCCTGCTCCTCAATCAGGTGGCGAAGCAGTTCGGCCAGCTCGTGGGCAAGGGCCTGCCCTGGGGCGTGATCCTCGAGGTGTTCGTCCTGTCGGTGCCGTTCATCGTGGCGATGACCATCCCGATGGCGGTGCTGGTCGCCGTCCTGCACACCATCAGCCGCCTGGCGTCCGACAACGAGATCACGGCGATGAAGGCGGGGGGCGTCGGGCTCAGCCGTCTTCTCCTGCCGGTGCTCGGCGGCGCGGCGGTGCTGTCGGTCCTGGCCTTCGCCTGGAACGACCAGCTCCTGCCCCGGTCCAATCACCACCTGCGCACCCTGCTGGTCGACATCCAGCGCAAGAAGCCGTCCTTCTCACTGAAGGAGGAGGTCATCAACGAAGTGGTGCCGGGACAGTTCTTCCTCCGCGCGGCACGGATCGACCCCGCCACGAACCGGCTCACCGACGTCACGATCTATGAACTGGGGGACCCGGACCGGCGGCGCATCATCACCGCCGACTCGGGCCGCATGGCTTATACCCCCGGCGGCACGGATTTGTACCTCACGCTCCTGGACGGCGACATCCGCGAGGTGAAGCGGGCCGAGCCCCTGCAGTTCAACCGGACATTCTTCCACACCAACCAGATCCGGGTGGCGGGCGTGAGCAACACCCTGGAACGCTCGCCCGACGACGACTTCCGGAGCGAGCGGGAGATGGGCACCTGCGAGATGGCGCACGAGGTGGCCCTCGCCGACCTGGACGCCGCCCGCGCGCCCCTCCAGGCCCGGGCCCAGGTCCTCCACGACCTCGGCCGCCTGAGTGGGATCGCCGTGCCCGCGGGGCTCGTGGACTCCTCCCGGGCCGATACCCTGCCGGGCTGGTACTGCGGCCTCGGGCGGCGGCTCGTCGCCCTCGTGCTCCCCCGGGCGGCCCACGCCCAGACGCCCGTGCCTCCGCGCGCCCAGGTCCCCGTGCATCCCCGCCTCCCGCGCCCGCCGAAATACAAGCCGCCGCAGGCCGCCGTCCAGCCCCGGCTCCCCGTCATCCTGCCGCCGAGCCTCGCGACCCGCCCCACGCTCGTGCCCGGGCTGACGCCCGGCGCGGGCCTCGGCACCTCGATCCAGGAGCACGGCGCCCGCCAGCGGGCCGCGACCTACGAGGTGGAGATCCAGAAGAAGCTGGCCATCTCGGCCGCGTGCCTCGTCTTCGCGCTGCTCGGCTTCCCGCTCGCCCTGCGCTTTTCCCGGGGCGGCGCGGGGCTCGTGATCGGCGTGAGCGTCGCCGTGTTCGCGGTCTACTACGTAGGGCTGATCGCGGGGGAAGACCTGGGAGACCGGCTCATCGTCTCGCCGTTCTTCTCGATGTGGACCCCCAACGTGATCTTCACCGTGGTCGGCGTGGGCCTGCTCTGGCTGGTGCGGCACGAAGGGGGCCACGCCCGCGGCGGGTCGTGGGGGCTCGCCTCCCGGCTCGCGGCCCGGCGCCGCGCGCGGACCGGCAAGGCGTGAAGACCCTCGACCGCTACGTCCTCGTCGAGTGGAGCCGCGTCTTCGCGGTGGTGATGCTGGGCTTTCCCATCCTCACCATCGTCATCAACATCACGGACAAGCTCGACAAGTACCTCGCCGCGGGGCTCACCAAGGGCCGGATCGCGCTGGCGTACGTCTTCTACATGCCCGAGATGATGTTCCTGGTGCTGCCGGCGGCGGTGCTGTTCGCCACCGTCTTCACCATCGGCACCCTGGGCCGCCACTCCGAGCTGACGGCCGCCAAGGCGTCCGGGATCTCGTTCTACCGGATCATCCTCCCCATCCTCATCATCGCGGTGGTGGCGTTCGTGGCCGGGGTCGGGATCGGGGAGCTCGCGCCGGTGACCTCGGTCCGGAAGGCCGAGCTCCTGAAGGAACGGGAAGTCCACTCCAACAGCGCGCGCTACAACTTCGTCTACCGGGCGGACTCCGGGTGGGTCTACGCCATCCAGGGGCTCGAAATCGCGAACCGGACCGCCACCGACCTGCTGCTCCAGCGGGAGGGCACGGGGGGCGACAACCCCACGATCATCGTGGCCGCCCAGCGGGCCACCTACGACTCGGCCCGGCACCACTGGACCCTCGAGCACGGGGCGCTGCGTTACCTCATCGGCGCCGGGCAGGAGGACGCCTTCACGTTCGATCGGATGCGGAGCAACACCTTCCACGAAACCCCGACCGACCTCCTGGCCGAGCCCAAGGCGCCGGAGGAGATGCGGTACGCGGAGCTGGGGCACTACATCGACGCCCTGGCCCGCTCGGGCTCCGACACGCGCAAGCTGGGCGTGGAGCGCGCCCTCAAGATCTCGGTGCCGTTCACCTGCATCATCATCGCCCTCTTCGGCGCCCCGCTCGCGGTGTCGAACCCCCGGAGCGGTGCCGCCTGGGGCGTGGCGGTCTCCCTCGCGACCACCTTCGTCTTTCTGCTGATGGTCCAGCTCTCCAAGGCGGTGGGCGCGGGCGGGATCTTGCCGCCCACCTTCGCGGCCTGGTTCCCGAACATCCTGTTCGGCCTGGCGGCGATCTGGTTGATGCGAAGGGTGAGGACGTAGGCGGTGAGTGAACGTAAAAGGCCCCGGGTGGAGCACCCCCCGGGGCCTTTTGCTGTTCTTGACTAACCGCCTAACCGCCTAACCGCCTAACAACTAGCGACTAGAAAGCGTATCTCGCCCCCAGCTGGAACACCCACCGCGAGCCGAGACTGTTCAGGGCCACGGCGTTTTTCACGGGCAGGTTCAGCGTGTAGACACCGCGCTGCGCCACCGGGTCGTAGCCGGCGAGACGGATGAGGTTGGCTTCTTCGAAGCTGCTGGTCTGCCGGACCAGGCCCCAGCTCGAGTTGATGAAGTTGAGCACGTTCAGCATGTCGATCGTGATCTCCACCGACTGCCCGTGGATCGTCGGCACGACCTTGGAGAGCCGGGCATTCAGCGAGTTCTGCCAGGGGTTCCGGCAGGTGTCGCGCTCGAGCAGGGTGCCGCGCGCGTTCCGGAGGCAGGGCTCCCCGTTGATGAAAGCGTCGAGCTTGGCGTAGTCCGTGGCGCCGTTCTTCATCTCGATGTCGGAGGCGTCCTTGGGCACGTACACCGGGTCGTTGCCGCCCACGCCGTCGCCGTTGACGTCGTTGGCCACGACGTAGGTGAAGGGCGAGCCCGAGATGCCGGCATAGATCAGCGAGAACCGGATGTCGAACGGGATGTTGACCGTGCCGGAAATGGTGACCTTGTTGGGCCGGTCGTACACCGAGGTGCGCAGGTTGCGGTTCGCGATGGTTCCGTCCAGGGCGCCGAAGTTGAAGTTCGAGCCCGAGATGTCGGACGTGTACGAGAACAGGTCGAGCACGTGCGAGTAGGTGTAGGCCGCGTTGAACTCGAGGCCGTTCGCGAACTGCTTCTGCAGCTGGAAGCTCAGCTGGGTGGCCCGGTCGGCGCTCTTGTTCACGTTCTCGATGGCCTGGCCGACCGCGGTGGTCAGGCGCTGGGCCGAGACCGCGCCGGTGGCCGCGTTGAACGCCGTCGGCTGTACGTACAGCGGCCGGCCGCCCTCACCCGCCGCCGTGGTCTGCACGCCGGGGAGGTTGACGTCCACCAGGTAGAACTGGTTGATCGACTTGGTATAGACGAAGTCCGCGGTGCCGAGAATCCCCCAGCCCAGCTGCCGGTCGAGGCCGAGGGCGATCTTCAGGGCCTGCGGGAACTTGAAGCCCGGATCGTAGAACACGATCGACGTCGCGGAGGACGTGGCCTGCCCGCCGCCGCCGCAGGCGGTCGGCTGGTTGTCCGGATCGGACGTGAAGGTCGGCGTCGAGTTGGCGCCGAGCTGCCCCGAACAGACGAGGTTCGACCCGCCCACGCCGGTGTTGCCGAAGGCGTTCGACACCCACACGTACGGGGGCCGGCCCGAGAAGATGCCCACCCCGCCGCGGAAGATGGTCTGCTGCGTCCCGCCCACGTCGTAATTGAAGCCGAGCCGGGGGGACCAGAGCATGTTGCCGGTGGGACTGTTCGACGTGTGGATCACGCCCCCGTTCAGGGACGACAGGTGGATCGTGTCGATGGCGGTGTTCTCGAGGGGGCTCGGAATGGACGGCACGTCCATCCGCAGGCCCGCCGTCAGGGTCAGGTGCGGCACCGGCGAGAACCGGTCTTCCGCATACGCCCCGTACTGCTTCACGCTGAAATCGGCGACCGGCCCGAGGGGCCCGAGCGTGGACAGGGCGCGCGTGTAGCGGTCGGCGATCCCCAGGCTGAGGGAGTCGATGTTGCCGAAGTTCCAGACGCCGAAGGACCCCGGGAAGAACACGTTCTTGAAGTGGAAGAACTCGTTGTGGGTCCCCACGGTGAGGAGATGCTCACCGGCGGAAAAGGTCAGGTTGTCGGTCACTTCGAACGACTTCTGGTCCAGGATGTTGTTCTGCGAAAAGTTCTCCGCCCCGGCCGCCACGTAGTCGTTGAAGTTGCTCGGATTGACGTGGACCAGAACCAGGGGCAGGGACGACTGGGGGTTCCGGTTGTCCGAGATGGTGGTATAGGCCAGGATCGCTTCGTTCGAGTACTTGTTGGCGAACGTGGCGGTCCACTTGCCCCGCACGGTACGGGTCTGGTTCTGCGTGTTGTACCCGGAGTTGGACAGCTCGTATCCGTCGCGCCCGTTGTAGGGCGACGTGTACTTATGGATGAGGGTGATCTGGTTGGCGTTCACGTAGGTGCCGGACACCTCGAGGTGGCTGTTGGTGCCCAGCTCGTAGTCCAGCTTCCCGAACAGGTTGGTCTCCGGGTTCGGGATGGTCGGCGCCTGCCAGCTGCCGGGGGCTCCGTACCCATACTTGGTCGACAGGATCGACGACACCGAGTCGGCCTGCGCCGACGTGATGCCGATCCCCGCCGTGTCCGAGGCGGCGCCCGAGTTGCCGATCTGGAGCGTCGACGCGAACGGCCGGACGTCGTGCCGGAAATCCCCCGTCACGAAGAAATGGAGCTTGTCCTTGATGATGGGGCCGCCCACCGAGAAGCCGTACTGCTGCTGCTGGTAGGTCGCCACCGGCACCGAGACGCCGGCGGTGTCCGACCCCACGAAGCTCTGGTTCTGCATGTACCCGAACAGGGTCCCGTGGAACTCGTTGGTGCCCGACTTGGTCACCGCGTTCACCAGGCCGCCCACGAATCCGCCCTGCCGCACGTCGAAAGGCGCCACCTGGATCTGGTACTCCTGCACGGCCTCGAGGCCGATGGGGCGCTCGTTCACCGCGCCGCCGGGAACGCCGGTGGACGAGCCCAGCGCGAACAGATCGTTGTTCACGCTGCCGTCGATCTGGATGTTGTTGAACCGTTCGTTCTGGCCGTTGATCGAACGCCCGCCGCTGGCGCCCGGCGCGGCCAGCGGGGAGGTGTTCACGAAGTCCGTGAAGGACCGGTTCAGGGTCGGGAGCCGGTGGATGGCCGTGTCGGAAAGGAACGTCGAGGCGCCGGTCCGCGCGGCGGACAGCCGGGGATCCGAGTTCGCCTGCACCGTGATCCCGGCCACCTCGACCGCGCTCTTCTTCAGCGACACGTCCAGCGACAGGCGCTGGGAGAGCGTGAGGCTGAATTGGTCGAGCGTCTTCGGCTCGTACCCGAGGGCCCGCACCGACAGCGTGTACGGCCCGCCGACTTCGACGACCTCGAACGAGTAGCGGCCGTCGTCGCGGGACTGGGCGCGGTAGCGCACGCCGGTGCTGCCGTTGACCAGCGTCAGCTCCGCCTGGGCCACGGGCGCACCGCCGTCGTCCGTCACCCGTCCGGCCACGGCCGCGGTGGTCACTCCCTGCGCCCGCGCGGTGGGGGCGGCCCAGCTGGCCGCCAGCGCGAATACGCACGCCGACATCAGCAAGCGTTTCATTCGAAGGGTCTCCGGAAAAGCGGACTCTGGGAAAGTTCCCTCAAGGGCGCGTAGAAAATGTCCCGGCCCCGGGAGGGCGTCAACCGAGCCCGGTCACGCTTTGGTCACGCGGATTTCGCCGTCCGGAAACGGAGCCAGAGGGCGTAGACCGGAATGCCCAGGACGATGAGCCCCACGTCCACCGCGAACGTCAGGGGTTGCGAGACGAGGTAGTTGCCCAGCAGGAACACCGAGCCCAGCAGGAACAGGGCCGGCACGACGGGATACCCCCAGGTGCGGTACGGGCGCTCGAGGTCGGGCCGGCGCCGCCGCAGGACGAACACCGCCGCCACGCCCAGGGCGTAGAAGGGCCAGATGCCGATCACGAACTGGTCGGCCAGGGCCTCGAACTGGCGGATCAGCACGAACACCGCGCCCAGCACCGCGGCGAGGAAAATGGCGCCCGTGGGCGCGCCGGTGGCCGGATCGACGCGCGCGATGGCGCGCGGGAAGAGGCCGTCGTCGGCCAGGGCGAAGAAGATGCGCGGCGCCGTCATCATCGACCCGTTCAAGGTGCCGAACGTGCTCACCGCCACCGCGGCGCCCACCAGGGCCACGCCCACCGGCCCGAGCACGATCTGCGCCGCGTCGGCCGCCACCAGCTCGGCGCCGCCCATCCGGCTCATCGGGATCAGGTGCAGGTAGACGGCGATGGCGCCGAGGTAGAGCACCACCACGCCGGCGGTGCCCAGGATGATCGCGCGCGGCAGGTTGCGCTGGGGGTCGCGCACCTCCCCGCTGACGAAGGCGAGATCGGCCCAGCCGTCGTACGCCCACAGGACGGCCACCATCGCCACCAGGAAGGATGACAGCGTGACCGGCGCGTGCTGGGAGAGGACCGCCGGCACCGCGGCCGACCCGCCGCCCAGGAGAAACCCGATCGCCACGAGGCCGACCAGGGCCGCCACCTTGAGCGCCGTGCTCAGGTTCTGGAGCACGGCGCCCCGGTGGATGCCGAACCAGTTGACGGCGGCCACGACCAGGATCAGCACGGCGGCCAGCAGCTGTTCGGCGGCGATCACGACCGGGCCCACGGTGAGCACCGGCGCCGAAGGGTCGAGATGGAGCACCCGGAGCGCGTAGGCGGCGGAGGTGATCGAGATGGCGCCGTAGGCGCCGGGGCGGATGATCACGAGCTCGCCCCAGCCGAACAGGAAGGCCGCGAGGGGCCCGAACGCTTCGCGCAGGAACACGTACAGGCCGCCGGTGCGCGGAAACGCCGCCGCCAGCTCGGCGTAGGTCAGGGCGCCGCAGAGGGCCACCGCCGCGCCCAGCACCCAGGCCAGCAGGAAGACCGGGACGTCGGGGACGAGGGCGGCGACGCCCGCGGGCGTGCGGAAGATCCCGCTCCCGATGGTGGAGCCCACGAGCACCGCCGCGGCGCTCCAGAAGCCCAGACGGCGGGGAAGCCGGTCTCCCCAGCGGTCGGCGTTCGGTTGGGTCATGGTGTGGGACGAATATACATTCCGGGGCATGACTTCCTACCGCCGTCTGGCGTGGACCGCCGCCGCCATCGCCTGGCTCCTGATCGTCCTCGGTGCGGTGGTCCGCATCACGGGCTCGGGATTGGGGTGCGGGAACCACTGGCCCCTGTGCAACGGCCGGCTTCTGCCGCCGCTCGACCTCCCGACAATCATCGAGTACGGGCATCGGCTCGTCGCGGCGGTCGTGACGACGCTGGTCGTCGCACTGGCTGCGTACACGTGGCGTCTGCGGCGGGGATTGGGAATCGGGGATTCGCCGAGGCCAACCCGGGCCCCGTACGTCGCGCTCGGACTCCTGGCGATCCAGGTGACGCTCGGCGCCATCACGGTCAAGCTCGACCTGCCGCCGTGGACGATCATCCTGCACCTGGGCACTGCGATGCTGCTTTTCGCCACACTTCTGTACGCTGCCCGGCGGCCATTTGCTCCGGGCACCCCGGGCACCCCGGGCTTACGCCCGGGGCTAGTGTGGCGCCTGGGGCTGGGCAATACCGTGGTGCCCGGCCTCGTGCTCGCGACGGTGTTGATGGGGGCCCTGACGGCCAACCTGGGCGCGGCGAGCGCATGTCTAGGGTTCCCGCTGTGCAACGGCCAGATCATTCCAGACGGGAACCACTTCCAGTACATCCAATGGACGCACCGGCTCTTGGCCTATTCCCTGCTCTTGTCCGTGATCGTCTGGGCGGTGCGGAGCCGTTCCCGTGGGGCACGGTGGGTACTGGGGCTGGTCCTCCTGCAGGTCTGCGTGGCGGCGGCGATGGTGCTTGGGGGCCTCCCCGCGGCGCTGCGGGCCCTGCACGTGGCGGTGGGGGCGGCCGTATGGGGCGCGGCGGTGCTGGCGGCGCTCTGACTGCCCCGAGTAACACCCTGGACTTCCGATGCCCCTTCCTCACGCCGGTCCGCCAAGAGTTCTCGGCCGTGAGGCGGATCTGCGAGGACCGTAGGGGATCAAGCTCCCTGAGGACGATCGGCAGCCTTGAGAGGGGCACCGTTGGACGGTGACAGACTGTCTTGTCCGCGTGCACAGGACATCTGAGGCGTGCCCGGGAAGGAGACCGCCCCCGGAGGGTTGCCGGGGGCGGTCTCTCAATCTACGCCGTTGATGGTCTAGTTATATGTGAAGTTGACCTTCACGAGTGCATAGGGAAGGCCGTTTACATTAAACAAGTTCACGAGCACGTAGTACGTCTTCCCTGCCGGAACCGTGACCGTCGACGTCTCGGGATTGGCCGAGGTCGCCGCATCGGAATTGATGAAGTTGACACCGTCATCGAACCAGTACCCGTCCATGTCCTGCGTGACACCGATCTCACCGCTATTCTGCCAACTGATGGTCACCGTCACGTCGTGATCGGTGCCACTCGTGTTCTGGACGGAAATCCAGTCATCGCAGTTCTCGTCTGTGGTGACCGACCCACCCCCGACCGTCGGCCCGCCACTCGGGCACGCCCCGGAGAGGGTGATGTAGATCGTCGAGTCACCGGTGATGAGAGCGCCAGTCCCGGGCCCGTTTTCAACGGTGTCGTGCGACACCGCGTCGTATTGATCGTATGGAGCCGCGGTTGTACTCGTCAGCGAGTCTTGGGCAGCGAGGGCCGTTGCTCCCATCCGGGTGAGCAGAAGGAGCTTCTTCCCCGCGGCGCCAGCGGGCGGTAAGAGCACATGCGCGACCGAAGAGGTGGTGTCGAGGATCCAAGCCCGTCTTCCGTTCCAGTAGGCGCGGGACGTCGCGGACCACGCCGGATCCCCGCCTCCGTTCGTCAGGGTGATCACCGTGGCGGGCGTCACGCTCGTCGCCGACACCGCGCCGGCATAGGCGGGGGGCGCCTGGACGGTGATCTGCCCCACTTGCGTGATCTCACCGGGCCCGATGCCCTTCACTCCCATCGACAGGGGCCCCCACGCGGCGAGGTCGATCACGGGGGCGGAGACCACGTTGGGAAGTCCGGCCAGGCTGGTGGTCTGCGCCGACGCGCCGAACCAGATCTTCGTGGTCGAATCGTACTGCGGCCCGCCGGCGTTGGCGGTCACCACCAGCGTACCGCCCGGGTACACCGGCGAGTTCGTCGTGCCGTTGAAGGCCGCCGCGATGGTCGCCACGGTCTTCGCGGGCGACGCGAAGCTCCCGGTCACCGTGCCACCCAGGAGCGAGAACGACTCCGAGACCGTGACGTTGCTGACCCCGGTGTCCACCGCCAGGTAGGTGCCGTTCGCCTGATCGGTGAACGTGCCGAGGGCGCTGTTCGCCGCGGTCCATGTGGGCGCCGGGACGCCGGTCATCGTGTTGCCGCCCTTGTCGAACCAAGCGAAGGTGTAATTGTTCGAGACCCCCGACACGACCGTGTCGGGACCCGAGGTGATGCTGATGTGGTCCGGGAGCGCCGCCACCTGCATCGTGTCGGACAGTCCGTCGACGGTGGCGATGACGCAGCCGGTGCCGTACTGGACGCCCTTGACGAAGAAGTTGGTCTGCACCTCGGGCGCGCCCGACGCGACGTGGACGACGTTCACCGTCGTCGGATCGCAGGCCGTGACGCCGATCGCCTGGCTGAGGGGGGTGGCGCCCGCGTCCAGCAGGGTGGCAAACGTGGCGAACGAGTCCCCGACCGTGACCTTCAAGGTCGTGAACTGCAAGTTCAGCTTGGAAGGCGTGCCGACAACCGAATTGGTCGGGTCCGAGTGGCACCCGACGCCGACGGCCGCGATGACTCCCAACAGACCAAGAACCCGTGCGTTCATAACGGTCAATCCCCTCGCTTGAAGGTCGCCGACCCGGCTAGAAATCGTTCACGTCCTGTACGCCGTCGGTGCCCAGCAGGTCCTGCCAGTCGGGGCGGCTCTGCTCGTGACGGTCGTCCGTGTACACCAGCTGATAGTTCCCGAACCGCGTCAGGTCCATGAACACGAACTTGACCGGACGGTCCTGCGTGTACTTCCAGATCTCGTACGGATTCGAGTTGCTCGGATTCTTCCGCTCCAGCCGCTCGTCCGGCCGTCCGTACTTGATGAATATCCGTCCCCGGTCGGTCCGCCAGCCCGAGAGCCGGGCCGCCCCACCTTCACGGAACAAGCTGTTCGCCTCGCGGATCCGGGCGTAGAACTGATCCATCGCCGCGGTGCTGCCGGCCGGATCCCGCTTGGCCCAGAACTGCCGCATCCAGCGCCGCTTGCCGTCCACGCTGAGCCCCGAGTAGGTCCCCTGCTCGGGAGCGTCCATGATGTAGCTCAGCGGCGCGTACATCGAGTCCAGCCCGGCCTCGGTCAGGTCCGAAAAGACGTCCTGGTTCGTGACCGACGCCGCCTGGGCCTGACTCTCCATCGTCTCGAATCCCGCCATCGTGAACGGCGCCGACCGCACCACCTGCGAATCGGGTCCCTGCGCCGTCACCTCCAGCCGGTACCGCCCCGCGGGGAGCCCGGCCAGGTCGAGCGTGCCGTAGCTGATCCCGCCGCCCGCGCCCACGCCCACCCGCTGCGCCTGCGCCGCGATGACCAGCGCGCCCGACGACGCATCCACCACTCGCGGGCTCACCGTCACGCTCTCGGGAGCGCTCGCATACAGCTCGAGGTAGTACGCGAGCTCCGTCTCCTGCGGCGTGAGGGTCGGCGGTCCCGAGGTCTGCACGAACAGGGCGCCGTTCCAGATCTCGCCGTCCCTCGGCACCGTGTCCCCCGCGGACTGCGGGGCGCGGAGCCCGGTGCCCAGCAGGAGGTCCGACCCACCCACGGCGGCACGGAACGCGTCCACCGTGACCCGCCCGCGGGTGACCAGCCCCGTGGCCGAGTCGTTCACCGTCGCGTCCACCGTGTACCGTCCCGGCGCCAGGCGGAGGCTCAGGTGCTCGCCCTTCGACGCTCCCACGATTCCCAGAAGCGCCCCGGGCACCTGCTCGGACCAATCCCGCTTGGTGAGCGCCAGTCCCGTCGAATCCCGGACCGTGATCGTCATCCGGAAGGCCGCCACGGCCCCGTTTCCGCCGAGCGCGCTCACCACCGTCAGGGGCACCCGGCAGAACACGTCGGCCGCCGTCTGCCCGTTCGCCGCGCGGTAGTACCGCACCGCGCTCAACCCCAGCTGATCCGTCGTCCCCTGCGTGTTTCCGAGGGTGCTCACGGCCAGGACGGCCGTGAGCACCCATTTCCAATTACCCATCGTTACCACCCGCCTCGGTTTACCAGGACAGGCTGAAGCTCAGGAACTGGGTTCCTCCGAGCGGGCCCATGTTGCGATATGCGTAATCGAAGCCGATCCCGAACGTGCCGCGGGTGTAGTTCAGGCCGCCGCCGACCGCCAGCCCGTCGCTCCCGAACGTCGAGGTCGACTGGCTGGTGGTGAATCCGGCGCCGGAGCCGGGGTCGACGTTGTTCTCGGGGATCAGCGTATAGCTGCCCCGGGCGGCGAGCGAGAAGCCGCTGTTGCCGATGTTCGACAGCCCGTACTCGAGACCCAGGCCGCCGCCGGGCCGGGCGTTCACCGGCTGGTTGAACTGCCCCAGCAGAGTGAGCCGGTTCGACCCCTGGGCGTACAGGTCGTAGGCGAGGCCCACGCCGAACTGCACCGGCAGGGTCCAGGGCGAGGAGCGCAGGCGGGCCGCCGCCGCGTCCTGCGGAATCTGGACCGTGCCGACCGGCGGCTGCCGCTGGACGTCCTGCTCCAGCGCCGCCCCCGTGTACTCCAGGTTCGAGCCCAGGTTCTGAATGGTGAACGCCGCGCGGATCGGCCGATCGCCGATCATCGCGTGGAAGTTGGTGCCGAAGTCCACCGCCACGGCCGAGGCCGAGGTCTCACCCAGCGAGCTCGACACGAACTTGAGGGTCATGCCGGCCGAGAACCGATCCGAGAAGTTCTGGCTCAGGGACGCCCCGAGGAACGTCTCCGACACCGAGTACGTGGTGCCGTCGCCGTCCGGGTTGTCCAGCGTGTACACGGGCTGGTTGGAGAAGCCGAAGGAGCCCAGCTGGACGCCCACGGCCCGGGTGCCCCCAGACAGCGGGAGGGCGAGCCCCAGCCACGTGTACTTGGTGTCGGCCACGTAGTTGTAGCTCGACACCATCGCCTCCGGCTTGGTCATCAGCGCCAGCGAGCCGGGGTTGTAGTAGAGGGCCGTGACGTCCGACGCCAGCGCGGCATATCCGGCGCCCAGCGCCGTGCCGCGGGCGCCCGCCCCGAGGAGGAGGAACTCCCCCGAGGTGGTCCCGTACCCCGTGTTGTCCACGTTTCCGGTGGGCGCGGTGGTCTGCGCCCCCAGAGGCCCAACGGTGAGCGCCGCCAGGCCCAGCAGCGTGCCGAGCACGCGAGCGAATCTCTGCGTCATGGTCAGTGTCCTCACGGCGCGAATTGGACGACAGTGAACCGGCCGACCTTGGTCTGTCCGTCGGGCCCTTCGACGTGATAGAAGTACACGCCGGAAGCCACGAACTGGTCCGAGCGGTTGCGCAGATCCCAGTCCTGCTCGCCGCCGCCCGACGGGTCGTTGTGAGTCAGCACCTGCACCAGGATGCCGCTCACCGAGTAAATCCGGATGATGGCCTCCGAGGGCAGGTTCACGAACTTCAGCACCTTGTTGTTCGGCGTGATCTCGAGCGCGCTGGTGACGTAGTACGGATCCGGCACCGTGTGCACCAGGGAGAGATCACCCGACTTGGTGCTGTCCACGCCGTACGCCTGATTGACCGTGATCTGGTAGGTCAATCCCGGGGCCAGCGAGGGCCGCGGAGCGCCCGCGAAGGTGTACCCGGTGCACCCGGTCATCTCGGGACCCAGGGTGGGCTGGCAGCTGGCGGTCATCTTTCCGGTGACGGCGCGCAGGTGCCACTTGGTCCCCGCGGCCGGCAACTGCCCGCCCGACAGCTGCATCATGAAGTATTCCCCGTTCACGACGATCCCGATGCCTTGGCCATCGGCCACGCCGTCGGAGTTGAAGTCGACCGGCTCCACCTGGGCCTTGGCTTCGAGCGGGGCGCAGGCGATGCCCCAGTAGCCGGTGCAGGTCGGGTTGAGGCCGTAGACGTTCCGATACGTCAGGAAGTTCACATTCGACGTCCCGGTGCCGTCGTCCAGATCACCGCTCGAGATGGACGCGGCCAGGAACGCCCGGACGTTGACGAACCCGTACCCGGTGCCCCCGTTGGCCACGAACGGGAGGGGACCGTGATCGGTGAGATCGGTGACCGAAACGCTGGAGTCCGCGTTCCAAGTCAGCACGAAGTCGCCGGGATACCAGTTGGCCGACGCGGCATACACCCACCCGCGCTCGGTCGGCGCCACCGGGAACGGCGTGGTGCCCTGGGAGCAGGAGGTGCCGGTGCAGGTGTTGTTCCGCATGAACGACGGCGACCAGATCTTCGCCACCCCCGCCAAGCCGCCGGAGTTGTGGCTCGAGTCCGGATCGGACGTCACCGTAGGCTGCGCCGGCTCGGCGCCCCCGTCGTCGAACCAGCGGGAGTGCGCGAGATAGTTGCCGGCCTTCGGCACCGCGCCCGTGTTCACATACCGGGCCAGGAGGAGGTTCCCCGGCGAGGTGGCGCTCGCCGCGATCGCGGTGGCCGAGAACTGCACCGGCATCCGCGCCAGCGTATCGGTGAAGTGCAGGCCGAAGCGGTGGGCGGCACCCGAGTCATAGGACACGAGGGGCGCCTGGAACGAATAGCCGGTGCTCGAATAATCCGCCGCGAAGGTCGGGGTGGCGGCGGGCTGTACCTGGTGGATCGTCACCGATCCCGCCTTCAGCGTGAAGTAGATGTTCGGCGCCGCCGGGCCGATGCCGGTCACGAACCCGTTCGAGACCGAGTCGATGGTCAGCGTGATGGTCCCGGGAGACAGGGCCTCGACCGCGCCGGACAGGACGAAGTTGCCATCGTTGGCGGGCGGCATGTTGGCGCTGAACGTGCCGGTGTTCGGATCGATGGCCGGATAGTCGGCCGCCGCGTTGAGCTGCGTGCCATCCGCGCCGTAGATGCCCTGCACCAGGGCCGTCTGGTTCACGTTCCCCGACAGCGCGCGCGGCGTCACGGACTTCGTGACCTTCGCGGACTCGAGTGAAGTCGGGCCCGACACGATCGAGTTGATGTCGAACGCCGTCACCGTGTAGAAATACTGGAACAGGTTGCGAACGCCGCGATCGATGTACGCGAAGGTCACGCCGTTGTCTTCGAGCGCCGGGAGGCCGGAGTTGCCGCCGGTGACCGCCGTATCCGCCCTGGTCACCAGGATGGACCCGTCCGCCAGCTTCACGCGGCCGCCGGGGGGAACCTGAATGACGTTCCCCACCAGGCTGACCGTGGCGCTCGGGCCCGCCGTGCTCGGAATGCTGTCGAACTGGACCGGGCAGGTGTTCCCCGGCGTGCTGTGGTTGACGCCGAGCTCCGGCGCGCAGTTGCCCCAATTGACCTGGCCGGTGTAGTCCACCAGCTCCGTGCCGGCGTAGTCGAACTGGGCCACGATGGTCAGGGCACCGGGGGTGCGGCCGCGGTAGATCCGGTAGCCTTCCGTGTCGAACCGGCGGAAGTCCGGGTCGTACAGGGCGCTGGTCGGATCGCTCGCGATCACGTAGTACGGATCGCCGCCGGTCACCGGGTCCTCGGTGTGGCTCTTCTGCCAGACGATCGTCACCTGGTTGTCACCAGGAATCAGGAAGAAGGTCGGGGCATCCGGCGAGAAGGGCAGCAGGAACTTCCCGTCGAACACGGCCTGGGCCACCAGGGCCTTGTTGAGGAGCGAGCGCGGCACCGTCTTCACTTCATTCTGCTCGATGCTCAGGTCGCCGTTCGTGTCGCTCTGCGACTGCCAGCCCATCACGGTCTCGATGGGGCGGACGGCGGAGGGGTCCCGGAAGATCGAGTCTCCCGTCGCCGAGAAGCCGGGCTTGAAGTCGCCGTTGATGTTCGCCTGCAGGGCCGCGTTGTTGACCGGCGGGGCGTTGATGTACGCCACGACGATCGTCGCCGAGTGCGCGGGCAGGAGCTTGATCGGACCCGAAGACTGGAAGAACCGGGTGTCCGTCTTGGTCTGCCACAGCACGCAGTAGTGCAGCCGGAGGTGGTTCGTCTGGTCCGTGCAGGGCAGGTCGCCGAGCGCCGGGCTCGAAGTTCCGCTGATGTAGCGGTACATCTGCTTGATGCCCACCGGGTCGGGGTAGCCCGTCGCCCCGTTCACGGTGTTGGAGAACATCGAGATCCCGATCTGCTTGCCGGTCGAGTCGACCGGGGACCGGAGGTACTTCACCGACGTGAAGCCCGGGGCGGCCGCGAAGGGCGCCCCGAAGATGGTCGGATCGTACGACCCGTTGGTCACCCAGGAGGGCTCGTAGAAGGGAGCCTCGTAGCAGACGCCCATCGAGAACGGGAACACCGGCGTGGAGTAGTTCGACGCCACGTTGTCGGTGCCGACGTCGCAGTCCTCGAAGAAGGCCGAGTACAGGCTGTCGATCTCGTAGCCGTGGGTCGGGATCGTGATGCCGTACTTGGTGTCGTTCAGCTGCTGGAACTGCGCGCCAATGCTCGCCAAGTTCGTGAGAAACGCGGAAGAACGGTTCGGCGTGGTCGAATTGTCGTAATCCGCCTCCACCGAGCTGGTCACATTGGTGAAGGTGTACACGAAGTACATCGCGTCTTCGTTGCCCGTCGGATAGTTCCAGGCCATCCCGCGGACGTCCACCAGAATGCCCATCGGATGGGTGCGGCCGCCCAGCTTGTTCGGGTTGCCGTCCCAGGCGCGGAACCAGAGGTCCTGCTGCGACACGGAGTTCCGGCCGATCAGCACGCTGTTATAGACCGAGGTGTCGGTCACCACCCCGTCGGACGGCCACGACGCCGCGTCGCCCGCGTCGAGCGAGTTGTAGACCAGCGTGATCGGCGCGCCGTCCTGCTGGTCGCCGCGCGGATCCATGAAGAAGGCGCCGACGGTGTCGCCGGCCCACGCGAACCCCGCGCTGGCCGGGATGTTGCCGCCGATCTGCAGACCCGAATTGAAGATGTAGGAGTCCGGGGTGCCCTTGGGCCAGAAGCCGCCCTCGATCACGC
>Ga0335085_10000241_pt1 | contig 170526 bp, 131 predicted proteins | sample Lox_Sample_45_FD_206712 | JGI IMG/M metagenome (GOLD analysis project Ga0335085, IMG submission 206712) | Soil microbial communities from Loxahatchee National Wildlife Refuge, Florida, United States - Lox_Sample_4.5 | ecosystem: Environmental > Terrestrial > Soil > Wetlands | place: USA... | reverse complement strand
GGACCTTTTGATGCCGCAAGCGCCCACAAAGTCGATACAAGTGCCTAGGCATCAAGCTACAATAAAACCACCTGCCCTTTGCGAAAGTGGCGGAATTGGCAGACGCACCAGACTTAGGATTGTGGTGAGCTAAATATGCAACTGACTCGCCAAACCTTCAGAATCAGCACTGGAAGCGGATTTCATAGACTTCCGATCACCTCAACTATCGCCACAGCGAGTTGGTACTGGTGACAAAATTGTATGCAGTGATAGCGTTAACCTCTTCATTAAGTGAGGCAGGTTACACATGGGAGCATTTCAGCGATTCGCGGCTTGTTGGGCGGGAGTCGCCCATCGGCAGTTTCCGTGTTCGTAGTTGCCGTCTCGATTCGGATAGCGATCAATCGTTTTTCCGTCTGGCCTTCGCCCCATATCTTGCACAAAGTTGAGGAAGCTCTTACGCCACCGCTCGCAAATAACAATCTTGCGACCGCCGTAGCGGTGATATTCGTGATGATTCTTGTTTGTGCATCGTTGAATCATCTGTCGCCAACTGGTGTAGGTGGGTGTTAAACACACGCACCGGGCATTTCCTGAGCGTAGCTGTCTTGTGGTCGCCTCGAAGCAGCGATGACGGCATATCTTGCACACAACCACCCAACGGGTATTAGGTTTGACTCCGCGATTTCTTTCGGGGTCCGCCTTGCCCAGTGCAAGAACGTTCCCGAACACTTTCATCTGGACTTTTCCGAGCCGATGTCGAGCAATGGTACTTCTGCGACAACCGCAACTCTTCGTGTGCCCGCTGCGAAGGTCGGCTCCTCTGACGTGACACTCGGTTCCGCAATCACAGCGACACAGGAACACGACGCGGCTGCTGCGATCACTTTTGGCACGGCTCAGAACGGTGAGTTTGTGAAATTTGGTCCCGGAAGGAATGTGACCGCGACTTCGGGAGGAACTTGAAGCTGACATGGGAACCAATGAGCTTACCCGTGATGGTCATCCCCGTCACCTTACCGCAGTGCATCTCCACTTGGTTGCGTCGGTAGTCTTGCAAGTGATTGAAAATAAAGCATCCGGCGTCAGATCGAGTTGATGCGGTCCGAGAGCCTAGCTGAACACGTAAGCTCTGCATTACAAAGCACTTAGACGCCGCAACGTTTGGCAATGAGTCGAGGGGTCAATATGGGTATTGCTGTGCCTAAGCATTGGCTGAGCCTTGACGTTTGCTGAGCCGTGCAGCACCGTTCCAGGGCCATGCAAGACGGTCCCGTGGGTCAATGCGTGTTGGTGTGATTCCAAGAAAACCCTGCCCGGATTCTCACATTACAAAATAACCAGATCGTTACACCGTAACGTGGAGTCACGACCGTAACGACACACTCGTGGCCTGCTGCCTGCAGTGCGCAGCCGGATGCCGTGTGCTCGGATTCTCCCGACTCCGAGAGTCTCCGAATTGCGGGAAATGGCCCAGTTTTGACGGGTCCGAGCTTATCCGATCCTGCCAAGTTCGGACCCCCGTTTTGCAGAATTTGGGCACAACTCAGCGACTTGTCCGTTCAAATGTCCGAAAATTGGGCCTGTGCGTGCGGCAGTTAGGAAGAAAAAACATGTCTACAGCGCCCACGGGAATCGCGGAGCGGGTATTTTGAGTTTCGCCAACGAGCATGACATTGAGTCTCTCATGACGGCTAAGTGGTAGTAATGACAGAGTTCCCGACACCTACTCGCAAATCAATGATTTGTCGGCCCCGCGACTCTTCACTCTGAATGAGCCCTTGGAGATCGTTCCGTCGCGGAATTCCATAACGAAGAGTCCGGCAATCTCTCCCCGATGTGGCCATTTGTGTGAGACATGCGTTATCTGAACTTTGCTTTTGACGGCAGACTCGCACTGCACTCCGTCCGGGCACCGTGAACCGGGTACGTCAACAAGATCAGCGAACGCGGCCAGCATAGCGTCCACGTTGCCTACCTCTAAGACAAGGGGCGGCGTTAGGGGGGCACCACGAAAATACTCCAAATGAATGTGGTTATAGGTCAGCAACGAGCAGCTTTCGGCCCGAATATATCCGGTCGCATCGGCTGCGTACGACACATTAGACGTAAAAAAGAGAACAACTATCGCAATTCGTTTCAGCGCGTTTAACGATTCAGAAAGCATCGCCACTTGATTCTTTCAGAGGCAGACACGTTCTCCAAGATAACCGCGGTACTCAATCTGACAGCAAACAGAGGAAATGGTTGGCGAACAATCCCCATTACACTCATCTACCCCAACCCGGAGCTTTGGTCTGGACTACCCTACGCCTTTTCTTTGCTCCTCTTGACCAATAAGCCAGCAGACACGCCCAAATCGCGCGCGATGGCTCTGAGACTCTCGCCTCCGGCCCTACGTGCCTGAACCGCCCTCATATCGACGCACGACCGTGCGCGTCCTAGCCTTGTTCCCTTAGCTTTCGCATGGGCCATTCCTGCACGAACCCGCTCACGGATAAGATTCCGCTCAAATTCACCCATCGCGCCGATGATCTGAAACATCAGTCGCCCAGATGGTGTGGACAGATCGAAGCCGTCGCGCAGGCTCACAAATGCAATCCCAAGAGATTCGAGATCGGCCAACGTCATGACGAGGTGCTTGAGGCTGCGTCCAAACCGATCCAACTTCCAGACGGCTAACACGTCGAACTTGCGTAGCTTCGCGTCGGCCATGAGCCTGTTCAGTTCAGGACGCGATTCCTTGGCACCGGATACACCGTTGTCCACGTACTCGCCTTCGATCTGCCAGCCACGGCGTGCTGCGTACTCGCGTAGCTCGTTCATCTGCATGTTCACGTCTTGGCCTTTGTCTAGCGTGCTGACCCTGCCGTATAGCGCGACTCTCATTGGGCTATCTCCTGTGCTGATGTGTTCACAAACGATCTCTTTTCTGCACACGAGATTCCAATCGGGAGTCGCTTTGTTTTCAACGCCGGACTGCTCACGGATGTGTCAGCTTTTGTGAACAGTAACAAAATATGTTCACACAAATAAGTACATATCTTTCAGTACGTACTATAACTCGTGCGGCAGGTAGCCAAGAGACTTAACACCGCAACGATGGTAGGGTGACGGGATAGCGAGTGATTGGCGGTAGGCGGCCGGAAGATTCTGAAGTGTGGAGATCGCCTCTACAGCAAAATTGGTGCCCGGAACAGGGGTCGAACCTGCACGGCCTTGCGGCCACTGGCTCCTAAGGCCAGCGCGTCTGCCAATTCCGCCATCCGGGCTTATGCTTCACCTGACTGCATATTAGGCTGGTTCAGCTTATCGAGCAACAGAACAGCCTCTATTTTGGCCTGCATATCGGGATGGACATACCTCTGACTGATCGTAATGCTTGAGTGTCCCGCCAACCGTTGAATCGTGAAAGCATCAGCACCAGCTTTGCCCAATCGCGTACAGAATGTATGCCGTGTGCTGTGCAAGACGCATTCTTTGCTGATGCCTAGCGCATCCCTCACCTCTCGGAACTGCTCACTGGGATAGTGCCGAGTGATCGGCTTTTTCCCGCCCTTGGACGTGAAAGCGTATTGGCAGCGGGAACGCTCAAGACAGGCGAGAAGGGTAAAGGCGGCGCGGTCAGTTAACGGTATCTCCCGCTTTGCGTACCGACTCTTGCCCTTGACGATACGGATGGAGCAAGGCACTTCATCCTTGAAGGCAATGTGTTCTCGTCGGAGATTGCAGGCTTCCGTGATCCTCAGCCCAGTGTCAACGAGGAACGGTAGCATCAGATGAAAATTGCTTGCCGGGAACTCTTCCCTGAGCCAGTCAACCATCTCATTGACCGTCTTATCTTCAAGTACATATTCCCGTTGTTTTTCACCCGGCAGCAGTTTGATCCTTGGAACATTCCGAATTAGGTTCCAGTCACGGGCGAGATACAGAGCACGTCGTAGGGTCCGCAAAGAATGGTTCACGGTAACTGGTGCAACTTTGGACCGCAGTCGATGCTGAATAAATTTCTCGATGAGCGCGGCGTCGATTCTGTGCAGACGGGCAAGGGATAACTGACCGAAGTCATTCAGAACCTTCAGATGCTGTTTATAAAAACCATAAGTGCGTGGTGCAGTATGGGCCTTTAAATGGAGCAGCAGTCGGGCCTCGAACTCCATCAGCGTTGGAGTCTTGGCGGCGTCGAGGATTCCAAACTCTCCCTTCAGCAGTTCGCTTCGGATGATGGCCTCGAATTTCTCGGCTTGAATGCGGCTGGTTGTGTGGAGAGTCTTTTGATAGAGTTTGCCTGCGTGCATGATCCGACTGTGCCAGATGCGGCCACGTTTGAGGAGCATTAGCTATAGTGACAAAATAGTGACAGTATGGTCAAGCGGATGCATATCAATGCGATAAATACTGGCAATTCCAGATTTATTCCTCAGACTTAGGATCTGGCGGGTAAAACCGTGGGGGTTCGAGTCCCCCCTTTCGCACCAGTCCCACCTCACCTGGAATGCCTCGGATTCGTGTCGTGATGAATATTTGCGGCTTGCGAGTGTGCGATCGCTTCCCGCGATCAGGATTTCCCAGTCGACGACTGACCGGATCGAATCTTCTTAGGGTGTGGTTCTCTGCGTGGGGCGATTCTGTTGCGCCTGCAGTTGCTGGCGCTGCTGATACATCTTTTGCAGATTCTGCTCCATCTCTCCGATGGTCGATCCGCCTCCCGTGCCTGAATCACCAGAACCCGCGGAAGCAGCGCCCGTGGTGAGCGGCTGACCTGAGGCTGTCAGCGTGCTTGTGTTCGCATCAGACGAAGAGTTCGAATCAGCAGTCTCCGAGGTGGCAGGTTGGCCGTCGGGCGGCGTGTTCGTCGCATTCGAGTCTGCTACCGGCGGCGCCGGTGCCTGGTCCGAGTTTGAGGAAGAGGAGTCCGCTGCGGTAGTGTCTGCAACAGCGGAGGAATCCTCCTCCGTTGCGTTGGCGTGAGAAACTTCGAAGTCGCGCCTGCCCGGTGCAGCGTAACCCGGCATGAGTCTTACTTTGCGATTGGGCCGAGTGTCATCCGCCGCGACAACATCTTCACTCGAGTCCCCGTCTCGCGAGATCAGAATCACCTTTCCCAATGCGCTCTCATCGTCCTCTGAAGATTGGATAACGTAGTTGAAGTCAGTACCGTAGAGCAACGAAGAGAGCACTTCGCGAATCGGAGCCGGCCCCAGATGGACAGCGACTCGTTCCCGGTTCGCGCTTGCTGGCATTTCGATTGATGCTCCAGTGCGCGAGCGAATGCCCAGCATAATGTCAGCGAGGGACGAGTTCTCCGCGTCAATCGTTAGGAGTTTGCCATCCCACGAAATTCCAGGAGCGTGCTCCGGAGTCTGCACGGGCGGGAGCCATATCTGCGCTGGCGGAGGCGGTGGAGTATCGGAAGCGGGGGCGGGATTTGATTGCGGAGGCTTTTTCGCCTGCGCCGTTGGTGCTTGGGCTACCGCCAGAGTGACCAAGCTCGTAGAAAGTACCACTACAAGGGCAGCCGACCTGGGCCGGAGAGTCCGTCCGTACCCGCGCCCCGCAAGCATATTAGCGAACCCGCCAAGAAGCACTTCGGCCACCGCCTGGACCCCTCTCACGGCTCAACACGAAACGGACATGCAGGAACAAAGGCCCCCAGAGCCGCACAACTGGGGAGTTAGTCTAGCACGGTCCCTGCATCGCGCCTACCCTCTTCTACCAGCGATTCCAGGCCGGTAATTTGCTTAGGAACAAATGCGGTCAAAGAGTCTTTTTGGCTTTTCACACTTGTAAAAAAACAAGTTGCTCTTTGCGCTAGCGCAAAGAAGCCTTCCTCTTGATCGGGCAAATTAGATCGACTGTGGGATTGCCTCGGGACGAAACGCCCGTGGCGCGGCATTATTCTTCCCGCGAGTTCCCCTTCCCCACTCGCGGTTCTGACAACTACCAAAAACACGGCGAATACTAACGTCGTTTCGCGTTTCCCGTTTGTTGACGGGGAATTTGCAAGAGGTAGGATGACTAACTCGCGTTTTTCGAGGCGACTCATCGGCGTTAGCGTACAGCAGCGTGGGTCTCAAATTTCTCAAGCCGATTGTGTCGTGGCATTAGTGCCTAGTCCCATTCTTCTGGAACTTTTTTCATTCCCGGCCCCGCATGAGCTCGCAAGTCCCAGGGAAGCTTCTGGCATCATCAGACGAAGCCGTTGCAACAGGTAGGCGTAACACGAGACAGGGAACCATGAATTCCCTGCGATCGACAGGGGGAGTAAAAATGGGTCAGGCCGCAGTATTGGGAACCGTGTTTCCTTCCGCGGATCGAGCCATCCGTAATCTGTCCTCGACAACCGCCACTCAGGAACGTGCCGGGACCAAGGGCTTCAACAGCATCTTGAAACGGCGAATGGACGCGGTGCAGGGGTTCGAAGCTTTTTCCGAGATCCCCGGCACCGAATGTGCTGCCATCGTCGCAGATGCGCAAGAAATACAGTTTCCTCGCCATTCCACCATCTTTTCCGAGGGAAGTCCCGCAACCCACGCGGCTCTTCTCTTGTCCGGTTGTATCAAGCTCACACAAGGAGAACCGGGACAGGAAGTGATCCTGCGCCTTAACGGCCCGGGCGACTTGATGGGAAAAATCGGAAACCACACCCGGGCGAACCACCTCTACACTACTCACGCCGTGCAGGCCTCCGCAGCCCTGGTGTGGGAAACGGATGCTTTTGAGGCATTAATGGTCCGCTTTCCATTTCTGCGGCGTAACATCGCAAGTATCCTCGAGCGGCACCTGAACGAGTTGGAGATTCGCTATCGCGAGGTCTCTACTGAAAAGGTCTCATCTCGGCTTAGCAACCTTCTCGTCCGCTTGGTAAACCAGGTAGGACGACGCATCGATAGCTGCGTCGAGATTGCGCTTTCCCGGCGGGAATTGGCCCAACTGACCGGCACCACATTGTTTACTGTCAGCCGTCTGCTGTGCCAATGGGAGGCACAAGGAGCCGTAAGCGCAAGACGCGAGGTTGTCTTAGTGCACGATGTGCGGGCTCTGACCGAACTGTCGCACGAAGAATAGGTCTGAACAAATACCTGAGCGGAGGAACATTTTGGTTCTGCGAAATATCTCGATTGCGCTGCTCTCCATGATTTTGGGACTGCCCGCCTTTGCCCAATCAGGTGAACCTTCCCAAAGCAGTTCTCCTGACGTCCCTGGACGAACTCGTGTGCGCCCTCACCATTCCGGTCCTCCATGCTGGAGGCAGGCAGGAATAACTCCTGACATGGTGAACCAGCGCTGGCAGATTGAAGACCAGCAGAAGCTGAGAATTGCTCAAGTCTGCGCTGAGCCCTCCACCTCAGCTCAGCAGAAGCATGACAAGATTGAGCAAATACATGCCGACACCGACCAAGCGATTGCGCAGTTAATCCCCTCTAAGGAGCTAGCTGCGTTTAACAAGTGTCAGGCGGAACTGGATCAGCATCGCCCGAAACCGGTTGGACAAAAAGATCTTGGGCCTTGCGGCGGAGTCATCCCGAATTCCGATTCGGCTGAGGCAACGCCGACACCGGACCATCGTCACACCAACAGGCCGACGAATCACTAGACCGATCGAGCGCAGTTACGAAAGTGGATTTACCGCAGGCACGGCGTACGCCGTGCCGATCTTTTCTGGCGCCGCGAAAAAACACGCGCCGGCAACTCTGTTACAGTTCGCGATCATTCCTTGATCTCACCCCCCAGCTTCCGATTGGCAACGGAAAGGTTCAGCAGTCGCTCACAGCTCCAGGCTGACAAATTTCCTGTCCCTTATTGTGGTGGATGTTGCGATTACCAGCGGCTCGGACTCCTTCGCGATCGATCGCTGCCGCCATACCGCGTAAATGGCTGGGTACACAAGTAGTTCAAGCAGGAACGAGGTGAAGATCCCGCCCACCATCGGAGCAGCGATGCGCTTCATCACCTCCGAACCGGTACCGGTGCTCCACATGATCGGCAGCAGCCCCACACACATCGTGGCAAAGGTCATAAACTTGGGCCGCAGCCTTTTGGCAGCCCCCTGCACAATGGCTTCCGTCAATTCCGCCGTCGTGCTGAGCCGACCTTGGCGTTTCGCTTCTTCGTACGCCAGGTCGAGGTAGAGCAACATGTACACGCCTGTCTCGGCGTCAATGCCCAGCAGCGCAATGAGCCCCACCCAGACCCCCACGCTCATGTTGTAGCCGGCCAGATAAAGGAAAAATATCGCTCCGACCGCGGAGAATGGCACCGCCAACAGAATGATTGTCGTCTTTATTGCGGATTGCGTGTTTGCGTAAAGAAGAAGAATCACCAGCACCAGCGTGAGAGGCACAATTCGCCACAACCGATGCTGCACGCGCTCCATGGCTTCATACTGTCCCGCCCACGCCATCGTGTAACCGGGCTGAAGCTTTAGTTCATTGCGCAGCAATGGGCCCGCCTCGGAGATATAACCAGCCGGATCACGATCTGCGACGTCGATGTACACGTATCCGGTCAGCAGCCCATTCTCGTCGCGGATCATGGCCGGACCGCTGGTCGCGTGAATCTCCGCCAGTTCCCCCAACGCGATCTGCCGTTGCCCGGCCGGAACCAGCAACCGCTGCAGAGACCCCAGATCGCTGCGGAAATCTCGCATGTATCTGACATTGACGGGATAACGTTCCCGTCCGATCACGGCTGTGGTAACGTCCTCACCGCCGATAGCGTTCTCGACTGCAAGCTGTGCATCTTCAATACTCAGCCCGTAGTGCGCCAGGCGCTCACGGTTCCACTCAAAATCCAGAAAATAGCCAGTCCCCGTGCGCTCGGCGAATACTCCGCGCGTTCCTTTCACGCGCCCAAGGATGGACTCAATCCGCGATCCAATCTGTTCGACTGTGCCAAGATCAGCGCCAGAAATTTTCAACCCGATCGGGGTCCGCATTCCGGTGGACAGCATGTCGATGCGGCCCCGAACCGGCATCGTCCATGCATTGGTGACACCCGGCACCTTCAGACTCTCATCGAAAAGCCGCACAAGCTCCTCACCAGCAATGGTGTCGGGCGTCATGTGGCGCAGCACGGGCTTCACGAACCCCGGTGCCCATGACGAATACCAGGTGTTGACATGGCGCCACTCCGACCGGGGCTTCAGAACAATAACGGTCTCGAGCATGGACAGCGGCGCAGGATCCGTTGACGTTTCCGCGCGGCCCGCCTTCCCGAGCACGCGGTCGACTTCGGGAAAGCGCATCAGAATCCGGTCTGTGGTCTGCAACAACGATTGAGCCTGACTGATCGAGATGCCCGGCATGGTCGAAGGCATGTAAAGGACCACGCCTTCATCGATCGGAGGCATGAATTCAGAGCCCAGACTGAGGAAGACTGGAATCGCCAGGACAACCAGGACGACAGCGCCCGAGATCACCAGCCATTTTCGGCGCAGCGTCCAGCGCACCACCGGCTCGTAGGCGCGCATCATCCAGCGGCTGATGGCATGGTCCTCTTCGGAACGGATCTTCCCCACCAGCAAGGCGTTCACGAAGCGGCAGAGCCACGCTGGACGAAAATCGAAAGGCTCAACGCGAGCCAGCAACAAGCGCAGCGCGGGATCCAGCGTGATCGCCATAACCGCCGCGATGGCCATCGCAAGAGTCTTGGTGTAGGCGAGCGGCTTGAACATCCGCCCCTCTTGCGCCTCCAGCGTGAGCACCGGCAGGAAACTGATCGCGATCACCAGCAGTGCGAAGAACGTCGGGCCCGCGACTTCTTTAACGGCAGAAATTATGACCGCGCGATAGTCACCGCATCGTCCTCCGCGCTCCCAGAGCTCCAGTTTTTTGTGCGTCTGCTCGACCACCACAATCGATGCATCCACCAACTCGCTGAAGGCAATCGCGACCCCCGCCAGCGACATGATGTTGGCGTCGATACCGAGGTAGCGGAACGGAATGAAAGACGCCAGCACCACGACAGGCATGGTGACAATCGGAATTGCCGCGCTGGGGAAATGCCACAGGAAAACCAGAATGATCAGGACGACAGTCACGATCACCTGGAAAATAGTCGATTTCGTATTGTCGATCGCCCGATGGATGAACTCCGAGCGATCGTACACGGGGATGATCTTTACCCCTTCCGGAAGAGCCGGGGTCACTTCTGCGATCTTGTGCTTGACGCGGTCAATCACCGCCAGAGCGTTTTCGCCGCTCCGCATGACGATGATTCCCGAAACAACCTCGCCCTTGCCGTCCAGGTCCGCAATTCCCCGCCTTAATTCCGGACCTTCGACAACCTGTCCGACATCCTTGATGCGGATTGGAGTTCCGTCGACGTTGGCATCGAGAGCGATGTTGCCAAACTCCTCCGGCGATTTTGCATAACCGCGGCCCCGCACCATGTACTCAGTGCCCCCGAACTCCAGCAGGCGCCCGCCAACTTCTTCGTTGCCGCTGCGTACCGCTTCGACCACTCGTCGAAGCGGAATGCCATAAGCCTGCAGCCGGTTAGGATCGACATTGACCTGAAATTGGCGTGTGTATCCGCCGACAGGGGCAACTTCCGCCACCCCCGGCACTGAGCGAAGGTAGTACTGCAAATACCAATCTTGATACGAGCGCAGGTCTGCGAGGCTGCGCTTCCCCGATGTGTCGACTAGCGCATATTGATAAACCCAGCCAAGAGCAGTGGCATCGGGCCCAATCTCTGCCTTTACTCCCTCGGGCAAACGTGACTGCACTCCGGACAAATACTCGAGTGTCCGCGAGCGGGCCCAATAGAGATCTGTGCCATCTTCGAAAATTACGTAGACGTAGGAATAGCCGAAGTCGGAGACGCCACGCACGGTCTTCACCTTCGGCGCTCCCGTCATCGCCGTGACGATCGGGTACGTCACTTGATCTTCGATGATGTCGGGGCTGCGATCCCAGCGCGAGTAGATGATGACTTGCGTCTCGCTCAGATCCGGCATGGCATCGAGCGGTAGCGCTTGCATCGACCACCAGCCGCCGATACAAGCCAAAGCCGCGCAGGCCAGCACCAGGAACTTGTGCTGCACCGAAAAATCAATAATCCGGTTAATCATGACCGGCGCCCAGACGGGTTCTCAGCGAGGTAATGAGCGGGCTTTTCAATGAACTTTCGTTTGCAGCTATCCGAGCAGAAGTAGTAGGTAACGCCGTCGCGGATAGTCGTATGGCCTTCAGCGACAGCGTTTGCTGCATCAATCGTCATACCACAGGCCGCGTCCTTGACCATCTTTGCGGTCACCGCCATGCCGGTGGTCGCCTTCGGTGAGATCTTTTGCTGGCGCTCCTCTGTGGGCGAGGAGTGAGTCGACTTTAACCGACTCTCCGAATCCACCAGGAAGGTTCCCGCGCTCACCACGCGTTCGCCTTCGCTGAGCCCCTTCACTACTTCCACCCGGTCTCCGAACCGCCATCCCACCTGCACATCGCGCGGTTCGAAAACACCTGGCGAGCGTTCGACGAAGACCCTCTGCTCCCGCCCCGAATCGATCACGGCGTCGGCGGGAATCGTCAGCCCCGCAGGTCTCGAGATAGGCAGTTCGACATCCACGAACATCTCCGGCCGCAGCACGAAGCCCGGATTGTCCGCCTCCATGCGAAGTTTCAGTGTGCGCGTGGAAGGGTCGACCTGCGGAAGCACATCGCTTACGCGTGCCGTCAAAACTCTCCCCTCGCCCTTGAGCACCACCCGCGCTGCCGTCCCCGGACGAAAACGCTGCGCTTCGTTCCCGAGAATATCCGCAACAATCCAGACGCGGCTCAGATCCGCAATTCGGTAGAACTCGCTGGCGTGCTCGAAATGCTGGCCTGGAGTAATGCTGCGCGAAAGCACAAACCCATCGACCGGCGAAACAATGTTGATACTCTCCGGAAGCAGCCGAGTCTCGGCCATCTCCTGAATCTGCGCATCACTCATCCCGAGATTGCGCAGCCGGTCGGTGTAGCCTTGCACGCTACTCACTCCCTGCTTCGCCACAGTGCCGGGAAATGGAACTGTACGTGCCCCGTCTTTCCCACTGGAGCCCGGTATTCCCGCAGTGGCAGCGAGGAATCCGGAAGCCACCGCAAGGGCATCCCCGCCATAATAGGTGGCCAGTTTCTGATTCTTCTTAACGAACTCCCCGGGAGAATCGCTGAATGTCTCCCGGATAAACCCCTCCATACCAGCGTTGAGCCGGTACACGCGGGTATCTTCAGGAAGCACACGGCCGAGTACCCGCATGTTCTCCGCGCCAGAAGACCGCTCAACCGCCGATGTACGAATTCCGAAAAGCTGCTGTTTCTCGGAATCGATGCCAACCATTCCGGGTGCCATTACAGCAGCAGAATCCCCGGAGGCCGAAACCGGCTGAGCGTAAACCGCCTCCAATTGCATGCCGCAATCCGGCGCCACTCCCGGACGATCCGATTTGTAGTCCGGATGCATCGGATCAACCCAGTAGAGTACCTTGCGAGCGTCTTTTGGGACGGCAGACGTTTCACCATTCGTGACGTGCCGTCCCACAAAATAGGAAACGGCCATCAGAAGCAGAACCGGGATCGCGACCGAGACTCTTTTCATACCCTACCTCGCTGAAGCACGCTCTCCTGCCTCAGAGCTAGTTCGGTGAAGTCGAAGGCGCTGCTGGTGTCGCCGTGGTTTGTGCTGCCGGGGCCGCCGGCGCATTGCTCGTTGTGCTCGACGCCGATGGAGCCGCCTTCGCTGCCTCCTGCGCCTTCTTGGCAGCTTCTGCTGCCTTTTCGTCGGCCTGCTTGTACAGCGCGGCCCGACGTGCTTCGAGGTCCTCGCGCTGGCGAGCGACAAGACGAAGCTGCTCGTACTGCTTGTCGAGTTGCTCCACCATCAGTGTCCACATCTCGATGTTCGCCTTCGCCACCGGATCCTTGCTGGTGCTCGCGTGGGCGCGCATCTGCCTCAGCAGCCCTTGCATCTTGGTGAGGGTTGCTCCCATCTCCTGCAGGTTCTGATTGGCAACGGCCTTTGCCCGGTTCCCAGCCGCCAGGGCCTCGGAATTGCTGGTCGCCACTACCGTTTGTCGGTGGCCTGCGAGGGGACCGGCGGAAGTTTGTCCCCATAAAGTTGCTGCGGCGAAAACTGCAACAAGCGCGGTGCTATTTCGTAGCTTCATGTCCACTCCTGGAAAGTTCTCTTTCTACCAACCGGAATCAACGACAAAAATGCTCAAACCCCGGGACGCGTCGACGACTCGACCTGGGGCTTGAGCAAGAAAGGGGAGGGCCGAGGCTCAACGCGGCATGGCAAACTGTGTGGCGTCAAGCTTCGGATTCGAGACGATCTCTTCGAATTTAATCTTCTCACTATCCTTCACCCCATCGACGGTTGTCTCCATCAGGTACGGCATCATCAAACCGTTTACGGAGCGATAGTCCCGGAGAAAGACTGCAACCGAGTGATACTTACCGTCGAGACGTCGTGGTTCACCCTCAACCTTCACCTCAAGGAAAGTCTGGGCATCCACCCAGATATGGTGCGGGTACCCGTTCTTGTCCGTTACTTTCAGTTTGTACGCGCTGCGCCCCTCGACTTGCTCAACCCCGGCCAGTTCCACCTGCGATCCTTTCGCGGCATAATCAATCAGATAACCGTCCAGATCAGATTCATGCGAGGCCGCCTTCAGTTCGTCGGCGGTGAATTTCTCGACCTCGTGACGGTTCAGGAAGGGTCTCACCTTCCATCCTTGAGTACCGTCGTAAACCTGAACCGCGGTTTGGCCATTGAACTGAATCTCCAGTCGCTTTTTCCGCCCACGACTGAGTTCCATCACGAATGGGAGCTCTGCCTGTTCGGCCAATCGATGCTCGCCAACTTCTTGCCCGATCTTCGTACCTGGAATGGGAATTGTGGACCGTCGGTTGCCCCCTGCCTGCAGCTTGCCCTTCATTTCAAACGTCTGTACAGCACGCCAGCGCTCCAGCCCTCCGCGCGCGCTTACGTTCTTCTCCACAATCTGTGCAGCCGACAATTGAGGTGCGGTTGCTTTGGTTGTGGTGTCGGCACCAGCCATCAGCGTCGGCACCAACGCAAGCAGGAATCCCACAGAACAAACACGCTTCGTCTTCATCGACACACCCCTTTTCGAGCTTAGAACCTGTCCGCGAATGCGGATTTGGGTTGGAGGAGGATAACCGAATCGATTACAAACTCATATGCGTGGAAGCTCCCGATCACTATGTTGACTCGGTTCCCACGATTCTATAGGGGGAGGAGCAAAATGAGAGTCGAGTCTATCATGGATCGGTCGAGCTAAGAACCGAAAAAGTGCCGGATGCCGAGCGAGACCGTGATTCACCCCAAATCCGCTAAGTCAGTAACCTCCAACCATGGTTACCTGACGCAGAGCTTAATCCACCACTAAACCGTCCGCGTGAAACTTCCCGATCACTACGGTCACGTGATCGCCACGCTTTACCAGTCGACCCTTGTTCGAGAAGGCCATCCAATAGGACTTGCCAGCCTCGGGCGCGCCACTCTGGCGCAACTTGCCAACCTTCTCGAGCGAAGGAATCACGAGTTTGACGCCGGCCTGGGGATCAATCAGGAAGGGCTCGTTCTTCTTGTCGTTGAGCATCTTGGCCTTTTCCGGGTCCAGAACCTCATAGCTGAACCGGATCACCTCACCTGCCTCAGTCCATTTGACGATCAGAGAATCAACTCCCCAAACCATCCGGTAATACGTGCCCGCTCGTCCAGCGAACCGGTCCGGATGATAGCGGGAATGCTGCGTCGCACCCGCAGGCTTCGCGGTCTGTGCTGGAGTTTGCGCTTGCGTCGGAGTTTGACTTGGCGTTAAAGCTGCCGCAGGCGTCGCACTCGATGACTGCGCCGCCGGCGCTGCGTTCTGAGCAATCAGACTTCCGCAAAGCAAAAGGCTGCTTAAGATGGTTACAAGGGACATGTGAGTAATCCTACAGAACGGCGGGAGAGGGCTTGAGAATAGCAGGAAAACGAGCGGACATCCAGCAGTTTTTCTGGATGCCCGGTAGGTTGCAAGCTGGATTTTCCACCTCCACGGCCGCTCCAATCGCTGCCGTCGGCGTGAGCCAGACCGCCAATCCCCGATAATTCATGGAACGCGGTTGCGAATTCTTGGGCTGTGCAGGCCGGACGCCCAGGTTTTAGCGTCCGGCCTGTTATGGCCTAGTTCACGGTGAATGACACCGTGTTGCTGTTTCCGCTCGGCGTCGCAACGCCGATGTTCAGGGTCGCGGCGGCAGCCGTCGGGATGATGTTAAGGGTCGCCGACACCGAGCTATCACTGCCTACCGTAAACCCGGTCACCGTGATTCCGGTTGCTGGGATTCCGGTGAGCCCCGTCGCGGTTGTCAGACCAGCTCCGTTCAAAGTCACGGGAACGCTGATGGTGCTGGCTCCGCGTGTCGCTGAAGTCGGACTGATACTGGCCACGAAAGGCCCAATCGTGAGCGGCAAGGTGTTGGTAGCCCCGTTCGTCCCGGTCAAGCTGATGTTGCGGACACTGCGTGTGGCGCCCGCCGTGACGTTGACTGTTGCCGTAACTGAAGTGGCCGTTGCCGTAATAGCAGTGACGGTCACACCCGACCCCGACACCGTCCCCGCGTTAACTCCAGCCAGGTTGGTACCGGTGAAGGTCACGCTGGTCGCGCCGGTTAAGGCAACGTTCGGACTGACCGCGGTGATTGCCGCAGCAGTCACTGTGAACGGCACCGTGTTGGTGCTGCCGGCCGCGGTTCCAGTTACCGTGACGGTTCTGGCCGTGGCGGCGGCCGCGGCGGTGATGACGAAGTTTGCCGTGACCGTCGTGTCATTCACAACGGTTACTCCGCTGGCGGTGACGCCAGTACCCGAGATGGTCACCCCGGTGGCGCCCGTCAGGTTGGTCCCGGTAATCGTCACCGGGACGGTTGTGCCGCGCACACCCGAACTCGGGTTGATCGCGGTTAGCGACGGTGCCAGCACCGTGAAGGGCACGGTGTTTGTGGCGCCGTCGGGCGTGGTGATGCTGATGGTGTGCACGCCGGCCGCAGCGGTATTCCCGATACTAATGTTCGCTGTGACCGTGGTGTCATTCACTACTGTCGGGGCGCTGATGGTAATGCCCGTTGCGGGCGAAACCGTAAACGCGCTCGCTCCGGTCAAGCCGATCCCTGTGAAGGTTAACGGTAGATTCGTTACCCCGCGCAGGGACACATTCGGCGAAACCGAACTCAGCGTGGGCGCCAACACCTCGAACGTGACGAAGTTGCTCACTCCGCCGGGCGTCGTGATGGAGACGTTCCTCGCTCCTACTGCCGCGGTCGCCGAGATCGTGAATGTTGAATCGACCTCGTTTGCGCTTACCTGGGTAACGGCACCGACGGTGATTCCACCACCGGTCACGGTGATTGCAGTCGCTCCGTTCAGCAGGCTGCCCGTCAGCTTGACCGGGACCACGGTGCTACGTATGCCGCGGGCCGGTGAGATGGCGTTCAGCGTAGGCGTTGTCGGCGAGACCACCGCAAAGGTTACCGCATTGCTGGTTCCGGCCACCGAGGTAGCCGTGACGTTCCAGTTCCCGAGAGTCGCAGTCGGCCCGATGTTGAAGGTTGCCTGCACTGTCGTGTCATTCAACCCGCTAACGCTCGCAACCGTGATGCCGGTGCCGCCAGTTCGCGACACTGTTACTGCCGAGACACCAGTCAAGCCGGTACCGTACAAGGTTACGTTCACGCTAGTACCACGCGCACCCTGCGTTGGAACAATAAAGCTCAGGGTCGGCGTTTCCACGGTAAACGTAATTGGGTTGGTGGTCCCGTTTGGCGTCGTGACTGTGACGTTGCGCGCCCCAACTGCGGCCGTCGCGGTGATCGCGAAGTTCGCCCTGAGGGTTGTGTCATTTACGACGGTCACTCCGCTGGCGGTCACGCCGGCACCGGAGACAGCCACCGCCGTGGCGCCAGTTAAGCCTGTGCCGTAGAGCGTCACCGCAACTGTGCTGTTGCGCACGCCATACGCAGGACTGATCGAGTTCAACGTTGGACGAGTCTGCCCGGTTCCGGTACCAGCGGCGTAGAACTCTACGGCGCCGATGTCGTTCGGAGCTATTCTCGCCGCACCGTAGAAATCGGTGGTCGGCGGATTCACACCCGATACCGCCGCGCTCGACCCTGCATTGATCACTGGCGAACCCGCCGCTGGCCCATAGTTGCCCAGCGTGACGTGACTGACCGGGTTCTGCATGGAGAGTGGACCCCAACTGATGTTGATCCAGTTGTTGCCTTCATCCACGGTTGCCGCCGGGGTGAGGTTGAAGATCGGGTTGGGAACGGTGGCGTCCGAAATGCCCGGAGGCACCTGGTAGCCCGCCGACCCAAACTCGGGCGGAACTCGCGAACCGTTGCAGTACTGGCTGATCAGCGTCGGGTTCGAATTGGTGTTGTTGCTGCCCGTATAGCCTGCGGTCAGCACTGAGTAACTCGGAGCAAGGGTAACCCCCGAGCCATGGTTGGTTGGGCCGGTGTCGCCGCGCACGCCGATATCCCAATAAGCAGATCCGGAAACGCAGGCGCCCGTACCTCCCGTGATAACCGTACCGTTGCCATTCGCCGTGGTCGCGTCCGCACTCGGCTGGCTTGCCGCCTGAGTCGTGGTGAAGGAGTTATACAGCGCCACCACGTTCTGCTGGTTTAGCGTTCCCGAGCCAAGCGATCCGACTCCGATAAAGAACGTCCTGTTCTGCCAGAACACATCGTTGGCCAGAAGCGGGAAGGAGACGTTGTCGCAACTCGGGTGACCCGCAGGGCACGTGAGCGCAGTGGTTAGCGACGTGGTTAACTGCACGCTGTTCTGGATGGCCACCAATCCCGCGGGTTGTGGACACGAGGTGGTAGCGCTCGTCATGCAATTGGTGCCGCTGCTGCTCGCCAGAGGAGCTCCCAGGGTATTGAAGAGTACTCCCGAGCTGGCGGTGCTGTCATTGGACACGATCGTGTTGTTGATGATGTTCACGTCCAACGCATCCTGCAGCGAAATTCCGGCGCCGTCCCAGCCGGCTACGTTGTTCGCGATGATGTTGTTCGTCACCGTAACGTCGTTCCAGCAGGAGGTCAGAGGCGCGCAAGGTGCCGCATGACCCGTACTATCCGGGAACCGGTTCACATCTGTGCCGTTGACGTTTTGGAAGCGGATCGCGCCGCCGCTACCGCTCTCTGCGGCGTTACCCAGGAACAGGTTGGCGTTGATCACCAGGCCGGGCCCTGTACCGTCGCTGAGACCCGGAGTGCAGTCAGCGTCAGACGCTGTACTGCCGCATTCTGGCCCACCCGCGACTCCACCCGGAGTTCCGTCCGGCGGGGCGCCCATGACGATCATCCCGCCTCCGTTGGTAGGAACAGTCGGATTCGTGCTCTGGTTGAACAGGAACGTGTTGTGCTCGATGTCGCCGTCCCAAACAAAGCCCAATTGAACCAGACCGCCACCATCACCCGTGCTCAGGTTGCCGCAAATCCAGTTGAAATTGAATTTGTAATAGTCGGCACCCACGCACACCGTTGCACCTCCTCCTCCCGCCGGCGTGGACGAGAACAACTCGTCGCCGATGGAAGAGTTCAGCGTGACGGCATTGTTGTGAACATTCACATTCACGTCAAAGCAGAACGGCAGCTGAACGTTCGCGCTTACGCCGGTCTGGTCCATGCAGGAAGTCGGCGTGGACGTGTCCGGCGCAATGTAGGCATCTGGCGATTCGCCCTGTCCGACGGTAATGCCGCCGGTGAGCGTTCCAGTATTGTTGGTGACCCGGTTATTCGCGATTTGCAGGTTATGACCCCAGGCGTGCACGAAAATTCCGCCGCCGCCCTGCGAACTGTCGGAGACGGTCAGTCCATCGATGCTGGCCGGGTTGCAGTAGAAGTTGCTCGGATACGGGTTGGCACCGTTGACCAAGCAATCGCCCGAAGTCAGCAGCCGTGTGCCGGCCGGGAACGTGGATTCGTTTCCGGTTCCAAAGGCGGCTTGCGAGAACGGGTCAACTCCTGTCCCATCCAGGCTCACGCCCTTGCCTAGGACAGTAATCCCCGCGCCTTCATAGGCGCCCATCAGCGTGGGCTCTTGGAGCATCTCGGCGAGGTTCCCATTGACGGTGGTGTCCCAGCCAAGAATTCCTTCCATCGGGATGCGGTCCACTTGCGGATGCGCCGTGTCGAAGTCGCTCCACGAGGTGCCGCCCGTGCTGCCGCACGTGAAGCTCCCGCTCGGGTCGTAAGGATTGCCGCCGTTGTTCGGTTGGCCGTTCAGCGCGAGTCCGAACAGGCACACCACCTGCCGCCGCCAGGGATCCATCTTCCCGGCGGGATGCGTGTTGGCGTTGAGGATGCTGGAGGCAGCGCCGACTCCCTGCAGACGGACCGGCTTCCACATCAGCAACATCTCGTTATAGGTGCCCGGGGGAACAATAATCATGTCACCCGGATGAGCGCCGTCAATCGCCGATTGAATGGTCTGACTGGCAGAAAGAACGGTCGGCCTCTTCCCTCCGACCGTCACCGTCACGGTGTCGATCGATTGCTTCCCGTTTGCTGCGGTAATGACAAGCTGTCCGCATTGTGCCGTCGAGCCGGTGTAGATTGCCTGTTGCTGCACAGCGCAGTTTGGTATGCCGGTAGGAACGGTAACCGTGATCGAGGTATCGCTCCATGCACTCGCAGTCGCCGTCACGCCGCCGATTGTGACTGTGCCCGCCGTACTGCCGAAGCCGTAGTGACGGGTCACCTGTTTCTGATTGAAGGGGTATGTCGTCGCCGACGGCCCGGAGTACGCATAGTTGTTTACCGTCTGGTCGCCCAGCGCGGTGATGGTGAGAGTGTGGCCAGCCGCACTAACCCAAGGTCCCGCGATATCCGAACTGTTGACGCTCTTGATAGCTGGCGTGAAGTCCGGATAGTTGCAGTCCACGTTGTTGTAGCCAGCGCCCGCAAACGCCGAGGTCGGCACCACCGGCGTATCCATGTACTGGGTCTGCCCAGGCATGAACGGAATCTCGTAGCAGAACTGGCTGTATGACGGGTTGTAAAGCGGATCCGGTGTAGACCCGGTTCCCGGGTCGTTCATGCAGGTGACCATCATCTGGGGAGCATATCCCGTCGGGTTCGGCGGATTGACTTCCCAAGTGGAGTATTGCAAGCCGTTGAACGTACCCCACTGGTCGGTGTACACGCGCGAGATTTCGTTTCCGGCCCAATCCTTAACCGAGATGGGCAGGTTCGCCGGAGAGAACTTCTCGCCGAACTGCGGCGAGAACGGATCGAATTCGGAAGTGAAGTCGTCCGTGATCACGCCCGTAAAGTGGCCGGCGACGTGGGTCGAAGTGAAGATGTAGAACTTCGCCAGTGCCGAGGTCTGATCATCAAGAGTGACTTCCTTACGGTCGCACAGGTTGCGCGTCGCGCCAGCGAACGGCGAGACTTCCTGTGAGCCAGGGAAGAGGCTGATGAAGTCCGGAACGACACGGGAGGCACCCACGCACGGCCAGAAGGACTCGACGCTTCCGGTGTCGCCTTCATGCCGGGGGGTTGCACCCAGATCGTTGGTCGGATTCTGAGGATTGTTCGGGTTGTAGGCTGACGCAACCGTAGCCTGGTCCGGCAGGATGAAGATGTTGCCCAAACCCGCGAACTGCTGAGTCGGCGGTGCAATATAGTTGTCGCCGATCAGAATGTTCTTGTCCTCTTCCTTCACCAGTTCGTATCCCGGCGGCACTACCACTTCGACTACGTACTTGCCTGCCGGCAGCATCGGAGTCCCAGCCCGATAGGCATCGGACGAATCGGGATTCGCAACGCAGATGGTGCAGTTGGTCCCATTAGGTTTGCCGCTGACCGTGTCCAGGCTGGTTACGCTCGGGAACTGGTACATGCCGTCGTAGGGCGCCGGCTGAACCTGGTTCCAGTTGTGCATGCCGTCAAAGCACTTGTATTGCGAGTTGCTAGGAAGTGCTCGAGGCGCGGCTCCTCCGTGCTGGAAGTTATACGCGTCCAGCCACATCGGCTGGTTGTACAGGGTGAAGAAGAAAAGATCGGCATCCGTACCTGAGTCTCGTCCCTGGCCGGGGCAATTCATGTTCGGATTGCCGTCGGCGCGGAAACCCTGAGCCCAATCGTCAAAGCTGCTAGTCTGGGTGGTATCCACCAACGTGAGAGACTGGCTGCCGTCCGGCGCAGTGCCTTCTTTGTACAGATTGATGGTCACGTGCGGAACCATCGGCTCCCAACTCAGTTGCAGAAGCAACTGCGGATCATCAAATGGGCGCGTCGATGCGTAAATAACATGCCCGTGGATGCCGCCGTTCTCGCCCGTCGCGAAGGGCTTCTTGGCGAATTCGATGAACGAGTTCTGGCCGGAGAAGCCTTGCCAACCATAGGTGGAACCGTACGGGTGCACCATGGGCGGGTCAACGCGACCGGTAGAACCACCGGCGTTGTCACCGGTCGGACAGTCCGCACTGGCACAGTACCGGGCGCCCGGTATGTGCAGAAGGGCTGGGAGCGGGATTTGCTCCGCCGTATTTGCCATGTTCACGAAACCCGCAGCGGTTCCGCATGGTGCGTTGCCGTTGCTGGTGCCGCAGTCCGTCGTGCCATCGGCCGGCCCACCGGCGTCATACACGACGTGCGTCCCGGTGCTCTTGTAACGCGTCGTATCCGTTTCGATCACGTACCAACTGAACAGCGGGAATACCTCGTTGAAGCCGGCAAAGCCGTTCAGGTCGGTGTTATTGAAGTTGGAGTAGCTGCCATCTCGGAAGCGGATATTCGTAGCCACCAGCGCCAACCCGGGTTCGGTCGGATTGCCCTGGCCATCCACGTTGGAGACGCCATCGCCGTTCTGATCGAAGAACGTCCGGGTGTAAATGTTGGCCTGCCACTGGTTCATGGCAATCTGGCCCATTGCGGTGCTGCTGCCACTGCCAGCCACTGCGACAGGCGTTGAGAGGCCGTCGACCAGCATATCGTTCCACTGGTCAAAGACCGTGATTCGCCAGTTGCCTTTGGGAACCTGCGTGAAGCTAAAGCTGCCATCTGAGGCGCACTTGGTGAACATGAAGTCCAGGCCGTCGGGATCGCCCAGGCTCACGTAGCACTGTGTAAAGGAAAAGCTGCTGTAGTCGCCGCTGCCGTAGAGCCGCTCGTCCGGAGTCCGGCTCATTCTCTCGGTGGTGACTGTACCCGTGACGGTATTTGTGCAGTCGCCGACTGTAAGGTCGCTGGTCGCAACTCCGGCTCCGCTGCACAATGGGTCATGACGGCTGTTGATGATCGCCGGGTTGGCAAAGCCTATAGATACGTGATATCCGGCCGGTCCAAATTCCTGGAAGAAGCTGGGCTCACCGATTCGCAAGAAGGAATCATGGGCCTTCTGTCCGTCCAGGGTATTGGTCTGTAACCACTCTTCGCCCTTAGCGATGCGGTCTGCGGCGGGTGTCGCCATCACGCCGTAGCGTCCCGGATAAAGGTTGGCTACGACCGCTTGTCCCGCTAGCGGAGATAGTGTGGCCCCGTCGGATTCATACTTGGGGCAGGTAACAATCATGCCCGTGATGCCCGTCGGGCTCGCAGTCCCGTCAAATCCAACCCGCGAAGCCGCGGAAACCGGGCATGCGTCCATCCCCGTTGTCGGATCGATGGTCCCCGCGAGGGCGTTCGACAAAGGCATGTTGAACATGTCGTAGGTCGGCTGCCCCGTAGCATCACCGGTTCCGCCAGCATCGTCGAACAGGGTGATCTGGAAGCTGCCGAGGCCAGGCTCGTTCGCCGCCAGTACATCAACGCCGCCGCCGGCGTCATATTCGCCGTTAAGCGGGAAGTCGTCCTCGAACACAAAGACTGACAGTTGGGCTGGCGGGAACGGCGTCGGCTGGGTCAGAATCGTGACTGCAGTCTGTCCCGCGGCGATCGGTGCGCCACCCATGCCGTGGCCGCAGTCGGTGTTCAGACCCGTTGTCAGGCTGCCCGGGCCCGCGGAGCAATTCGCTGGGGCGCTGCCGTTGCCACCGATAAAAGGATTGGCGGCGTCACCCGGCAAAACCGAGATGTAGTAACGCTTGGTTGGATCCAAGTGCACAGAGCGGGGCAGTGCAACCACCTGCGCGCTTCCAGGCTCGCAAACGCCGTTACCGATATCGCACACCGAAGGAATGCCCTGCACAGACTGCCCGCTTTCGCAGGAAAGTGGACCCGTGCAGCCCGCCGCAACTACCGGCATGTAACTGGTGTGGAAGTTGGTTCCGAACGTGGGAACGACCACTGACCCGCCATTGTTCGTTGTGGTCCTGGGATCGACGTAGAACGTCCGGTCTTCCTCAATGATCCAGCGATAATCGCTAATCTGGGTGGCCTTGTCGTTGCCATCCAAGACTGTCACATGAAGGTTGCTGGGAGCTGGGAAGACGAGTGTCACGGTCGCCGAGGAGCTGCTCGTCGTTCCGCGCGCGCTTGTCGCTCGGTACGTAAACGTGTACGTCCCCGCAGCCGTGGCTGAGGCGTTGAAGCCGCCATTCTCGTCCGGCGACAGCGTCAACTGAGCGGCGTTCCCACCGGTTTTTGTGACACTGGATAGTGCCACCTTCAGAGGATAACCAGCCAAATCCTGATCGTTTGCCAGGACTCCAGGCGGGGCTATCTTCAGAGATAGGGTGTTGGAGCTGTACTTGTCGGCATTCACAATGATGCCGGAAGCCGCCTCGGCCGGGGCCGCCCCCAGCGTCACCGTAGTGCAGGCCGGACCGGAGGTTGCGCCGTTACCGCAATATTGGAAGGATCCCGATGTCCCCGTAGGAGTAAATGTGAATGTTCCGTTCGCGTTCAGCGCAACACTACCACCCACCGGAGTGCCCGCCAACGCAACACCATAGATATTTACGTCATTGGCGAGGACGCCTTTTGCAGGATCCGAGATCGTCAGGGCCTTCCCTGCGATCAGAGAGTTGTAGAAGTCCGGGTTCGCTGCGGCGCCCGCGAAGGCAGGCGTGCTGGGCAAACCGGCTCCGTTGACACCAATGTACGCCAGCATTCCGGAATCACGGCCGATGCTGTTGCCCGAGAGGCTCAACTCGCGATCAAAAATGGGAAGGGCTGGCGCGGTCGCGGAGCTGGGCACGTTCACCATCACGTCGTAAGTCTTCCCAGCAGCCATAAAAACTTCACTTTGCACGCGGGGCACGCCGGGCAACTGGTTGCCGTCCTCGGCAATCAGCGAAAATCCGCCAACCGCGGGTGAGCCGGTCAACGATCCGACGATTGACGGCACGTGCATGCGCAGACCGGCATTCACCAGGCGCACCAGGACAGTACCCGTCACTGCTGAAGCTGGCGAGGCTGCGAACAGCGATGTCGCAGGGTTGGTCTTGTCAAACGCTTGTCCGTTGATCAAGTAGTACAGCGGGGTGTAATTCACCGCCGGTGGATAGCAGGCAGCCGCGCCACCCGAGCAATGGGCCAAACCGTTGGGCTGGAGCTGCAGGGCGGCAACCGCGGCGGCTCCGGCTAGTGACGGGGAAATCTGCACCTGCGGCGCAAGAGTGTAAGAACCGGGGCTGTCGATGTCGATCTCGGTAATCTGCTGATAAGTAGGGCTTGTGCTGTCGGTGTCGATCACTGCATGAGCCGACCCAACAGTGCAAGTAGAGTCAGAGGCGGCGCATGGAAGCGTTACGGCAGGTGCGGAAGTGTAACCCGATCCCGCATTGGTTACGTTAATTGAAACGACCGGCCCGTGAAGGTACGTGCCGAGCGTCGCGCTTTCACTAAACCCCGCCGTGTTGACAGCCGCCTGGACCGCTTTGTTCTGGACTGGATCGATTTCGCTAAAAAGCAACGGAATCTCGGCGTTATAACTTACCGCGGTGGGACTGCCAGCGACGCCATAGGCTGTGCCGGGTGTAGTCCCGCTCGGCGCCGTGGTAACCACGAGGACGCCGTACAGGCCCATCGGGCCTTGAATCGAGGGATGCGTCCCCGACTCAATCAGATACGTGCCTGGGCGCAGGTTTGACCAAGTCAGTGACGTTGTCGCTCCGGCTGCCACCTCCGTGGCCATCGACTGGACGCGCTGCCCTTGCGACGGTGGCGTGAACACAGCCCCGCCATTCGCGATCGGCCACGTCGTCGGCTGGTTGTCGTGCAGTGGGCTGGGATTGGTCATCCTTGCTGATCCCAGGCCGCCACCCAGCTGTCCCACGATCACCATCGACGTCGGCACGTTTGTCGCCGTGCCGCTCGTCGTGAATGTGAGGTTATTCGTAAGGGTAATCTGCAGTCCGCCGGTCGCACTGCTGGGAACCGTGATGACAACCGGTGACCACTGCCCTGCCGCAACTGGCTTCAACGATACGCAACTGGCGCTCGAGCCAGACACGGCTGCCCCGCAACTATAGCCCCACATCGGCACCTGCGAGCCATCAGGCAGCGTCGCGGTGGCTGGGCCGGCCGTCAGATTGACCTGCTGCTGGGCGACGGCCAGGGTCGCTCCGAGGAGAAGAACAAGTATTTCGATAAACGTTGTTGTGAAATGCTTTTTGAAGTTGCGTCGCATTGCTCTGCTCCTCTGGCTTAGTTGGTCTCGTCAATTACAAATTCCCGGGAATCCACCAGCATCATCATCAGCATGCCGCCCGGGAAAATGTTGTTGGTTGTGATCTCGCGCTCGTTGTGGGAATGCCACATGAAGGCAAAACCGGCCTCGCTGGATGGCGAGTTCGCAATCGTGCCTGAGGGAGGCGTGGTACCGCTCGTACCGCACGATGTTGAACTGTTTGAGCCGCTACAGGTTCCAAACGTGGCGCGGCTGGTAGCATCGGGTCCCAGGTAGGGACTGCCACTGAACCAGGGGCCGTTGGTCAGAATATTCGGATCAGGCAGAGTGGCCGGGCCACCCCCTGCGACATCGCCGAACGGATTCACCTGAAGCGGTTTGTTGTGGTCCTGGCACCACTCGTAGTAATTGATCGCGCTGGTGGCACCCGTGTTATAGCCATTCGCATCAGGAGTGCACTGAAGCGTCGCGTTCGGGTCACCACTCTTGGAAGTCGCCTCGTGACCGTAGGGATCCCAGTTTAGACCCTTGCCCGTCCAGTAAAAAATCCCATCCATGGCGAGGCCCGGAGTCGTTGTGGTCGTGAAGAGAAGCGGACCCGCTAAACCGTTCGCGGTAGCGGTTGTCGAACCAGAATTGTAAGTCACCTGCAAGTTACTCAGAATCAGGTTCCCGTCACGCCCCAGAATGCGAACGTGATTGCCGTGCTCGTGGAAGGGGTGTTGCCACCGACCCGTGCCAACCACCCGGATCAGGGTAAGCTCGCCCGGATGCATATGCGGGTCGCCGTTGTAAGGCTGATGCGGATACTGCACCGCATAGTTGGGGTCCATGTTGTCGGGCATCGAGCGGCCGTTAATCATGAAGTAGGCCGGATGGTAAGGCTCGGTCGGAACATTAAGACTGCATCCCGGCTTTCCCGCTACGCAGCCGCGCTTGGCCGCCACTTGAGCCTGCGCCTGGCTATGAATGTTCGGGTCTATCTCGGAGAACTGGAAAAGGTATTCCCGGTCATAGCAGGCGTCTGGATGGTTATAGGCTGCGCCAACCTGCCCTGTGGCGTTCGCCAGACGGAATTCTTTTTCTCCCCAGTTATTCCGTGCGGCCTGGTTCTGAGAAGCGAGATAGCCGCTAGTGCAGATCGAGGGCACACTGGCAGGCAACACAATAATCACGCCGTATAGGCCCATCTCCACTTGCAGGTCACCTTGCGTTCCGCTGTAGTAGGCCCGCGTTCCGGCTGAAGACGCGGTAAATGTATAGCTGACGGTCCCGCCGGGTGCCGCCTCGCACGTCAACAGGCCTTGTCGCCCCGCGGGTGTCGAAGCCGTACAACTTGTCGACACGTTAAAGCCGGGAAACAAAATCGAGGTGCTACCGGCAGAGGTGGGAAGGTTGTTCGTTAAATTGACCGTCACCGTCTGCCCCTCCGTCACGATCAGGGTGGGCCCGGGGATCTGCATGGTGTTACAGAATGTGCCGCTAATCGCCGCCGGAGCATATCCCGACGGAGCCCCGTTGCAGCCATATCCCCAAGAGTAGACTGCCTGACCGTCAGGCTGGGTGATATACGCATCGGTGGCCGTCAGGTTAAAGGTGGGACCGGTGATTCCCGGTGCCGCCGCATACCCGGCAACCGTAAACAGCGCAGTCACCGCTAACAGCGCCGCCATAAGAAGCTGTGCTTTCCAGATTGTGTTTTTCATGTTCATTATCCTCATGGCTGCGCTCCTAATTCACACATTGATTGCCAAAGGTGCCACCGCCCGTAACGCTGCTGCAGACGTGGACCTCGGTCATGAGCCCTCCGAAGTTCTCCGCGTCGTTGGAAAGATGGTCAAGATTTGGGGTGTAGAGGTAGTAGGTGCCAGCGGCCATCGGCGTCGAGCAGTTGCCGCTCGAATCCCGCGCAACGGCGCAGGTGTCGAGAATGACGTCCAGTGACTCGCCGCCACCCAGGGTGATCGAGTTGGTGTTGTAGTAAAGGTTGTTCCCCGCCTGATCGCGCAGGAGCTTGGCATTCAGGGCGATGACCTGCATGGGTATTCCCACTGAAGCCAGCGTCTGATATTCCGTCACATCCAGATCAGAGATGCGCAATAACGCTCTTCCGCCAGCCGGGATGTTGATGATCGAGGGCAGAGGCTGTGAGAAGTGCGAACTGCCGTCGGTCGTCTGGGTCTGCATTGGGCCAGCCGTCACGGTATCGGGATAGCTCCGCCCGTTCAGCAGGAAAAACTTGTCCTTCATGTCCGCGAAAGCTTCCGGGTTGAAGGTCATGCCGACAAAGTGAAAGTTCGGATCGAAACCATGAATCTGGATCGGGTACTCGACGTCGTAGGCAGTGGATCCATCTCCGTCGTTGTAGGCGTACTTTTTCGTTCCATCGTTGCTCGCGCCTGTATTCACAACCGGCAGCGGATTGCTGCAGAGAATATCGCTGGCCGAATCGCACTTCGTCCGGAGGTCCAACTTCTGTTGCTGAAGTCCCGCATACAAGTCGCCGCTCCAGCGATTCTGCCGTGGCCGAACATAGATCTGGCCGACCATGCCCATCTGCAGGTGTTCCGGAGGTGTGATGTGGCAGTGCCAGAAGTAGGTGCCGGCGTCAGGTGCAAGATAGTAATAGGTAAAGCTGCCACCGATATTGATCGCGACGGAGGCGTCAGGAACACCATCGTAGAAGGTGGAAGCGTTGGGATAGCCGTGGAAGTGAACCGTGTGCTGCTCGAACAGGTCCGGCCGCATGATCATGCCGACGTTGGTCAGTGTGAGGAAAAACTCGTCATCCTCATCGAGTGCCATCAGCGGCGCCGGGATGTTGCCGTTCATCACGCCCACGTCCATGATTGGCCGCGGATCGACATGGCCATCGATGCAGCCTGCCAGCGTTCTGCCAGTGCAGCCTGTAATTGGCGCGCTAAAGGTCACCCCCGGCGGCGTCGTGTAACCCTCACCCGCGAACGTGATATCCACGCTAGTGACTTTTCCACCTGTAATGATCACGTTTCCCAGCGCAGTTTGGCATGTCGCGCTCGGTGTGCATCCGCTGGGTGGGTCAAACGTTACGGTTGCTGGCCCCAGATATCCGTTCCCCGCATTCGTGATTGTGACGTCCTCGATAATGCCGCCCGCAACCGTTGCAGTCCCAAGAGCCGTTACGCCTCCAGGAGTCGGAACCGTTACGTCGGGATCGCCCATGAGTCCAACTGCGCCGTTCCAGGTGAACGCCCCTCCAGCATCATTGGTGGTCGCAGGATCCCCGGGTTTTAGCGGGTTCGGAGACACCGTATTAAATGTCACGGGAGGTTCGGTGCCCGGCTGCCCGGCCGCAATATCCGCAAGTCCCGACAGCGGCCCGAAGGAGAACATGTACGTCTGAGTGCCGTCACCCATCGTGGCGAAACCATCGCCGCCTGCGATTTGCTGGCATTTGATGGCGCCGTTCACATTCGCACTCGGCACGAGGTAGCCGCCGGACCCTGTCCCTAAAGTGGTTGGTCCGGTGTACGCAGGCTCAGCATTAACGTTGGTCAGGTTGGATGGATGAGTGATCGTGCTTGTCGGACACTGCACGCGGAATGACTGCGCGCGGGCGCTTATCGTTGCAATACCTACCAAGAGAATTGGCAACCAAAACCTGGACTGCTTGTTCATGGCCGTGCAGCCTCCTTCAGAACTCTGGCGGACGCACAAGTCCGCGTTCGTGCGGACGTACTCGCCCGCATGTAAAATTCGTCAAATCCCTGCTTTGCAAAAAAATGGGAGCGCGAAACCGACGCCGGACGCCACTTTTCGGCCATCCGCACGCGTGGGAGAGGACGTCGGCGCTACCCCAGACTCGTTGCGCCACACTACAAGGGCTTAAAATTTACTCTTTGCGGCTGGCCAAACAAAAATGTAAAGTTTTGTAAATTATGTAAACAATCCTAACACTCGCTAACCATTGTTTACATTTCAAGCGGCCTCATTACTGTTGGCGGCAGCCGTGCTAAGTCGCTCCGTGAGAGAGAGATCCGCTTGCCTGTTGGCGCCAGCGTAGGTCCCGTGAAATCAATCATTTTCCCGAGGACGATGTGTTCGGAGTCGTGACTTCTGTTCTGGAAAAAAATTCGACACGAGCCACCATTTCTTTGCGCTAAATCAAACAGAGGTCGAGCGGAACGGTTTATCACTAGGGTGGGTTCGAAGGCGCTCGCCATTTCAAGGACGGCGGCGCGTGGGTGTGGTCAGGCAGCTCCCCCGATTGTCCTCTTCCGAAAGCACGAATCAAGCGCAGGTCTGCGTGCCCGGACGAGAGATCGCATCCAAAGGGCCCGGCAGAAAAGACACCATGAAAATCGGGCGCATTCTGGGAGCTTTCATTCTTGTCCTGTCAGTCACTCTGGCAGGATATGCGGACGACGCCAACGCAGCGTACAAGCGTGGGGTCAAGGCTGAGACCGAAAATAATTATGACGAGGCCTTTCAGGCCTACAGCCAGGCTCACTCGCTGAAGCCAAAAGACGCACGCTACTTCACCGCTTTCACGCGGCTGCGTTTTTACGCCGCGATCGAACACATGCGCAAGGGTCAAGCGCTGCGCGACAGCGGGAAGTTACAGGAAGCCATCGTAGAGTTCGAGCGGGCCGCCGAGATTGATCCCACCAACTTCACCGCCAAAGGCGAAGCCGTACGCACGCAAGATATTCTGAAGAAACAGACGCGCCCGGAAGAGGCTCCCAAGCAGCCTCTCGCTCTCGACAAAGCAGCCCAGGATGCTGCCGGCCCGGTCGAGCTTCAGCCATTATCGAATACGTTGATCAATCTGCGGCTCACCGAAACCTCAACGATGATCTACAAGACCATCGGAAAGCTGGCCGGAATTAATGTTCTGTTCGATACCGACTACAAGCCTCAAAAGGTCACCGTGGAACTGAACGATGTGACATTGCGCGAGGCGTTGAACACAGTTGCGATTCAAACCAAAACCTTCTGGGAGCCCATTTCCAGCAATACCCTCCTCGTTGCGGCTGACACCACCACCAAGCGCAAGGAGATGCAGAACAGTGTCATGAAGACGTTCTACCTCAAGAATGTCGGCAATGCGACTGAACTGCAGGAAGCTGCAAACACTCTCAAAGGAATTCTTGACGTTACGCGCATTCAGCTTATCCCGAAGCAGAACGCGATGATTATTCGTGGCACGACGGATCAGTTGGTGCTCGCGCAAAAACTCTTGACCGATATCGATAAACCCAAACCGGAAGTCGTTATCGATATCGCTGTGCTGCAGGTCAGCCGCGCCCGCATTCGCACCTTGGGTGTCAGTCCGCCAACGTCGGCCAGCATCACGATGGTGCCCGGAACAACCGGCGGCGGTAGCTCTGTGTCGGTGTCTGGATCTGGACCTAACGGTGGCTTTACCCTGAACTCGCTCGGCAGTCTCAACGCCAACAACTTCGTGGTGAGCATTCCGGGCGCGTCCTTGAGCTTCTTGATGAGCGATAGCGACACGAAGCTGATTCAGAATCCAGAGATCCGCGCGCTCGACAACGAGAAAGCAACGTTGAAAATTGGCGACCGCGTCCCTGTCGCCACCGGATCCTTTGGGAGCACGGGTGTAGGCGTTAGCCCGCTGGTCAATACACAGTTCCAATATCTCGATGTCGGCGTGAACATCGACATCACGCCGCACATCCACTCGGAACGCGAAGTCACTCTCAAGATGACTCTGGAAGTTTCCTCCGTGAGTGGAACGCAAAACATCGGCGGAATCAGCCAGCCCATCATCGGGCAGCGGCGTATTGAACATGAGACCCGCCTCCAGGATGGAGAAGTCAATCTTGTCGGCGGCATCCTCGAAGATACAGAAACGAATTCGCTCAGCGGATATCCCTGGCTCGCCAAGATTCCAATCCTGAAATACCTCTTCGCGCAAGAGGACAAGCAGCGGCAGGAGAACGAGATCGTCTTTGCCATCACTCCCCATATTGTTCGCGCTCAGGAAGTCACCGACGACAATCTTCGCTTGGTTGATTTGGGCCGCGGCAATTCGGTCAGCGTAGGACACTCCGACCCAAGGAGGAACGCCGCTGCTCCTCGTGTTCCGGGCACAATGGAGCAGACTCAGTCCCCCAATAGTCCGAATCGGACCGCTCCACAAAAGGCTGTGACACCGCCGGCTGCTGCTCCCAAAACCGAACCTTCAAGGGCACCGGCACAGATCCCCAGCGCCGCAACGACCACTACCATGGTGCGTCCCGTGAAAGCCACGTTCGAGGAGCAGAATCTCCCCGCATTCCAACCGCCGGCACAGAATAAGTCCCGACCAAATCAAGCGGACCGGGACCCGTGCCCCTACGGCATGCACTACGTCAGCAGCGAATACGGCGTGGTCAATTGTGCGTTTGATTGACTGACGAGGTCTTAAGGAATACGCACACTAGCGAGCCCGGATTGGGTCCGCCGTGAAACTCTGTGTCCTCTGTGATTAGTATGGTGTTCCCAGCCTAGGCGGACCGTTCTTCAGCTTGAGAAATCTGCGCCAGTGCAGCGAAATCTTGCACCAGGACCGACTCTCGCCGTACCCGGACAATGCCCTGCGTCTGCCACTGGCAAAGAAGCCGGCTTACGGTGAACAGTGTCGTGCCGGTCAATTGTGCAAGTTCCGCGCGCGAAAGTGTGATCTCGAGATGCCCATTGTTGGGAGTGCGGCGCAGCCGGTCCGAGATGCGTACCAGTTCGCTGCTCAGCCGCGACCCCACCTTTTCCGTAGAGACTTCCCGGAAGCGCTGCTCCATCTCCAGCAGTCGCTCTTCCAGCGCGTGCACGGTATTTCTGCGGAATGCCGGGAACCTCGCCAACAGCCTCTCAAAAACTGTCGCCTCCCACACCAGAGCAACACAAGGCTGAACTGCCTGCGCGGTAGCGCAGTGGATGCAGTTTGTACAAACGCGATATGAGCCTACGATCTCGCCGCCGCCATTCAACCGCAGGATGACCTCATTGCCGTTAAGTCCCATCTGCGTTACTTTGACGAAGCCGGAGAGCACCATCGTGACCTGACGCACAGGGTCACCTTCGGTGAAGATTGTCTCTCTGCGGTCGAAACGCTTCTCGCGGGCAGATCCGACAATAGCCTCGAACTCAGCGGGGGTGAGCTCTGTAAACAACTCAAACTGCCTGGCCGATCTGATTTTTTCGCTCAGCACGCTTCCCTACTCCTTCAAGAACGTCTCGCGAACAAACAATGGCCCGGTTCTTGGCTTAGGCTTCCCCAGTTAACGCACGGAAAGGACACTTACCCCACAATCTAGCCTTCCGAGAATGCCTGCTGCCCGAGACACGGTCAATTACACTCTCGTGGGAGGAATAGCACTCTCGTGGGGGTGGGGTTGCAAAAGGCTACTATCCCCAAGCTTCGCAGTCGAAGTACGGCAGTAACAAATCATCGGTTACTGAATGTTCTGGAGCAGAGGGCTCCAATGATGAATTCGAAAACGCTACTGCACTCGGCTTTAGAGGAGGCCAGCCTGGGATTGCGGGAGGGCGGCTTACCGATTGGCTCGGTCTTGAGTGATTCTGACGGAAGGATTATCGCTCGCGGCCACAACCTTCGCGTGCAGACTGGCGATCCTACGGCCCATGCCGAGGTCGTTTGCATCCGCAATGCCGGCCGCCGCCGCGACTGGTCTCAATTGACGCTCGTGAGTACGTTAAGCCCCTGTGTGATGTGTACCGGAACCGCTCTTCTGTACAGAATCCCCCACGTGATCATCGGGGAGAATCAGAATTTCATGGGTGCAGAAGACCTATTCCGCCAGCATGGGGTCAGTCTCACAGTCGTCCAGGATCCCGCCTGCATTCAACTCATGGCGGACTTCGTCCGCGAGCATCCAGATTTGTGGAACGAAGATATCGGCAGATGAGCCGACTGGGTCAAGCCGATCTCAGCGGTTGACGGAGGGTGGTCCCGCTGGTTTGACAGGGAAAGTGATTTCGCTGGCCGGCAGTATTCTGCGCAGATCCCACCGGCATAACGGACAGCGAGTCGCGACCGAAAACACGAGGTGCCCAAAACCAACACAGTTCGCGTTTGTGCAAGTTCGCATATCGAGGCTCCTCGCAACTGGCGGCGACCCGCCCGCATGCACACGACGCTAGCACGAGTTCCTTCACTTGTTTCGTACTTCTTTTCAGTTGTCTCGGATTGAATATTCTTCTAGGACGATCACAGACATTGTTTTGGGAACGCCAGGGCTTCAGCCATGCCGTTGCAGCCTCCAAGAATTCGGCTTAGCCCCTAAGGTCGTTTCTTCCCCGATCACCACTTAGAGACAGGCTCAGTTCCCGGCTACACGTTGCTGGTTCAGCCGTGCGCCCGTAATGAACGTGGGTGCCCCATGTCTCGCCGTGGTTGCGAGACATGGGGGTCTTTCGACATGGGCACTATTTCTCTTCAATCCAGCCCCAGACTCGCGGCCGCGCTATCCACAATAGTTCTACCGATTACGAGCGAAGCTGTCGCTGCTGGCGAAGGCACGTTCAACACATGCAACACCCTCCCCGAGGGCACAAACTGAAAATCATCAACCAGTGCGCCATCGGGCTTGAGCGCCTGCGCCCGCACACCAGAGCCTCCTGGAACCAGATCCTGCTCTTGGATCGCAGGTACCAACCCCTGCAGCGCGCGAACAAAGCCACGTCTCGAAAGCGACCGATGCCATTCTCCAAGCGCGTTGCGCCAGTGCTTGCGCGCCATGCGCCAGAACCCGGGAAACACGAGTGAAGACGCGAGATCCCCAAGGCTCACATCCCTGTGCCGGTATCCTTCACGCGCGAGAGCCAGCACCGCGTTCGGACCGGCATCGACTCGTCCACTGATGCGGCGGGTGAAATGAACTCCCAGGAAGGGAAACTGTGGATCCGGTACCGGATAAATCAGCGCCCGCACCAACGACCCACGTTCGGGAATGAGTTCGTAATACTCCCCGCGGAAGGGAACGATCGTGATTCCCGGATCATCGCCTGCCATGCGCGCGATCCGATCGCTATACAGGCCCGCACAGTTGATCACCGAACGTGTCACGAACGCTCCCTTGGCTGCCTCAACCACGATCTCTTGCGTGGAACGCTGGATATGGCTGACGGCCGCCGAGGTCAGCACAGTCCCGCCATTCGCTGCAATCAGCTCTGCGTACTTCTCGCACACCAGAGCAAAGTCGGTGATGCCAGTCGACGGAACCACAAGCGCCTGCAGTCCGCTCGCGGAAGGCTCAATCTCGCGCAGTTCTTCTGGACCGATAAGTCGGAGTCCCTCGAGTCCGTTGGTATCGCCGCGCTGCCGCAGCACATCTAACCGGGGCACTTCCTCTTCACGGGTCGCGACAATCACCTTCCCGCATACCTTGTGCGGAATCGCATGTTCGCGACAGAACTCCACCATCGCTGCCGACCCGGAAACACAAAGCCGAGCCTTCATCGATCCCGGTTTGTAGTAGACGCCGGAGTGAATCACGCCACTGTTGTGGCCGCTCTGGTGGCGTGCAACTTTGTCTTCTTTTTCCAGCACCAGCAGTTTCTGGCGCGGAAACCGTCGCGTAATTTCAAGCGCGACGCCGAGGCCGACGGCACCGCCACCGATGACGATAACGTCGTAGTGAGAATCAATCATGCGTGCGACAGGGGTAATCGTGATGAGGCATCGTCGTTATGCCATGCACCTCATTGCGTTACTTCTTCTAATAACACCTTCGGGAAGGGCACGGCTTCAGCCGTGCCGTTTGGAGTCGCTCCAAATGCGGCTTTAGCCACTGAGGGCCGCACCCTGTCACTTCAACAGTTGGGACAAGTTTAGTTTACGACGAGTGTCACCGTGGTGTTCTGCCCGGCATCCGCCGGAGTTCCTGGCGAGGTACCAGTCACCGTGATGGTATAGGTCGAGGGTGGGGGTGACTGTCCTCCACCTCCACCATCTCCCCCTCCGCCGCTACTAACTCCCGCACACGATGCGAAAGCAATCATAGCCATGCTGAAGGCCAGATAACCCAGCACGCGTCGTGCGCTTTTCGTTGTGCGGTTTCCAGAGACGCACATACCCACAATGATGGCGGCCACCTGCAGCCAAATCGCCGGCGGAGGCCAATACCCACTGGAGGCCACTCGCGCATGTGCACTCCCTTTCGTGGAGATATTCATGACCACATCCACGGCGGCATTCCCCGGCGTTATCGGCATTGTCGGATTGAAAACGCACTGCGCCCCGGCTGGAAGCCCAGCGGTGCAGGCAAGAGTCACCGCCCCAGTAAACGATGCTCCCACAGGTCGTATCGTGAGCGCGTAAGGCCCACTTGTCTGTCCGGCTGTAACCGTCTGGCTGGCCGTAGAGGAGGTCACCAAGAAGTCCTCGCCGATCGTCAGCGCAATGACCACGCCGTGGCTGGGTGATCCGCCAATGTCTTGCGTGTTGACCTTAATCTTGTATTGGCCTGCACTCGCATCATTCGGAATGTTGATGGTTGCACTGAAGTCCGTTGTGCCCCCGCTCGCGAGGCTCAATGGATTTGCCGGTGTGAGCGTGCACATGGCCGCGGGAAGTGCAGTGGCATCGCAGGTCGCATTGATTTCTCCCGCATAAGAAAACGAAGAAGCCAGGTGCAGATTTGCCGTCGCCCGCGCACCCGGAGTCACAGACACTGTCTGCGTTCCCGAAATTGAGTAGTCCCCTACAGTAAACGGCACCGCCAGCGTATGCACAATGGACCCGGACGTTCCGCTGATGGAAAGCGAATACGAGCCCGCGGCAAGCGCGCAGCCGTTGACCGTCAGCGTCACTGTCGCAGGAAACGAGCTGACCCTGGCCGGACTGATGCTGCAACTTCCCGCACCGTATGTCGCAGGACAACTCAGGCTCACGGTGCCGCTGAAACCATCCAGTGAAGCAACCGAAATCAGGCCACTCGTGCCCGTGCTCCCGGCGTTAACCTGTGGGAAAGCAGTCGGCTCGCTGAGGACGAAATCAGGATTCGCCGTCACCACCAGGTTGAACGATGCGGTCAGCGCCGACGGAGCCTCGGCTGTGGTCACCTGCAGCGTCACCGGATATGTGCCGGCGGCAGTCGCGCCGGGCACGACAACACTCGCTGTCATACTCACTGGAGACCCGGCCTTCGGATTCACCGTCGCACCCGGAGTCAGATTGCAGGTGGCCCCCGAGATTGCCGGACTGCACGACACCGTAACACTCTGGTTGAAGGTTCCCACAGCGGTAATTTGAAAACTCACGGGCGAAGAAGTGGACCCGCGGGAGACATTCACGCTCGTCGGAGAGGGCGTCGTCATCCCAAAGTTGACCAGATGCAGTACGAGCGGGATGGTATGGGTCACATGACTCGTGTCGGACCCGACAGCCTTCAAGTTGAAGCTGTAATCGCCCGCCGCTCCCGCCACAGTCAGGGTGAAGGGTGTCTTGTTTCCGGGCGTAAAGCTAGCCGGAGACGGACTGCACGTGCCGGGAGGAGCAGTGGAACCGGCCGTACAACTCAACGTAACCGAACTCGTGTATCCATTGATGGCCGTGATTGTCCCGCTAAAGTTGGCGCTCTGCCCGGCAAATCCCGTTACGGATGTGATCGGCAGGGTAAAGTAGAAATCTGGCGTGATCACCAGATTGAACTGCCACATGCCTCGCCCGTAAGTGGAAGCACGCAGCAGTTGCTGCCCGCCGAAGTTAAACACTCCCAGCGCCGTCACCGCGACGTTCGGAAGAAATCCTGCCAGATTTGTGCTGGGTGCAGGCCCCAACTCCGTCCAGTTCGGTGCCGAAGTCGGACTGGCAAACACTCCCACATCGGTCGCAACAAATACCTGCGACATCGGTCGATACACGATGACTGCATTCGCCGGCGAATCCGGAAGATTGGCGGTGAAGTCCACCCAGCTTGTGCCGGCGTTGGTTGTCTTCCACACGTGGCCCGCTCCGCCGGTGAACCCCATCACTGTGATGTAAGCAGTTTTCCCCGAGACATCAGAGGGATCGATCGCCACTCCCGAAATAGGATATTGGTTCGGATTAATATTGCCCTGCGGCCCGTTATCGCTAACGTCAATGAACGCCCCCGGGCCCGCGGACGCATTCGTCGTCACCCAAACGCGCCCGCCCGCCGGAGATTGCGCCGGCCCTTCAAGCGGACCGAGTCCACTGGTCGTGGCATAGATTGTTCCCGATCCATTCCCATCGATCGTCCCCGCTGCAGCCAGCGCACGCACCTGGTTGATTTCGCTCCCCGTGCATGTCGCCGCGCCGAGTGTATCGAAGTTCGGACTCAGAGCCACAAACGTGCCGCCAGTCCGCGGCCCCCGCCACACCCGACACGTCCCAACGAGCATGGCGGACGACGATCCAGGGTCGAGAATATACGGGAAGTAGAACGCCCCGTCGTCCCCATCCAACCCGCTACTGCTGACAACGAAATTGAATAAGCTGTTATTGCAGTAGATTCCGCTGGTGCACAGCTGAACCCCCAGCCCTTCCGGCGGAACATCGGGATTCGACGCATAAAAGTCCGCGCTTGAAAGTGGATCGATCGCGTTGTATCCACCATCTCCGCCCAGAACACTCGTCCACGCAAGATTCGTGGTTGCCTGGCTCGTCGCCGGAGATCCGTTATCCTGCGTGCCGCCCAGCATCGTGTTGGGGTCGCTCGGATGCTGCGAAAAACTCACGAACTGCGCCATCGACCCCAGATTCTGATTCAGATCATCGAACTGATTGGTCCCCGAGCACGTTCCGGTCGTCAAACCAGAGTAGCCGTCGAGCGCGCGGTAGATGCCACCATCATTCGCGAAGTACAACAACGCCTTGCCCGAATCACTGCCCGACGTCGGAATCGTCCCAGCCAGCGCGTGCTGATCCGGATGCACGTGCGACGGCCCTGCAACCGGACTGCACCCGTACACGTGCGTCAGATTGATAAATGGCAATGCGGAACAGGTCGGATTCACTGCGTTGATCTGGCACCTATAGATATTGATCGCTCCTGCATACAGATCCGTAGCCGCTCCATCCGGCATCGCCAGCAGTTCCAGGTTGTAGCTCCCCTGCTGCACGCCGCAACCCTCGCCGTCCCCACAGTATGTGATTCCGCTGTTGGAGATGGATATCCACGATGCCCCACCATTCAAGCTCTGCCAGATACCCCCATCGGTCAAATCTCCGGAAGCGGAAAAGTATACGTACCACACGTACATCTCATTGCGTCCTGGAACCGTCGTGATCTCGCCGCGATACATCGGGCAACCGTAGCCGTTCGAAGCCGACTGCGGAGGACAAGCGGCTGTATCGAGCAATGCACCGCCAGGCTGATTCGCCAGCCGAGTCCAAGTGACACCATCGGGAGATGAATAGAACCCGTGATAGCGCACAGCTGCAAAAAATCTGTTCGCCCCGTCGTTGTAGATCACGGAAGTTGCTGAGGTCGGATCGGTAGCCCCGCCCGGATCCATTAGCGCGTCGTATGTCCAACTCTGCCCGCCGTCGAGCGACATATACAGGCCACGCTGGTTCGCGTTCGTAAGAGCGCCATCCACCGCTCCTTCCGAACTCGCAGCCATGGCCGCGACAACTGTGTTGGTCTGGCCGCTCGCGCTGCTGAAAGCCAGGCGCGTCCCACCCAGGCCGCTGAACGATAGCGCACCATTATTCGCCGTAGGAATAAGAGTCCATGAATTCCCGCCGTCAGCGGATCGCAAGATTCCTAGCCCGAAGTACGAGTCCCCGGAGTTGTTCGCCTCGCCCGTCGCCGCGAGAATCAGGCTCCTCGCCAGATCACTGTTCCCCGGCTGAACCGCCATAGCTCCAATCGAGAGCGTCGCCTGATTGTCGGTGACGGGTGTCCAGTTGACATTGTTCGCCACAGGATTCGCAGCGTTGGTCGATTTCCAGATACCGCTCTGAGCGCCACCCACATAAACTGTGTTGCCGGAAGGATCGGCAGGATCGATTGCAACCGACGTCGCACGCCCCGCCACCTGGTGATAATCCTGTGTGCCATTGCCGCTCGCGTCCGATGACAGGGGTACCGGCCCCAGCGGTAGCCACGATCCCACCGAAAGCGAAACTTGCGGGCTGATCCGCGGCAATGCCAACGCACGCTGCATTCGCAACTGCAGTTTCGCCTGGTACGCTCGCCTTCTGAATTCAGCAGTTGGCACCCCGCGCACCACGCGCCCGCGATAGAACCACTCATTTCGTTCCTTGACATGGTCCCCACCAGGATCTGAGGTCGAAGATCCAGCGTCGCCCTGTCTCGCGCCCTGGCCATGCAACCCGCTAAAAGGAAGGAAGCAACTCGCTGTTACAAGCACGCGCAACCACCGAAAATACACGTGCCCGGACCTGACACCCTTGCTCACTCGCCAGTATCGGAAGGAAGGTAGAGCAATTCAACGCAAAACCGCCTTGCCCAAAAAATCTTGGCCCACTTTGGGAATCGCTGGCTCGTTCAGTAATGGAGTTTGTGAGGGGTTATTCCCGAATCGAGGTTCCGTCCCGGCAGTCGCGCTTTGATTTCCTCTGCTGCGTGAGTGCTCCGGGAGCACCGGAGGTGTACAGAAAAGGAGGCGTCAGACCGCCGCCGAAAGCCCAGCCTCACGCGTCATGAGCAGATAGAGAAGAGAGTGACCTCATCGACCTTGGGCCGCAGCCTTGGCAGTAAGCCGCCCGGGGCTGCTGCTCGCGGGTGCCATCAGGCTTTCGTGATACTCCGTGAACGTAGCCTTCGGTTTGCGGGCAACGTGGTCCGGATAGGAAGCAAGCGCTTGCAGGAAGGTCTGCATCTCCACGAGTACTTGTGCATTGTCTGACATGCGGCCCCTCCTTCTTTGAAACTCAAATGCGTTCATTTTACTTATCACTTCCGACAGCGATACCAGGCACCTGTGCCGTCTTGGATCGACTCTTAGAACCCAGTCGACGCAAATTAGTTCTTGCAGGGGGAAAACTGAAGGTAATCCAGAATCCGGCAGGGGTAAATGGCACAATCAGGCTAGGAACAATACTTGAAACTACTCTCAGGGGTTAAGACTTCCCGCCACGCAGAGCAATGGAAGTTAGCAGCAATTCCGCCTTCAGGCCGTCCCTGGCGATCCGATTCGAAACCTGCCTGCGTACACTCTGGACGGACTTTCTCGGGTCAAGGAATACTAAAACCGATGGACCCGCTCCGCTCAATGCCGCTCCCAGAATCTCGCCCGTTTCCTTCAGTTGCTGCAGGCACGGCAGCAGAGGGCAAAGAGCAGCGCGATACGGCTGGTGAATGCGATCATCGAGCGCAGCCCGCAGAAAATCCGGCCGCCCCTGCGTGAAAGCGGTCAACAGCAGCATGGAATTCTGAATATTCGTGACAGCATCGGCGCGTGAATACTGGGCAGGAAGAACCCGCCGCGCCTCCTCGGTGGAAAGCGGATCATCGGGCACGGCCAGCAACAAGGGCCACTTCCCTTTCGGACGGATCACCGCGACCTGCGCCTCGGCTTCTCCGGACATGCGCGCGACCGTAAGCCCACCCATCCAGCACGCCGACGCGTTATCCGGATGGTGCTCGCGCCGGGAGGCTTCGCCCACGATCTGCGAATCATTCCATTTGAGCCTTCCGAAACGTACCGCCAGCGCAATCCCCGCCAGTCGTGCAGCCGCCGAAGAGCCGCATCCCTTTCCGATCGGAATCTCATTTTCAATGCGGAGCGACAAGGGCGTGATCTTTCGCCCCGCACTCGACAGCACTTCCTGGTAGGTGTTCAGGATCAGATGATTCTCAATCCGGCCGCAAATCTCCGGATCTCGCCCACCGGCTTCAATCGAGAACTCGTGGCCAGGTCGAGCCTCAATCCTGATGTAAAAGTCCATCGCCAACGCGGCAGCGTCGAACCCGGGCCCCAAGTTGGCCGAAGTAGCCGGCAGCGCCAATTTGTAAGAAGCTTGTGAATCCTTCGCCATGAGACAAGCCCGAAGTGGGGTGCCCCACTTCTCGCCGTTGTTGCGAGACGTGGGAATTGCGACACCGAGACCTCACAAATTCAGTTGAATCCCTCTAAGGTACGAATCACGGCATCGAGCGAAGCATCCAGCACAATAGGTGGATGCCGCAGTACCGCTAAGCCAGCATTTCCTTCTCCGCCATACATCTCTCCGCGATGAAAGTCGATCGTAAAATCCGGATCCTTCAGCAAGTTCCCCGTGAGTACCAACACGACGCTCTCCTCGGGCTTGACGAAGCCTTGCTTCACCAGTTTCTTCAGCCCCGCCAGAGTCACCGCTGACGCCGGCTCGCATCCGATCCCTTCCGCGCCGATCTCGGCTTTCGCCTGGGCGATCTCAACTTCCGACACCTGCTCGCATGCTCCGCCAGTTGCCTCGAGAACGTGCGCCGCTTTCTTCCACGAAGCCGGATTCCCGATGCGAATCGCCGTAGCCCGCGTCTCCGCCTGGACACTGATCAACCGCTTGCCGCCAGCTTCTCTCAAGCTGCGCACCAGCGCATTCGCACCCTCCGCCTGGATGACCGATAACTTCGGCACCCGCGAGATCAGGCCCAACTCATGCATTTCCAGCAACGCCTTGCCAATCGCCGAACTGTTCCCCAGATTTCCTCCGGGCACAATAATATGGTCTGGCGGATTCCAGTCGAGTTGCTCCAGCATTTCGATCGCGAGCGTCTTCTGCCCTTCCAGACGAAAGGGATTGATCGAGTTCAGCTGATACACGGGCGCCTGCCGGACCAGGTCCTGCAGCAACCGCAGGCAGCCATCAAAATCGGTACGCAGCTGGCAAGTCACCGCACCATAATCCAGGGCCTGCGAAAGCTTGCTCCACGAAATCTTGCCCTCCGGCACGAGGACAAGGCCGCGCATGCCGCCGCGTGCCGCATAGGCCGCCATTGAGGCCGATGTGTTCCCCGTAGACGCGCAGGCGACCCAGCGGAATCCCGCCCGACGGGCGAACGTCGCAGCAACGGTCATCCCCGCATCCTTGAACGAGCCCGTCGGATTCATCCCCTGATGCTTGGCGAAAAGCCGCGGCACGCCGGTGGTGTGTGCACACTGAGGGAGTTCGTATAGAGGAGTGTTCCCTTCGCGAAGCGTAATGACCTGCGTCTCGTCCTCAATCGCAGGCAGCAGATCGCGGAATCGCCAAACACCGCTTGAATCTGCCGGGTGGGCCGAGAGTTTGCGGCTTTTCCACTCCGCCTTCAGCGGAACCGCATCCGGTCGGGCATCCTTCCATGCCGGATACGTGATTTCCAGCAGGTCACCGCACTTGCCGCAGCGAAAATCCTGGCTGGCGGCATCGCTGAACTCTCCGCAAGCGATGCACCGGAAACGGAAGTTCTTCTGACGCACTCCCTCGACAGAACTGGAGACAGCCATGGGTTCGGTCTATCTCTCTCCCCGCAGGTATTGGTCAGTCTTGTTGATCCAGTCCTCGCGCGGTGGAGCAAACACGTCGAGATCGACGGTGTCTTCCAGCGCTTCAGCCTTGTGCGGCATGTTCGACGGAATGCAGAGGACCTCGCCCGCATGTACCACGATTTCTTTGCCGTCGATGTAGAACTTGAGCGCACCCTCGACGATGTAGGTCAACTGCTCATTATGATGGCTGTGCAGCGGGACAATGCATCCCTTCTTGAGCAGTACACGCGCCAGCATAATCTCCTGGCCGACCACGAACTGGCGCTGCAGGAGTGGATTCAGATCCTCCAGCGGAATCGTAAGCCAGGGAATGTACTGCAGCGCCGCCTTCACCGCGTTGTCGTTTGAGCCCGTTGGCTTAGCTTGGGCGGGTCGGCCGACCTTTTGCACTTTCGCCTTGACCCGCCCACTGGCAGATTTCATCTTCTTTTTCGAGGTTGGCATCTTCAATCTCTGTTGAACTGCTTATTAAACCTTATGAAATCCCTTCCAGAATCCGGACATCCCGCTTAGCCTCTCCCAGGACATCGATCGCCTTCTTGTACTCGGGGCTTTCATAGGCGGCGATCGCATCCTGCACGCTGTCGAACTCGACGATGACGGATCGCTCTTGCAATCCAGCTTCGTAAACCTTCACGGCCTTTCCTCGGGAGAGGAACCGTCCGCCGTGCGCCTGTACAACCGGCGTCGCGAGCTTCGCATATTCGGTCAAGACCGCCGGATTCTTTACGGAATGATAGAAGGTAACCCAATATCCTTTAGCCACGTCTTGCTCCTGAAATCTGGCTTTTCGAAACGACCGAACTCAGTGCACTCGTCCGCCGTACAACTTCACCGCCGTGTCATGCAGATACGCGTGGGCCAGTTCGATTGCACGGGCCTCGGTAATCTCGCCTTCGGAAATCATCTCGGCCAGGGCTGCGGCCAGCGCCGTCCGCGAAGAGTAGGCCCCAAGCCAGTAGCTCTCTTCCGCGCCCAGAATCTCATTGTATGGGAAACAGTCGGTGCCGAAGGTGATCTTGTCGGGAAAAGTTTCCAGCCACATCTTCAGCGTGTTCTTGAATGCCGACGGGTACTGCGCCAGTTCCCCGAAGGAGGAATCGAGATAGACGTTCTTCATCGCCGCTAGCCAGATCGCCTCCCTTTCCAGCGGATATCCACCATGAATCATCACAAACGTCGTAGAGGCATATCGTGGATCGCGCAGCACTGTCTCCAGCGTCATGATGTTACTCTGCGACAAATTGAAGTAGTCTCCGATACCCACAGCCGTATGAATATGCACCGGCAGATGCAGTCGGCCGCCTTCCTGGATCAAGTAGCGAAAGATGTAGTCCTGAAACGTCCGGTATTCCTTCTCGGTAGGAATGCCGCCGGAGATGTAGCGCCGATAAATATCCTCCGCCTGCGAGCTCGCCGGGTCGCTGAACGACATCGGCCGGAAGTAGGCCACTTCGAACTTCATGGCAATCCCGCCGCGCCGTGAATTGTCTTCCAGCACGCGGCTGATAAAGCTCAGGTAATCCGCAAACGAGGGCGGCAACTTACTGACGTTGACCTGCTGCATCCACCGATGCAGCATCTTCTCCTGCAGCGGAATGAACACTCCTTCGTCCGGATTCCTCCCCGTTTCGCGCTCATTATTAAAGGGCCACATAAAAGAATCCGCGAAGAATACCCATGGAAATCTCTTCGCATCCAGATAACCAGGCATCATGGCGCGATTCGCCACCGAAGATTCGATGTTGATCTTGTCGAGGATGGAGTTGAAGTAGGCAGTCCCGGAAAGCTGCTTCTTCAATTCAGTTTTTTTATCGAGCAGCCACTTGGCATGCTCCGGCTTGAGATCGGTGTACGGATATCCGAACAGCGCTTTGGCCGCCGCTGCTAACTCAGGATTGTCGTCGCGCGTCCGCAGCGCTTCGCTCGCATTCGGAGGCGCAGCCATCGCATCGACATCGGGATCGTCAGCGTATCCCGGATGCGCGTGATGATCAAACGCCGGAATCTTCTCGATCTGCGGAAGCAACCGTTGATAGATCTGCTGCACGTCTCCACCAGGAAATGGCCGAGCCTGCGCCGCACACAGCGTACTCACAAGAACAACCACAAAGCAGCGAATTCCAATTCGCATGGTTCTCCTCGAACACAACCTTGAATCTGGGACGGCGACATCAGCGAACCGCGGTTGTCTGCCACGCGGTCGAAACCGTCTGAATGCGCTCCACGGCTTCCCGCAATGTCTCTGTTGACGAGGCAAACGAGAAGCGGATGAAATCTTTGCCTGCGGCTCCAAAGGCGGCTCCCGCAATCGCCGCCACGCCGGCTTCTTCGAGCAGAATGCGGCACAGTTCCTCGGCGCTCATCCCGGTTCCGGTGATATCGACCCACGCGTAAAACGCACCTTGCGGAGGCGGGCAGCGGAAACCGGGCACGCGATTCAGGTCGCGGGCGAACTGATCGCGTCGCCGCGTGAATTCAGCCACCATGCGTGGCGTGTTGCCCTCGCGGTCGCGCAGGGCCTCGATTGCGGCATATTGAGTAAACTCGGCTGTGCAGGTATAGGTGTTCACCACCATCAGATTCAGTGCTGGGACGACTTCCGGCGGCGCGACCGAATACCCAAGCCTCCAACCAGTCATGGCGAAGCTCTTCGAGAATCCATCAATGATGAGCGTGCGCTCGGCCATTCCGGGATAGCGGAGCATCGACAAATATTCCCCGCCGTAAATGATGCGGGCGTAAATCTCGTCCGAAAGCACCCACAGGTCATGCTTCACCGCGAGTTCCGCCAGCGCGCGCTGCACCCCGTCCGTGTAAACCGTTCCCGTGGGATTTCCCGGTGAGTTTGTGATCAGCATCCGGGTGCGCGGAGTGATCTTCGACGCAACCTCATCGGGATCAGGCTGAAGCTGATTGCGCGCTGACAGCGTAAACGGGACTGGGACCGCTCCGAGTCCGAGCGAGATCGAAGGATATCCCGGAAAACCGGGATCGGGATAGAGCACTTCGTCTCCCGGCTCGAGCAGCGCCATCATCGACTGAAACAGCGCGATCTTGCATCCGGGCGCAATGACGATGTTCTCGGGTGAGACTCGTATGCTGCGCGTGCGCTGGAGATAGGCTGCGATTTCCTGACGAAGCGGCGGAACTCCGATTACGTTGCAGTAGCGATCTTTGCCTTCAGAGAGCGCTCGGACAGCCGAATCGATCACCGATTGTCCCGGATGAAAGTCCGGCTCTCCCAGTTCGAGATGAATAATCGAGCGCCCTTGCGCTTCCAGTTCCTTCGCGCGCGCAAAGACCGATAGCGCGCCTTCTCCGCTCATGACCGACATCCGTGATGCAATTCGTCGCATGAATCCCCAGAGAGCTTCGAGCTACGAGCCGCGAGCTATGAGAAACCAACCCGCAGTTGGTCGCTCGTGGCTCGAACTTACAATCCTTTGTACATTCCACCATCCACGAGCACCGTCTGTCCTGTGATATACGACGCTCGCTCTGACGCGAGCCACACGATGGTTTCAGCGAGTTCGCGCGGCGCTCCCAATCGTTTCACCGGTGCGTCAGCGGCCCAGCCATCGAGGAATTCCTGCTCAGGCTTTCCCGTCGCAGCCGACCGCGCTTTCGCCAGTTCCTTCAATCGGTCTGTTGCTGTGAAACCTGGGCCGACGTTGTTCACCAGGATTCCGTCTTTACCGAATTCGTTGGCCAGGCTCTTTACCAAGCCCACGACCGCCGCGCGCACAGCGTTTGACAGCACAAGATCGTTCACTGGCTGCTTCGTGGTGATCGACGTGATGGTGATGATGCGGCCCCACTTCTTGCGTTGCATATGGGGAATGACTTCCCTCGCGAAGTACACCGTGCTGAGGAAATTGGCGTCGACTGCCTTCTTCCAGTCTTCCAACGTTGCGGCGAGAAATCCCTTGGCAGGCGGACCTCCGGCGTTGGTCACACAGATATCGACGCTCCCGAATTTGCTCACTACTGCATTTACGAATCGGCTTACCGCAGCGGCGTCGGTGACATCGAATGCATCGGCGAAGACCTCTCCGTCGTACTTGTTATGGATCTTTTCGGCGGCGGCGTGAAGGGTTTGCACGTTCCGGGCACACATGGCCACGCGGCAACCTTCCGCAGCGAACGCCTCTGCCGTAGCCAGACCAATGCCCTGACTCGATGCGGCTACCAGCGCAACACGACCTTTGATCCCCAGATCCATGGCGGTGTGAATTGGGCATTATAAACGGTCTTGGCGAAAAGGCTCTTACCACAGAGGACACAGGGAACACGGTGGTTTCGCTTGCGGCGCTCAGGTCACACCATTAGTCTTTATGCGAGAGGACGCCATGAAACAGAGCAAACGCCGTCCGGAAACCGCGGCTGTGCGCGGAGCTTCGGATCTGGAGAAGCGGAACGGACCGGTCGCGCCAGAGATCTATCAGACCTCGACCTTCGAGGTCACCGACAACGAAGAGCAGATTCGCGTTACTACCACCGATCGCTACTACACTCGCTGGGGAAATCCAACCATTACGCTGGCGGAACAAACGGTCGCGGCGCTCGAGGGAACCGAAAGCGCGCTTGTTTTCGCTTCGGGGATGGGCGCGATTACCACGACGATCCTTTCATTTTTGAAGACCGGTGATCACGTCGTGGCGCAACGCGAGGTTTATGGCGGCGTGGCGAAGTTCTTTGCCGAGTGGCTGCCAAAACTGGGCATCGAGACCACATTCGTGGATACGACCGAGTACGAGCAACATCAGCGGGCGATCCGTCCTAATACCAAACTCCTCTATCTCGAATCTCCGACCAATCCTGCATTGCGCATTGTCGACATGAAGAAGATGTCTATGCTCGCCAAGCGGCACGGGCTGCTCAGTATGATCGACAGCACGTTCGGCACGCCGATCAATCAGCATCCGGCGCAATACGCCATCGATCTCGTGATGCACTCTGGAACAAAGTATCTGAGCGGGCATGCGGATCTGACTTGCGGTGTCGTGTGCGGGCGACGCGAGTTGATCGACGATATTGGCGAGAGTCGTAAGACGCTCGGCAACTGCATGGATCCTCACGCGGCGTGGCTGCTGATCCGTGGACTGAAGACGCTGGCGGTGCGCGTCGCGCGGCAAAACGAAAACGCGCTGCGCGTGGCGGAATTTCTGGAGCAGCATGCGAAAGTGCGGCGAGTGCATTATCCGTTTCTGAAGAACCATCCGCAGTACGCGATTGCGCGTGAGCAGATGTCAGGCGGAAGTGGAATGGTGACGTTCGAGGTGGAAGGCACCGGCGACGACGCGCGCCGCGTGAGCGAGGCTATGCGAATGTTCACCTTGGCGACAAGTCTGGGAGGAGTGGAGTCGCTTGTGTCGATTCCGGTTCTGACGTCGCACGCGATGATCTCAGCGGAACTGCGGGAGAAAATGGGTGTTAACGAGCAGATGGTAAGACTCTCAGTAGGAATCGAAAGCGTCGATGATTTGATCGAGGATCTGGAGCGGGCACTGGAGGTTGTGAAGGCGCGAGTGACTGTTCCGGTCGGTTCGGATTTTGCTTAAGCCACAGACGGAAAAAGATAAGCGCTGAGAAACGCCGAGATCTCGCAGAGGACCTAGAGAAATCCGCAAAGAAATATCCTCTACGCTAGGTTTTGTCTTTCCCTTGGATTTTTCCCGAAATAGGACTGGGCTTTGTTTGGGATACCCTCCCCCCTCCCCCGGCTCTCTGGAATCAGCGATTTAGCGGGAAATTTCGAAATAATCTATGGGGCACAATCACTTACGGCCAAAATCTTGGTTTCAAAGAACTTACTGAGTGTGTCGGCGGCACCCAGCTCCAAACAGGGTCCGAAATCAGGGCTCGGCCCACCAGTCACCGCCTCGACGATGATGGCGCGAGTTGTGCTGTGAATACAAGGTCAGATGTCACATCGGGCTGTGGAAAAAGGTTGCGGCTGACAAGAGTCTGTGTGGAAGGCTCTCTCACGCCTTCGGGGCTGACGGCTCTCCCTGTTCCGTCCACCCACGGCTTGCGCCGCTTTGCGGCGCAGGAAACGTGCTCTCCTTTTCAATCTCATCACGAAAGAAATTAGAAGCCGGCCTCTTGCGAGGCCGGCCCTATTGAGAGCTGCGAGAATTCTAGAAAGTAAATCTCGCGCCAAACTGGAATTGGCGGGGGGTATTGATGGTTTTCGTGATCCTTCCGAACGAGGCGCCTTGTTGCTGCACATCTACGATGCTATTCACACTGGGATATCCGTACTGCGCCGTGTTGGTCATGTTGTAGCCGGAGATGTCGAAGCGCAGGGCCTTTGTCTCGGTGATCTTCAGCGTCTTATAGATGGACATGTCGAAATTGCGCGCGCCTCTGGTGCGAACGTGGTCAAGATAGGCCGGGGCGGTTCCTGGAACGAAGGGATTCGGACTCACCGAACCTCCGGGCTGAGCAAAGCAATCGACGTTGAACCAATCGCTCACGGTGTGGGGAGCATTCTTCGACGGATCGCAAATCATGTCAGCCCGCTGATTGAAGTAGGCCGGAGTCGTTCCCGAACTCGGTGAATTGATAGGAACGCCTGTGCTGAGGTAGAGGATGCCGTTAACCGTCCAGCCGCCCAGAAATGCATCCGCGACACCATGCAGGCTCACCGCCTCACCTTTGCCCACCGGCAAGTCATAGGACACCTGACCGGTGAACAGATACTTGACATCCTGAGGGGCGATCGAATGCTCATACTGCAGGTTTCTCCAGTCCTGGACCGAACCGCGGTGACTTCCTACAAAACCTAGCGGCGGATTCCCATCGTCGGTCATCAGCTTTCCCCAGGTAAAGGTGGCCAGCGTGGTGAAGTGGCCGGTCAGTCGCTTTTGCACCTTGGTCTGCAAAGAGTTGTAAGAGGAGTCGCCGCCTCCGTAGCCACTGATGTTAATGCCGTTCCCGCCGCCGTAGCCGCCGTTGCCGAATTGCGGATACTGCTGGAGTGTTGCCCATAAAGGAACCGTGGCTGCTCCACTAAAGTTGGCGTTGAGGCTCACCGGCCCGCTGTTGGGCACCATGACGCAGGCTGGGTTCGATGTGTCGACGCAAAGCTGGTAGTTATATTTGCCGATCGTGCCCAGGTCGAGTTCATTCAGATCGACACCCCCAATCGGCAGGAAAAGCCCCCGGCTTCCAACATAGCCGGCACTCACGATCACCTGATGCGGCAGCTCATATTCCAGACCGAAGTTGTAGTTGTAGGTGGTGGGTGTGCGCTGGGATTGGAGCACGCTGTTTAAGGTGATCCCCAAATTATTGGCCAGCCCTGGAGGGGGTGTTGTGAAAACCGGAATGATCCCACCGGGTTGGCCGACCGGAGCGGGAAACGGATTGCTGAGGGAATAGTCAACGGTGAAGTTGCCGACTGGACTGCCGGTGTTCGTGCCACAGCCGGTGCCATTGAAAACCGTATTTCCGTCGGAGTTGAGGCAGGTCGCGTCCCAGGGCGACTGCGAGGAGAATCCATCGGTATTTTGCCCTGCACTGGCAACATTATGTGTGGCGGGCCCGAAGTAGATGCCTGCGCCCCCGCGCACCACGAAGCGTTGAACCGGTTGCCATGCGAACGCCAGCCGAGGTCCGAAATCGTGGTAATTGGTCTTAAAGGGAGAGCGGTTGCCGCTGTTGACGTAGATCTCGGCTCCGGTATATTGAACGCCATTTACGGTATTCGATATGTTCGGATTGAAGTATTCCTGCCGGTTAAAGCGCTCGTTCCGTCCTCCAAAAATGTCCCAGCGCAAGCCGGCGGTGATAGTCAGACTCTTCGAGGGATGAAAGGTGTCCTCGAAGAACGTCGCATAGTACGGGTTAGACTCGGCGGCGAAGACGTCTTTGGTGAAATTGGGGTAATCGTTTTGTTCGTTGCCGGGAAATTCGCCCATGCCGATGAGCAGTGACGCGAAATCACTGCCGCCAGAAACGCTGGCGACGGACTGATCGGTCGCACTGACATCAAAGGCGTAGGCACCGGCCGGCGCTGGCGGCTGGCCAACGTTGAGATACCGTTTCATCCACTCAAATCCAAATGAGAATTGGTGCTTTCCCCAAATCTTGGTAACGGTGGCGTTGACATCGTTGTTCATGCTGGCATAGACAAAGTTGTTGTAGTCGGCCGTGCCGCCAACTCCTCCGCCAACATCGTCAAAATTCATGAATGGGAGTTGCTTGAAAACCACCTCTTGGGCCAGTGAAGAGGGAAAGCCCAGGGTTGTAATGTCAGTGCTCAATATCGATGCTGGCCCGCCCTGCTGCTCGTAGTGGCGGGTAAAGGAGTACCGCAGATTCAGCACCGTCGATGAATTCAGGGTTATGTCATCGGCAACCAGAACATTGCGCCCGTTGGTTGTGTTCAGGGCGTAGTCTGGGTCCCACCCGGGAGGCGGGAAGACATTGGCAGTGGAGAAGACCAGTTTGTCATAGGAGAACCGGGTGAAGAGGCGCTGCCTCTCGCTGGCGTTCCAGTCCACGCGCACGTCGAACCTGTGCGCCGTGAACGGATCGAGGCCGGCCTTCTGGAAATTGGGGTTATCAGGGTTGTCGGTCGTTGCCGCCTCGCAGGTCGTCGGGTCGGGGTAGTTGCACTTCGGCATGTTTGCGAGATACAGCAGACCGATGGGATTCGGGTTCGCGATTATGTTTCCGGGGAAGGGCTGACGAGTGCCGTCAGGATTGTCAGGACGGGTTGGATCGTAGATGGTGAAGTCCATTTGCGAGAAGTCGCCGGTTCGTTCCGCGCTGGTAGGGACCTGGTACGTCAGGTTGCCCTCAAACTGCTGTTGCGAAGTATGCTCATAATCCCCGAAGAAGAAGAGCTTGTCCTTCTTGATAGCTCCACCGATCGCGCCGCCCTCCTGGTAGCGATGGAAATCCGGTGGTGTATTCGGCAGGCCTTGCTGTATTTGACCCCGCTTTGTGAAGTATTCATTTGCTGACAACCCGTTCGGACGGAACACTCCGAAGACATCACCATGCAATTTGTTGGTGCCGGATTTGCTGACCAGGCTGATGACGCCGGCGGCTCCACTCTGGTAGGAGGCTGGGGTATTTTGGGTTTCGACGCGAACTTCGTCCACACCGTCTTCGGGAATGTTCATCGCCGGGATAATAGCGGCGGAGTTGTTTTCCGCTATTCCGATCGGCGCGCCATCGAGCATGAAGTAAACCGATCCCACCAGGGACCCGTTGAATGTATCGGCGGAAACATCCACTCCCGGTCGCCCCACTGAAATATTCTGCACTGACTGCATCGAGTTGCTGGAGTTGGGCGAACCATTGACCGGAATTACACCGGGACTCAACTGGACGAGGTCGTATACGTTCCGGTACAGCAGCGGAACGCGGTCGATGGTCTCGGCTCCGACGAGCGTGCCCACCGTGGAGTTGGTCGCCTCAACGAGTGCAACTGCCTCGGTGACGGTGACCTTCTCGGAGGCCGTGCCCACGCGCAGGGCAATGTTGACCTGGGTCACTTGATCGACGTTGACGGTGATGTTTTCCTGTATCACGCTCGCAAAGCCTGTTTGGCTTACCGTCACCTGATACACACCCGGATTGAGAGAGACGAACGAATAGAGTCCTGCAGCGCTGCTGGCGGTGCGCTGCGTCGCTCCCGTCGCCTTGTTCAGCAGAACAAGTTGGGCTCCAGGAACCAGGGCTCCCGCCGGATCGGTGACGGTGCCGCTGATGCTGCCTCGGCCCGCCTGACCGAACGCTGTCACTGCAACCAAAACCACCAAAACCCACGCCCAACCGATGCGTGCGACTCCGCTAATGCGCCGAGAATTCATGACTTCTCTCCTCAATGCCGGATATTGGAGATTCGAACAGTGAGCAACCGCGCAACCCGCCTCCGCCCGCAGTCGTGGTAGAACTCGGCAAACACCAGCGTTCGCCACGTTCCCCGAAGTTCCCACAACACCTTCCAAACGGCGAGAAGCCGATTTGCAGAACCCCGAAGCACAAAGCTTCGAGGCTTATTAAAACGTGTTAATAGTGGCTTTTGGTCGCATCTACTGTCAAGAAAAAAGCGCAGCGGGGTCGTCGCAGGCGCGACGAAAACGTTTTCGGAGCGTGCCCAGATGAAATATGGCGACTAGGTTAGGTTACGTGTGGACTCGCGCACGACCAATTCCGGAGTAACCTTGCGATGGCTGGGGCTGAGCTCGCGCTTTTCCAGAACGGCATTAATACCGTCGAGTACAACACCCACTGCCGAAGCACCCATAGTTTCCATGGGCTGGCGGACCGTGGTGAGCGACGGAGTGTAGATCGCAGAAGTAGCGACATCATCGAAGCCGATTACCGAACACTGTTCGGGCACGCGGATACCGGCGCGCGTGAGGGCACGAATCGCTCCGAACGCGCTCATGTCATCAAAAGCCAGCATCGCCGTGAACGAACGCTTCTGGCGTAACAGGTCCTCGGTGAGTTTGTAACCGGATTCGAAACTGGAAATGGGATCGCGGGATTCCGGCATGTCGACAATCAGACGGGAATCGAGTTCCAGGTCGCACTCTTTGGCGAAAGTGCGAATGCCGCGCCAGCGCGGAGAGCTGTCGATGAGCCCCCTGGGACCGCGAATGATGGCGATCTTGCGATGGCCGAGGGAATGCAAATGCTCGAGGGCGATATGGCCGCCCAGTTCGTTATCCACGATCACAGAACTGATCGAATCCGTTTTCAGTTCGCAACCGATCATCGCCGTGGGGATGCTGCTCTTTTCGAGATCGGCGAGCAGGTTGATATCGAGAAACACCCAGTTCGCAATCACGATCAGGGCCTCGATGCGACGGTCGAGCAGCATTTCCAGATAACGCTCGAAGCGGCTGCCTTCGTTGTGTACGTCGGTGAGGATGGGAAGATACGACGCCTGGTAGAGAGTGTTCTCGATGCCGCGCAGGATCAGCGTACAGAACGGGTCGGTCATGTCAAATACCATGACCCCAACCGTATGGCTACGCTTGCTGCGCAAGGAGCGGGCAAACTGGTTGGGGCGGTATCCGAGCTTCTGCGCGGCGCGTTCGATCTTCTTCTTGGTTGCGGCCGGGATGTAGCGCGACAGCGGCGCGTTGTTCAAAACAATGGACACCGTTGTCGAAGAGAAGCCGCTTTCCTTGGCTACATCACGAATCGTCACCATGACTCAAAGTTTCAAAAGCTTCAGCGTTCAAAAACTCATGGGCTGCCCGTGCGCCCGCTTCTCAGCTTGTGCATCAGCTCCGTCTCGAAACATTCCTGCGTCTCCGCTTGAATTTCGAAGGAATGCTGGCGGACACTACAGCAAAGACTCATGCGAGTGTCAAGCGCAGCGATCACATCGATCACTTTGGTTGGTTACTGGCATGCGTGAATGGGCAGGCGCAGAATGCTCCGCGGAACGCTGAAAAGGCACGTTCCGGGCGAGGTTTCGCCGCAGGATCCGGCTGAACATCGGGCTCGCGTATTGCCGGCAGAATGAATTTCTGAAGGCAACTCCTCTCTTTGAATCCGTTGTGCGGGAGCAACCGGAAGCCGTGCAACGCATTGTCTGCTGGGCTCTGTTATTTTTTCGAGGAGCGCTGGCAGGAAGCGGCTACTAGACTTGAACCTTGTGGCCGCAGGAATCGGATAAAGTGCCGTTTTGTATGTGCTGTCGAATGCGGCCCATCGTGCGGGAGAGATGGAATGGGACGACCGGGCCTTGGCGCAACTGCTGAAAGTCGGGAGCGATTTTGCCGAATACCCTCTTCTCGTCGGCAAATGTCATCTCAATCGCGAGGAATACGACGGGGCGATTGGCGAGTTGGAAGCGGCGGCAAGGACCAGCCAGAAGAAAGAAGCCGCTGTGCCGTCTCCGGAGTTAATGCAGGATACGCAGTGATACACTTGGGCCGCCGCGCACGAATTTTCTTCAGTACGTTGCTATCCGCCGTTCCCGGCAGGAGGAACACACCATGAAGCGAATTCTCAAAATCCTCGGCATTGTGATCGCAGTGCTGCTTGTCATCATGATCATCTTGCCCTTCGTCATCGACGCCAATACGTTCCGTCCGAAACTGGAATCGGAACTCACGGACGCGCTCGGACGGCAGGTGAAAGTGGGCAACCTTTCTCTGTCGTTGTTGTCGGGCGGAGTGTCGGCCGACAACATTTCGATCGCTGACGATCCCCAGTTCAGCAGAAGTCCCTTCGTGCAGGCGAAATCGCTGAAGGTCGGCGTGGAGATGTGGCCGCTGATTTTCTCGCGAACGTTGAATGTCACCGAACTGACCCTGGATGACCCGCAGATCAGTCTGGTGAAGTCTGAGAATGGCGAGAAATGGAACTTCTCGAGCCTGGGCGGAAAGAATCCGTCGGCGCCGACGCAAGGCGGAAAGACAGCACCTGCCGCTTCTTCGAACACCGCAAAAACCGCGCCGGAGGAGACTGCTTCGAGCGAGAAGAGCTCCGGCGGGAATAGTGCGAATCTGTCGGTGGCCAAGCTGAACGTCAACGATGGCAAGCTTACGGTTTTGAAGGCGGGCTCGAGCGAACCTCCGCGCGTATATGATAAGGTTAATATCGAGGTTAAAAACTTTTCTTTTACCTCATCATTCCCGTTCTCGATGACGGCGAACACGCCTTCCGGCGGAACGCTCAAACTGGCGGGAACGGCGGGGCCGATCAATCCGACCGACACCGCGCTGACGCCGCTCAACGCGAAGATCGCGGTGCAGCACATGAATCTGGCGTCGTCAGGATTTCTTGATCCTGCGGCCGGCATCTCCGGCATTGCCGACCTCGACGGGACAATCGAATCCGACGGACATCAGGCCAAGGCGAGCGGGACGTTGAGGGCCTCAAATCTAGTGGTCGTAAAGAAGGGTTCTCCCGCCGGACGTCCGGTCGATGTGAAGTTTGGGGCCACGCACGATCTTGTTCGCCAGACCGGACTCATCAACCAATGTGATATCTCCATGGGCCAAGCCGTTTCGCATCTGACGGGCTCTTACGATGCGCACGGCAAGGTCACCTCGGTGAATCTGAAACTGGTTGGCAACGCCATGCCGGTGGATGACCTGGAAGCCATGCTGCCGGCAGTCGGAGTTGTATTACCTCCAAAGGCAACATTAAAGGGCGGCCACCTTAACATAAACGTTGCGAGTTCCGGACCGGTTGACAAACTGGTTAGTACCGGGTCGATCAAGATGGAGAATACGCAACTGGCGAACTTCAACCTTGGCGCACAGTTGGGTGCAGTCCTCTCGGCTTTGTCGGGAAAAGCTCCAACCGGCAACGACACTACCATTCAGAATTTCAGTTCGGACGTGAAGATGACGCCCGCTGGGACCGAGGCCAGCAATATCAACCTCACCGTGCCTTCCATCGGCGTGCTGACCGGAGGCGGAACGGTGAGCCCGTCGAACGATCTGGCCTTCAAGATGAAGGCTGAGGTGGGCGGCACGGGCATTCCTTTTGGAGTTACCGGGACGGCGCAGAATCCGAAGTTCACTCCCGACGTCAAAGGCATCGCCGGCGGCCTCGTCGAAGGCTTCCTGAATAACCAGGGGAAAAGCGGCGCGCAGCAGCAACAGAATCCCGTCAACACCGTGATGGGGCTGTTTGGAAAGAAGAAGCAGCCCCCGAAGTAGCCGCTTCACAATTGAAGGTATCAGGGGCTCCAGTGTCCGCGCTGTGATGTTCAGACTTGGAGCCCTTTCGTTTCTCGGGCGGAACTGCCTCCGCCGGACAACAGGTTCCTTTACTGACATGAACATCTGTTTTATCCTCACGAAATCATGCCGGATGTTGCTGACACCATCACACAGGGGCTGGGGCGCTACACGATCGGAGAGAAGCTGCGCACCTTGCGGCTGCGAAAGGCCATGGGCCTGGTCGAGTTGAGCAAGCACACGGGACTCTCGGCGGCTTTGCTCTCGAAACTGGAACGGGGAAAATTGTTCCCCACCCTTCCCACTCTGCTGCGCATTGCCATGGTGTACTCGGTGGGGCTGGATCACTTCTTCACCGACGAGCGCCAGCGGCGAGTGGTAAGTGTGGTGCGCAAGCAGGATCGGGTGCGCTTTCCGGAACGGCCGGGTATTGAGGACGTCCCCTACTATTTTGAGTGCCTGGACTATAAAGCCAACGAGCGAAAGCTCAACGCGTTTGTGGCAGAATTCCAGGAGATTCCGCCCGAAAAACTGCGCCCGCATCAGCATCCGGGCGTGGAGCTGCTGTACCTGCTGAAGGGATCGTTAACCCTCAAAATTGGCAGCGAAGAGTTTCAACTCGAGGCCGAGGACGCCATTTACTTCGACGCGGCGGTGCAGCACAGCTATCGCCGGCGTGGCGCGAAACTGTGCACCGGGGTCATCGTCACAGTTCCATGAGGACATCGGCGAAACCGCTGAAAATACTATCCCTTGGCGGCATCCGGCATGGCAGGGCCCTTTAAGATTCATTGACAAGGGACATTCGGGCACCCCATACTCTCGCCTAAGCTTTGCAAATCCTGACTTTGCTGATCTCGGACCATCGGCGCGCTGTCTCGCGGTTTCGTGGTCATGGCTCCGGGTCTTGCCCCCGCAAAAGAAACTGAAAGTTCGATTCCAGGAGGATCGTTGTGTCCAAACCCTCAATTCCCCGATTCGCCGTGCCTGTTGTCGGCATGGCCGCGCTCGCTGTAATGGCAATCGCGGTTGGCGGCTACGCAGTTAAACAGTCAACGCGCCAAACGAACCATGCGAGCGCAACTATTCCCGTGAGCCAGAACTCCTCAGCCCCGGCGCTCACCGCCGAACAGCGCGGACGAGTCCGCGCCAGCCTCGACGCACTCCCACTGGCCTTCGAAGCCAATCAGGGCCAGACGGACCCCGAGGTGAGGTACATGGCGCGAGGGAATGGATATCAGCTTTATCTGACGTCCTCGCAGGCGATCCTGAGATTAGTCGGCCAACGCACGTCCACTTCCGAAGTTCGGGAGATGATGCTCAACAAACGCCGCGGACCCGCTGCGGTAAGGGCGATGTTCAGGAATAAAGCCCGCAGCCAGGAAAAAACGTCGGTGGCCTCACTGCGCATGAACTTTGTCGGAGCGCATGCCCGTGCAATCGATGGCTGGAATCAGCAATCCGGGAAGGTGAACTACTTCGTCGGAAACGATCGCTCGAAGTGGCGTACGAACATTCCGCTCTTTGGGCGCGTCGAGTACCGGAACCTGTACCCGGGAATCGATCTCGCGTTTCGAGGTGAAAGCAAAAAGCTGGAATTCGACTACATCGTTCATCCCGGGGCCGACGCAACTGATATCGCTCTGGGCTTTGAGGGTGCTGAGCACCTCGACATCACCGCTGATGGCGATCTGGAGATTGCAACTTCAGCCGGTCCCGTACACCTCGTCAGGCCGCTGGCGTATCAGGAGAAAGACGGAAGCCAGCAGATCGTTGAAGCGCGGTTTGTGAAGCAGGGCGCAGACCAAATCACTTTCGGTCTGGGGCCTTACGATCACGATCGTGAGCTCGTGATCGATCCGAGCGTGACCTATTCCACATACTTCGGTGGTGGTGGTGCCGACTACGGAATAGCAATCGCAGTCGATGCGAGCGGGGACGCTTTCGTGGCGGGAGCCACGGACTCTTCCGCAATTCCGGGAAACTCTGGCGGCACAAACAACAAAAGCTTTGACACCTTTGTTAGCGAGATCGGACCATCCGGTTCGCTCGTCTTCACCTCAGTGTTCGGCGGAAGCTCAGACGATTTCCCGGGCGGAATTGCTGTCGACAGCCAGGGTATTTATGTCGCCGGGACAACCGACTCGAACGATTTCCCCGTGACGTCAGGAGTAGTCCAGACTGGGTTCATCGGGGGAGGTCTCCACGGCACTAACGACGCCTTCGCCGTGAAGCTTCCACTTAATGGCAGCTTGCCTCCTACTTGGGCTACGTATATCGCAGGGAACGACAGCGATTCTGGATTAGGCATCGCCGTAGATAGTAGCCACAATGTTTACATAGTCGGAGAGACCTACTCATCGAACTTGGGCGGAGTTTCGGGTGGCGTGAACCCTTTACCAAACGGTGGTTCTATCAATCTCGGACAGAATACTGGCGTGGACGATGGATATATTGTAAAACTCAATTCCAATGCCACTTCCTACTTACTAGTGAGTTACATCGGCGGCAGCAGCGGCGATTTGGCGACCGGCGTTGCTCTAGACGGTGGTGGAAACATTTATGTCTCCGGGGAAACGATCTCCACCGACTTGCCGGTGACAGCGGGCGTGGTTCAGGGCCAATGCGGGACCGACGGGACCTGTAACAATAGCGGCGGCACCGCGCAAGATGATGCCTTCGTCGTAGGTATCAAATCCGACCTCTCCAATTACAACTACGGCACTTACTACGGCGGCAGTGGAGCTGACGATGCGTTCGCTATCGCTGCGGATGCCACTGGGAATGCATTCGTTACGGGCATCACAACGTCTACTGACTTCAAGACTGCAGGGACGCCACTGCAAAGTTCACTTGCAGGCAGTCAAAACTCCTTTGTGCTCGAACTTAATCCCTCTGGCGCGGCGGCGACCTACGGTTCATACCTGGGTGGAAGTGCGATCGATACGGCTTTGGCAGTCGCCCTCGACGGATCGGACAACATCTACATCACTGGCCAGACCAGTTCCTCCGACTTTCCTCTGCAGAACGCAACTCAGGCCAATCCCAGCGGCGCGACGGATGCCTTTGTCAGCGTGGTGAGCATCGCGCAAGGCAATCTGCTGTTCTCCACCTATCTCGGTGGAGGAGGCGACGAGGACCAACTGTTCGGCGGGATTGCGGTCGACCTCTCCGATAAGATCTACGTGACCGGGGATACGGATTCTGGCAACGGAACAACCGTAGCCTTTCCCACCGCGGGAACTCCGATCGACAGCACTTATGGCGGCGGCACCTGCACGGGTGCGAACAACACGAACGTCCCGTGCCCAGATGCGTTTGTTACTGCGTATGGGTCAGCCACTGCGCCGGATTTCACGATTGCGGCGACAACACCCTCGGCGGTGAGCCCGGGAAGTTCTGCGACTTCGACCGTTACGCTAACAGCGCTGAACGCATACAACCAGCAGGTAACCTTGTCCTGCGCAGTCACCGGAGGCGGATCCCCAGCGCCCTCCTGCAGTGCCTCGAGTGCTTTCTCCACAAACCCGCTGACGCCGACCAGCAGCGGCGCAACATCCACTTTGACCATCACAACCACAGGCTCTGCCGCAGCATTGCATTCGAATACGAGTATCTACTACGCGATGTGGCTCCCCATTGTCGGCTTGGCGTTCGTCGGGATGCGCTTCAGTACTGGCGACTCCCGCAAAAAGAAGCTTCTCGGATTCTTGTCGCTGGGCATCGTAATGATGCTCCTGTTCCTTCTGCCTGCGTGTGGAGGAAGCAGTGGCGGAGGTGGCGGAGGCGGCGGTTGTTCGGGATGTACTCCGGCCGGCAACTACACAATTACGATCACCGGAACACAGGGAACGCTATCACACTCAGCCCCAGTTACCCTGACCGTCAATTGATGGGTCACAAAGTTCCGCGGCCGCCTTACCTTGTGAGGCGGCCGTTTCCTTTCCTCCGGCTCCTCTGGCGAAAATTCGCCGGCCGGGATGGTAGTATGGAAATTCCGGGTTCAAGGAGCTTTGGCGTCATTGTGCGTCCTTGAGCGGCAACTGTTTTGAACACGCACCCGCGCATCGACCGGGCAGCGTTTTTGCATTCCCAGGAATCGAAGCTAGTTGAGTCAGAACCCGTTCATGTTGAGATCCGAGTGGTCTGAATCCAGAGTGAAATCAACCATTGGGCGCCGAGGAATGGCTGCCGTGTGCCTGCTGGCGGCTTGCGCGCTTTTGACCCCCATCTCCAGCCCGTCAGCCATGGCGCAGGGAACCTCCGAATTCACCCTGACCGCCGCGTCGTTTAATCCGGACGCGGTGGCGCCGAGCGGGGTTTCCTCCTCCCTGGTTACGATAGGAGTGCCCACGAGCAGCCCGAGCGTGACAGTGAACTTGAGCTGCCAGGTTACGGCGTCACAGCCTGCGACGGATCCTCCGGTTTGCATTGTCAGTCCAGCAACGGTAACGACTCCGGCGGCGGCTACCCTGACCGTCACCACCCAGAGCACGACCACAACCCAGGAATACAGTGTCGCGATCACAGGCACCGGCCCGACCACGACGTATACCACGCCGCCGATTCCCCTGACCGTGCTGGCGGTGTCGCCACAGTTCACCATCAGCGTAACCAGCAGCATGGCGCCCAGCAGCGTGGTGGCTGGCAGCGGCGCCCAGGGCACGGTGACGGTGAACCCGGTGTACGGATACTCCACTCCGACTGGCGGAGGAATCACACTCTCGTGTTCCTCCATGACACCGCTGGTCACGATCGCTCCGGTGTGCTCGTTTGTGTATCCGAACGGTGCTCCGAGCCTGCAAGTCAACGGGACGACCAGTGCCCCCGCAACTCTAAACATCACCACCTTTGGCCCAATCACGACCGGGGCGCATAAAATCCGCAAGGCATTCGGTCTGTGGCTCTCGTTGCCGATCTTCGGGCTGGTGGGCTTGGGTGCTGCGACCGCCAGACGTGCCAGAGGCGCGTGGATCGTGATGGCGCTGTTTGTGTTGTGCGGAGTGTTTATTCTGACTCCTGCGTGTGGAAGCAGCGGCACGACGACAACTACGCCGAATGGCATAACGCCGGCCAACACCTACACCTTCACCATCATCGGAGTGGACTCCAAAGGAGTCATTTCCAGCAACACCAGTTCCACCAGCAGCGCTCCTACGGTTTCGCTGACGGTGACTGCACCTCCCAAGAATCCCTAAAGCGATGAACTGGCCTGCGCACCGCATGCTGCAAGGGCTCGCGTTGGGCCTTGCGTGCCTGGCGGCGGCAGCGTCTGCCAAGGACAAGAACAAGGTTCCCGCCCTCCGCTGGGAAGAAGGCCGCCCCGGCTGCACCTTCGCGCACGGCGATGACGGCAAGTATCGGTACGGCCTGTGGTCTGACGACGTCGGCATCGTGATGGCTGTCGATGCGCAGGAACTCGAGAAGGTGCATCGGCGGCATCAGTTGTTCTTCGCCTTGCTGTTGACGGTGCGATACACCGGACAGGGAGCGCTCGATGTCGCCACCAATAACATCTCGCTCGAGTTCCTGAAGCATTTCCAGGTCGTGCAGATGGCGCTGGATCCGGATGATTTCTCGGAGAAGGTGCAGCAGGATGCCGACATTCTCAACGATGAAACCGCGCGGCAGGTCGAGAAACACCCCGAGGAACGGGAGAAGAAGGAAGCTTTGGTGCGCGCGTTCCTGAAGGATTCCGCCGAACTGCAGGAGTTCGTCGGCAGAAATAGCCTGCGCCCTACCCGACTGAGCGCGGGAAACAACGAGGCCAGCGGATGGGTGCTGTTCAGCACCGACAGCAAGTGGATCGGGCATTGGAAGAAGCAGGAAGAATTCATCTTGCGCGTGCCGATGGCAGGCAGGGTCTTCGAGTTCCCTTTTCGCTTGCCGCCGAAGCCGGGGGAAACGATTCTGCGGAAGAGGGAATGAATTTCTGTCTTAGGCCTTGCGTGTCAGGTCTTGGGACTTCGTCCATATTTCATCTTTATCCCAGACCTATGTTCCAAGACCTGCGACCGGTTCTAGGATGCGGCCCGTCTCGCCTGGCGCTCGATCTCGGCCGCCTGGTGCATCAGGACATCGCGCAGGGAAATCAGCCCCTTTAGTTCTTTGCCGTCGACGATGGGCAAGTGACGGAATCCAAATTCGTGCATGATGAACAGGCACTCTTCAATGCTCTCGTCGGCGGCGACGGCGCGCGGATTGGCGGTCATGACTTCGGACACAACCGTCGTCCCGGGCGTGCGGCCCACAGCCACCACGCGGTTCATAATGTCGCGCTCGGAGAGAATACCGGCGAGGTCTCCGTTGCGGAGAACGGGCACCGCACCCACATTGTTTTCCATCATGTAGCGGGCGGCTTCGAGCACAGTGCGGTTGGCGTCGACGGTGTAGACTCTGCGGTCTTTGATGAGGTCGCGAAGAGTGGGCATCGATGACTCCTTGGGATTGGAACCGGCCAGCCCCACGGCTGACCTGAAGTGAGTGGGCCTTACTGTATCACAGGGGCAGGGCGCGTATTGGGCGTTTTTCGCCTGGATGGCGCAGGAAAAAGGACATGACTGACGCAGCTTTCGCCTTGTCATCCTGAGGCGCGTTTTCTGCGCCGGAGGACCTATGCAGTGCCGCTGGCTTCCGGCGAGTTGCATAGGTCCTCTCCAACGCAAAGAACGCGTTGCTCAGGATGACGAGGACGACCTAGTGCAGGACCAGGTGATGCGCTTCTTCTGGCTGCCCGGCGGATTCTGGCACTTCTACACGGCGCAGGTGCTTCTCTGCTGGCGCAATCGGCGCAGGCTGTACTGGTTTGCGTTTGGTGTACTGCAGCAGCGGCAGAAATGGGATCATCAGCAGGAAGACTACTCCCATCACCCAGAAGGCCTCGACGAAAGCCAGCATCGAGGCGTGCTCCTGCACCAAGCCATACATGGCGGCGAGCGATTTGCGCGCGGCTGTCACCGCATCGGTGCCGTGCGCATAGAAGTTGGCCTGCATGCCGCGCAGCATCCTGAGCGTCTTCAGGTCGCCGGCGGTGACGTTCGCGATCAGATGGTTCTGATGCATCTGGGTGCGGCGCGCCAGGAAGGTGGTCATGATCGCGATACCCACGCTGCCGCCGATATTGCGCATCAGGTTGAAGATGCTGGTCGCGTTGCCCATCTTCTCGGGCTGGATGCGAGCCATGGCCAGCGCCATCAGTGGAATGAACAGAAAGCTCAAGGCCACGCCCTGCACAATCTGCGCCCAGCAGATATCCCAGAATCCGGCATACAGATTCAGGCCGGAGAGATCGAACATGGTGATCGACCCGAGCACAAGCCCGACAAAGAGCAACCGCCGCGGATCGATCTTCGTGGTCAAATGTCCTGCCAGGGGCGTGAACAACAGCGCGCCGATCCCGCGCGGAGAGAGCGCGAGGCCCGAATTGTAGGCGGGATATCCCATTAGCGTTTGCAGGTACAGGGGCAGCAGGACCAGGCTGGCATAGAGAACGAATCCCAACAGGCTGATCAGGAACACTCCCGCGCTGAAGGAACGATTCTTCAGCACGCGCAAATCCACGACAGGATGCTCGGCGGTAAGCTCGCGAATCACCAGCGCAACCAGGCCGAACACGCATAATGCAGTGAAGGTGCGGATGTAATCGGAAGAAAACCAATCCTTGCGCTCACCGGTATCGAGAAGTACCTGCAGCGAGCCGATTCCCAGGGCGAGGAATCCGATGCCCCACAGATCAACTTTGCCGTCGCCACGTCTCACATAGTGCGGGTCGAAGACGTAGCGGTTCATCAGGAACAGCGACAAGATGCCGACCGGCAGATTGAGATAAAAGATCCAGCGCCAGGAATAGTTGTCGGTAATCCAGCCGCCAAGGGTCGGGCCGAGGATGGGAGCCAGCAGGATTCCAATGCCGAAGGCGGCCATGGCGTGGCCGTGACGCTCCTTGGGGAATGTCTCGAGCAGAATGGCTTGCGCGAGAGGCTGAAGTCCTCCACCGGTCAGGCCCTGCAACACGCGGAAAATGATCAACTGTTCTAATGACGCCGCCATGCCGCAGCACAACGAAGTCAGCGTGAATCCGGCCACACAGATCAGCAATAAGCGCTTGCGCCCCAGATAATTCGCCAGCCATCCGGAGATCGGCAGAACAATGGCGTTCGAAACCAGGTACGAAGTTACAACCCAGGTACCTTCTTCGTTGGTCGAAGCGAGATTCCCTGCGATATGCGGGATCGAAACATTGACGACTGTGGTGTCCAGGACCTCCATGAAGGTCGCGAGCATCACAGAAATTGTCACGACCCACGGATTGATAGCGATTTGTGGACGGTTATCCACGGCGAAGGTAGGGCGGACCTCGAGGCCCAATACTGTGACCCTAAGGGAAAGGGGGAGCGCTGGCTGTGACAGGCATCACACCGGTTTGTGCAGGATGTAAAAAAAGGCGGCCAGAAAGGCCGCCCGGGGTTCAGGAGTACAGCTGATCAGAACCGGAACTGTGGACCGAAGGTGACCCGCAGGTTGTTGTGGGCGCCACCGTTGAAGAAGATGTTGTCGCCGACTTCCGCGCGAACTCCGATCGGTCCGGCAAATGCCTCAATGCCTCCGCCCGGATACAACGCGAAATAAGTCGCTCCAGCACCCAATCCGACCTGGTTCGCAAAACCCGTGGGCGCGCCCAGGCCGGTTACCATGAAGTTCTCAAATCCTACTTTTCCAGTGACGAATACGCGGAACGGCCCGGATCCGGTCTGGAACTTGGGACCAAATAGTCCGTGCAGCGTGCGTAGCCGGCTCTGCACGTTGACTGTAGTTATGCCATTGCTGAAAGTGTTCGTGTAATTCCGCTCGAAGTCGTAGCCCATTTCCGCTTCGAGTTGGATGCTGGGATGTACGTTGAATGCCGCGCGTCCGCCAATGCCAACGTAATTGCTGGTGGGACCGGGGTCGCTGAAGCGGAAGTATTCAGCGAAAGCGCCTACCTCCACATGATCTCTTCGCTCAGCTTCCTGTGCCAGCAGCGCCGGCATAGCGAAGAAAAGCGAGGTAAGAATAAGTCCTAGATACCGTTTCATGGTTGTTCGTTACTCCTCCAGAGTCTCGTCGCGCACGAACTATCCTGAAAACTCAACACAGGAATGCCGGACGCCTAGCCGTGAATCGATATATGGATGCTGGCCGGTTTGACAGGGGTTGGAGAACATGCGACCTGCTACAGAGTGCAGGGGATGCGTATACAGAAATACCTTCAGGAAAATACAAAAGGCGCGGGTGAAACGCCGCGCCGCGGATCTTTGAAGGATGTATCTCTACTGCAGATGATTGACGTGCGCCGGACTCGCATCGGCGGTGCTGGAGTCGGTCCGCGGAGTGATCGAGATGACCACGTATTCCTGCTCTTTGCCGTCGGCACCTTCGACGCGCAACAGCATTCTGTCTCTCTCCAGCCGGAACTGTGCCTGTTGGCCGATGGGCAGAAGAGTCGCGTGCTTCTCGTGACGCGGACGAATGTGATAGATCACGTGCTCGGTTTCCAGTACGTACTCCTGGCACAGGAGCGGCTCCGGCTTTTTCGTGCCGGAATCGAGGTGGGGCACTTCTCCCGGAGTGCCGGTCGCGTCTTTCTCGGCCGTCCCACATTGCACGGAAATCATTTGCCTCAGCGTGCCGGTTTGGTAGGCTTTGGGCTCTTTAGCGAAAACCGCAGACGCCCACATCAAGACCACACATAAGAAGACTTTGGAACGCATCGAACATCCCCCAGAAAATTAACAAGCGCAAAGATGCGAGGCTGCGACGAACCTCGGCCCGTTTGCGGGTATTGTCGCTGTAGTCACAAGGGGATGGCAGGTCACTTACGTAACGGAACAGGGTTACTGACGGATCGCATGTGGGAGTTGCGAAAGGGAAACAACGTGGCGCTGTTCACTAGGTCATGAACCAGCCACCATTCACCGAGATGGTCTGCCCCGTAATGTATTCGTTCCTCGCCAGCATCAACGCGACCGATGTCACGTCGTCCACTTTCCCGAAGTGCCCCATGGGAATCAAGCTCGGGCTCGCGTTTGGATTGTTTGTCACCATATCCGTTTCCACCAGAGCAGGGGCGATGGCATTCACGGTGATGCCTTCTTTGACAAATGCGGAGGCGCACGAGTGTGTCAGTCCGATGATTCCGGCTTTCGACGCGGCATAGTGTGCGCCCACCGCGCCACCGGTTTGCGCGGCGACTGAAGACAGATTAATGATGCGGCCCCATTTCCGCTTACGCATCCCGCCGATCACTGCCTGAGTCACCAGAAAAACGGACTTCAAATTCACCGCGAGTATTTCGTCCCACTCTTCCTCAGGGATCTCTTCTAACTTGCGCGGCTTGGCAATTGCCGCATTGTTGACCAGAATGTCGATGCCACCGAGAGAGTTCTCGACTTCCGCGACCATTCGCTTTACGTCGGATGACAGTGAAACGTCCGCTTGAACCACAAGCGCCCGTTGTCCGATCGCAGTAATGTCCCCAGACACAGCATGGGCAGCGTCGGCCCTTTCGTGGTAGTTGACCGCGACGTTTGCACCGGCGCGAGCCAGGGCAATCGCGATTCCGGCCCCGATGCCACGACTGGCTCCGGTTACGAGAGCGATTCGATTTTTGAGATCGTCCATGGTTTCATTGTATGGGTGTGGTCGCAGCGGTTCCGGAGATTCTGCAGTCACCCTACCGGTTCAGAGCGGGTAAGGGAGATTCGAATCCGCACGGCGCTTCCGTTCTAGCGAGCCGTGAGTTCTTCCAGGGTGTTGAAGAAGGCGGGGTACGAGATCGCCGCCGATTCCGCGCCTTCGACCGCCGTTTCGCCCTCTGCGCGCAAAGCGGCGACCGCAAAGGCCATCGCGATACGATGATCTCCGAAAGAATCGAGTTCGGCTCCTCGAAGCGATTGGCCTCCGGGTACCTTGAGACCGTCTTCGCGTTCTTCCACCTCCGCGCCCATCTTGCGGAGATTGGTCACGATCGACGTGATGCGGTCTGACTCCTTTACCCGCAGTTCCTTCGCGTTACGCACCTCAATTCCCTGCTCTGTGTAAGGCGCAATGGCCGCCAGCACGGGGATTTCGTCAATCAACGCGGGAGAATCAGCGCCGGCGATGGTCGTCCCCTTCAACCGGCCGCCCTCGACCTGCAGAGAGCCGACCATCTCTCCGTGAATCTGCTCAAGTTGCGTCACCGAAATGTTCAGGCCCATCTGCATGAGAATGTCGAGCAGGCGGGCCCGGGTGGGATTCATGAGCAGGTTGGGAAGAACCAGCTGTGATCCGGGAAATAGGGCCGCCGCGCAGAGAAAGAAGGCTGCACTGGAAAGGTCTCCCGGCACTCGGGCTTCAATCCCGCGCAGATGCTGGCCGCCGCGAATGCGGACTTCGCTCCCCGCTCCCAGGCTTCTGCGCAGGACCTCTACACCAAAGGCACGCAACGCGACTTCGCCATGATCGCGCGTGCGCACCGACTCCTCCACTCGCGTTTCCCCATCGGCGAACAGGCCCGCGAAGAGCAGGCACGATTTCACCTGGGCACTGGCCACGGGCATTTTGTAATCGATCGCTTTGAGCGCTCCGCCTCTGATACGCAGGGGTGGCTTTCCCTGCTGCGAATCGATCGTGGCACCCATCTCGGAAAGCGGCTTGATCACGCGTTCCATGGGCCGGCGGGAGAGTGATTCATCGCCGATCATCTGGCTCGTAAAACTTTGTCCCGCAACAATCCCGCTCAACATCCGCATCGTGGAACCGGAATTTCCGCAATCGAGCGGCGCCGCCGGGGCGGCCAACGAGAGCCCTCTTCCCTGCACTTCAATCACATTCTGGCCCTCGGCTTTTCGCTCCCAGCTCACTCCCAGCGTTCGCATGCATCCCAGCGTGCTCGCACAATCGGCGCCCGTGGAATAGTTCTCGATACGCGAAGTTCCTTCGGCGACTCCCGCCAGCATCCCGTAGCGATGGGAGATCGACTTGTCTCCGGGCAGTTCGACGCTGCCGCGAATGTTGCGCGCCGGGCGCACAACTACTGCGGACTGGGTTTTCATCGTAGAACCAATATAGCGGATGTGGTGCAACCCTGCGCTTCTCTCGCGAAGGGCCTGCGTGGGGAGAACCGCAATCTCTCTCTCCGTACCCGTCGAATGGGGACAGCTACACCTTGTGATAGATGTGGTAGGTCCGCGTCGGAACTTCCTGTATCCATTTGAAGTATCCGACGGAGTAACGATCGCCTTTGTTGGGCGGCCACGGATCGTAGATGCGGAGTGTTGTCCCCTTGCCCGATTGATCGTTGTCGCCGCGGATACCGACCACCGCGATCATATGGCCCGAGCTGCCCGCGCCTTTGACATAGTCCTTCACGTTCCAGAGCATGTCGAACATCAACGGGCCTTTGGCGAGCATGGCCTTGAGCGCGATCGGCATCCACGAAGTCGGCGGCACGACGGTCAAAAAGTTGGCCTTCGCAAATCGCATCGGTCCGGTAACCGCATCGTCGCTTTCCGAGAAATTCTTGAGGCTTCCATCTTCCATGATCAGATCGTCCGGTGTGCGAAAAACCACGGTGGAGATCGTGGAGCGCGTGATCATTGCAGTGGATGCGGCCCAGCAACTCGTGGACGTGCGCTGGAAGATGAACGGGATGTTGTGCAGGATTGGCGAATAATCCTCCGTATCCATAAGCGCATTCCAGGTGCATGGCCCGACCTCTCCGTCTTCTACCAGCCAATTCTCCTGCTGAAAACGAAGAACTGCATTGCGGGTATGGGCGCCGAAAGCACCGTCTACGAGCAGATTCGGGTTGGGCGTCAGGACATCGTTTAATTGGGCTTGCAGGGTCTTGACATCGGCACAGTGGGAACCCAGTCTTAGGATCGTCGTTGGCAAAGTGGCCCCCCTCCGCAATGCAGTCTTAGCCGGATGAATTGCCGACGGGCGAGGCGCCTCCCCGTCAACCGGCTCACTTCACTGCCAGGCTTTAAGCGCTCACCTTTGCCTGACTTACTTCCTTCAGAATGTCCGCAGGAACTTCCTTCAGCGTTACGCCAAACTCAAACAAGGGCGTCTCAGTGCCGCGTCCCCAGCGCGCAACTTCCCAGTGGGCACGCACAAACTTCACATTCGGATGCGGCGTGAGATCGAGCAGCAGAGGAGTTTCTCCAGTGTAGAACTCCTGCCGGAAGGCGGCGATCGACTTCGCGTCCCAGCTTGCCCCGTCGGAGGATCCGAAGATCGAGACATCGAGCGATTCCTGCTCAATAATCCTTGTGATCGACAGAGTCCCGAGAAACACGCGGCCTGATACGCCACTCAAATCAACGACTGGGCCGTCCCCTTTCGTCGTGACTACCGTTCCTGCGGGAACCAGCACTACTTCGGCTATAGGAGTTGTCATTGCCCGAGATTCTAGCAAATCCGAGCGGGAAAGCAGATTTATGAGGACAATCACTCACCACAGACAAACACAGAGAACCTACTCCGTCGGATGTGGGCCGGTGAACTCACTGCAGCACGGCTTCTCCACCGGCTTGAACTCCATCAGTTCGACCCGCGTCAAATCGGGATCGTAGACGTTCAACTGCCACTTGCCGTCTTTGCCCATCTGCGCTTTCTCGTGTCCGTGCTCCTGCCAGCCGTGCGACTCCAGCATGGCCTGTGCCTTTTTTATGTCGGCGACGCCCAGCGAGATGTGGTTCATCACGCCGGTCAGTTGAAGATCAGCATTTTTTGGTTGATTCAGCATGTACTCGAGCCAATCGGTACCATCTGGAACCTGTATGGCGAGCCAGTCGGTTTCGGTGTCCTTCATCCCGCCATGCCAGTACGGACGAAAGCCGAGAATGTCGCGATAGAAGTGGTCTTCGACGGGTTGATCGTAGACCAGAAATCCGGTGTGAATCATGTGACGGGAAACGGCGTTGGGAGCGGACGGCGCGGTCTCCTCTTTGCCGCGTTCGACGAATTCGATGCGATGGCCCTCCGGATCTTTCATCATCAGGCTGAGGCTGTGATCGGAGCGGCCTTCGATTTGTCCCGGCTTGAATCCCTTCTGCACCAGATAGCGGCGCAAGGCGCCGACGTTGTCGGTGACGAAGGCCACGTGATCCATGCGGTCGGTGGCCTTGGCGTCCGGAGCCGGGCTGTACCCAACCCATTGCTTGCCGGAAAAGTACCGGATGGTCTCGCCAGGTTCAATCGGGGTGGCGGAAGCGAGCCCCAGGACATCGCCGTAGAGATGCTTCATGCCATCCGGGGACGTGGTGTAAAACGCGACGTGATCGATCCCCGTGATGCGCGGACGCTCGGCGGACTTGGTTTGAGAAACGGCCGAGACTGCGAGAACGACACAAACGAGAGAAATGACGAGGTTCTTCATGGCGAGTAGATTGTAGACGGGTTTCGCAAATAGTGTGACTTATGTTTTCGCTATTGCCTTCCGCTGTCATTCCGAGCGCAGCGCGGAATCCCTACCCTCAGTGCGTTTGGGGAGGGATGCTTCGACTCCGAACGAGTTCGCTTGGCGATCTCATTCGGCGCTCAGCATGACAGTGAAATTGTCTATACCCAACTACAACGAATTCAGAAATTGCCGAAGCAACCTGCTGGCTTCCGGCGGCTGCTCCCATGGCGAGTAGTGTCCAGCCTTCTGGATCACCCGCAAGTGGCTTCCGGAAATGTACTGCCGCATCAGTTCGGCTTCGTTGATGCCAGTCAAAATGTCTTCGTCTCCAGTGACCAGCAGCGAGGGCACGTTAATCGTCTTCAGTGTTTCGACGGAGTCCGGGCGCTCGGCCATCCCACGCTGCACCTGGGCAATGTCTTCCGGTGACATCTGACGCATCATGCGCAAGGCGCCGTCCACGAAATCAGGACGTGCCTCGCGCGTCGTCTTGCCCAACAATCGCGGAACCATGGACTGCAGGAAAGGCTCGGTGCCGCGCTCCAGGACATCGTTGGCTGCCTGAAGACGTCCGGCTCTCCCTTCCGCGTTGTCGGCTGGCGCCTTTGTGTTGCACAAGCCCAGCGCGGCTACTCTGTTGCGATGCCTTCGCCAGAACTCAAACAGGATGTAACCGCCGATGGAAACCCCGATCAGTGGCGCGCGGTCGGCCTGGGCATCGTTCATGACCCGCGCGAGGTCGGCGGCATGTTTGGCCATTGTCGCCGGGCCCTCGCCCACTTCGGATTCCCCATGACCGCGCAGATCGGGAAGGATCAGTCGATAATGCGAAGAAAGTTCCTCCGCGACAGGAGTCCAGAATTCGTGATGCGCAGGAAAGGGATGCAGAAAGACGACCGGAGGTCCGTCGCCCACGACCCAATAAACGATTTCGGCATCATCGCTGCGCAGACGATACGAGGGAATCGGGGCCATGAGCCATTAGAGCACGATCGGAGCAATGCCTGTGTAGGGGCGGACGCAGCTTGCCCTGAGCGGAGTCGAAGGGTCCGCCCCGCGAGCGCAGCGAGCTTGCGGGACGGCTAGCGAGGCATCGCAAGTGCAGGTTCACTACCTCGTGTCGGTCACGGGCTGGGCCGACCTGGGAGCCTGCAGCATGAGCGGCTCTTCGGGCATGATGATCCATGCAATCGGATAAGAGAAAAAACCGACCACCGTCATGCAAGCCACGATGAGCCAGACCACCCGAACCAGAGTCACATCAATGTCGAAGTACTCCGCGAAGCCAAGACAAACGCCCGCGACTTTGCGCCCCAACCGGGGACGAATCAGTTTGCGCCGGGCCAACGAGGCCCCCACTCGAGTCCCGCAGTAGGCACAAACCAAGGCATCGTCTTGAATCACTTTTCCGCAGTAGTTGCAATACATAGCTTCGCCCTCAATCTCACTATCATTTTACGGGAAAACCGATGGCGAAGTTCCCGCGCACCGTCATCACTCCCGGTACGCCTCCTTCAAATACCGCCGCGCCTGGTCGGCCTGTCCACTGTCAAGGCGGCCGGTCAGGACTGCCTCGTAGGCCTTCATCGCCATGTCGCGCTTCTGCAGAAGGTCGTACACCTCTCCAGCGGCGAGATTGGCTTTCTGTTGAATGTCGGGGTCCGGATTCGGAGCTTCATTCACAAGCTGATAAGCCGCCGCCGCCCCTTCAAGATCTTTCTTGCTGCGCAACAGTTCGCCCAGTCCCCAGGCAGCCAATTCGTAGTGCATCTTGCGGTACTTCCCCGCGCGTCCGTTTTCCCAAACCTTGCGGTACTCGGCCTCGGCCTCGTCCAGACGTCCGGCATCGCGTTGGAGATTGGCGACTTCAGTCGGGAACAAATGGTTCCCCGGATATTTTGTGGTCAACTGCTGCATGTACCCGATCGCTTCGTCGTATTTGTGCTCCCGGCGCAGGAACAGGGAGAGAATGACCTTGGCATCCAGCGAGTTCTCGGCATCGCTTTTGGCGACGTCCCTCAGGTAAGCCAGGCCGCGGTCTTTGGAACCGTTGAGCCCGGCAAGAGCCGCCGCCACTTTGATGCTCCAGGGCAGGTTTCCCACCACGTAATTGTGCGTGCCGACGACCATCTTTGCGTCGACGAAGTCGGGATCGAGTTGCAGCACGCGCTCGTGGTCATGGCGCGCCCCCACGGCATTGCGCAATGCTGAAAACCAGGCGCGCTCCACTAGCCCTGTGTAAACCGCGAACTCGGCCCGGGTTACACCACGGCAGTAAAGAGCGTCGATGTCCGACGGATTGTCCTTGAGTCGTTTCTCTTCCTCCATCTGCGCCCGGTGCGCGAGGGCCTTGATGCGGACCTTGATTCGTTCATCGGTCGGCCGGGGAGCCCGCCCAATAAAGCTGTCGTTGGCGTAGTCTCCGGTGTTCATCGCTCCCGTGTCGTAGAGGTCATGCATCAGAATCACGGTGAGCAGATGGTTTAACGCGTAAGGGTCGTTGGGATGCTTGTCGAGAAGCTTCTCAAATTCCTGGGTCGCCCGCTCATAATCCATGTTGTAGAAGTGATCGAAAGCGGCCTGCACCTCCGGATCATGAGGCGCGCCATGAGCCACAGGCGCGCTCTGCGCCATGCCGAATTCGATCCCAGCGATGACAAAGAGGAAAACCGGAATCTGGCGAGCGCAAAGCCGGAGGATCATGCGGGAACTCTACTCAATATGCCGGTCCGGCTAGTCTAAACGAAGTGCAACCGCCGTGCCGCTCTGAACTGGACATCCAACCCTTCTTCATCGGAACCAAGAGTGTTATGTATGGTGCACCGTCCGTTATCGCTGAGACCTGAAAAGGCACCTATACTTTTGTCAGCACAAAAATGAATGCGCCTCTACCCTGCCAATGCGAGGCAAAGGCCAGTCATTCCCTGTGCGGCTGCTGGCGGTCTGGTTGACGACTCCGGTAGTCTGTGGGCCTTCGTAACTGAGCAAGTTTGACCTTGCACGGCAAGTAAGAATTGCTCGCGCGATGAGAAGGCGCCGAATTCTGCCGGATGCAAAGTCTTTATTTATCATGATGTTAGTTGAAGCCGATCTTTGGCGCTTAGAGTGCCACATAAGGTTATCCCGGCAAGTCCCAGTGGGTCCGCAATGGCAGAGGTAGTACAAGGAACGCAGCAAGAATTCTGGCAGCCTCCGGCGCACCGTCTGAGTGACGAAATGGCGGCTGCCCAACTCCGCTCGACGATGGCGGAGGCGTGTCCGCGCTGCGGCACCGAGTTTCTGCTGGGGTCGCGCTTCTGTCACACGTGTGGCGGACGCCGCCCGGAAGTCATCAGTCCCTCCGCACGAGCCGATGCGGCCGCCCTCGCAGGATTGTGGGAGCGGGGCATTCACAAGCTCCAGTCTGCCATTGCTGGCTTGTCCTGGAGTAAGGTCAAGTTCCCTGCTTGGCTGCACTATCTGCAGTTTCACGAGATAAAGACCCGGGTCGGACTCTCCACAGGCGCGTTGATTGCGTTCGTGATTGGGCTGGCTTGCGTGGCAGGTGCCCTGCTCGTCGGTCTGATCAGCGCGAAGACCTGGAATGACTTTTACTCGATCCAGCTTTATCGCGCGGAGTGGCTGTTAGCCGCAATCGCCTGTTTTGTGGCAGGAATCCTCCTCAAGAAGCGTCCCCAAGATCAGCCGAAAGACTAGTTGGACTCGCTCCCGCTTCCGGCAGCCCTCCGCTGCTGGCTCATCCTGTAAAGATGGTGCACCGGGCCGGTGCCCTTCCCCACTGCTTGTCCGTTGGAGATTGCGGCGCTGACATAGATCTTGGCGAGAAGCGTGGCTTCGGCGATTCCCCGGTCGAGGGCCAGATGGCAAGCCATCGCGGTTGCGAAAGCACACCCGGTCCCATGCGTGAAGTTGGAGCGCTGCCGCTCGGCCTTGAAAATTTCCTGCTCGATTCCATGCTTGGTGGTAAAGCTGAGCAGATCCATCGCCTTCTCCAGGTGGCCTCCAGTCACGACGACCGCGCGGGCCCCCATTCCGTGAAGTTTTGCGGCGGCGGCCTTCATCTGTTCCAGATCCTCGACCTTGATCCCGGTCAAGGCTGTGGCTTCGTCGACGTTCGGCGTCACGACGTCCGCGAGGGGGATCAGGCGTTCCATAAGGATTCTGGTTCCGGCGGCATCGAGCAGGTCCGCGCCAGACGTGGATTTGAGGATCGGATCGACAACGATATTCGGTAGAGGTTCCCCGTCTGGCCCCGCATGGCCCAGGAAGTCCGCGACCGCATTGGCGACCTTTCCAGAGCCCAGCATGCCGATGTGGACCCCGGCAATCTGCAAGTCCCCGGCGAGTTCTTCAAGGGTTTCAGTCACCAGGATTGGATCGGACGGCTCGACCCGTTTCACGCCCGATGTCGATTGCACGGTCATCGCCGTAATGCACGACACGCCATAGCAGGCATGGGCAGCGATGGTCTTGATGTCGGCGGTGATGCCCGCTCCGGATGAGGGGTCAAAACCGGCGATCGTAAGGACAACTGGTGGTTTTTCGGCCATGGCCTTTCGTTCTCGAAACCTGATGAACTGCGCTGAGTTTGGCACAGATGCTAGCGATTGGGCACTCCTTCCACCGGCGGTTTGTGCACAAGGAGGAAGAAAATTCTCCGCCTTCGAGCCAACGAAGACCTCGTAAATACATGATTTTATGTAAGTTACCAATGTTATTCCTGTAATTCATTGATTCCATTGAGCTTGTAATTTCTACCCTGCGACATCCGCCGTGCTATTTATTAATTAGTAAATGCGTAACCGTTCTTAAACAAAGGAGATTCTCCGCATCCCTATAATTTAGCAGTATGTTACGTAAGTCTTCGATAACTAGGAGGTGACGCTTGGACGTGTCCTTTCACCTTGACACGTATTTGGCAGGCCGATAGCATCTACGAACTGCAGTACACACTAGCCTTAGGCCAAAGGGCACTTTTGAGTATGCGAGGAGAACTGAATGCACAGACGTTTAGCTCATGGACTGGCGATTGCTTTTCTGATCGTCGGCCTGGGAGCGGCTCAGGGACCGAACAACTCGGAGGCGAAACCGGCTCCAACTAGTTCGATTCAGGCAAAGTCCGCAGTCCGCAAACAGGTCGGCAAGACCAAGCCGTATCAAGTGGGAACAGCATCGTGGTACGGAAAGAACTTTGAGGGGAAGGAAACGGCCAGCGGCGAGCCGTACAACATGTACGACATGACCGCCGCCCACCTGACGCTTCCCATGGGAAGCTACGTGAAGGTGACAAACCTCCGCAACGGGAAGGCTGTTGTGGTCCGGGTCAACGACCGCGGACCCATTGTCCCGGGCCGGATCATCGACGTTTCCTATGGGGCCGCCCAGGCGCTGCAAATGAAGGCGCATGGGCTGCAACGCGTACGCCTGGACCTGGTCGACCCGACCGCGGTAGCCAAAGCCAGCCAACCCGAGCCGGCTTACCAGACCATCGCCTATAACCATCCCCCGGTAGCGCAACTTCCATAAAACACATACACTAACCGGGATGACGGCTGCTCTGCCCAACCGCATCCCGAACGATAGTTTCCGCTATCGAAACCTGGAACCGCGCGAGCGGCTCATCGTTGCGTTGGACGTTTCCTCGGCCGCCGCCGCACAGAAGATTGTGGCGGCGGTAGGAGACTCTGCCCTGACTTACAAGGTCGGGATGCAGCTCTACACCGCCGAAGGACCACGGATTGTGCGCGATCTGGTGGCATCCGGGCGCCGGGTTTTCCTCGACCTCAAGTACCACGACATTCCCCACACCGTGGGAGCCGCTGTTGCCGAGGCGGAAAAGCTAGGCGTGAGCATGCTGACGATCCACGCGGCCGGAAGTACGAGGATGATCCGCGCCGCCGCCGACGCCGCAAAGATCCGTCCGGATCTGATCGTCCTGGCTGTCACTGTGCTCACCAGCATGGATGGGCGTGACCTAGAAACGATCGGTCTGGGCGGCAGCGTCCAGGATAGCGTCCTGCGGCTGGCAACCCTGGCACTCACCAACGGATGCCAAGGCATTGTGACCTCAGCACGCGAGGCGGCCTGCGTGCGGGCCCGACTCGGAGATCAGTTCGCGATCGTAACTCCGGGAGTGCGACCGGCAGGGAGCAAGGTGGGCGATCAAGTTCGGGTAGTCACGCCAGCGGAGGCCATCGCTGCGGGGGCAAGCCACATTGTGGTGGGACGGCCAATCACCGAAGCGCACGACCCAGCGGCCGAAGCTCAGGCAATTCTCGGGCAAATCAGCGAATGTGCTTAGACAAGGTCGGCCGCACATAATGCCGATTGTTGGTGAAATAAAAGAAATCCTCTCGCCCATTTCTGGGCAAATTGTTCCTTATTCCTCAGCTTCATCGTTTACCACTGGACCGGATTGCACGGTCGAGGTAGCGGTGGAAAGCCCCGGATGCCACCGGGACCCATCGACCTCTGTTTTACGCCGATTGTTCTTGATTTTGAGCCGTAACGTTGTATAGTACCTCGCGCTCGTCTTCCCTCCTTTTCGCATTCTGCTGTCTTTAGTTAATTGCGTTGGGTCCCAGAATACGGATCGTCCCGCACTCATAATCTGAAAACAGGAGGCCCGAAATGCGGCTTAGACTGCTGACCTTGAATGTTGTGCTGTCGCTATGCGGGACGCTATTAATCTTCGAATCCAAAAGACCAGCGGATCGTGCCAACCATGTGCTGGCAGAGAGCGATCACTACAGCGCCTCTGCAACCATCGTGCGTGGTTACGCGCTGCAAGACGGACGACTGAATCGAGCGATGTCGGGAACAAGCCGTTCCTTGTCCGCGCTTGCTGACCTTCCTCTTGCTTTTGAATCGAACATGGGACAAGCAGATCGAAGCATCGATTTCATTTCGCCAGGTCCTGGCTATACTCTGCTGACCAACCCTGATCGGGCAGTCATTTCGACTTGCGGCGCACGCAATCGAGCGCACCTTGGGTCGGGCGGGAAACTATGTTCATCCCGTGGAATCGAAATGCGGTTCTTGGGAGCAAATCAGCATGCCATAGCCGTGGGCGAAAAGGAGTTGCCGGGCAAAAGCAACTACTTCTTGGGATCTGATTCCTCGGGGTGGCTTGTAGATGTGCCGCATTTCGAGCAGGTCCACTATCGCGACACTTATCCCGGGATAGATCTTGTCTACTACGGCAATCGCCAGAAGTTGGAATACGACTTTGTAGTCCAACCCCACGCCGATCCCGCGATTATTGCCTTTACTCTCGACGGCGGGGCCAGGGAGCTTGCAATTCCCATCGGGGAAGCCGGCGAACTTGTCATGCAGACGGCCTCGGGAACCATTCATCTGCAAGCGCCCGTGGCATACCAACTCAAGAGTGGGAAGCGGCAGTTGATCCCAGTTCGCTACTCGAGACGAAGCAGAAACAGGATTGGCTTCGAACTGGGCTCCTACGACAAGAGCCGAAAACTGATCATCGATCCTGTACTCAGTTATTCCAGTTTCCTGGGTGGTAGCAGTGACGACTTCGCATATGCCACGGCGGTGGACACAGCCGGCAACATCTATGTTGCAGGTGGCACAACCTCCGCTGATTTTCCGCTTAGCTCAATGCCTTTGCAGGGCACGTACGGTGGCGCAGACTCGAACAGCCAGGGTGTCACTGGCGATGTTTTCGTGAGCAAGCTCGATCCGACTGGCAAGACATTGCTCTATTCCACTTACGTAGGCGGAACTGCGGATGAAAACGCTTACGGGATTGCGGTCGATTCAACCGGCAACGCCTATCTGACCGGAGCGACCAATTCCGCGGACTTTCCCGTCACAACGGGAGCGCTGCAAACCTCGTTCGGCGGAGGGCCCAATGATGTATTCATATTCAAGTTAAATCCAACAGGCTCGGCCCTTGTGTATTCAACTTACCTCGGAACTGCGACAGGTGGTGAGCGTGGTTTTGGAATCGCCGTTGATGCGGCCGGGGACGCATACGTTACGGGGGATGCTGCGCCCGATTTTCAGGTGACGACCGGTTCGTTTCATGGTGGCGTGAATGATGCGGAAGTGACAGAGCTGAACCCGACGGGCACCGGGCAGATCTTCGCTACTTTTTTCGGTGGGAATGGCACCGATGAAGGCCACGGAATTGCAGTCGACACTGCCGGAAACATCAGCATTACCGGAGCGACCACATCGACCGATTTACCAGTGACGGCGAATGCGGCTCAGGCGCATCTGGCCGGTACCAGTACACAAGACGCTTTTATTGCGCAGTTTGACAAAACCGGGACGCTGACCTATTGCAGCTATCTTGGCGGCTCGGCGGACGAACTCGGAAGCAGCTTGGGCTCCATCGCTGTCGATTCCTCCGGGAGGATTTACGTTACAGGATCTACCGCGTCCGCGGATTTCCCGACCACTGCGGGAGCATTTCAGACTACGTACGGTGGCGGCGGATCGGATGTATTTGTGACTGCGATCGATCCATCCAAGTCGAGCTCGCTCGTCTACTCAACGCTATTAGGGGGAGGCGGCGACGATGACGCAGGAGAGTTTGCCCGCGGGATAGCCGTCGATGCCGCGGGGAACGCCGTCATTACGGGAAGCACCAATTCAGTCAACTTCCCGACGCTTCAGGCCACTCAGACAAGCCTGGCGGGGGGTAGAGATGCGTTTGTCGCCAAGCTGAACGCGGCCGGCTCGAGTTTAATCTACTCAACATACTTAGGTGGCTCGGGGGACGATTTCGGGGCTGCCGTTGCAGTCGATCCGGTCGGGAATACCTATGTGACCGGCCAGACAACCTCAAATGACCTTCCGACAAGTTCAGCGCTACAGGGAACTCTCAATGGTCCCAGTGACGCATTCATTACGACGCTAAGTGCTGATTTCGGTGTGAGCAGTTCGCCCTCCACCGCCAGTGTGACTGCCGGTAATTCGGCCACGTACACGGTATCGGTGTCCGTGCTAGATGGCTTTTACGGACTGCCTGTTTCTCTCGCATGTTCCGGGGCTCCTTCTTCTTCGACATGCACCATCTCGCCTCAGCAAGTCACGCCCGGTTCATCCGGCGCGACTGCAACCGTGACCATCGCTACCACCGCTCCTCATTTCAGCAATGTATTTGGGTTACGACAAGTGACCGGGATATATGCTCTTTTTGTGCCTTTGCTGATGTTTTCCACCGGATTCCTGAAGCGCGGTTGCTCGGCAAAGAGAAGAATTGTCGCCGGGCTGTTTGCCATGGTGCTCGTCTCAAATGTTGTCGTAATGATGGGGTGCAGCAACTCCTATACCCACACGCCGACGGGCGGGACTCCGACAGGAACGTCGACCATTACCATAACCGGGACTGCGTCATCGACGAGCCACACAACCACCATGACCCTGAATGTGATGTAAATCAAACAAAGAGGCGAACCCGAGTTCGGGTCCTCTCATGATTCGAATATTCGACAGATGTTTATCGGCCTGGCAATCGTAGCGTCACTTGTCGCGTTCTTATTTCCCGGCTCGTGCGATGTAGTCCGCGCGATTCCCCAAGGATCCGATGTGCGGATCGCGTTCGCGATGCGGTGCAGCGGCTGAGCCGGTGAGTCTTACAGCTTTTCGAAGAATTCACACGCCGAGCACGAGATGTAAATCCCGCCCGGTACACCGCGTTCACGGTCTTTCACGCGCTTGACGATGCGCGTCGGCTTGCCGCACTTGGGGCAATCCGTGCTCTTGGTGGTATCCATGACCTTTTTGCGGTCGGCTGTCTTTGCGATCTTGGCTCCTACTGCCATGATGAATGTCTCCTGATGTCTCGAATCTGTGCGCAGCGTTCCGCTCAATTTCGCGGAGAAGGTGGATGGAATTGTTCTGGATCCACTCGGGAAGAATCTGCAGCTGCGTCTTGGTGCTCTTCCGCCGAGTTTCATTTTACAGTAACGTTGAGTCGGCTGTCTTGGTCCCGGGCGCAACATGCCGCGCAGATTCTGGCCGATCGTCAACACGCTACTCTTTACCATCTTCGTGCCGGGGACGGTCGCGATCCTGATTCCACGCTGGATTCTAGGTGGCTTTCGACGGCCTGCTGCTGGAGTGCTGACTTGGTTTGGCGGCCTCATCTTCCTGGTCGGCGGCGCCATCTATTTCCGCTGTGCATGGGAATTTGCGGTGCGGGGACTGGGGACGCCGGCGCCGATCGCGCCAACGAAGTTCCTGGTCACGACGGCGCTGCACCGCTATGTTCGCAATCCCATGTATATCGGAGTCGCGCTGGCGATCCTGGGCGAAGCGGCCCTGTTCCGATCCCTGCACGTTGCCGAATACGCTGCCCTCATGCTGCTGATCGCTCACGTCTTCGTCGTGTTGTACGAAGAGCCCGCGTTGAAGCGCCAGTTCGGCGAGTCCTATGAAGAGTATCGAAGAAGAGTTCCGCGTTGGCTGCCGCGCCTGTAGCCTCCGGACGCCCTCGTCCGGGGTTGCGCGCGAAGCGCGCGATGAAGCAGGCGTGGCGTCGATGTGTGCCCCGGGGTCACCCACGCTGCAGGCACGCTCCCGTTCGCCTCGCTCAGGGTCGCGGGGCGGGCGAAGGCGTCCGCCCTACATTTGCATTTATTTTCCGACGCGTCCCCGCAGCACCGTGATCGATGCCTTGGGAAGCTGATAAAGGATGTCACTTCCTCCCTGCACTGTCGACCGCGATGGCGGGCCGTCGGGATCGGCGTGTCCTCTGACGCCTTCCTGGTGCCATTGATATTCATTTGAGCCGAACGTGATGCGGTCGACCTGGCCCGTGAAGTGGCGCTCCGCTTTCCCCTCATCGAAGGCGATCTTCACCGCGTGATCGTTCGATTGATCACGGTTGACGAGCATCACGGCCCATTGTCCATCCGGGCGCTCCACCGCATACGCTGTAACCAGCACGTGTCCCGCGGCGTCGTTCACATCACTCTCTGCTTTGAACTGCTTGTGCGGCGCGTCGATGGGCTGCACCCATTCTTTGGTGATCAACTGGGCCGCAATGTACTGCGGCGGATATCCCAGCACCTTGTAGTCGTTGTCGATCAACAGGAAATTGCCGAAGCCTGAAAGATTTGCGGGATAGGGCATGTAGTGGAAATAGTAGGTCCCGCCCGCGCCCTCGGCCATCATGCTGCCCACGTAGTCGGCGAGCCATAGTCCGGCTTTCACTGTAGAGGGTGGAGCGCCCCCACCGATGTTTCCTTCCGTCATGAAGAACGGGATGTTCGACGGGACACCGTTGTCTTTCCACACCTGAACAATATGGTGAACATACTCCGGCTCCGGATACAGGTCGGCCCACGAGTAGCTCTGGCGGTCCTGGTACGGATAGTGCTCGAACGAGAAGAAGGTGAAGTCGTTGAGGCGGCCGTGAGTTTTCAGATAGTCAAGGAAGCGTCCAATCCATGAAACCTTGCCATTGGCATCAGGCCAGACTTCGACGTCCCCGAATGTGCCTTCAAATGGCGGACCTCCCAGCCTCGCTTCCGGCACAAGTTTATGGATTGCCGTCGCGAACTGCAGGTACAGAGCGCCGTAATCTTCCGGCAACATATGCTGGCCGTCGGCTTCCTCACCCATCTCGATCCATGAGATCGGATATTTGCGCTTGTAGAGATAGGTGATTTCGTTCGCCGCGTCTTCTGGCGTGGAATACAACATGGCGATTGGCACCATTGTCGGCAAGCCACGCGTCACACCGCAGTTGAAGAAGAAATCGAAGCCGACCTGATCGCCGCGGTTATGGTCCTCGTCAGAAGCGGCGTGCCAGGGATCGACCGAGGAAGGCCAGGTAATCGTCTGGTCCCGGCTGGGGAAGTGAATGACGTAGTCGTTGAAGGCTCCGTCGCTGGAAAGCGCACCGACATAGAGCTCGTTGATCGCATAGCCCGCGCAGTTGCGCTTGTCGGCGGAGCCGTGCGTGTCGCAGGTGTTGGAAGACTCTGTCATCCATATGCGCAGATAGCGCACGTTGATCATCCAATTCACCAGCTTCAGGGTCACGTTACCGCCTTTGCCTTCGCTGATGTTTCCGAGCGGGAACGTTTGCCATGTGCCCTTCATCGTGCCGTCGTAGAAGGGCTCCATCTCGCCAGTCCAGAATTGCACCGCGTACTTGGTGGCATACGGATCGGCCCACGCGATGCGGATCGCATTCACGTCGATCTTCGTGCCCAGATCGATCATCACCCACTGTGGATGCAGAGAGTCATCCTCACCGGTGAAAGCTTTGGTCAGATACGGATTGCTCTTCCAATAGGAATGAATGTCGCCGTCCGTGAGCCGTGACCAGCCGTTGCCGTCGCCGCGGCTGAATCCGCGATGCGGCAGCGGAAAGGCCCACGAGCTATGAATTTCGGCGGCTGGCTCGGAATCGCCCACGAAATATCCCTCATGCTTCTCCGGATTGCTCCACTTGCCGGCGGGATTCCAGTGCCAGGCCTCGACCATCAGCTCGGTGTTTTGCCGATAGGTAACTGTTCCCCATCCGGCGCCGAGGATCTCTTTCAACAACGGATCCTTCAACAGATGATCGGGTGTTCCAGTGCGCAACCGGTCGATGGCCGCTCCCAGGGCGTGGGGCGGGCTGAACGTGTTGGCGACGTGGGCGGGATCGGCATCGACGGTGACCTTCTGGGCCGCCGTAGGAAGTGAGAGCGCAACAAGAAGAATCGCAGCAGACAAAAGCGGAATGAAACGATTGTGGAGACGCAACGGGATCCTCCCGAACGAATCTATTGAATCGATTGAATATTGAAAATTCGCCAACAGCATACACCTAAAACCGTGGCCGCGCTTGTACACGGTGAAACTTGATACAGCTCCGAACGCCTTCGTCTGGAGTTGCGCGTAAAGCGCGCAATGACTGCGGCCGGAAGCGAGGCGCGCGGCCGGAGCTGAACTTACACACGGTCCCCTTCGCTCTCCTCAGGGTCGCGGGGCGGACGAGGGCGTCCGCCCTACACAAGGCCTGGCGGCGATGCAACGAAACACCTCGCAACAAACGCGAAGAACAGAATCGAGGTACAATGCTCAACGCTCTTCGACCGACAGCAGACGTTCCGCTCTGGGGACCCAACCGCACCGAGAAATTCGACTATTCTGCTGCCGCTGAACGCCCTGCTCCGGTCGCCGACACGACAGATGATCGAAAAGATCACCGGAGAAGAATCCTATGACAAAGTTGCGTACCCTCCTCGCTGTCTTCACCTTGCTCTTCGCGGCACTCCAATTTTCAGCCGCACAACGCTGGGTTCCGTTGGTGAATCAGCCCGATGTGAACCTTGGACTTGGCAATCCCCTCTTACTCACGGATGGCACTGTCATCTTTCACGAGGCCTGCGGACGTAGTTGGTGGCGTCTCACCCCGGATGCGTACGGAAGCTACGTCGATGGCACGTGGAAAAAGGCAACCATGATGCCCGCAGGCTATGCCCCGTTATATTTCGGCTCTGCGGTTCTGGCCGACGGCCGCGTAATGGTGGCGGGCGGTGAATACAACTCAGCGACTCCAGGAAACTGCCAGGCCGTGTGGACCAACCAGGCCGCAATCTATGATCCCAAGGCCAACAAATGGACGATGGTCGCCCCGCCCCCAGGCTGGTCCTACATCGGTGATGCGCAGAGTGTGGTCTTGGCCAACGGCACCTACATGCAGGCCAACTGCTGCAGTACTGAGGCTGCTCTACTCGATGCCTCGACTTTGACCTGGACGATCACCGGCCAAGGGAAGAAAGACGTCTACGACGAGGAAGGCTGGACACTACTCCCCGACGGCACGGTACTGACGGTCGACGCCTATGTATTTGATTACCACAAGAATGGCAAGCGTTATGAGATCTATCACCCCTCTACCGGCAAGTGGACAGCTCCAGGGAGCACACCGGTACAACTGTGGGATTCCTACCCCGACGCTAATCACGCCTCCTATGAAATCGGCCCTGGCGTTTTGCGGCCGGACGGAACTGTCTTCTACATCGGCGCTAACGGAGCACCGGGCGAAGCGGGCCATACGGCAACGTACGACACCAAGACAAAGACTTGGACCGCCGGCCCGGACATTCCCGACGGGATGGATTCCGCCGACGGCCCCGCCACCCTGCTTCCGGGCGGGAATGTGCTGTTCCAGGTAAGCCCTGGGATCTTCAACACCGGGTCGAAGTTCTTCACCTGGGACGGAACCACTTTCAAAGACGTCACTGGGGGAAACACGGACGCTCCGAACATTTCGTCCTACTGGGGAAATATGTTGCTGCTGCCTACGGGGCAGGTTCTGTACACCGACTTCGGCAACGTGTGGGTCTACCAGAACGGGGGGAATCCGAAGGGCGCATGGCTCCCACAGATTCTCTCCGTATCAACGACGCTAAGCCGCGGGCATACCTACCAGATCTCGGGCCTGAACTTCAACGGGTTCTCGCAGGGCGCGGCTTACGGCGACGATGTACAGGCGGCGACGAACTATCCCCTGGTGCAGATTACCAACCGGGAAAGCGGGCAGATATTCTACGCGCGCACGCATGACCACAGCACCATGGGTATCGCCTACACTACGCCGGCATGGACGTACTTCGATGTGACCGGAAAAATCCAAACAGGCCTGAGCGATTTGCGCGTGGTGGCGAACGGCATCGCCTCGCTTCCGGTGACGGTGAACATCAAATAGTAGCCTCGTCGGCGAACCAATGAAGACGGGGACCCCACTTCTCGACGCCGTTGCGAGAAGTGGGGTACCTGCCGAGTTGCTCGTGCAGCCCATGTGCTTAAGTGATGCCAGCGACAGGGAGGATTTTATCGTTCGCATCCTGAGTGAAGGTGTCTGCGCTCTCGGCAGCTTTTCTCGGCGCACTCTGCGGTCAAAAGCCTGAGCCGCAGAGTTCGCGGAGTACGCCGGGCAAATCCGAGCCTTGCGGACCAGTCCTTGCTCCTTCCTTCCTGCAGGTTGTAGCATCAAAAGGTTTGGGCATTCATCGCTTCCAGAGCAAGGAGATGTCATCATGGCCACCGATACCTTAGCTACCCCCGCAGACCTCAGCAGCACGCAGACGCGTGTTTTCAAGAATTTCATCGACGGCGAGTGGGTCGAGTCCTCGAGCGGAGAGACCTTTGAAAACCGCAATCCCGCCGACACCCGTGACCTGGTCGGCATCTTTCAGAAATCCAACCGGGCCGACGTAAATGCCGCTGTGGATGCGGCCAAGCGCGCATTCGCGAAGTGGCGCCTTGTTCCTGCCCCACGCCGCGCTGAAATTGTCTTTCGCGCCGCCGAGATTCTGATTGAGCGCAAGGAAGGCTACGCCCGCGACATGACCCGCGAGATGGGCAAAGTGCTGGCCGAAACCCGTGGCGACGTGCAGGAAGCCATCGACGCCGGTTACTACAACGCCGGCGAAGGACGCCGCCTCTTCGGACCCACAGTTCCATCCGAGATGCCGAACAAGTTCGCCATGGCGGTGCGCCAGCCAATCGGAATCTGCGGCATGATCACCCCGTGGAATTTCCCCATGGCCATTTCGTCATGGAAGCTTCTGCCGGCTGTCGTGTGCGGCAACACCTGTGTGATCAAGCCCGCACAAGACACTCCGCTTTCGACATTCAATCTCGTCCGAGCGCTGTCGGATGCAGGCCTGCCGAAGGGCGTTATCAACATCGTGACGGGATTCGGCGCCGAGGTAGGCACGCCCATCGCTGAACATCCCGACGTGCGGGCGGTCTCGCTCACCGGATCGTCTGCGGTCGGCAAGATCATCGGCGGCATTGCCGCACAAAGCTTCAAGCACTGCTCGCTGGAACTCGGCGGGAAGAATCCGATGATCGTGCTCGACGATGCGAATCTCGATCTCGCCATCGAAGGCGCAATGTGGGGCGCGTTCGGCACGACCGGCCAGCGTTGCACCGCGACCAGCCGCATCATCGTGCAGAAGGGTGTATATCGCGAATTCTGGGAGCGCCTGGTCGATCGCGCCAAGAAACTGAAAGTCGGCAACGGTCTCGACGAAACCGTGCAGATGGGCCCTGCTGTGAACAAGAGGCAACTGGAAACTGACCTCGAGTATGTCGAGATCGGCAAAAACGAGGGCGCCAAGATGGTCTGCGGCGGGAATCGGCTGGATCAAGGCGAGCACCAGTACGGTTGGTTCATGGAGCCGACGGTGTTCGTCGACGTCGATCCCAAGATGCGCATCGCGCAGGAAGAGATCTTCGGACCGGTGGTCAGCATTATCCCTTGCGACGGCATGGATGATGCCATTGAGATCGCCAATGGCATCGAATACGGCCTGTCGTCGGCAATCTACACGAAGGACGTCAACAAAGCGTTCACGGCCATGCGCGATCTATACGCGGGTATCACGTATATCAACGCTCCGACGATCGGCGCCGAAGTGCACCTGCCCTTCGGCGGCACCAAGGCCACCGGCAATGGACATCGCGAGGGCGGCATTGGCGCCATCGATTTCTACACGGAATGGAAGTCCGTCTACGTCGACTACTCCGACAAGTTGCAGAAGGCGCAGATCGACCGGGCGGATTAACCGTCTTCTATGCGGAGGACGCCGAGGGCTTTGGCTCAATTTTCCTCTGCGTACTCCGCGTCCTCTGCGTTTAGAATTTTCCTATGCCGCTCACCCAACCCCACGAAATCACCGCCGCTTCGCGCCTGGAGAATGTCCGCTACGCGATCCGCGACCTGGCCTGCGTGGCCGATGAAGTCATCGCGCAGGGACACAAAGTGCTGCCCCTCAACGTCGGCGATCCGCTGAACTTCGATTTCCAGACTCCGCCGCACATCATCGAGGCTGTCTACCAGGCGATGCGTGATGGCAAGAACGGATATGCGCCCTCACCGGGCGTGTCCGAGGCGCTCGAGGCCATTCGCCGGGAGGCGGCCCGCAAAGGGGTCACAACGGTTCGCGATGCGTTCGTGACGTCAGGGGTGAGCGAGACCGTCGATTTGTGTCTGACCGCCCTGCTGAATGACGGTGAAGATGTTCTCACGCCTAAACCCGACTATCCGCTCTATTCAGCGGTGCTGTGCAAGTTGGGCCTTCCACTCAACACGTACGATCTGAACGAAGACGACGGGTGGCAGCCGGAGTTGTCCGATCTCGAGCGCAAGATCACGCCACGCACGCGTGGCATCGTGCTGATCAATCCGAATAATCCCACGGGATCGCTGTGCACGCGCCAGATGCTCGAGCAGGTGGCGGAACTGGCGCGGCGTCACAACCTGGTGGTCTTTGCAGACGAAATCTACGACAAGCTGATTCTGGAAGACACCCCGCATATCGCCTTTGCCGCAGTAGCGCCGGATGTGCCCTGCGTGACGTTTGGTGGCCTGTCGAAGAACTATCTTGTGCCGGGATGGCGTATTGGCTGGGGCATCGTGTCCGGCGACGCGGCTGCGGTGAAAACCTACACCGAGGGCGTGCATCGTCTCTTGCGCGCGCGTCTCTGCGCCAACCACCCCGAGCAGTATGCGATCAAGCCCGCGCTGGATGGCCCGCAGGATCATTTAGTCGAAGTAAAGCGCAAACTGCGTTCCCGGCGCGACCTTACGCAGAAGTGGTGTGAGTCTACGCCGCGCGTAAGTTGCGTGGCGCCGCGTGGTGCGTTCTACGCATTCCCGCGCATAGAGATTCAGGAGAGCGATGAGATTTTCGTGAAGGAATTGATCCGCCAGAAGCATGTCATGGTCGTCCACGGCTCCGGCTTCGGGCAGAAGCCGGGCACCCAGCACTTCCGCATCGTATTTTTGCCCGATGAACAGACGCTGACAAAGGCGTACGTCGGAATCGCGGAGTTCATCCGCGAGAGATATGGAATCGCGTAATGGGCAGGCTCAATCGAAAGACGGTCGTATGTGTTCCCCTGCTCCTTGCGTTCGTGATGGTTCCCTCAAGCTTCGCCGCCGACACTGGTCGGTCCAAAGAAGAAGACAATATTCGAGAAGCTGTTTTCCGTCATCAATTCCAGCACAACGCGTCCGGACAAAAACAACAGGCTCACGCGTACTGCCTGTCAATTCGGTTGGCCGACAAGGACGCGGATCCGACGGATGAGTTCATGAAGCGTTTTTCCGGGCACATGCCACCGGTGCGCAAAGCCTCTCAATGTCGTTGGTCAAAAGGTGAAGTTGTCGAGAATCATACTGGCAAGCCGGCCCTGATCTTCAGTATTTCGAATATTACCTGGATCTCGGACACAGAAGTCACAGTAGGTGGGGGCTATGAAGAGGCCAACCTCAGTTCCTCCGGTAATACGTACACCGTCAAGAAGAACGATGGGAAGTGGACGGTTAGCCAGGATCGAATGAACTGGATCTCGAAGAACGAGCTGTCCCTGCCCTAGCGACCTATCTCGGCATAATGACCATGGTATAATGACCATGATCATGAAAACGATCCCTGCCGGCAAATTCAAAGTCCATTGCCTCGCGATCATGGACGAAGTGCAAGCCAAGCGGCAGGCCGTGGTCATCACCAAGCGCGGCAAGCCCGTGGCCAAGCTCGTCCCGGTCGAGCAGGAAAAGGACGACATCTTTGGCTTCTTCAAGGGCAAGGGGAAGATCGAGATCAAGGGCGACATTATCGCCCCGGCGCTCAGTCCCGAAGAGTGGGGCGATCTATATTGATCCTGCTCGATACGCATGTCGTGATCTGGCTCGCCCAGGATTACGAGCGGATCTCCGCGAAAGCTCAGGCCGCGATTCAGGATGCGCGTAAGCAGGAAGATGGCTTGGCAGTTTCCTGTATCACGCTCGTCGAAATCGCCCGACTCGCCAATCACGCACGAATCCGGCTGACCCCAGACGCCGAAGCAGTTCTAGCAGAAGTCGAGGATCGTTTCGTGGTGCTGCCGATCACGCGGAATATCGCATTGCAAGCCTTCGAACTACCAGATCGTTACCCGAACGATCCTGCCGACCGCATCATTGGCGCAACTGCTCTTATCGAAGACATTCCCTTGCTCACCGCCGATCAAAATATTCGCAGGTCGCGGACGGTTCCGACCATCTGGTAGCGGAGCATATTGGCGGGATCTAGTCGCGGCTGCGTTGCCTTTTCCAGAGCCGCCTTTGAACCTTCCGGGTAATTGAGCTTTTTCTGGCTCCACGGCTTCCTTCTCCGGTTGGATGGCATCTCAAATGTGTCCAAGGACCAGGAGTCTACCTTGAAAAGAGCTTTATCTACGTTACGGGATGCAGCCGGCACAGGAGCACTTGTTCTGATGGCCGGCACGGTGGTGTTTGGTACTTATGTCTTCCTGACCTCCCTGCCGGACATTAAGCGCTACATCAAGATCAGCACGATGTAGCTGTTCCGGAACATTTGCGGCTTCGATCACGCCGCATCTTTTGCCGCGCACATGTCCGGCAAAAGGCGCGAGGCAGGACCGCGCCTTTCGCTTTCCCTGCGAATCTGATTAAATCGGAAGAAGCGCAACACCGGGTGCGTACACGGTGTTCTTTCATTTGTGGTCGATATTCATTCGCACATTCTTCCCGAGGTAGACGACGGCCCGAAAACGTGGGACACCTGTGTGGCCATGTGCCGCACGGCTGCGGCGGACGGCATTACGCACATGGTGGCGACACCGCATGCCAATGACCGATACCACTACGATCGCGAATACATGCAGGGCCTTGTCGCACACCTGCGGCAGCTCGTGGGCGAAACACCCAAGATTCTGCTGGGATGCGATTTCCACCTCTCGTATGAGAATCTGCAGGACGCCTTCGAGAATCCCGCGCGTTACGTGATCGGCAACACGCACTACCTGCTGGTCGAGTTCAGCAACTACAGTGTTCCGCAGAATACAACGGACTCATTCTTGAGGCTGGGCGATCGCGGCATCACTCCTGTCATCACGCATCCCGAGCGCAATCCGATTCTTCGCGAGAATCTGCAGCGGGTGGTGGAGTGGGCCGAGCAGGGATGCATCATTCAGATGACCGGCTCAGCGCTCACCGGATTCTGGGGAGACCGCACACGTCGCGCCGCCGCATGGTTGCTGGAGCATCAGGCGGTTCATGTGCTTGCGACTGACGCTCACGATCTTGAAAAGCGGGTACCCGTTCTTTCGACGTCGCGCGACGCTGCCGCCGAACTCGTCGGGGAGGAAGTGGCCGAAGCACTTGTGACAGCCAATCCGAACGCGATCGTCAACGACCAGCCATTACCATTCTTTCCCCGTCCATCAGCTGTCGGCAGCTATCGCAAGCGATAGCTGAACCATCCGAAATTGACTTCCCGGTGTTCACGATCTGCTCGTTGCGCGCCATGCCCTGTGCCATGGTTCGGAGCCCCGTGGGAAGACTTTTCTGGCTCCGGTGAAGGCAGAAGGTCGCGGGCCAAGATCACGTCACCACGGGGGAGTTAAATCGGTTTAACTTCTGGATGCAAGTTACTGATTAATAGGCGTTTATTGCCGCATTTTTCCACAGAGCGGTATCCCTGCAAGTGGTTGATTCGGCATAGCGTTGGCGGGAATGCACCAGCATCGGTGCTCCCTGTCATAGCAGCGAGACGAATACCCCGAAAACAACAGACAGGAGGCGGGAACTCGAAAGGTTCGTCAGTGTCTTTCTATTGCGGGCTGGCTATTGCGGGCTGGGGGGATCGCTTGTCGGAGTCGAGGTGGCCGCTGGCACCGAACTTGACGGCGCGGCCGGAGTGCTGGTGGCTGGCGACGTATGGGAACTTGGTGTGCTGGAATCCGACTTCGGCGGATCAGGCACGGTCGTCATCGCGCTTTCGGGATTGAGCAAATGATCCTTGCTCGGCCCCAGCCCCAGGCTGATCAGAGCACGCGAGTCCGGCACGGTCTTACTTTGCCATCCATGATCGGCCTGATACTTTCGCATGGCATCCTCACTGGCCTGGTTCCAGGTCCCGCTGGGCTCACCCGTCAAATAGTGCTCGCGAATCAATGCCTGCTGAATCGATAGTGCACGCTCGGAATCAATCTTCTGCTGACCGCGCACGCGCGAGGACTTTTTGTGGGAAGAATGTTTCCCTGTCGATTTGGTGGAAGTTTTCTTTGCGCCGGTGGAACTCGATGTCGAATGATGTGCGGGTGGAGTCTTGTGGGCGTTGTTCGATGCGGTGGCTGCGGACGATGCGGACGAATCCTGCGGTGGAGTCGCACGGGCCGCCAGCGCGCAAGTCAGGGTCAGCGCGCAAACTGCGGCGACCTCGACGTTACGAAATTTCGCGCCTGGGCGAATCATCAATATCTTTAAACAACCTGCAACAAAAGCAAAAGCCCAGCCAGAAGAACCGGCACTGTCATCATCTCTGATCTGCTGGGACAGTACCAGTTCCGGCTGGGCCAAGGACCGTTACGGAAGTGTACCGGCGTCGAAGATGGTGCCGTCCGAGCGCGACGAACCGCGCGGACGCACCAGGAAGACCACATCCTGTCCGCTCTTCATGCTCGACTCGATGCGGGTAAAGTCTTCTTCGCTGTTCACCGCCTGCTTGTTGATCTCCAGGATGATGTCGCCGCGGGCCAGATTGACGTCCTCGGCAAACGAACCGGGCTTCACATCCTGCACGATGACACCTTTGCCCGCCGGAATGTCGAGCCGGTCAGCCATCTCCGGGGTGACTTTGCGCACGGTCACGCCGAACTTGCTCGGCTTGGGAGCGTTCTCGTCTTCGTTGTCCTGATCTTCTCCCAGGCGCTGGGCAAAGAGCTTGGCGCGATCCGCGATGATAACGGTCGTTTCCTGCGATTTTCCGTTGCGCAGGAATCCGAGCGTGACCTTCGTTCCGGGCTTGCGGGCTGCGATCTCGGAAACCAACTCACTTCCCTTGGTGACTTTCTTGCCGTCAACGCTGGTGACGGTGTCGCCAACTTTCAGTCCTGCTTGATCGGCAGGGCTTCCAGCCACAACACTCGAGATCGGTACGCCTGAGCCGGAACCATACACGCGAGCGATAGCAGGATTCTCCACCGCGTCAAACATGATTCCAATGGAACCGCGCGAGACTTTGTGCTCTGGGCCTACGAGCTGGTTGTAAACCTCAACCACGGTGCGCGAGGGAAGCGCGAAGCCGATACCAGCGTAGGCATTGGTCTCGCTGAGGATGGCGGTGTTGATGCCGATGACTTCCCCGTTCAGATTGACCAACGGTCCGCCGGAGTTGCCGGGGTTGATCGCAGCGTCAGTCTGAATGAATGTCTGGAATTGCCGGCCTGGAACGATGTCACGCCCCTTGGCCGAAACGATACCTGCGGTGACGGTTCCCGCCTGACCGAAGGGACTGCCGATCGCCAGGACCCAGTCGCCGACTTCCATACCGTCGGAGTTGCCCATTTTCGCGGCAGGCAGAGGATGGTCGACATCCACCTTGATCACGGCTAGATCGGTTTCCTGATCAGTGCCGATGACCTTGGCCTCGTGCTGCACTCCGGGGGGATCATCCTGAAAGCGTACGCGGATGCGGTCGGCCTTCTCGACTACGTGGCGGTTGGTCAGAATGAAACCCTTGGCATCCACTACAACTCCCGAACCGAGGGAGCGCTCGCGGATTGAGCCATCGCCGGGTCCACCTTGACCCAGTCCCTGTCCCGGACCACCGAAAAAGTGATTGAAGAAATCGTCAAGGCCGCCGTTGTCATCCCCATCGTCGGGGCTCTGCTGCCCTCCGCGGCGACGATGCGGATTCTTGATCGTCGATTCGGTGTTGATATTGACGACGCTGGGCTCAAGCTGTTTGGCGATCTGAGCAAAAGCCTGAGACAAGGGATTGTTGGTCGACTGAGCCGGCGGGAGCGTCAGCGGTGTGGCATCGCCACTCTTCTGACCTTCCTTCCCTTTCACTTCTGACGAAATCAGGGTCCCGATCAAAATACCCACCGTCAGGGTCGCGAGAATGCTCAGCGTGTAAACCCAGCGGTGAGCTTTCATGCGCATCCACATTGCGCCTGAATCCATATGTTTACTTTCCTCCGAAAACACACAAGTCCTCTCGATTATACCGATTTACCCCACCCGCTGGAGTAGCCCTGAAGTGGAGGTACGGACCACAAAAATCCATGACTATTGGACGCAAAAGCGCCTCAAATCGTTTTATCCCTGACCGGGGCTGCCAACAAACAGAGCCGAGTTCCGCTCCCAGCGCGAAGCGAAGTCCTGCAAATGCCGCAACACGGCGGGGAGTGACGGTCATCCTAAGGGTAGGGCCTTCCACTCTTGGAAGGGGATGTCCGGTACAGGGCAGGTTCTCTATTTTGATTCGTAGACGGTCCTGCCAGCCACTACGGTGCGCAACACTTTTGCGCCGAGGATCTTCTCCGGCGACGAAGCCGTGACGTCGCGATCGAGCACCACGAAGTCAGCCAGCATGCCGGGAACAAGCTTCCCCTTCTCTTTCTCTCCGAACTCGGCGAAGGCGGATCCTTGCGTATAAGCAGCGATCGCCTGATCGATCGTCAGGCGTTGCTCGGGGAAATATTCCTGCTTGCCGTTTTCGCTCTTGCGCGTGACTGCGGCGTAGAGCCCGCGGAACGGCGTTACCGGCTCAACCGGATAATCCGTGCCGAAAGCGAGCCCGGCTTTATTGTTGAGAAACGCGAGCCATGCGTACGACGTGGCGGCGCGCTTGGGACCAAGCCGGTCTTGCGCCCAGCGCATGTCGGTGAGCAAATGGTTCGGCTGCATCGAGGCAATCACTTTGAGCTGTTTGAACTGTGTAATCTGCGCTGGAGTGGTGACCTGGGCGTGTTCGATGCGCAAGCGGTAATCGTCTCCGCCATTGGCGGCTTTGACCTTGCTTTCTTTCGCAGCCTTCTCGGCTTCGGCAAAAGCATCAAGCGCCATCTGCACACCCTTGTCGCCGATGGCATGGAAGCCGATCTGGAAACCCGCGAGCACGCGCTCTTTAGTCATATCGTTCAGCTTGACCGGATCATAGCGGGGCAGGCCGGAATTCTTCGCGTCGTCGCTGTAAGGCTCCAGCAACGCTGCAGTATGCGATCCCAGCGAGCCATCCATGAATCCCTTGAGCATGCCGGTATGCAGCATCAAATCAGATTGCGGATGCGAATCCCGCTTCTTTGTGAGTTCGTCTATTGACTCGTCAAAGGGCAGCCACTCGCTGATGCGTGCGGTGAGCTTGCCGTCTTTCTCCAGTTCTTCGAAGACCTGGAAAGCCTCCCACGTTGGCGAATAGTCCTGGCAAGAGGTCACGCCGTGCGCGGACAAGTCGGCAAGCGCGAGTTCGATGCCGCGCCGGCGCTGCTCGTGAGTGGGCTTGGGAACCACGGCCCAAACCGCTTCCATGGCCGTTTCCCGCAAAATTCCCGTTGGCTCGCCGTTCTGGTTGCGATCGATATGTCCGCCCTGCGGATCGCGGCTCGCGAGGGTGACGCTTCCTAACTGGAGCGCGCGTGTGTTGGCAACAGCGATGTGCCCATCGATACGGCCCAGAATAACCGGATGTCCGGAGGAAACTTCGTCGAGATCCCAGCGTGTCGGTGTGACTTTTACCGGCCAGAGTGTTTCATCCCAACCCGAGCCCTGAATCCATTCGCCCGCTTTCGATTCTGCCACCTTGTTGGCGACCTTCGATCGAAGCTCGTCGAGTGTCTTCACGCCGGTCAGGTCGACGCTGAGCTTTGTTTGCCCGGCGTCGTCGAGGTGCAGGTGTGCATCGTTGAATCCGGGCATGGTGAAGTGGCCGCCGAGATCGATGACCTGCGTCTGCGGGCCTTTGAACTTGTCGAGATCGAAAGCTTTGCCGACTGCGAGTATGCGGTCGCCCTTGACCGCGATGGCTTCCGCCCGCTCGATCGAGGCAAATGGAGTGTTGGCGGGCACGCCGGTGTAGACGTTGCCATGCACAAAAATTACGTCGGCCTTGGGCTTGGTATCAGCCGATGCACCCGTCTGCCCGGAGACGATGCCCGCGGCCAGAATCGAAACAAGCACAGCTCCTCCGATGCTTGCCTTGCCTGTCAGACTCATTCTGCCACTCCTGCGAGCGCCAGCATCGTCAGCAGGATACGTTTCAGCCCCAGCTCGCGCCCATTGGAATCGAACCATTCCTGCAGCGTATGTGCTCCGCCGCCCGATCCACCGCCGCCGATTGCGATCGCTTCCCTGCCCATCGACAGCGGGATGTTCGCGTCCGTCGAGGCGCGCTGCACCTGCGCCACATTGCCCAACTGCGTATCGACGGCGCGAATGATTTGCAGAATCCGCGCGCCCGGCGGCAACTCACCCGCTGGCCGATTGCCGATGACTACTACTTCGCAACTCACCGCGGGACGCTTTTGCGTGGGCGAGCGCATCTCGGAGGCCATAGTCTCGTCTTCGACGGCGCGAGTCAGCGCCTGGCGCAGCGATTGCTCCAGGCGCTCCATCTCGGCCATCGAGGTCGAACGGATGTCGACCTTCATGCTGGCCGACTCCGGAATGGAATTCACCGACGTGCCCCCGCGAATAACTCCGATATTGAATGTTGTTTTCGGAGTGTTGGGTACCGTGGTCGCCGCGAAGGTGTCGATAGCCTTGGCGAGAATCACGATAGGATTGGGGGCGCCGAAGTCGCTCCAGGAGTGACCGCCCGGGCCGCGCACGATGACTTCAAAGCGCCGGCTGCCCAGAGCTTCCGCGACGATCGTATCGGCTCCCGCGCCGTCGAGAACCACGCTGTAGCCAATCGAATCTTTCCAGCGCGGTGTGGAGAAAATGTGGCGCATGCCGCGCAGGTCGCCTTCGCCCTCTTCGCCGACATTTCCGATGAAGACAAACGGCAGCGCATGCCGAATGCGCACCGCACGCAGCAATGCGGCGATGCCCAGCATGGCAGCCACGCCCGCGCCATTGTCGGAGACTCCGGGCCCGTAGATGCGGCTTCCCTGATTCCGAATATTCAGGGGAGTGTTTGCCGGAAAGACGGTATCGATGTGGGCACTCAGCGAAACATAGCGCCGTCCGAAGCCGGGATGCGTTCCAAACACGTTGCCGACGTCATCGGTGCGGACGTCGTCCAGCCCGATCTCACGGAAGCGCTCCGCCAGCCAGGCTCCCCGGGCCGATTCGCCGAAGGGAGGCGCCGCAATGCGCGCCATTTCCATCTGCCAGTGCAGCAGTTGCGGCTCATTGGAGCGAAACCAGTTGAAAGCGGAACGCACTTCCGGCGACGCCGCAAGCCGCGCGACTTCGCGCTGCAAGACCTCCTTGGCCGCAGCGTGGGTCACCGCGGAGCCGGAATCGTGTGGATGCGTGCGCGAATAATCGGGGCTCATGCGAAATGAATAGCGTCAGTGTACAACGCGTGGGAAAGAACCGCGCATTACCGAAGATGGGAACCGGGCGGCGGACCCCAGGAGGCAATAAGGAACACTCAATCGGGTTGTTGGATTTTAGTCTCCTGTGGAATCGGAACGGGATGTGGACTTGGCTTCCGAGTTGCCGACCACACGTCCAGAATGTGGCCTATCGATTCCAATAGCTATGTTTTAGCCCATTGTTGGTTATTAAAGGTGGAACAATTGCCGCGCGTTGCCACAGGCAATTTTGAGCCGATCGGGTTCGCTGATGGGCGCGTTGTCGAACCACTGAGCCGCCTCAACCATATCCTCATACGGGTAGTCCACCGAGTACAGAACGCGGTCGGCACCGACTTCCATTATCGTGTCGATCAAAGCCTGTGTGCGAAAGGCGCCGCTCGTAGTGATGTAGAAGTTCTCTCGCAGGTAGTACGCTATCGGAAACTTCGCTTTTGGCCGAACACTGGTCCTCGATATGCGATGATCGACGCGCCAAATGCCGAATGGCAGTCCTTCGCCGAGATGGCCGATAATCACTTTGAGTTTGGGATATTCATCGAACAGGCCGCTGCCCATCAAACGCAGCGCATGAATCGAGGTCTCAACCGCGAACCCCCAAGCCGAACCGGCAATCCAAGCGTGTCCTTCATAAGCCTGCTGCCGCGTGGCCAAGGCGAAGCGAGGATGAAGATAGAAGGGGACATCAAGCTGCTGAACAGCTGCCCAGAAAGGCCGATATTGTGGCAAGTCATAGAAGACTGCCGAATCCGCTTCGCCGATCTGCGAGAATCCATTGACCAATGCGCCGCAGAAGCCTAGTTCCTTCACGCAACGTGTCAGTTCCTGAGCGGCTACCTGAGGATCCTGCATCGGTAACGTCGCGAACCCCGTCAGACGTTTGGGATATTTTGCGATGTGTTCGGCGAGATAGTCGTTCGATCGGCGCGACTTGTCGACCGCTTCCGACGTCTTGAAAACTGTCTGGATGCTGGCAGGCCCGGACTCCGAGAGGATACAGAGTTCCACACCACCTCGATCCATTTCCGCGATGCGGCCACTGCCCAAGTCTTGGATCTGGAGTCGGGATTCGGGAGTCGGTAGCGAGGTGTAACTATCGGGGATGGTCCCAGGGAGTGCGAAGTGTTCTTCCAGCGCGACTTTCCCGCACTTTGGCATCGCATCGGGTGTTGCCGGATCCAGGTTCCTGCCCGTGTCAGGCCCCGCTTCCTTTGCGTCGAGACCACCAGCGAGTATTCCTGCAGTTGCGAGAGCTCCAGCGCTGCGTTCGAAGAACCCTCGTCGCGTGATCTCACCCTTATGATGGCTTTTCCTCATGCGGTAGTTCCCTTGCGGGCGTTTGAAACCAAGGGGGACTCTACACCAAGCTGCCAGTGGGATACAGATTAATCTGATGGATCGCTTTGGTCGGCTACTTCCGTTCCTTTCAATTGCGCCCGAGTCACGGGCAAACCGTCACGATCAATTTGGAACTGACCACTGACATCCGAACTGCTAATCTCACTGAGCTCCGTGCCCTATTGCAAGACTTACTTGTGAGACGCGCGCACTGATTCGTCGCTCTTCGTCATTGTCTTCGTATAGCATTCAGCTGAGCTCTTGGGCGAGTCCGATGAAAAGACCTTCAGGCCTGCGGCTGTAGCAGAGCCGATAAGCGTCTTTGTACTGACAACTGCGTGGGAAAAGTGTGGACATTCCCGAAGATGGGACCGGGGCAATCGCCAGCGGGCAATCTCAGTCAGCGCCATCTGACGGCCATGGTAGAACTCGCGCAGCGACGGCGGAAAGTAGTCGTTTCGTAGCGGTAATCTCGATACCTCGACGATCGCCCGCGCGTATGATTGGCCCGGCGATGGCGTCCAACTCCGGTGGATTCCCTTGCTCAACATCTTTCTGCATGGAACTGCGCATGCCGTAGGGCATCTTGCTCATCCCGGTGAAGACGGCGGTCGGGTCGACTTTGGCGCCCTCAGCGGTGGCCACGGCACAGGCTTCGCGCACGCTGGATTCCCATTCTGCCTTCCAGTCAGGATTGCTCATCACGCCGCCGATCGGCTGATCGAACGCCGTGGTCGCCAACGCTATAGGAGCGAGAAACACCGCCTTGCTCCACATCAGCGTGGGTTCGTCGTCGATGAAGCGACATTCGAAGCCCAACTTCTGGAATTGATCGAGCGTTGAAGCCAGGAGCGTGCGACCAGCAGAGAGCACATTCAGGCGAGCGAACGGCGAACGGTGGATGATGTGCCCGGGCGCTACGCGCTCAGATTCGACGGCGATGGTGGCTGGAATGACCCGGTCGAAGCCGTATTTGCTCCGCAGCCAATCCAGATGGTCAATACCATTCAGGAGCGGGACGATTGCCTGGACCGACTCCGGATGGGTCAATGCAGCCAGAGCATCCAATTGAGTCGCTTTGACGGTAAGCCAGAGCACATCCACGGGCGGCACTTCGGCGCTGCGCGTGACCGGGACGGAAAAATTTCCGAACGGGCTTTCCAGTTTCAGTTGTTCTGGATAAGTGGCTAACGATTCGCGCCTGAGGACCAGAGTAACCGAATCACCCAGGCGGGCCAGAGACGCGCCCATCAGTCCGCCGACGCCACCCACACCGAGAATCGCATGTTTGAGAGCAGGCATAACTTTCATTTCCTCAGGGCCGTGACGGGTACGCACTCGAGGATCTCGGCTTCACTTAGCGTGTGGTCGCTCTGCTTGGCGCGCTGATAGATTCGGTCGACGATGTCATCGGACGGGGGGATCTTGTGCCGCTCCAGCCAGAACAGCACGTTCGACTTGCCGCTCATCGGGCCAATGTCGATGATCTGTTCGAGTCCAAACACGTGCGATGGCACGCCCGAATACACCGTGTTCGCCAGGACGACGTCGTTCTTGTGATAAGCCTTTATGATGGCTGCAGCATGCACGCCTGTGGCAGTACGGAATGCATCGTCGCCGACGACCGGATAATTCCGCGGAATCGGAACGCCGGTGGCACGCGAGACCAACTCACAATATTCCTTCAGCTTGGTCAGATCCTGCTTGTCCCACGGTGCAATACCCATCAGCTTGAGATTGACGAGCATCTGGTCGATCTGTGTGTTGCCGACGCGTTCGCCTAATCCAATCGCGCAGCCGTGTACGCAATTGGCGCCGGCGATGATCGCGGCCATCGAGTTCGCGATGGCAAGGCCGCGATCGCTGTGGCCGTGCCAATCGACGCGAATCTTTTCTCCGGATGGCTTGACTACCTCCTCCACGACGAACCTCACGAGCGACAAAGCACCCATGGGCGTGGCGTGACCCGCGGTATCGCAGATGCAGATCGCTCGCGCACCGCATTCGATCGCCGTGGTGTACAGGCGCTTCACAGTCTGTGGATCGCAGCGGCTGGTGTCTTCGGTGACGTACATGACATCGAGCCCGAGCGAAACGGCGTATTTGACGGCTTTTCCGGTCGTTTGCAGAAGGAAGTCGTCGGTCCAGCCTTCAGTGAAGCGGCGGATGGGGCTAGAGCCAATGAACGTCGCCGCCTCGATCCGCAACCCGGTTTTCTGGACGATCTCGGCGATGGGGCGAATATCGTTTTCGTGGGTGCGCGCGGCGCAATTCGCCTGAATCTTCATGCGGTGCGCGATGATCTCTTGCGCCAGCGCAGTCACGGCCTCAACGGCGCGCGGGCCGGCTCCGGGTAGCCCAAGATCCAGGGAATTGATTCCCAGCGCCGCCATCAGATGGAGGATTTCGATCTTTTCGGGAATCGAGGGATCGCGCACCGAAGGCGACTGCAAACCGTCGCGCAGGCTCTCATCATTGAGCAGAACCGCACCGGGAGGTTTCATTCCAGGCGGATGATTCTTGTTCCAGTCGTAGATGAGATCGGAGGTGTTCATGGGCTAGCTTCGAGCTACGAGCTTCGAGCCACTAGCAAGAATCCAGCAACTTCACGGATTCATTTTTGCGTGTTCCCCAGATATGTGGCTGCGAGACGCCGTGCCTGGAACTCGGAGTCAGAGCTCGCAGCTATTTTTCCTTGGGCGGTAGCTTCAGTCCAAAAACCGAGATCATTCCCTTGCCGGCGACGTTGACCTTGTTCTCGCCGGGAGTGGGTAGGTACAACGCCTTACAGTTTTCGCAGCGATAGATTTCGGCATTCGGACCATAGGCCTTCTCCACATCGCCACAACCCCGCTCTACCACGTCGGTCATGTAGAACCAGCGTTTCAGATGCCCCCCGCAGAACTTGCCTTTGGCATCTTTTTCGTTGCAGGCGCGCTGGCCCTCCTTCTTGATCTTGACCTTGTGGTTTTGGAGCTGTGGAACTTCGTGAGAACCGGTCGTGGTCACTTCGCCAGTCGCCAAAGGACATACCCTCGTTCAAGCGGCCACAGGCCGCCGGATTCGGCTTAATGCGCTCATTGTAACCGAAAGTCGAGCGATGAGCGGCGAGCGATGAGCAATGAGCGAACTGCGTTTGCTTAGGGAACTTAGGGTTTCCCGCCTCTGCTAGTCTGTCAACACTCCATGATCACAATCGTTTCCGGTCTGCCGCGTTCGGGCACTTCCCTGATGATGCAAATGCTGGTGGCGGGAGGGATGACTCCCCTCTCGGACGGCGAGCGCGTGGCGGATGCCGATAATCCGCGTGGATATCTCGAGTGGGAGCGGATCAAGACGCTTCCCAACGATCCCGGCTGTATTGCCGAGGCTGAGGGAAAAGTGGTGAAGGTGATCTCGCGACTTCTGCTCTCGCTTCCGCCCGATCACGACTACCGCGTGATCTTTATGCAACGCCCTCTGCCGGAGGTGCTGGCATCGCAGGATGAGATGATGCGGCGGCGTGGAACTTACAAGGAAGGGGCAAGTCCGGCGGCGATGGCGGCGGCGTTCGAGAAGCATCTTCGCGAAGTGTATGGATGGCTGGAAGGAAAGACATATGTCAGATCCATTCGGGTTGAATATCACAGCGCCCTGAGCGAGCCGGAGCCGACCAGCCGTAAGATTGCGGCGTTTCTTGGGATTCCTTTGAACGTCGAGTCGATGGTCAAGCAGGTGGATGCTTCGCTGTACCGTAATCGCAGCAATCCAGCCTGACCAACCGGAACAGCCCCTTTTCCGGCGCGCACTTGCGCCCAATCGCCGGTGCGACATTCGAAAGAAGACACCGTGGAAGGCGAACAGAAGGCGCAAAGTTGTGCTAACGCCTGTTTTCGACAGCCAGCGCGTCCGATTCACCGTTTCGAGGCGTTATACTCGCTCCGCGATGAACTCGACAGTTAGCGGAGGCGGCACGGCGAATACTGTCTTCGGAATCCTCTTCCATGCAGGAATCGCCTTACTTGGCGGATTCGCATTGGGCTCTGTGATTGCCCTAGGAACGGAAGCACTATCGCGTGGAGAATCCACAAATGTGCACGCTTTGATGGAATTCGTTCCTTTCATCGTTTCGAGCGCATTGCTGGCTTTGTTCGCGACACCCCGATGGTTTGGCGGTTCTGCTCCTTGGGTAGGCTTGTTAGGACTCGCGCCGTTATTCATGGGATGGCAGGAATTGTGGCGTGGATGGAGTCCCACTTGGTCGGATCAAACGCGGAGTGATTATGTGCTGTCTCAGCTATTCGGCGTGCGTGGCGGCTGCGGCGATAGTGAATGCCTGTACGTTCTCTTCTTCACTGTTCCTTGCGCGTGTCTGATGGCCTACTCCGTAGCCGCTTTAGTTGCGATCCGTTTCATTCCCAGACGATTGATGTAACATCGCAATTTCGCTCAATTACCTGACTTCCACAAACGTGTCACCCATTAGTGCCATTTCAATGTAGTAAGGTTCACCGTAGGCTAGGAATCGAGCAGCACTTGGGGGAGGGCTGTTTAGGCGAAGCGTCCCATGACTCGATGAGTCTGGGATTTTCGTCTTTTTGGCGCGTTGCTAACACAACGACCCGTACTGTGGCGAATGTCGAGCCCAAAGAGGGGTTGAATGCAGGCGACGTTTAATCCAGATCGTATTCTCGACGCGATCCTTGAGACTTTCGTTGAATACGACAACTGGCTCACGTTTCGACAACTCGCAAATCGCCTCACCGGAGACGCGTCGAACCAACATGTAATTGCCGAAGTTGTTTATCGGCACAGCCGAGTGTTTGTTGTGACGGATGGCAGGTGCAAACTCCGCACGGAGTTGATCGAAGATGTGGCTCACATTGCATCACAACCGTAACGGTCTCCCATCAACTGTCGTAAAATCCTAATTTCACTCAAAATCCACTTTGCCCCTCAAAGCGTGAAATCGCTGATCTCGTCAGGTGACGGTTATCACTGACGGTGCGACGTTCTTTGCTGTAGAGTGCTAGGCGTGGCAAACTTGGGCGAGTGCAGACGACAAACACAAGGCTCAGAGGATAATGCTAGCTTAGGAGTTAAGAAGGCGTTGCCATCCTCACGCTTGGGAAGTAACGTATCACACTGCGACGTTAAATTCATGATGCGTCGCGTTCTTACTCGATTTGTTCCGCGAACGGCATTGATCCTGACTCTGCTGGGTACATGCCTCCTGATTTCACTTCATGCCCAGGTACCCGCCGATCCTCTCGCCGGCATCAATAATCAGACATACCGCACCGAGGTGATGCGCGTTTACAACTCCGCGCCCAATACGGCCGTGGTGTTTTTCAAAGTGTTCGGAGAGCGCAAGGGGCATCTTCTCGATCGCCAAGCGGTCTTGAAACTCACGAATCGGGCAACTCAGTATTCCACCTGGCAAACCACCAGCCGGGATCCTGCTGGTGAGAACCTTCAAACGGGGGCCGAAGCTGTCTTCGTCGACATTCCTTTGGGTGTATACGACGCCGAGATCACGGCGGTTGGATTCCTTAGCGCTCATCGGGAAGTGCGGATCACCACCAGCATGGCCCAGGAACGCCTAGAAGTTATTCTTCAACGCGACCCCACGGCCGTCAATCTCGACGTCACCGACCGCGAGGTTTCGTCGAAGACCCGCAAGGAACTCAAGCGCGCGGTCTCCGCGCTCAAATCCCATGACCTGCCGGAGGCCGAGAAACATCTCAACAAAGCCTACCAAGCCTCGCCCAATAGTTCGAACATCAACTTTCTTCTGGGATATCTCTTCTTCGAGAAGAGGGACTACGCGCAAGCCGAGAAGTACCTGGCGAGCGCCTCGACCCTGAATCCACACAATGGTCAGGCACTCACTCTATGGGGACGCACCGCCATGGAAAGACAGAACTATCCAGCCGCCCGCTCGGCCCTGGAGCAGGCTGTTCTTTCTGACCCGGAGAACTGGCTGCCGCACGATCTTCTGGCCGATACATATCTGCATGAGAAGAACTACGAGGATGCCAAGGTCGAAGCGAACAAGGCTGTAAGCAAGGGCCAGTCAGCGGCCAGTCCCGCCCAACTCGTTTTGGGGCAGGCCCTGCTGAATCTTGGCGAGTTTCACGACGGAGTTGAGGCTCTCAAGGTATTCCTCGAACAGTCGCCGCACAATCCAGTTGCCGGGCAGGTTCGCGATCTCGTTACGCGGTTCCAGAACGTGCCCGCCACCACGAAGGTCGCAGAGGCTGATCCCGACGCAAAGGACAAGCTCTCTGGCGTAAATGCATTGGACGCCGTGGCAGCGCCCCGGCTTGCAGTGACCGCATGGCAACCGCCTGGCATCGACGACGTCAAACTATCGTTCGCACAGGGGGTTGAATGCCCCGCAGGCCAAGTTATCTACGAATCCGGCAAGCGCGTCGAAGAACTCGTGGCCGACGTCGCCCGTGTGGCTGCGATCGAGGACCTCACCCACCAGACGCTCGATGAAGTGGGCAATCCCACTGGCACAGAAAGCCGCAAGTACGACTACGTCGCATCCATCGTCGAAACCAAGCCCGGCGACCTTGCCGTGGATGAATACCGGACTTCGGTGACGAGGCTCGCCGATTATCCTGGCGGCATCGCCAGCACTGGCTTTTTCAGTCTGGCTCTCGTCCTTCACCCCCGCGTCCGTGACAATTTCGAGCTGCGCTGTGAAGGACTCGGAGATCGGAACGGACAAGCAGCCTGGGTGATACGTTTCCAACAGCGCGACGACCGCCCCAACGTGACGCAAGCCTACAAGATCGGCGGCCAGATCTATCCAGTAAAGCTCAAAGGACGCGCCTGGATCAGCCCTGACAAATTTCAAATCGTGCGGATCGAAGCGGAGATGGTCCAGCCAATGCCTGAGATCCTGCTGCTCAGCGAACACCAGATCGTGGATTACGGCCCGGTCCCCTTCCCGCGGAAGGAAGTCTCTCTGTGGCTGCCCCAGGACGTGGAAATTTATTTCGACTTCCGCAAGCATCGCTATCATCGCCGCCACAGCTTCGATCACTACATGCTGTACTCGGTTGACTCCGTTGAAAAGCGGAAGGAGCCCGTCGGCACGGGGGCCGACTAAGGCTACCATCAAGCAGCCGTCACTTTCTCGTGCGCCAACCGAGCATCCCTAAAAAACATCAGTCGCTCCGAAAGGAGTCGGAGTGGACACATCCACCAACCGCGGCCTCCCTGTTCTGACTATTGTCCTTGTTGTGCTTCGAGTGCTTGGAAGTCGATAAACAAGTACTGGAGCGGTTTCGCAAGACTTATCGGCGGTCTAAGCCGTGTGTCCATGTGCGAGTTCATCGTAGTCCTGAAAGCGCAGCGCCAAGCGAAATCAATTACTTCTGCTTCCCCAAATCTGGAATCGTGATTGAGCATCGCTGCTCGCGGCGAGGCGCATGACGCACCGCTTGAAGGAACGATTCCGGCCGCACATTTGATCCCTGGATCTCGCCAGAACGCCGGCACTGCCCCCTTCGCTTTGCTCAGGGTCGCGCCGGCGGACGAAGGCGTCCGCCCCTACACAAACACGTTAGAACTCGCGCCTTGCTGCGGCTTGATCTGGTCCCACTCGACCTGTCTCAATTTCTGCCTTGAAATAGTTTTCGCCCTTGACGGGAGCTCCAGCCATGCGGCGCAGGATTCCGATCTGGCCGGAGTGCGTGAAGGCATCAGCGACCGGGCCCTGGAACAGATTTTCCAGTGAGGCCTGCAGGGGTGCCTCTGAGGCTAGATAGTCATCGAATTTTTTCAGGGCAGCGAAAAAGCGGTTCACTTCTTCGTCCCAGGGAAGCGGCTTGGAGTCGTTCCATTTGCGTTCGCCATTCGCCATGGAGAGTCCCCAGTCCATCAGATCGCCGATGTGCGCGAGGATTTGCGCGGGTGTGCGCGCGCCGGACCCGGCTTGGAAATCGGGGAATCCAGCGGGAGCATCGCGGAGCGTCTTGCCGCAACGGTAGGCAAGAGTGGCCAATGTGTGACGAAGCAAGTGGCGTTCGAAGTTCTTCGGATCAGTCATATTCGGTGCAGTCCTGATCCACAAGCTTACACTGAAGGTTGGAGGCGGAGATGGCGAAGAACAGAAAACTTCCCGCGGAGGCTGGCCTGGATAAATCACTGGAGACGCGGCCGGGCGCGGTGAGCCGCGTCAATGCCGAGTACTATCGCTGGGGACACGATTGCGACGCGTGGCATCTGGTCAAGGATCCACAGCTTACGGTGATTGAAGAACTGATGCCGCCCGGGGCCGCTGAGGTGCGCCACTATCACAAGGAGGCGCAACAGTTCTTCTACATCCTGGCAGGCGAGGCGATCATGGAAGTGGAGGACGATCCGGTGCTGGTGCCCGCCGGAAGCGGGATTCGCATTCTGCCGGGCGTGTGGCACCAGATTCGAAATCCTTCTTCGAGCGCGTTGCGACTGCTGGTGATCTCCCATCCGCCGAGCCATGGCGATAAGTGGACGGAGTGATCGCACTGATTTCAACCGTGGGTGTCGCCCATTATCTGCTCCCCAGGATCGCCACCAAGACCGTTAACGCTACGGCGCGATGGCCAGAAAAAGGAAGACGACGAACAGGATGAGGTGCACCGTGCCTTGCAGCATCGTGGTACGACCTGTTCCCAGTGTGAGGATACTGACGACAAGAGTCAGAACAAGGAGAACCTCTTCCTTGGGATCTAGGCCGAGTATGAGCGGTCTGCCTAGAAGGAGCGAGATGCCGGCAACAGCTGGAATAGTGAGTCCGAGGCTTGCCAGAGCAGAGCCGAGGGCCAGGTTTACGCTGGTTTGCAGACGATTCGCAGTGGCTGCCCGATAGGAGGCTAAGCCCTCGGGAAGAAGAACCAGTGCCGCTATGACGATTCCAACGACGCTTTTGGGTGCACCGAGCGCTTCAATCCCGTGTTCGACCGCAGGGGTCAACGCTTTTGCCAACGCCACAACTACCATCAACGATCCGAGGAGCAATGCCGCGCTCATCCAGGCAACTTTGTTCGCGGGCGGAGGCATATGCGCTTCTTGCTCATCCACCCCGACTAGCAGGAAATAGTCGCGGTGGCGGATGGTCTGCACGAATACGAACGAACCGTAAAGGACCAGCGAGACAACCGCCGCAAACGCCAGTTGAGACCGGCTGAAGGTGGGCCCGGGGGTGGTGGTAGTGACATTGGGGAGGATGAGCGTTAGCGTGGTCATCGCGATCAGAACGGAAAGGGCCGCATTCGCACCCCGCAGTTGAAAACCCTGCTCATGATGCCGCAGACCACCGGCCAGAAGACAGATGCCGATGATCCCGGTGCAAACAATCATGACAGCGGCGAACAGGGTGTCGCGTGCGAGGCTGGCTGTTCCCGGCCCTCCGGCAATCATCATGGAGACAATCAGTGCCACTTCAATTGTGGTTACAGCCAGAGCCAGCACCAATGTGCCAAAGGGCTCACCGACCCGGAGTGCGACCATTTCGGCGTGGAAGACAGCAGCGAAGACGGTTGCAATCAAAGCAACGGCTTCCGCGACATTGAGTACTGTGCTCCCACCAACTAAGAAATGCACAACGAGAATGACCAGCCCCAACGCAGGCCAAATCCATGACCACAAGGGAATGCGGGTTGCGGCGACTGTGGCCATAGAAAGAGAGATGCGTCACTAGATCGAGCGATGCCAAACGTTGAATGCTTGCAATTGCATCGACCGCAATCGTATCTGAAGCGTAATTGGCTGTCACGACGGTTAGGGCAATACGCGAATTACCACTCCAAACCCGTCATGCACAAGTACGTTCACGCGTGAGGGCGAGTCACGACCGCTTGCGCAGAAGTATTCCGGCCGCGTGCAATGCTCCCCGAAAGCGCGTCGCCAGATCGCGCGCGAACTGCAGATCCACGAAGCCTTCGATCTGCCGCCGGAAGCTCTCGCCGTAGCCATACCACCAGACCTTCTTCATGCCAGGCATCTGATCGGTATCGAGATACTTCAACCGGACCATCTCTTCGAGTCCGAAGCGTCCGTGTGTGCGGCCTATGCCGGTGGCCTTTACGCCGCCATGCGGGGCCTCGCTGATGCCGAAGCACGAGATCACGTCGTTCACCATCACGGTGCCCGCCTGGATGCGGCGCGCCAGGCGCTCGCCCCGGCTGGAATCGCCTGTAAAGATACTTGCGGCCAAGCCGTATTCGGAATCGTTGGCCAGGCGGACCGCTTCTTCGTCGTCTTCGAAAGCCATGATGGGCAGGACAGGACCGAAGGTTTCTTCGCGCATGATGCGCATTTCGTGTGTCACATCAGCGAGCACGGTGGGAGCATAGAAGTTCGGGCCCAAATCCCTGAGGCGGGAGCCTCCGGTTAGAATCCTGGCCCCACGCATCTTCGCATCCTCGATGTGCGACTCGACTATATGCAACTGGCGCTCGTGGATCATTGGCCCCATATCCGTATTCGCCTCCATGCCATTGCCGACGCGCAGCTTCCTTGCTTTATCGGCGCAGGCGTCTGTGAATTTCTGGTGCAAGCTACGGTGCACGTAGCAGCGCTCGACCGAGAGGCAGGTCTGCCCCGCGTTCACGAAGGCTCCCCAGACGGCGGCGCTTGAGGCGACGTCGATGTCGGCGTCCTCGAGCACCAGCATGGGATCTTTGCCGCCGAGTTCGAGGACGACCGGAAGCAAACGTTCTGCCGCAGCGGCCGCGATGCGCTTCCCTGTGCCAACGCTGCCGGTGAATACCAGCTTGTCTATTGGCGAGCGAACCAGTGCGGCACCCGCCGGACCCTCGCCGACGATAACCTGGAACACTTCCTGCGGCACACCGGAGTCATGAAGCAAAGATGCAAGTTCCAGCGCAACCAGAGGCGTGAGTTCCGAGGGCTTCAGCACCACCGCATTGCCGGCGGTGAGCGCCGCCAGAGTCTCGGTCGCCGGAATCGAGAAGGGATAGTTCCACGGAGAGATGATGCCAATGACTCCGTGAGGCTCGCGGACAAGGCGTCCCTTCTTCAACTTGGCGACGAGATTGCCGTGCGGAAGTGGTTCATCGCGCAGCAGGCCGTAGGCGTGGTCGATCAGGAAGCGAGCCGCGTCGAGGACCACCAGAACCTCGGTGATCAGCGCCTCCGTGAGGGGCTTGCCGGCCTCGCCAGTAATCGCGGCTGCAATGTCGGACTTGTGCGCATGCAGCCTGTGTTGAAATTCGCGGATGATCGCGAGGCGCTTTTTCAGACCGAGACCTTGCCAAGAGGCTTGGGCTACGCGGGCGCGTGCGACGGCGGCAGAGATGTCGGACTCGGCTGCGCATTCGAACTCTCCCAGAACTTCACCCGTCGCGGGATTCAGGGACGTCATGGGGTGAGCGGCGACTTGTAGATCGGGGGCCATACAGAAATTGTAGTCATTTGCCGGGGTATCCGTTCAAGTCAGTGGCAGCGGCAATTGACCCCTGGTAGTCCACACTGACCAGATACAAACCTGCGCCTGGGACTGTGGCGCCTGCGGCGGAACGATTCCGCGCCTCGAGGATCCGGGTGACATCTTCCACCTGCAGCGTGCCCCGTCCGACCAGAATAAACGTGCCCACGAGATTGCGCACCATGTGGTGGAGAAAACCGGAACCGCCCACGGTATAGATGAACTCCTCTCCCGCACGCTCCCATGCCGAGGAAAAAATCGTGCGCACGTTGTCGACTGGCTCGCCTTCCCTGCTCCGTTCCGGATCGACCGCCGCGAATGAAGTGAAGTCGTGTTTCCCCACAACCAAACCTGCGGCACGGACGATTGCGTCTTCATCGAGTGGATACGGGTAGTGCCACACGTAGCGAGCCAGGAACGGCGGACAGACCCCGCCGCGATAGATCCTGTAGCGATAGGTTTTGCCGCGCGCCGAGTGACGGGCATGAAATTCCGGGGGCACTTCCTTCACGTCGAGGACACGCACCGCCGCCGGCAGGATATCGTTCAGAGCCTTTTGGAAATTCCCGGTGGGCACGGAAGAGAATGTGACAAATGTCACATTCTGCGCCAAGGCATGCACTCCCGCGTCGGTGCGTCCTGAGCCCTGGGGCAGGACCTTTTCGCCCGTAATTCGTCCAATGGCTGAGGCGAGTGTCCCCTGCACGGTCGCTGCGTCGGGCTGGACCTGCCATCCGGAGAATTCGGACCCATCATAGGAGAGGATCAATTTGAGATTCCGCCGTTGAAGTTTCGAGTCCGGCGGCCCACTCGAATCATCGAACTCACTTACGCTCATGCAGGTGATCCCGTACGACGGTGGTAGCGGCAAAGGCAACCTCGGGGTTCGGTCAGATATACTAAACCGTTTCCGCAGAATCCTGGCTTCGGGTACGACCGCTTCCCACGAGGCTGGGGCCGGGAATACCGTACGTCCGCAAGCAAAATGCAAGCGCGGGACGCAGGAAGGTCGTTTTCGTCCCAGCTTTGAGGAACCTTCCGCCGCTTCTTTGCGTACCTATGCCTGAGCAGAATTGTTTTTTGGGACGAGTGCACAGGCTGGAAATCTGTTATTTCGTAACCAAGCCTTAATCAACGTGGTTCTTACGACTGGAGATACGTAGATGCCATTTGCACCTATAACCTCGACTATCCGGCTCGCCGCCACGGCAAGTCTATTCACCATACTGGCCCTAGCCTGTTGGGCGCAGCAGCCGCCAGCAGCACCGACGCCGCAGAATACTCCGGAAGCCAAACCGGTTCCGGCGCTGGACTACAGCCAGCCCCAATCGCATTTCCCGAATCCTATCCGTCCTTATGTTGCTCGCGAGGCTGCCCCGCCAAATCTGTCGAACACACCGCGTATCGATTCGCTCATGCACGACGGCAAGCTGTACCTCTCGCTGAATGATTCGATTGCGCTGGCGCTGGAGAACAATCTCGATATCGCCATTGCGCGTTACAACCTGAACATTGCCGACACGGATTTGCTGCGCGCGAAGGCCGGAGCCCAGATTCTGGGCGTAAACCTCGGCGTGATACAGAACACTCCGGGTGGTGGCGTCGGGGGGATCGGTACGCAAGTCGGTTCCGGGACGGGCGGCACCAGTCTTGGGGCAGGCGGAGTCGGCGTCGGAGTGGGTGGTATTGTCGCTTCCACTGCCGGCGGTTTGCTCGGACCGCTCATCACTTCGTTCGACCCGGTGATCACGGGCATCTTTCAGAGTGACCATGCCAGCTTCGTTCCGACCAGCCCGTTCCAGGGAAGCTACCAAGGAACGACGACAACGAACTTCCAGTACATCCAGGGATTCCACTGGGGTACGAATATTTCCATCGGCTTTAACAATAACCGCATTAGCAGCAACAACGCCTTTCAGTCAGTAAGTCCGGCGCTGAATTCCAGTTTTCAATTCAAACTTACGCAACATCTGCTGCAGGGCTTTGGCCTGCCCGCGAATACGCGCTTCATCCGTATCGCCAAGAATAACCGCGAACTGTCAGATGTCGCGTTCCGTCTGCAGATCATCACTTCGGTCGACCAGATCGAGAACATGTATTGGGACCTGGTGTATGCGTACGAGAATCTGCGGGTAAAGCAAGAGTCGCTGGCGTTCTCGCAGAAGACGTTCTCTGATACCAAGAAACAGGTGGAAATCGGGAGCCTGGCGCCGATTGAAGCGGTGCGTGCACAGAGTACGGTAGCCGCCGACGAGCAGGCGCTCACGGTAGCCAAGACGAATCTTCAGTTGCAGCAGCTGATCATGAAAAATGCGCTCAGCCGCACTCTGCACGATCCGATATTGGCGAACGCCGATGTAATTCCGACTTCCACCATGGAGCTTCCGGAGAACGAGCAAGTCCAACCGACGGAGGAACTGGTGAATGAGGCACTACGTCGGCGGGCGGAGCTCATCGAGCAGCGTATTCAGTTAAACAGCCAGGAACAAAGCAATAAGGGATTGCGCAGCGCTCTGTTGCCCACGCTAGATCTGTTTGCGTACTACGGCGGCGCCGGACTAGGCGGCTCGCAGAGCCCGGAGAGTATTTGCCGCTCTCCCGACCAGCAGTTCTGCGCGAGCGCGAACCCGAACCCGGCACTCAGCCAATTTCCACTGGCACCCTCCGTCAGCTATGCAGACACCCTGCACCAATTGGTGAACTCGACCGCTCCCGACAAAGGAGTCGGTCTGCAGCTCAACATCCCGCTACGGAACCGGGCGGCTCAGTCAGTGCAGATTCGAGGCCAGTTGGAATACCGGCAGGCGCAGATGGCGCTGCAGCAGACGGAGAACCGGGTGAGCATCGAAGTCCGCCAGGCACAGTTTGCCGTGGAACAGAACCGGGCGAGCGTGGCCTCAGCCAGGGCTGCCGTGGATTATGCACGTCAATCGCTCGATGCCGAACAGAAGAAGTATCAGTTCGGCACCTCGACGACAACTGCAGTTCTGCAAAACCGCAGCGCGCTGGCAACATCAGAGTCAACTCTGATGTCGGCGATGGCAGCTTACGAGAAGTCGCGAGTTGAGCTCGACCGCGCAACAGGTTCGCTGCTCGATCACAATGGCATCAGCATTGACGACGCGGCCCGCGGACAAGTCACGCACATGCCCAACATTCCTTACGTGGCGCCACGCAAGGAACTGCCGGCCACGACGGAAGCGCCGCAGTCACAGCCTCAGCAGTAAGCCTTTTGGCGTCGCAAGCGCATGCCGCTGTGCTCATGCACGGCGGCGTTTCTTTCCTCACAATTCTTTACAATCCTCGACGCCCTCATTGAAGTTCTCCCGCTAAGATTGAAGTGACGCTTTTTCGCTATCTGCATCCAAGATTGCGTTTTCTGTCTCTGATCCTGAAAATGCAGTGCGCTATTTTCCCCGCAAGGAGAAGCTCATGTTCTTCCCGCGTTTGATTTTGTCCCGCGCGTCTGCCCGTCGGATCGCTGTTGGGTTACTGGCGGCTTCGGTATGCACCTCAGTCCAAGCGCAGCAAAGCACGCCCGCTGCCCCAGCACAGGTGAACTCGCCGGTTTCGTCCGCGCAGCCTCAGTACATTCACCTGCAGGACTATTCGAAACCGCAGAGCTCATTTCCGCATGTGTTGAAGCCCTACACTCCACAACAGCTTGCCCAGCCGAATTTCGGAAATTCGGCGCGCATCGACGCGCTGATCCGGGACGGGAAAATCTACCTTTCGGTTGACGATGCGGTCGCGCTTGCGCTCGAAAACAATCTCGATCTCGAGATCGCCCGCTATAACCTGAACATCGCCGAGGCCGACCTGCTTCGCGCCAAGTCGGGGGCGAGCATCCTCGGCGTGAATACCGGTGTCGTGCAAAACACGCCCGGTGGAGGCGTGGGCGGACTGGGCGGCACGGTCGGATCGGGCACCGGCGGCACCACCGTTGCCGCAGGCGGTGCGGGCAGCGGCACTCTCGGGTTAGTAAGCTCGACCCTTGGCATCGGATCGACCATTACCAGCTTTGATCCGGAACTCACCGGAGCTTTTCAACTCGACAAGAACGAGACGCAGTCCACCAGTCCATTCAGCCCGGTGCCGCTGGTGGCGCAAAACACCTACAGCGCGAACTTCGGATACGTCCAGGGTTTTCAGTGGGGCGGCACGCTGAGCGGAGGTTTCAACAATACGCACCTGACGACCAACAACACCACCAGTCTGATCACCCCGCAACTGGGCTCGAACTTCCAGTTTCGCTTCACGCAGAACCTGCTGCAAGGCTTCGGATTTCTGCCAAATACACGATTCATTCGCATCGCGAAAAACAACCGCGAGATTTCCGACGTCGCATTCCGCCTGCAGGTGATTACGACGGTCGATCAGATCGAAAACATGTATTGGGATCTGGTCTATGCGTTCGAGAATGTGCGCGTGCAGCAGGAGGCCCTGGCGTACGGGCAGAGAGCGCTGGAAGATGCGAAGCGTCAGGCGCAGGTCGGCACGGTGCCTCCCATTCAAGTCGTGAGCGCGCAGAGTACCGTGGCAACGCAGCAGCAAAATCTGATCGTCGCGCAAAACAACCTGCAACTGCAGCAGTTGCTGATGAAGAACGCGCTCACGCGCAGCATTGAAGATCCGATGCTGGCCGAAGCGGATGTGATTCCGACGTCGGTCATGCAGGTTCCACAGGAGGAAGCTGTAATCCCCATCCAGGACCTGATCGACGACGCGCTGAAACACCGCGCTGAAGTGGTGGAGTCGCGCATCGACCTGAATTCCCGCGACCTCAACAACAAGGCGGTTCGCAATTCCATGTTGCCGACCTTGCAGGCATTCGCATACTACGGCGGATCCGGTCTCGGTGGAGATATCAACCCGGCCTGCGAGTTCAACCAAATCCCTTGCTCGACCATCGGATCGCGGCCACCAGCGTTTGTCGGAACAAACTCGGTGAGTTATGGGGCGACCCTCAATCAGATGATTAATTCCACCGCTCCCGACAAGGGCGTGGGACTGGCACTGAATATTCCGATTCGCAATCGTCTTGCACAATCGAACCAGGTGCGCGCGCAACTGGAGTATCGCCAGGCCGAGGTGCGTCTGCATCAGCTCGAAAATCAGATTCGCATTGAAGTGCGCAACGCGCAATTCGACGTGAAGCAGAATCGCGCGGCGGTACAGGCGGCACAATCCGCCGTCGATCTGGCGCGGCAGACTTTGGAAGCGGATCAGCAAAAACTGAAAGTGGGACTCACCACACAGGTGACCATTCTGCAGGATGCCGCAACGCTGACGACGGGAGAATCGAACCTGGTATCCGCGAAGGCAGCCTATGAAAAGTCGCGGCTCGAACTCGACCGGGCGACGGGATTGCTGCTCGAACATGCGCACATCGACGTGACGGATGCGATTCGCGGCCAGGTCACGAAATTGCCCAGCGTGCCCTATGTGACACCACGGCAAGACGCGCAGCCGTCGGCGTCTTCCGTTCAGCCGGCGCAGCCAGGACAGTAGCCTTTCTGAGCGTTCGCTACGAACCTCTCGGCGTGCTTTGCGGTAAAGCTTTTAACCGCAGAGAACGCCGAGAACAGCCGCGGAGGGCGCGGAGCAATTCAACGTCGATGATGCCCTGATACACTACGCTGCGATGGAGCGAACTCCACGGTGGCTGCCCGCATTTTTCCTCTGGCTTTTGCCCCTATCCTTCATCCTGCAGATCACTGCGATCGGTGTCCTGCATCAGTATCGAACTCGCCCCGGCAAGGACAATTTTGAATTCGGATGGGAGATGGGGCGCATCGGGCGCTCGATCGCTCTGGGGCAGGGCTTCAGCAGTCCGTATGAAGGCAATACCGGACCTTCCGCGTGGGAACCGCCCCTGTATCCCTTTCTGATCGGTGGAGTATTCAAGGTGTTCGGCATCTACACGCGCGCATCGGCATGGGTACTGCTGAGTATTAATAGCCTGTTCGCGACGCTGACTTGCATCCCCATTTTTCTGATTGCCCGCAGGACCTTCGGCGAGAGCGTTGCGAAATGGTCTGCTTATGCCTGGGGATTGAACCCGTACGTGTGGTACTGGTCGATTCACTGGATCTGGGATACGACCTTCACGCCCTTCATCCTGGCGTGCATTTTTTTGCTCGCGCTTGAATTGCAGGAGTGGCCGGGATGGCAAGGCTGGATGCTGTTCGGCGCGCTGTACGGGATCGGTGCTCTGGCGAATCCGACGATGCTGGCGTTTCTTCCGTTCTGCGGATTGTGGATGTGGAGGCAGAGGTACAAGCGAGGCTTACCATCGCTTGGCGGAATTGTGATCGCGTCCATTGTCTTCTGGGCTGCCCTGTCGCCGTGGCTTGTTCGCAATTACGAAGTGTTCGGACGCTTCGTGTTTATCCGTGATGACTTCGGACTGCAATTCCGTCTGGGCAATTGGAAGGGCGCGGACGGCATGCTCATGGCCTATCTGCAGCCGAACCTCAACCGCGGAGAGCTAGAGAAGTTTCAGCAAATGGGCGAGTCGGCGTACAGCGAGTATTGCAAGCGGGAAGCGTTCGACTGGATCAGGCAGAATCCGCGCCGCTTCGTGGTGGTCAGCATGAAGCGGTTTTTCTATTACTGGAACGGCGTGCCGCGGGCGACGAACAGCGTCTCGTTGGTGGACTTCCGTACGTCAGCATTTCTCGCAACTTCGGTCCTGGCGCTGTGGGGATTGGTTCGTACGGTGCGCCAAAAGAGGCCGGGAGCCTGGCTTTTCGGCGGAGTCGTGCTGACCTACCCCACCGTATATTACTTTGTCTTTCCGCATGCGAGATATCGCCATCCGATTGAGCCGGAGCTGGTGATTCTGGTTGTGTTTCTGATTTGCGAGGCAGTGCGAAGTCAGAAGCAGAAGTAAGAATGCAGAAGTAGAAGCTGCCCGCTTTGACTTCTGCACTCTGACTTCGAAACTTCTGACTTCCTCTGTGAGACAATTCCGAGTTCCCTCGGCGTTCTTGGCGGCTTTTCTCGGCGGGTTCGGCGGTCAAAGCTTGAACCGCAGAGGTCGCGGAGGTTTCGCGGAGGACACAGAGCGATCATCAACCCATGCAACTTTCGGTCGTTATCATCACTTTCAACGAGGAAGCCAACATCGGGCGCACACTTGAGAGTGTGCAGCCGCTGGTTGTTGATGGGAAGGGAGAGATTATCGTCGTCGACTCGGACTCGACCGACCGTACAGTGGAGATCGCGAAAGCGTTCGGCGCGAAGGTGTTTGTAGAGGAGTGGAAGGGATTCGCGGGCCAGAAGAATTCTGCGATCGAGAAGGCTACCGGGGATTGGATTCTGAGCCTCGATGCGGACGAGGAAGTGAGCGATGTGGCCCAGGCATTCATTTTGGACTTTCTCTTTGGGAGTTTTGGAGCGGAGATGCGGGGAAGGAACGGCGGTATCCTATTCGGCCGGCGAAACTATTTCCTCGGACGTTGGATCAGGCACGGAGGGTTCTATCCTGATAAGAAGGTCAGACTGATCAGCCGCAACGCGGGTCTTTTTGAAAAGCGCCTCGTACATGAGGACCTGCAATTGAGTTCGCACGCGAATCTTTTCGATGCCTCACCCCACTGGAGCCTGCATGGCAACTCGCGGGTCGATTTGATCCACCACTCCTACCCCACGATCTCCGACTACATCTACCACATGAACCGCTATTCCTCGCTGGGAGCGGAAATGGTGGCAGCCAAAGGCAAAGTCCGGTTCAGCTTCATCAACATTGTTCTGCGGCCAGCGGTCACGTTTATCTACAACTATTTCTTTCGCCTCGGATTTCTGGACGGCCGGGAAGGACTGCTGCTGCACCTTTACCATGCCGTTTACGTTTCGTGGAAATACGCTAAGGCGTGGGAACTCAGTCGAAAACCCAGGTGACAGAACTATTTCACTCAGGATCACAGAAGAGCAACTCAGGCGCTGAAGCGCGGATCAGTTGCGACTGCGTGGCGGCACGGGGGAACTCGTGCCCTTCCCGGTTTCTCTTTCTCGGTTTCGTCTTTACGGCTTCGCGATAAAGGTTTCGCGAGTTGGCCCATTCTCTGCGTACTTTGCGTCCTCTGTTGTGTTGTAACTCCAAACCGACCGGTCGTTTTAACTCGCCTCTTCTCTCCTTGCTCCAACTGCGCCTGCTTCCCTATCATCGAATGAGATCACTGGGGATCGCATGGAAAATAAACCGTCGAAACGGTCCAACCCACCACAAGTCGCTGACAGTCCCATCGCCGAAGTGTTTGAGAATCGCCGCCCTTCTGACGCCGAGAAGAAATGGGCTGAGACGACACTTGCGCCTACGCTCGAAAAATCTCCCGAGCGGCCGATCGGCGCGGCTAGCGGTGTCAATGTCGATGAACACGGCAACGCGCGATTCACCACGATCTCCGGGGTGCCCATTCGGAGGCTTTACACCCAAGCCGACCTGCCCGCTGATTGGAGCGAAGAACAATATCTCGGCTATCCCGGTCAGGCGCCTTTCACACGGGGCATTCACGCAACGGGCTATCGCGGCAAGATGTTTACCATGCGCCAGTTCTCGGGGTTCGCGTCACCCGAAGAGACGAATCGGCGTTACAAGTATTTGCTGGAGCATGGCGGAAGCGGGTTATCTGTGGCTTTCGATCTGCCTACGCTCATGGGCTATGACTCCGACCATCCGGCAAGCGAAGGCGAGGTCGGCAAGTGTGGCGTGGCCATCGACTCGCTGGAAGATATGGAGATCCTGTTCAATGGCATCGATCTGGAGAAGACCACCGTATCGATGACCATCAATTCGCCCGCGTCGGTGCTGTGGGCGATGTACCTGGTCGTGGCTGAAAAACAAGGGGCGGACTGGAAGAAGATTTCCGGCACGATTCAGAACGACATTCTCAAGGAATATATCGCGCAGAAGGAATACATCTATCCGCCTGCGCCCTCGATGCGGCTGGTGATCGACACCTTTGAGTTCGGATCGAAGTTCACGCCGCGCTTCAATACTATTTCGATCAGCGGCTACCACATCCGCGAGGCCGGATCGACCGCGCTGCAGGAGTTGGCGTTCACGCTCTACGACGGAGTCGAGTATGTGGAATGGGCGCGGCGCCGCGGGCTTGACGTCGATGAGTTCGGGCCACGGCTCAGTTTCTTCTTCAACGCGCACAACGATTTCTTCGAGGAGATCGCCAAGTACCGCGCGGCGCGCAAGATCTGGTATCGCGTGATGAAAGACCGCTTCGGCGCGAAGAACCAGCGCACGTGGCTGATGCGCTTCCACACGCAGACCGCGGGCGTCTCGCTGCCGGCGCAGCAGCCGATGAACAACATCGCCCGCGTGGCGCTGCAGGCACTCGCTGCGGTGCTCGGCGGCACGCAGTCGCTGCATACCGATTCCTACGACGAAGCGCTGGCTTTACCCACAGAGGAAGCGGCGCGCATCGCCCTGCGGACGCAGCAGATCATTGGGTATGAGTCAGGCGTGGCGCAAACGGTTGATCCGCTGGGCGGATCGTATTTCCTTGAGAGCCTGACGCTGCAGATGGAAAACGGGGCCTTCGACTACTTCGGCAAGATGGACGCCATGGGTGGCATGGTCAAGGCGATCGAGCGCGGATATCCGCAGAAAGAAATTGCCGAATCAGCGTATCAATACCAGCGCGCGGTCGAGGCAAAAGAGAAGATCATCGTCGGAGTCAACGAATTCACGGTCGAAGAAGAGCCGCCTCAGATTCTCTACATCGGCGAAACGGTCGCCCGGCAGCAATCGGAGAAGCTGAAGAACCTGCGTGCCCGGCGGTCGAATGAAGAAGTTCGCCGAACGCTCGATGCGCTGAAAAAGGCCGCCGCGCAAGAGCCCAAGGCTTCCTCGAATGGCACGATCGCATCGGCCAACACCATGCCCTGCATTATTGACGCCGTGCGGGTTTACGCCACCGTCGGCGAAATTTGCGAAGCGCTGCGGCAGGTATACGGCACGTATACGGAAGTCAGCATCACTTAGTAGTCCAACCGCGTAGCGATTCCCGTCCGGGTCGAGGCATCCCTGCCCGCGTTTCGCTGCTGAGAGTAGGCATTCCTCGCTACGCCTGCAATGACAAATTCATTTCTTGCGGCGCTTTGTCGCGGTTCCTTCAATCCCCCACAGCTTCATGTGGCACTTCTCACACATGTCCCGGATTTCTGTGTTCTGGTTCAGCGCATCCTCAGGGATCTCTGCGCCCATCTTCAACTGGTGCAGCTTGTTTCCTCCATGGGGAAGATGGCAACTGAGGCAGGATATCTCTCCGCCGGAGATCGGATCGGGAGATCCGTTCACAGGATGGCGTGCGTAAGGATGTCCGAAGCGATAGTCTTTGGTGAGTTCAATGGTCGGCAAATAGCGCGACACACCCTTTGCGCGGCCCTGCAAGTGGCAGTCGAGACAAACATCGTTCACTTTTGCGCGCAGCAACTTTGGGTACCGCGAGGAATGGGGATCGTGACAGCGAGTGCACATCCCCGAGGCGTAGGGGAAATGCGGGTGCTGCATCGGCGGAGACGGATGACATGCGCGGCAGCTATCGGACTCCTTGGGCTGCACCGCTACGAAGCTCGCACCGTCGTGGTTTTCGACCTTGTGACAGGAGATGCATCCGTCCTTCACGGCGGGGTGAACGTAGGTTCCAGTAGCGTGGTCCGCATGGCAGTCCATGCATTTCGAGTTCTCATCGACGCGGACGGGATGTGCGGCCGCGTAGCATAGATGCGCGCTGAGAATACCGCCCAGCAGACTAGCAGCAACACGTTTCATCAGCACTCCCCGGGTGGGCCCCTTCGACGGCTCTCTGTCGAAACCCCCACGTCTCGCAAATTCGGTGAGACGTGGGCACCCAAGTTTCATTCACTGCTCTCAACCGAAGGTCCATGGGGTACTCGGCGCCGGCCCCCATCCTCCCCTGCACAAGGCATCAGCGGTTCCGGCTGGTATCTAGCGGGGCGACCTCATCGCTCTTGGCTGTGTTCAGACGCGTCAGGTACGGCGAGAACGGCGTGACCTCAAGCGCCAGCTTGTCTTTGGCCGAATAGATGCGCGGCGGACTCGCCTTGACGAACTTCAGCTGTCCGGCCCAGGGATCCAGCTTCACGCGGCTGCCCAGTGGCAGAGCGACAATCTGCTGCGGATTCTCGAGCTCCAGCCTCGGGGCCGCCTCTGCGACTTGCAACATGAACGTAATCCGATTCTGCTCGACGAGACTTTCTCCTAGAGTTGCGCGCACAAGGTTTGGAACTCTGCGCCCGTACTTCGCCAGAGCTTTCAGGAAAAGGCCGCCTTCGGCCAGGTTGTCTTTGTAGGGAGAGTTCGCCAAAAGCTTCTGCGCGAGGGTGTCGGCGTCGATTTCCTGCGCTGTATTGTGCTTGAAGTCGAAGAGCGGTAACTGCTTCAGGCTCGGTACTACCATCCGGTCGTTAAAGGCAAAGCTGCTGTCGAGATCGTGTCCGAGCGCGGCGTGAGCGAGCGCATGTGACAGGATCACCGCCAGGGCGGCTTCGTTCGGCAAGGCATCGAGCAGGCCACGGCTCACCAGAATCGTATGCCCGATCGTGGCCACTTCGATGGGCGTCGTCGGCATGACCCGGCAACGCACCTCGGGATCAAGCTCGAGTTTGTTAGTCAGTTCCAGATTCGAAACTACCGTCTGCAATACCTTGTCAACTTCGCCTTCGGGCACAACCAGCCCCAGCTCTTCCAGCTTGATGAGGACGTTATCTTCCGCGCGCCGCTGCCAGGAACGCTGAATATCCAGCGGACTTTTGTCGGGAGTCGGAGATGAATCCTTGGCGGCGTCGGGATCGACCGTTATTTCCGTGAACTCTGATTCGCGTCCGGCGGGCGCCAAGTTGTATCCCCAAAGGCGGGTCTGCGCCTTCAGACGCGGACTGCCTGTCTGCGGCCTGTTGGAATCAAATTCTTCGGAGTACACGACCGCGGGCAGCCATACGCCCGGACGCAGATTCATCCGCCAGCTGTCGATGTGGAAGGTGCCGTAGCTGCCGTTGAAACGGACGATGTTGTATCCCTCGTCCTCGACCCAGATCGCGCCGCGGAACCGGTTGCCCTGGCTTTTGACCGGACTCACTTCAAACACCAGGCACTTCACTTCTCCGAGGAATTCGCTGTGCATGGGGTGGAAGCGGTAGTTCTTGTGATCGAAGCCGTTGCGATCAACGAAGATCATGCTGGAAAAACCGACGGGACTGAGCGAGTAGAGCTTCGAGAAAGTTCCGGCCATCCGTTCGACCAGATGCTTGTCGAGGTAAAACTCTTCCTTGGACTGTTGGAACTGCACGCGTCCGAGGAAATAGCGATCCTCGCTCGGAACGAATCCCAAGGCGGTGTCGGGCTGCATGCGCTGGAGATAGGTTTCAACCATGGGACTGTAGCTGCGCATGGTGTCGGCCAGAGCCCGCTCATTGGCAATAATGCGGTCGATCGTCTGATTGGGATTGCTTTTGGGAGTAGCCGATGCACATACGAGCGCGCCTACGAGGAAAACGACCAAGAAAGTGAAACAGCGCCGGGTCATAACCCGCCTCCTGTCACACCAGAAATTCTGAACTGAAATATGCACGGCCTTGGGGCTGAGTTGAGAGCACAAGGTCGCCCGCGGTATCAGAATGCTGTCTGAAGAGACAGTGGGCCAAGGGAGAGATTGGCCGGGAACCTATCTTCCGCCGGTACATTCGCCGGAGGCTCAGCATAAGCCTCGCTCTTGGGGGAAGCCTTACGTCTACAGATCGGTCTGGGACACAGAGAGACCCGGGGGAAAGCCAGATTCAGGCTATCGGGATTGGCCCGGACTGCGCTGTGCGTCGGCTCACAAACTGCCGTGATTCGGGGGAGGCAGCTGGTTCATCCTCATCCTTCTGAAAAGAATGCAACTGAGGCGAGGAGGGGTGCGTCTAATACCCAATTTCTTACCGCTGACCTTGGGGACCGGCTCTTTTCTTAGAAAGTCTGTGTGACGTTCGTTATGCCGACATACCTTTGCGTGCTCGAATGGTGGCACAGTCAGTCGAAGTACCCAGCAATGGCTTTGCTGTCTCATCGACAGGGTTGGTCATTGGCAGTGCTGACGGCTCTCTTCCCGTGTCTCCTCTTTGCCGGCGCCGACAAGAATTCTTCTCTACTCCCCTACCGGACGGGTGCTTCCGAGGTACGGGTTACGTTTTTCGCTACCGACCGATACAACCGTCTGGTGGACTCGATCGGCAGAGATGACTTTGCCGTGGTCGATGGTGACAGGGTCATCCGCGACTTCCGCAGCCTGACGCGGTCGGATGAGACGAAGCTGGATATCGTCGTCCTGGTCGATACGAGCGAATCGGTTGCTCCTTGTGTTCACGCCATTGCACAAAAGGTTTTGCAGCTCATCTCACACAACCATTCAGACGACGATCTCTCGATTATCACATTTGCGGGATTGCGGCCGGCATTGCTGTGTGCGGCCGACTGTGGCAGTTCGGCGGTCGAACAGAAGATTCGCTCGCTCAGTCCAGCAGGGTCCACGCCGCTGTTCGACGCGCTGCTGTTTAGCGCTCAATACGTAGCCGGCCGCCACACGGCAGGAGTCCGCCAGGTCCTGATCTTGCTCTCCGACGGCAATGACACGATCAGCGGTTCTTCAGCGCGGCGCGCCCTCGACTCTGTGATCGAAAGCGGTGCGCTCCTCTACACGATCAATCCGGACAAATCCGCACGGAACTTGAGAGGCAGCCTCGTGCTGCAGCAAATGGCCGAAGCTACCGGCGGAAGAAGCTTTGTCGCACAGGACGATGCCAGAGATGTCGTTGAAGCGGCGCTGGCCGATCTGCGCGCGTCGTATATCGTCACCTATGCGCTGCCCAGCCACGATGCCGGGTTTCACTCGCTCCGTATCCTTCCCAAACACAACCTCAACCTGCGCTTTCATTGCCGGAGAGGATATTTCTATGACGAAGTCCGCTAGCACGAGAATCGCACAATTTGCGCTCGCGATCGCCCTGGCTCTTTGCATCAGTCAGGCCGCGTGGGCAGGCGTGTATCAGCACGGCACCGTGGTACGAATGCGCATGGTCGATTGCCTGCCCTTACACCATGGATTTGTGTCCATGATGTCCGGTGGCGCAGCCGGACCGATCACCACCGATGTGTGCCCGGAATACACGCTGGTGACGGATAAGGTCGTATTCGTGATCGTGGGGAAATCTTCCGATCAACTTATACCGCTTGCGGACGTGGTCGATTTCCGCCTCAACAAGAACGAACTTGCCCTACGTCTCGACGATGCCCGGCACGAAAGCAAGTTCAACATCAAGGAAATGATTCTGCGATCCGATTGGGAACTGATCCAGAAACACATCAAGGACGAGATCGCGAACCCATCGCGGGATACGAACGTGGCCTTGCAAACGCGCGAGTGAGCCTGCAGTGCTGACGCGACTGGGCGACAAAAGAACCCGGACCTTTGAAGGTCCGGGCTCTTTGCCGACCCGTGCAAGATATCCAGCGACAGCTTCTTACTGAATCGTCAACGCGACGGTTGTGGTATGCGACGTCGCGCCGCTTGTACCCTTGATGGTGATGGTGCGAGTTCCCCTGCTTGCCCGGCTCGCCACCCGGATGGTCATCGCAGAGGTTCCCGCCCCCGTGATCGATGTGGGACTGAACGTTATGGTTACGCGGCTTCCCTGTCCCGAGGCAGATAATGCAATCGCCGAGTTGAATCCACCAGTGACCGTGGAAGTCACGGTGACATTGCCCGAGGATCCTCGGCTGACGGTGATCGAGGAAGGCGAGGAGCTAAGAGAAAATCCGGCAGCGGTGCCGGTAACCGTGAGCGAGACGGACGTTGTGTGGACCGTGCTTCCGGAGGTTCCCGTGACGGTGATTGGATAGGTGCCCGCCACCGTAGTCGAAGCCACGGTGATGTTCATGGTTGAGCTTCCGGCTCCCGTGATTGACGACGGGCTGAAGCTGATTGTGACGCCGGAGGGTTGCCCAGAGGCCGACAACGAGATCGCCGAATTGAACCCTCCGGTCACCGTGCTGGTAATCGTCGAGCTGCCACTGCTGCCCTGGGTGATCGAGACAGAGGCCGGCGAGGCGGAGAGGCTGAAGTCGGGAGTCGAACCTCCGCCAACCAGTGCGCTGATCAATCCGGTGTTCGGACTTCCCCAGCCCGTGACCAGATCGTATCCGGTCACCGCGGAATAGCTGCCGGAGGTGCCGCTGGTAATGTCGTGGAAGTCTGTGGAATAGCTCGACGTCACGTTTTGCGCATAGATGGTCGGATTGAGAAAGCCGATGGTCGGTTTGCCGTTGGCCACGAGTTGCTGGTTGACCAGAGCGATATAACCCGCCCACATCGGCGCGGCAAAGCTGGTCCCTCCGTAACTGTTGGCCGTGCAGGTGGTCTGGTCGGCGCAGACGTAGAAGGTAAAATTCGCGTTCGCCGAAACGTCGGGGCCATTGCGCAAGGTGGTCGAACCCCGATTGCTGGAATTGATCACGCCCGAAAGTTTCTGCCATGAGGGAATTGCGATGCCATCGGGCGAGATGCCTCCCCCGCTATCAACCCACGCGGTTTCCGATTTCCATGGACCGCCCGCGCTGGCCGTGACCAGGTCCGTGCCGCCGACGGAAACGACATTCGCATCGTCGGCCGGCCATGCTTCATTCCTCGCCGACCACGTCGAGGAGTCGCCCGAGGCTGCAAAAAAGTTTTGCCCCTGCGCCGCCATCTTCTGGAAGTACGGATCCAACGTGCTCGGATCAGCCGGTGTCCAACCCCACGAACAGCCGATGGTGGTAGGGAGCGGATTGTGCGTCGTCATGGCGGCGATGATGGGAGTGTCGTTTGATCCGATGTACATCACCAGGCTCGACAGCCCGGGCGCCATACCCAGCGCCTGCGTCATATCCAAGGTCTGTTCGGTATCGTCGCAGGCGGGATATACACAACTGGTCGAGGTTCCGTCGGTCGAGAGCAGCGTGATCGGAACGCTGTTGGTCTGGTGGACGTTGACGTAGTACGTATTCAGGTCGGCAAGATCGGTCCCGAGATACTCAAGCAATCCGACGTTCTGGCCTGCACCCGTGAGAGCAGTTCCGCCGTAGTAGGCGGCACGCATGTCGCTGCCCAGGAAAGAAGCCGAAGGACCGGAGCCAGTGGTGGCATGGGTCACGACGTCTTCTTCAGGAATGTTGCGAGCATTCGCGTAATCGCTTTTCTTTACCAACAGCGGGTGCGGGATGGAGTAGTTGTCCAGTCCCGTGATGTGCCAGAGGGCGAAGGGTAGGTCCGCCGTCGGTTCCTGGTCTGGTGCGTAGAATGTGCGATTCTCCGTGGGATGCTGATAGGTCCTCATGGCAACGTGGAAGGCGGCTTCGACAGCCCAAACGGGACCGCTGATCTGGACGTCCAGGCCGTCGCGCGAACCGCCTGTGACCTCAAAACCGTGATCGCGCGCGAATTGAACCACCGCGTCGTAGTCTTGCAACGTGGGACCGAACCTTCTGGTGAACTCCTGCGGGGTGATGAAGTGGCGATAGGAAGGGCTGGCCGGATTGTAGAGCGCCGCGAGAAACCTCTTGAGACCCGCCGGGCCCCGCAACGGAAGGACAATGTCAAGATTCATGACGTGGTTTGAGGGCAGCATGCCGACTGGCAGTGCCTTACCGGTTCGAACCGCTTCGCGCATGTGATGTGTTGACATCGATTGAGCTTGAGCGAAGCTCGTGAAGAGCAACGCGCAGGCAGCCACCGCGAGACAAAAACTCGCTGTCATCTTTTGGACCATGGGCTTCCTCCACTTTGAAGCTAAAGCGTTGAGACCCAGTGTGAGGCGGGGGGGATTGGCTTTAGCGTGGGGGCGAGGTTAGCGCAGTCCTGTAAGAATGTCGAGGCAAATCCAGCACGATGGGAGCACGGGAGGTCACCTGGCCGAAAGTCCTGTAGATGTAGAAAAAAGTCACCTGGACAGCAGGTGACATTCGGCGAAAACGATCAGAAGAGACTACTTCCCTTGAGTTTCGCGCCTGTTGTGCTGAACTAGAAGCGCACACTCTTGAGCATCGCCGCAAAGGTCGGTTCGAACTGGTCGAAGTGGGACTGACCTGCGACAAAAACCATGAAGATGACCGAGCCGTCTGGGCGCGGGATAGTTACAAGCCAGTCTTTTTCCTTGTCAGGTTGGCCGTTGGCGCCGGGGAAGGGCGAGACGGCATGGAAGTTAACCGAGCGACCCTGAGTACCGGCCACGGCGATGGGCTGAGGATCTCCCACCGGTTGCAAGGCCTCGTTCTGTTCCAGCTCCTTGACGAGCTGGCGGGTGACGTCGTCGATGTTCATGCGCTGACCCTCAGGTGGCGCAGCCCCGTTCAGCAGCACTCCGTAGCCGACATCGTTTTCCGCGATTCCGGCGGGGGGAGCGATGGTTAAAAATTGTCCCCGCTGCTTCGGCGGTGTGATCTGCCAGTTCTCGGGATAGTCGATCTTCACGGCACCAAGGTCGGCATTGCGCATCTTTGGACTGGGGAGAATACTCTGCAGCGAAACGGGATGCACGGTCGGTGAAGATCCGGCAGCAGGTGCGCTGCTGCTGACAAGACTCTCGCTGGCTGGATTAAAGGTCGCCCCATTCTTCTTGTTGAGTGCAGACCACTGGCCCGCCTTTGCACCTTGGGCAATCTCCTCACCGGTGTAAGCCTTTACTCCCATGGCGTGCTTGCGTGCCTTCTGGAATGCAGGGCTATCGCTGGCATAAGTTTCGGGCGGCCAGCTCCTGATTTCTTTCTCGATGGCTTCCTGACGATTACCGGGGTTCGGATGATCACTGAGCCACTGCGGGGGACTTCCGCCGCCCTGTGTTTCCAGCGTCTTGAAGAAATCGGCCAGGGCCTGTGGGTTGTACCCAGCCTTGTACAGGATCACGGCACCCACCGCATCGGCCTGCGCTTCGTCAGTGCGGGAGTACTTCAGCATGAGACCTTGGGCGCCCATTTGAAGTCCCATCTGTCCCAGTTCTCCGACCATTCCCCCCGCCTTTGATCCAACGGTTCCACCAAGGACGGCTCCGGCGATTCCGGCGAGCATGCTCGTGGTCTGGGCCTTGCTGGCCTGTTTCGCGGAGTGCTGCATGTACACGTGCGACATTTCGTGCGCCATGACACCAGCAAGTTGGGCCTCATTGGCGGCAGCGGTGATGGTTCCAATATTGACAAACATCGGTCCGCCGGGCAGTGCGAAGGCGTTGATCTCTTTTTGAGCGACAACGTGAAACTCAAACGGCCAGGAGTGCTCCGCTGGGATGGTGCCCACCAGTTTCTGGCCGAGTTGGCGAATGTATTGCGTCTCGGGGCTATTGTCGGGCAGAACCGGCATCTGCTGATACACCTGGGCGGCAGCTTGCAACCCAAGCTTCCGCTGATTGTCGCGAGTCATGTGAGGATTGCCGGGATTGGGAAACTCGGGGCCGGAAGATTGTGTGTAGGCCCGCGTCACCAGCAACAGCACAATCAGACATCCCAGGCGCCTTGCCAGCAGCACCGAATTGATCTGGAATTTGAGGGGACCGCTAAGGTAACGCGTCATAACGCCATCCTGGAACCAGTCGAGGCGAATGAGAAGCCACCGGGGAAGAGTGCGCAGTCGTGCGGGGCTTCCGTCCTTATCGGATCACGCGGCGCGTTTTCGAAAGAAGTGATAGACGGCGAGGATTAACAGCGCTCCGAGGAGCGACACAATGAAGCCCGCCGACTGCCCTTCCTGGTACCACCCCACAGCGCGCCCGATCAAAGTGCCCAGAACTGATCCTGCGATGCCGAGGAGGATCGTCACAATAAATCCGCCAGGATCTTTGCCAGGCATTATGAGCTTGGCCAGTGCTCCGACAATCAAGCCGATCAACACCACCCATAGCCAATGCATAGTCTCTCCTTCTGCACGGACAGACGAACAATGCCTACCGAATTAATTTGGACGAAGTACTGCGCCTCTTCTGAGGTTCTGGGCAGAGCTTATCGATGGCTAGTCCTTATGGCAACTGGCAGTCCTAGCAGGATCAATCCTGGCAGAATAGAGCCCCGTTCATGAGATCAGCGGCAGAACGTGCGGTGCACTCCAAATGAGCAATCTACAGAGTCACCGAACGATCTAGATCTCTCTGAACGGGGCTGATCCGGCTTCGTCTTTATTCGTCCGTTATCCGTCAGTTGGCATCAGTTCGCAATCTTTTCCTTCAACGCGGCCGGCTGCTCTACGCTTGGTTTGCTGGGCCCATTCCGGTCCACTAACTTGGCGTAGTCTTCTGCCGCAAATGGATAGCGGGCGACCGACTCCTGCCCTGTTGGGGTAAGTGTAATGTCGACCCGGCGGTTGTACGCTAACGCGATGGTGTGCAGTCTTTGCATCACCTGCTGGCGCAATTCATCAGTCAAATCCGAATTCTGCTGGACCAACTGCTTCACTTCGTCGTCGCTGAGGTTCTTCTCTTTCCCGTAAGCATTTGTATCGATGCTCGCTTCCGGCACGCCTTGCTGGATCAGGAATGCCTTCGCGTCCTGCACGCGACGCTCCGACAGAGGCTGGTTGTACTCCTGAGGCCCACGCTCGTCCGCATGTCCGGACAGGGCCAGGCGCGCGTCGGGTTTGTATTCGAGATACTTCTTGAAGCTCTCGGCTACTGCCGTCAGAGTTGACTGCTCACTGGGAAGCAGGGCAGTCTCGGATGCGCTGGTCCGCGGAAGGTCGGTCGGGAAATAGACACTCCGCAGGGCAACCTGGGGCTCCGGTTCAATGCTCCCGACCAGGTGCAGGGTTGCCGTTTTAGTCTCCGTGCCACCGCAGTCGTTGCGCGCATTCAGCGTATAGGTAATCTGCTCGTCGACTGCTCCCGTGTCGGTTTTTCGCGGTGTCAACTGCAACGAGCGGTTGCCGGAGGCGTCTACGGTTCCCAAGGGATCGATGGATACAGAAGATGCATTGGAAACATTCCAGTTCAACGCCGTCCCGGCATCCTGCATAACCTTGTCGCCAACCTTCCGGTAGTGAACTTCGCCCGGAGCCAACTGGAGATTCGCCTGGATGGCGCTATTCACATTGACTGTGGCCGTCTGGGTAACAGTGCCGCCCGGTCCAACGGCCGTCAGGTTATACGTCGTATTCTCCTTCGGCTGGACAGACTGCTCGCCGGAAGCGGCAACCGCACCCACCGGAGTGATTTCTACAGTGGGAGCGTCGGTCGAATTCCATTTGAGCTGCGACGAATCCCCACAATTGATGTTCTCCGTCGAAGCCGAAAGCTGAGCCGTCGGTTTGCTCACGGCGACTGTCGCACTGGCTGTTCCGGAAGAAAACCGCGGAATCGAACTCAGCTGCTCTCCCCGTTTCCAGTCGACCGTTTTGCGAACGCCGTTAGGAACGCTGAGCACAACCCGCTTATTGGCTGGAACGTCTACTGGCCCGGACCACTTGGTCTGATCGCCTTCCAGAACGTTCACCTGGTAGTTACCTGGAGGAACAACAAGCTCCTGCTTCCACCACCAGTCATGGTTGAATTCGTCGCCATGCCCCACGAAGAACGCGGGGGTTTTGCCGTTGAGCAGGATGGCATCACGGGCGGCGCCTTCGATCGTCATGGCACCAAACGGGCTAGATACCTTGCTTGCGACTGGAGTGAGAGTCGCATCGACCGTCGTGTCTTGCCCGGCAGTGATCGTGACAGAGCGGCTGTCCATGACATAGCCATAGTTCGCCAAATCCAGCTTGTGGTCTCCGGCACTGAGGTTGATCGAGTGGTGCTTGCTTGCTTCCCCAATCGCATGCCCATCAACAAACACATAAGCCTGCGGAGGAGTGACCTGAATCTTGAGTTTACCGTCCTGGGCCATGCTGGCGGAGTGAAGAACCAGCAAGCACGCAACAACGGTAAACGTGAGGTGGATGAAACTACTTGTGGGCTTCATATCAGGCTCCCTTGCGATTTTCAATTGGAAGAAGGCGTACCCTCCTCTGCGGACACAGCTTCTGGGTCAATTACTAGGGGAAACCGTATCGGTTATGCTTTTTTCGGTGAACTGGCACATATGACAGAGGTACTACGTAGTGCCAGTCGTTGCACCCGGAAAAAGTAACAGATGTGCCCAACCGTTCGACTAGGGGGAAGGAACCGGGGACTGAAAGCCGAGAAACGAAGATCATGGACTCTCTGTTCCCGACACAGCTGGTGTCCCCACTCCGATTGTCGCCCGGTGCGCCACACATGTTTTCCGTCTTAGAATCGAGTATCCGGATGCAATCTGGGAAAGGAACCATGAATCGTCGCCAATTTGCAGTTCGTTCCCTGGCTGCAGCCGCGGGTGCTGCGCTCCATCGCCGCTACAGCTATGCCGTTACGCCACGCACCGAACAGCAGGTTCCAGGGACGGTGCCCGATTCGTTGATACAGAAGGCACACTTTCCGGACGGGTTTCTGTGGGGTACCGCAACGGCTTCATACCAGAATGAGGGCGCATGGAATGAGGACGGCAAAGGAGAATCGATATGGGACCGATTCACACACACCCCCGGGAAAGTGAGGGGCGGCGTGACCGGGGATGTAGCCTGCGATCAGTACCACCGTTATTCTCAAGACATCGCGCTGGCCAAACGGCTCAACCAGAAGAGCCAACGTTTTTCCATCTCGTGGCCGCGCATTCAGCCTTCCGGGATCGGCACCCCGAACATGAAAGGGATCGACTATTACAGCCGCTTCGTCGATGCCCTGCTTGAGGCTGGCATCCGGCCTTGGTGCACCATGTATCACTGGGATCTTCCGCAGGCGCTCGAGGATCGGGGTGGTTGGCCAAACCGGGAGCTAGCCAATTACTTTGCAGACTATGCCGGCATTCTTGCCAAGCATCTCGGCGATCGAATCAAGGTCTGGGCGCCGTTTAACATGCCCTGGGCAATCGCCTTCATGGGCTATGCCGCGGGTGCGTTTCCACCCTGCCGGACCAGTTTCAGCGATTTCCTGAAAGCAGCGCACACACTGGCTCTGGCTCAAGGGCTGGCGCATCGCGCGGTCAAAGCGGCTTCTTCCCAGGCAACGGTCGGAAGCGCATATGAGATGGCTCCGGCATATCCGAAGACTGACTCAGACGACGATCGCGCCGCTACCGCTCGCTATCATGCGATGAACAACGTCTTCTTTCTTGAGGCAGCAATGCATGGCCGCTACCCGAAGGCATTCGTTGCAGAACCTCCCTATGAACAGATGGGGTTTAAAGCCGGCGATGAGAAGCTCCTCTACGCGCCGCTGGACTGGGTCGGCTTTCACTTCTACACCCGCAGAGTCGTCTCGGATGCGAGCAAGGAGCAATTCCTCAGTGGGGGTAAATTCAGCGGCACTGAAATTGAGAACAACGCCCCGGGCGGCCGCGATCCATACACACGGTTCCGCGCCTCCATGCCGACAGAAGGCCCACTTACCGACGCTGGCCTCGAAGTATGGCCGCGTGGCATGTACGACCTGGTGACTCAGATCTCAAAGGAGTACAACAACCCGGTCATCGAAATTACCGAGAGTGGCTGCAGCTATCTCGATGGCCCCGATGAAGAACACAACGGCCGCATACCGGACGGCCGTCGGATCCAATGGTATCGGGAAGTCCTCGCAGAGTTGGCTCGGGCAATTACGGGTGGAGCCCGGGTTCGGGCTTTTCATGCGTGGACCCTTCTCGACAATTTTCAGTGGGCGGAGGGTTATACCGAGCGCTACGGGTTGATCTATACCGACTTCCGCAACCAGAAACGCACGATCAAGGATTCGGGCCTGTGGTACGGCCGAGTTGCGACCTCCAACCGGCTGGATGTGTGAGATCTGGCACGTGATAGTTGGCGCAACCTTTCCAATCCAATGCGTCGACTTCGATTACCGCAGCGCCGAAGCGATTCTCCCGCTGAGTCCGGCGCGACGTTAGAGGGCGTTCTGGCAGAGAACCATATACTGACCGCCTAAGGGCAAGGCGCGAAGCCACGATTCGGCGGGGCGAAACAAGCATAACCGGCGGGGGAAGTAGAAGAGAGAGTCGGTCCTCAGAATCCGGAAGCCGGCGCTGGAGAGCATCTTTTTCGCTTCCCATGGGCTGATCTTGATCGCGTGTTCGTCGAAAACGCACTGCGACATGACGTATTGCGTGCCCGGGTTCCAGGGATTGTTCTCCCAGAAGGCGAACAGACCTCCGGGCTTGAGCGCACGCCGAATCGCCGCCATGCTGGCGGGCCTCTCTCCCGGCGGAATGTGATGGAAAACTCCGTTGGTGAATGCAAGGTCAACGTTGCCCTCGGGACTCCATTCCGTGATACAGAGAAACCGCAAGCGGCCGTCGGCGGAATAAGCGCTACCCGCAAGCGAAATCGACTCCTCGGAAATGTCGACGCCCAGCACATCATCCGCCTGGAAACCTGCAACCAGCATGGGAGCATTGGCGCCATCGCCGCAACCGTAATCCAGGACTCGTTTCACTGGATGGCCGAGGCGCGCCACGCATTGCGCAGTCCAGTCGATGCGCTTTTGCGCATAGAATTCGCGCCCTTCGCCCGTGGCGGCGAGTGACTTGGCCAAGTCCTGCTCGTAGCTGCGGGCGTAGCGATCAAACTCAGCGGGGCTCATATCAGCGGCGGCGCAATCCCAAAATACTCAGGAAGAAACTGCTGAAGATGATTTGCGGTCCTAAAATCAGGGCAAACACAGAGAGCATGACGAGACGCAATATGTTGTCGGAATTGATCGGGCCGAAGCTGCTGCGGGCCCAGGTGGAGAGCGCCAGCACGGATCCGGCAACCCCGAGCAGGATGCACAGTGCGCCAGCCAGCAATCCGGTTTCGAGCTTGATGTACTCGAACATTCGATCCAGACGGGGATCTTCCGGCAAGAGTCCCTCCGTGATGGCGAAGATCTTGGTGAAGACCGCAAACGCCAGAAGTTGAAATCCGACGAGGATGGCTGCGAAGCCGTAGGCCAAGGTGTGGAAATCGAAACCCACATTGCCCACCCGTCGCGGCCCGGGCAGAAGCCAAATGCAAGTGGCAAGCCCGACGACGATCGACGCGATCCCGGGATAAAGAAACAGCCAGCGCGGACTGTACATCAGCAGAAATCGCAGATGGCGCCAGCCATCATGCCAGGTGCGCAGGTGGGGCGCATGGCTGCGGCCATCCGGCGACAGCGTTGTAGGTACTTCGCTGACGTTCATGCGCAACAGGCTGGCCTTCACCACCATCTCGCTGGCGAATTCCATGCCTGTGGAGCGAATGTCCATGCGTTCGTAACTGTCTTTACGGAATGCCCGGATGCCGCAATGGAAATCTCGGATCGGGGAATGAAAGAAGAGGCGTCCGACGGCCGTGAGCACGGGATTGCCCAGATAGCGATGCAGGGGCGGCATGGCCCCGTTGCGAATGCCGCCGAGGAAGCGGTTACCCATTACCAAGTCGGAGCCCTTCCTCAACTGTTCGAGGAAGCGCGGGATGTGGGTGAAATCGTAGCTGTCATCGGAATCGGCCATTAAGACATAGGTTCCGCGCGCAGCCTCAATGCCTCCCCGCAGCGCATTCCCGTATCCGCGCTGATCCACATGCACCACGCGCGCTCCGGCCGACTCGGCCAGTGCGATAGATCCGTCGGTCGAGCCGTTGTCGGCCACGATCACTTCTCCACGGATCCCTGATTGTTCCAGAGCCGCGACTGCTTTCTGGACGCAGATGCCTACCGTTTCGTTCTCGTTAAGGCAAGGCAATACGACTGAAAGCTCGATGGCTTGAGCTGGATCGTTTCTTGCCGGGTCTGGGACGGTTCTCGTCAACTGCGACATGGGACTGAAAGTGTGAGCGGGGACTCGCACTAAATGTACAGTCTTGGAATCCGCGGCTACAAGCGCAGTGGATCTATTTTCGCGGCTTGCCGACACGGTCGGCTGTAGCGAACATCTTCGCAACTGAGTCCATGTCCTTAGGCTGGACTTTGCCGGCGGGGATTCGTTTATGGGTGAGGTCTTCGAGTTTGAGAAGCAGATCGACCAGCGACATGGAGTCGATGAGTCCCGAGGAAACCAGCGGCGTGTTGTCGTCGATCGTCACACCGGGTTTACGGATCAGGTCCCGGACGTGCGCGATCATCTGCTCGGCTTCGGGAGTCATGCTGATGCGATCTCTCCAGCATCGGCGTGCAATTCCGGATGCTCCCGCAGCAACTTCTCCCGCGTTGCGGAACGCGCAGGTTTTCCCGCGGTGCTCTTCACGATCCACATTGGTGGCTTCAGCAGAATGGTGCGTACCGCAACACCCAGCCCGGAGATCACCAGGCTGCGAATTTCCTGCTCCAGTCGCACCGCATCGGACATGAATTCCTCCTGCTCCACTTCCGCCACTACCACGGCCTCCTCAGTGCCAAGGTTTGGATTGTACACACCCATCGCCACCACGCGCCCATCATGAATGGCTGGGTGTGCGCTTACGATTTCCTCGATATCCTGCGGATAGATATTCTCACCGCCGATGATCAGCAGGTCTTTCTTCCTGCCTACGACGTAGAGTTCGCCATCGAACATGAATCCAAGGTCGCCAGTGCGATACCAGCCGTCAACAATAACCTGCTGCGTCAGATCGTAGCGGTTGTAGTAGCCCTCGAACAAGCAGTCGCTCTGGATCGCAATCTCACCGACAGCGGCGTCAACGAGCGGCTCGCCCGAATCGGAAAGAATCTTGACTCGTTGATTCGGTAGCAGGCGGCCAGAAGAGGCAAGTGATACGGCGCCGTTTGTGGGCTGGGGAACTCTGGCGATCGTGTGCGCGGCGCGGAATTGCTGCCCATCGGCCCAGATGGTCACAGGACCGCGATCAATCTCCGATTGCGTCACCGCAAACACATTCTCTGCCATAGCGTATGACGACTGCATAACGCCTTCCCTGATCCCGAACGCTTTTTGGAACTCGCGCATGCTGCCGGCGCGAACCGGTTCTGAACAGTTGATCAGCGCGCGCAAGGATGAGAGATCGTAGTCTCCCCAGCGGCTCTGCGGCGTGCGACGGGGAACAAACTGAAACGCGAAGTTGGGCATCCACGCCAGCGTGCACTTGTATTCGTTCACCACTTGCAGCATGGCTTCCGGCTGCATCACCCAATCGAGGGGTGATTGCATAACGATGGGGACATGGCAAACCATCGGCAGCATGAACGCGGCGATCAGTCCCATGTCGTGATACAGCGGCAGCCAACTGTATACCCGGTCTCTGCCGCTATCGATCTTCAGGGCGGCGGCGAGATACCCCAGTTGCCGGAGAACTGCCGCGTGCGTGAGAGCGACTCCCTTCTGCAACCCCGTCGTCCCAGCTGAGTGCTGAATGAACGCCAGGCTCTCGGGCGTGATCTCAGAACGGGAGTTCAACCGATCCACTGGGGGCTGGTCAGTCGTCGCTCGCAGCAACTTCGTCTCGGACGTCAGCGCCACGCAGTCCAACAAGTCTTCAGGGAAACTCTCGTCGATCACAACTGCCTTGGCACCAAGATTCGCCGTGACGCCCGCCAAACCCGACCGATATTTTGCAGGCTCGACTTTGAAATTCGGGTAAGCCAGAAATGCAGGCACCGCTCCCAACATCATTGCACCAGCGAAGGCGGACATCGCCGCGATGCCTTGCGGCATGATGAGAACGACCCGGTCTTTTTCGAGAATCCCCTGTTGGGCAAACGCCGCAGCCTGGGCGCGCGCGGCATGGCGGAACTGCCCAAACGTGATCGTCTGGTGATCGTCCTCATCGACCCATGCTGTGATGAATGGGCGGTCTGCAGGCGCGGCCTCGAGCGCCTCGATCAGATTGGCATACGGAAGCAAACGACATTGTAGACGACCATTCCGAAGCGCTCTTCTCGGATTGCACTTTATACTCGTAGGTTCTCTCGAGCCTTCTCTGATGCCAACGGAGTCAAGCGATCGACCAACTACGAAGGACCAGCGACTTGTCCCGCTGCTTAGCGGATTCCTCGTTGTCGTCTCGTTGCTTCTTTATCTTCCGGTTCTCCATCACGACTTCCTGAAGCTCTGGGATGACGATGCCTACATCACCGACAACCCGCATGTTCGCACTGGGCTGACGCTCAGCAATGTGCGCTGGGCATTCACGAGTTTCGAACAATCGAATTGGCATCCGGCAACGTGGCTCTCGCATCAGCTGGATTGCCAGTTGTTCGGGCTCAATGCCGGAGCGCAGCATGGCGTCAACGTCCTGCTGCACGCAGCCAACGCACTGCTTCTGTTCTGGATTCTGCAGCGAGCCACAGGACGAGTATGGCCTAGTTTCTGGGTCGCGCTGGTTTTCGCAGTCCACCCACTGAACGTTGAAACCGTCGCCTGGATCGCCCAGAGAAAAAGCCTGCTCAGCGCGTTTTTCTCGTTGCTGGCGGTCGCCGCCTACGGATGGTACGTCCACTCCGGCGGACGGAAAAAATACGTCCTGCTAATGTTGACGTTTGCTCTGGCGCTGATGGCGAAGCCCATGGCGGTCAGCCTGCCACTGCTTTTGCTCCTGTTCGACTACTGGCCTCTGCGCCGGTTCGACACACCGGGAACCGCGCACCGCTGGCTCGTGCTTGAGAAAGTTCCTCTGCTGGCAATGAGCGCGGCTAGTTCTGTAATCACTGAGATGGCGCAAGGAGCAGGCGGTTCGGTAATGAGCCTCTCTCTGCTCCCTCTTCCGATGCGCATCGAGAATGCCGCGATTTCCTACGTCGCATACATCGGGAAGATACTGTGGCCGGCCAGGTTAGCGACCTATTATCCGCTGCAACTTTCTCCGGCGGCCGGGGATGCGATCGCCTCGGCTGCGATCCTGATCGCGATCAGTGCCCTGGCTTTGTACTTACGGCAATTTCCATATGTGGGGGTTGGATGGCTCTTCTTCGTGATCTCCATGATTCCGGTGATCGGAATCGTACAAGTGGGATTTCAAGGCATGGCGGACCGTTACACGTATGTGCCCGCAATCGGACTGATGATTGCTGTGGTTTGGGCGTCGGCCGATGCCGTTCAGAGCATGCCCGCAGCGCGAGCGCCTGTGTCTGTCGGAGCGGTCTGTTTGGTGATCGCGTTGTCTCTCACCACGACGCGCTATCTGCGAGATTGGCGGGACTCAGTCACGTTGTTCGCCCATGCGCGCGCGGCCTGGGGACGGCCCGACATGTGGCTTGAGCAGCTTTACGGCAATGCGCTGTTCTCTGCCGGGCGGATCGATCGAGCTCTCGAACACTATCAGCAGTCGTGCGCGATTCAACCGCGAACGGAATACTGCCACTACAACATCGCGCACATTTTCTCTGGACGCGGTCAGTTCCGCGACGCCATACGCGAGTACGATCTTGCCCTGCGATACACCGCCAATCGCGAGATGGCCTTGCTTTGCCTGACCGAAAAAGCAGACGCTCAACTGCAGATCGCAGATTATCCGGGCGCCGAGAACTCGGTCGCGCAGGCGCTCGCCATCGATCCTGCGAATGCTGCGGCCCAGCAATTGCGTCAGCAGATCCTCAAGAAAAAAGGGGGCGCGAACTGAGTGGAGAGCGGGAGCATATTGTTTCAAGCCGCATCCTATGTGCTGCTCTTCCTGATTTGCACTGCGGTTTTAGCAAACATCCGTTCGCGGGGGATCCGTCAGGCCGCGCTACTCACATCGAGTGCCGTACTCTATCTGACCTGGCAGCCTTGGTTCAGCGCCGTTCTCTTCACATCGATCGTCATCAACTTCCTGCTTGGCAAATGGTTGCGTGTGAAGCCGCACTGGGTGCCATTTTTGCTCGGCATTCTCTTCAATCTGCTTCTGCTTGGCGCGTTCAAATATTTCCCCTACACAACCGAGCACCTGCTTCCCACTTCACTTCAAGAGATTGGCCATCTAGCCCTTCCGCTCGGAATCTCTTTCTGGACCTTTCAGGCGATGAGTTATCTGTTCGATCTTTATCGCGAAGAAGACCTCGATCCGACTCTGGCCGAGTTCGCCCTGTACATGGTGTTCTTCCCTGTGACGATCTCGGGTCCGGTCTGCCGCCTGCCGGATATGCTGCCGCAATTCCGCTCCGGGGAAACGACTCGGTGGAGCGACATTCTGCTCGGCCTGCGGAGGATCGCCATCGGCATTTTTATGATGCAGTTGGGAAAGCTGCTGGGTCAGGGGATCTTGGCAGGCGACGGCATCGTCAGCGGATTTGATCGCGCCACAAGGTGGTCGGGGACCGATGTCTGGTGTCTCGCGTTTGGCTACGGGCTGGAATTGTTCTTCGATTTCGCCGGCTACACGCACATTGCGGTTGGATTTGCCAAAGCAATCGGCATCACTGTGCCTGAAAACTTTGAGCGGCCATTCGCGTCGACCAATCCGTCAGTCTTCTGGACTCGCTGGCACATGTCGCTCTCGTTCTGGATTCGCGACTACGTTTTCTTTCCCCTCTCCACAGTGCGACGTGAAATCTGGTGGCGACACCTGGCGCTCGCCTTGTCGATGGTCGTATTCGGCCTATGGCACAAGGCGACTCTGCTATTTCTAATCTGGGGTGCCTACCACGGGCTGCTGCTCGTAGCGCATCGGATGTTGCAGCAAGTCGAGCGCAGACTCGATTGGCAACCACCCAGAATCTGGACTCCGCTGTCGTGGTTCGCAACGGCGGTGTTCATCAGCGTGGGATGGATTTTCTTTCGCGCGAGTTCCCTCTCGCAGGCGCGCCAGATGCTGTCTGCGATGGCCTCGCCGGGAAGCTACGCATCTCACTTCCTGACTTCGAGCCTCTACGGACTGATTGGCGTTCTGGCGGCAGGATATGCTGTTGTGGTGTTGCTCGCCGACGCTCTTGAGCAGGTCTCGGTTCCCACAGAAGCACGCCAATCTTTGGGACTGGTTTCGGCTATGGCTCGGTCGCGCTGGTATTGGCTTCCCGCCGTCTATGCCCTCGCGCTGCTGGTCGTTCTGATGATCACCCTAACGCAGCAAGGCGGCGTCGGGCAGATGATGTACCGAAGCTTCTAGCCACAAAATTCCTGACCGATTATCTTTCCGTACACCGACCGACGGTTCTTATCCGCTACAATCTCCTGCCATGGCCGGTTCCCTGTTGAGTACCCCTGTCACGCGGTCACAGGCTTTCGCGAAAATCGACGTCGCTCCGGCTGCCCCCGACGATCGACAGGCCATTTACCGCCTACGCCATCAGATCTACGCTCTGGAACTGGGACAGCACAAACCCAACGGCTCGCAACAACTCACCGATACCCTCGACGATTACAACGTTTACCTCAAGGCCAGCGTGGACGGGCGTCTTGCCGGCTTTGTCAGCATTACGCCTCCCGGACACCGCTACTCAGTCGACAAGTACTTCGCGCGCGACGTGTTTCCGTTTGAGTTCGACGGCGGCGTCTACGAGGTGCGGCTGCTAACGGTTATTCCCGAACGACGCCGCCTTGCGATCGCCAGCCTGCTCATGTACGCGGCGCTGCGCTGGATTGAAGCACACGGCGGGACCCGCGTTGTGGCCATTGGCCGTCGTGAAGTATTGAGTCTCTACCTAAAGGCAGGACTGACGCCACTCGGCCGATCCGCACAGTCCGGGGCCGTAACCTATGAGTTGCTGACAGCCACAGTCAGGGAGTTGCGTGAAAGCGTTGATCGACACCCACAGGTTCTCAGTCGGCTGAAGTCACACGCACAGTGGCGGCTCGATATTCCGTTTCTGCCGATTGAGGCCTGCCGGCACGGCGGCGATTCTTTTGCCGCCATCGGGGAGGACTTCGACCATCTCGACAGGAGCAACGAAGTTATCAGCGCGGATGTCCTGGACGCCTGGTTTCCGCCATCGCCGCGGGCAATTGCCGCGCTGCAGCAGCACCTTCCTTTTCTGATGCAGGCTTCGCCACCAACGGCGTGTGCCGGCTTCATTCGCACCATAGCGCATGCTCGCGGCCTATCAGCAGAATGCATCGTGCCTGCAGCGGGATCCTCGGAACTCATTTTTCTTGCGTTTCGCGAGTGGCTCAAGCCGGATTCTCGTGTTCTGCTCCTCGATCCCAGCTACGGAGAATATGGTCATGTCACCGGACGGGTCGTGGGCTGCGGAGTAGATCACCTGAAGTTGCTGCGCGAAGAGAACTATCGGCTCAATCTGGACGCTCTTGAAGTTCGTGTGTTCGGTGGCCGCTACGATCTGGTTGTGATCGTCAATCCAAATAGCCCGACAGGGCAGCATGTGCCGCGTGCGGCGCTGGAGTCGTTGCTGCGCGGCATCGCGGCGGAAACCCGGGTGTGGATTGACGAAACGTACGTCGACTATGTCGGGGCTGAACAATCTCTCGAATCATTCGCTGCCGCCAGCCAGAATGTTGTCGTGTGCAAGTCCATGTCGAAGGTCTACGCGCTGTCGGGCGTTCGCGCTGCCTACCTGTGTGCGCCGCTGCCAATCGCAGCCAGATTGCGTGAGATCAGTCCCCCATGGGCGGTGAGTTTGCCGGCGCAAGTGGCCGCCGTCCGAGCGCTCGAGGATCCTGAATATTACGCGGGGCGCTACCGCGAGACTCACCGGCTGCGGGAAAACCTGGCCCGCGCATTGCAAGCATTGGGATGCGAAGTGATTCCTTCTGTGGCCAATTTCCTGTTGTGCCACCTTCCTGATCAGTCGCCGGATGCAGCGACTATCTCACGTCGATGCCGCGAGCGTGGCTTCTATCTTAGGGACGCGGGCGAAATTTCGCCGCTCCTGGGCCCGCGGGCACTGCGCATCGCTGTTAAAGACGAACCGACGAACCAGCGGATAATTGCCGTACTCCGCGAAACAATAGGCGCAGCTTCAAACTCTTGCGACTCTGACTGCTAGAATTTCATCTACTGGATTTACATGTTTCCCAAGAGCCTGAGGCCACTGCTCCCGTATCTGAAGCGATATCGCTGGGCATACGCCTTCGGCACGCTGTGCGTCTTCCTGCATAATGGCATCTGGGTGCTGTTTCCGCTGGTTATCGGCAAGGCCTCTGACGATCTGAATCAGGGAGTCACCCGTCACAAGCTCCTCGTCTATGCCGGGCTGCTACTGGCCATCGCCACGACTAAGGGAGTTTTCCAATTCCTCACGCGCTGGGTGGTCATCGGCGTTTCGCGGGATATCGAGTTCGATCTGCGTAACGACCTGTTCGGGCGGCTCGAACGCCTGAGCTATTCCTATTACCAGCGCCATCGCACGGGCGACATCATGGCGCGCGTGACTAACGATCTGAACGCCGTCCGCATGCTGCTCGGCCCCGCGATCATGTATTCGGCCAACACCCTCGTCTATACGGCGGGTGCCCTGGCATTCATGATCTCGATCAATCCACGGCTGACGTTGCTGACATTTTTACCGCTGCCCGCCGTAAGCATTGTCATTCAGACCTTTGGCCGCCGTATCCATGAGCGTTTCGAACGCATTCAGGCGATGTTCTCCGACATTTCGGCGCGCGCGCAGGAGAACTTTTCCGGAGCGCGGCTGATTCGCGCCTATGTGCAGGAAGAAGCCGAGATTCGCGCCTTTGAACGCGAGAACAAGGAATACATCCGCCGCAGCCTCAAGCTTGTGCGCCTGATGGGTATGCTGTGGCCCACACTCGAGCTGATGCTCGGCTGCGCGGTTGTGCTTGTGCTCTGGCTTGGGGGCCGCGAGGTGCTGGCAGGCCAAGCCGCATTCAACCGCGTCACCACGCTGGTCTCGGGCTATCCGGGAATCACCACCTTTTTGAAACTCGACGGCTCGATGAGCGTCGGCCAATTCGTTTCGTTCAGCACGTACATGATGCAGTTGACGTGGCCGATCATCGCGCTCGGGTGGGTGATCAACATCTTCCAGCGCGGCACCGCGTCACTCGGCCGCATCAACGAGATCATGCAGGAGCAGCCGCAGATTCAGGATGCCCCGCAGGCGACACCCCGCGAGGTTGAGGGCGAGATCGAATTCCGTAACTTGAACTTCAGCTACGACGGCAAGCCGGTGTTGCACAACGTGAATCTGCGGATTCCCGCTGGCAGCAGTCTTGCGATCGTGGGCCCGACGGGATCTGGCAAGACGACGCTTGTGAGCCTCATCCCGCGCATTTACGACGCTGACCCCGGCACGGTCCTCATCGACGACCGCCCGATCCGCGACTATGCACTTGAATCCCTGCGCCGCAGCCTCGGCTTCGTGCCGCAGGAGACATTCTTGTTCAGCGACCGCATCCGCGAGAACATCGCGTTCGGCGTAGACTCGGCAACCGACGCCGAGATTCATAATGCCGCCGATGCAGCCAACATCGCTGCTGACATCGAAAGCTTCCCCGAAGGATACGAGACTCTGGTCGGAGAACGCGGAATCACGCTCTCCGGCGGTCAGAAGCAGCGCACCGCCATTGCCCGCGCGCTGATCCGTAACCCACGAATCCTGATCCTCGACGACGCACTCTCCAGCGTCGATACCCATACCGAAGACAAGATCCTGAACCACTTGCGCGACGTCATGCGGGGACGCACCACTATTTTCATCTCGCACCGCGTCTCCACCGTTCGCAATGCCGATCGCATCGCCGTGCTGGACGGCGGACGGATCGTCGAACTCGGCACGCACGACGAGCTGCTCGCCCTCAACGGCTACTACAGCGACCTGTACAACAAGCAATTGCTGGAAGAAGAGTTGGCGGAAGTGCAGTAGCCCTGGCGCTTGAAGGTTTCTGGCCAAAACTAAAAATTAGAACCGGGTGCCCACCTCGCCGCCTTTGCGAGAAGCGGGAATGTCACAGCCGAGTCATTCCTAAGACAGTACTCCACTGGGTGACGGTGGATTCCCCGAGATTTCTTTTTGACACCTTGGCCGGCAATTGCGGCTATACTCTTCGCCAACTGGGGAAATCCGAAATCTGCATGCAACGCGTCGACTCGGAAGAGATTCTCGATTCGGATCAGTGTCCTCCGCCCGAGACGGAAACCTCGTTGCGCGATCTCTGCCGCATTAATCGCTGGTTCGGCGGAGTAGGCACAACGCGCAGCCTGATCGAACGTGTCTCTTTGGTGACGAGGCGCAAGCAGTTCTCCATACTCGAAGTCGCCGCCGGATTCGGAGAAGTTCCGCGCGCCGCAGCCTCCCAACTCATGAATAAAGGGATCACTCTCGACATCACCGATCTGGACCGCATGCGTTCGCATCTGCAGCTGGACCACCGGGCCGTAGCCGCCGACGCGCTGGCTCTTCCCTTTCGCGACGCCAGTTTCGATCTGGTGAGCTGCAGCCTGTTCGCGCATCATCTCGCGCCGAAGGATCTGGCAGCTTTTGGAAACGAAGCCGCACGCGTCGGCCGCTTCGCGGTGCTGATTAACGATCTGATCCGGCATCCGCTGCATCTCGCCCTGGTCTATGCGGGGTTCCCGCTGATGCGCAGCTATGTTTCCCGCATGGATGGCGTCACCTCCGTGCGCAGGGCGTACACGCCCGAAGAAGTGCGCGAGATCCTTACCGACACGAAAGGTGCCGAGCATATCGAGATCTCCACCCACTACCTCTTTCGCATGGGAGTCATCCTCTGGAAGAAGCATCCAGTCGCAAAGACCAGCCGCGACGCAATGAACCCGGCTGCCTGACACCTTTCATGGCGCTGCGCTTTTCGCCACGGCGGGTGAGCCCATGCGTTGGGTCAGGAAGCCGACGATGGCGCCCACGACGAAACCGGGCAGCATGATCTCCAGGTAGTGAGGTTTCCCGCTTTTGGCATCCATAAAAGCGACCAGGAAGGCAAACAGCAGACCCAGGACGGAACCGACCGCAATGCCCCATCCGGTGGAATGAACCTTGCGTGCGAACCACCCGCTCAATATCCCCACCAGCATGCCTTTGAACGAGGAGCCGATCAGAATGCTCCCGATCACCGGGCGAGTTTCCGGATAAAACCAGGCGGTAGCCCCATCAAGAGCTCCCAGCACCACCCCGAAGATCAATCCCACGACGATTTTGTTCATGAAAAATTCCTCCTGCCCAAGAATTCAAGATCGGCGGAAAATCCTTTAAAACTTTCGCCAGAAAAACAGCAGGAATTTTACAAGGGTGTAGGCAGCCAGCAACCAGAGCAGCACCGCGTTCCGGACTGCAAACCTTTGCACTCGATGCCAAACAGGTTCGGACCACGCTTGCACCGCCCGACCCTGTTCGAAACGGTCGATATCCGCCAGAAGCGCCGAGACCGAGGGGTAGCGCCCTCGTGGATCGGCGTTCATCGACTTTTGCGCGACCGCCGCAAGGGCGCCCGAAGCCGACGACGAGAGCAGAAACTTCAAGAGCGCACCCAAGGAGTAGATGTCGGACAGCTCGCCCAGAGTAGACTCCGGGGCGCGGAACCCGGGGGTACCCGCCACCGCCTCAACGCCCCAGTCCATGACATAGACCTCTCCGAACTCGCCGACCATTACATTCTGTGGCTTTAGGTCGCGATGAATTACCCCGCGGGAATGTGCAAAGGCCAGAGCCTCTCCCACCCTTCGAATCACACGCAGACGCTCGCTCAGCGTATGCTCCCCGGCTGCATAGTGGTCCAACCGCCCCCCACTTACCAGTTTCATGGCGTAGAAAGACCGCCCGTCAACCAGCGTGCCGGTCTCAAAAACAGGGACAACCGCGGGATGCTCGAGACGCGCGATCAATTGTGCCTCGCCGGCCAGGGGTACCTCCAGAACCTTCAGAGCGACACGCCGATCAAGCTCGCGATCACGAGCCGCATAGACTACCCCCATTCCGCCGCGTCCGATCTCCGAATCAAGTTCGTAGCGGGTTCCGGCCAGGTCCGGCAACGCCGTAACCTGCCGCAGATGCTCGAGGACGGAATCGCTCACTTCCATAGCCACCGCATCTCGTCGTGAAGTTCTTTGGGACCCGAAGTCGTCGCACGCAGCCGTTCCGTGATGAACGCCCGCAGTGTCCGCCGTGCCCACGCCAGGTAGTTTGTCACCGTTGTTTCCGGGATGTCGTATTTGGAGGCGAGATCGGAATACGAGATCCGATCGCGCTCGCTGAGGTCGTACTCCTCAAAGATGCTGAACTGCAGCTGCTTGCCAGTGTCCTGGCAATGAGCGCGCAAATCCTCAAGGCCAAGGCAAAAGAGCTGTCGGCGCCACTCTCGCTCAAATTCGGCCTCGGGCGACTCGGTCGCGATCACCTGATCGTCTACTGGCTCGAACTCCACTTCTCCGCCGCGTTTCTGCCGGTTGGCTGCGGCGTGCTGATTGGCGGCATACCGCTCGACGGTCATGCGGAGATAAGTTCTGAACGAAGCCTTGGCGGGATCGAAGCGCGCGAAGAAGTCTCGCTGCAAAGCCGAAGCGAAGAAGCCCTGCGTCAGATCCTTGGCATCTTCGTTGCACTTCTGGAACTTGATCCGAATAAACCGATAGACCGGCTTCCAGTACAGCGCCATCACCTGATTGGTCGCAGCCTCGGAGAGCCCCGAAGCCACAGCCTCAAGCAGAGACACGCGGGTCGACGGAAACTGCCCTGAAGGGCCGCCAATAGCTGTATCCGCGTCCACCTTATCTCCTTGCTTGATCAATATACGCACAGGAAAGTCGCAGTGTAAAAGCGGCTTTGAGGCTATAATCCTCGCCGGTTCCGTTGGCAATGGCGCTGGTGCCGAAGGCAGCCCGGCACCACCGCTGGTTCACCCTTCGTTGGTGGAGGCCTATGAAATCCACGATGATGTCCAGCCCTTTGTTGCTTGACAGTATGCTGGAGCGGGCGGGGAAACTCTTCCCTGACGTCGAACTTGTCTCGGCCCTCCCTGATGGCTCACTCCATCGGTACACCTATCGCGATTTGCGGTCGCGGTCGTGGCAGCTCTCTTCCGCATTGTTGCAGGCAGGCGCAAGGCCGGGGGATCGCGTGGCCACCTTGATGTGGAATCAGCATGAGCATCTGGAGGCTTATTTCGGCGTTCCAGCCACCGGCGCCGTCCTGCATACCCTGAATTTGCGATTGCATCCCGAAGAACTCAGTTATATCGCGAACCACGCTGAGGATCGGTTTCTTATTGTTGACGGCACCCTGTGGGAGCTGTTCGAAAAAATCCGGCCCAGCACTTCCTTTGAGCGCGTTTTTGTGGTCGATCGCGGCTGCGGTCAGATTCCCAGTGAATGCGAGCGATACGAAGCGTTTCTTGCGGAAGGAAAGGCCGAACCGGAGTTGCCCGCGAAGTCTGAAGATGATGCTGCCGCCATGTGCTACACGTCCGGCACGACCGGTAACCCGAAAGGTGTCGTCTATTCGCACCGCGCCCTTGCGCTGCATTCCTTCGCGATCTCGTTACCCGACGCGTTTCACATCAGCTGCCACGACACCGTTCTCTATGCCATGTCAATGTTCCACGCCAACGCATGGGGACTCCCGTTTGCGGCGACGATGAACGGATGCAAGCAGGTACTGGCTGGCCGGAACCTCCAGCCCGACGCTCTGCTTGACCTGTTGCAAAACGAGCGCGTGACGCTGACGGGCGCCGTACCGACGGTGTGGCTCGCAATCATCAACGCTCTCGAGACTCATCCTGGCCGCTGGCAGCTTGCGCCCGGACTGCGAATCGTTTCGGCTGGATCCGCGGTTCCTGAATCTTTGTTTCGACGCTTCGACAAGTTCGGGGTGAGGGTAATTCAGCCCTGGGGAATGACCGAAACGACTCCCATCGCCACGGTCTCGGTACCCAAGCCGCACATGAACACCTGGTCCGAGGATGAACTCTACGAGCTACGTGCCAAGCAAGGCGTACCCTCGCCCTTTATCGATATACGCGCCGTGGGACTCGAGGGAGAAGTTCCGTGGGACGGCGAGACCGACGGAGAGCTTGAAGTCCGGGGCCCCTGGATCACCGACGGCTACTACCGCATGGAGCGAGGTGATCGCTGGACGGCCGATGGCTGGTTCCGTACCGGAGACGTTGCCACTATTGACGCGGGTGGCTATGTGAAGATCACCGATCGCTTGAAAGACATGATCAAGTCCGGCGGCGAGTGGATCAGTTCGATCGACCTGGAGAACGCAATTGTCGGGCATCAAGCGGTGAGAGAAGCCGCGGTGATCGCCGTCGCTCATCCCAAGTGGCAAGAGCGCCCTCTGGCGGTGATCGTACTGAAAGACGGGAAGAGCGTCACCGAAGCTGAACTATGCGCTTACCTGGAACAGCGGTTCGCACGCTGGCAGGTTCCGGAAGCTTTCGTTTTCGTGGAAGAACTTCCGCATACATCCACAGGGAAATTGCTGAAGACCAAGTTGCGGAAGGATTTTGGAAATTGGGTATGGCAACCAAGGTCCTAGAACGCGAAGAGAACCATCTGAAACCCGTTGAAATTCGCCCGGAGACTATCTGACCACCAGCACTTCCCTGACGTTGTCGCGCGCGAGGAAGAACTTGATGGAAGCAAAATCTCGAAAGAGGGTTTCGATGTGGCGGTTGTTGAAAACGCGTTGCAGCCGGAATCCATCGACGATCGCGGTGTGAATCGCCCCCGTCGGGCCCCGCCGGGCTTCGCGGCGCATGATAATCCGCTGCGCCTCCAGCGTGTCTTTACCGATGATATGGAAGCGGTAGCAGGGAGAATCCGGGCCAGCATCCTTGGTGTGAAAGAAGGCCAGCAGCATGCCTCCTGGTTTTAGCACCGACCATAAACGTCCCATTACTGGACGTACCAGGGTTTCATCCAGATAGTCGGCCAGATTCCAGCACAGCACGACATCGAAGTGCGCCGCCGGATACTGCAGGTTCTCAGCCAGGAACTTCCGGCTGTCGAGCACCACATTGCCCTGCTCGTCTTTGGTGACGAGTTGCGGTTCGGTCGAGGCTACGAGCAAGTCTTCGCTATAGATCTTGTGCCCGCGTTCGGTGAAAAAAGTGATGTTGGTCGGTGAAGTTGAGCCTAGGTCCAGTACGCATAGCGGGGTCTCGGAATCCCACAGTCGCGCGAGTTCACCCAGGCCGCTGGAGCGGCGCGCGAGCTTCTGCGGAATTTGCGGCGTCTCCGCCGGCGACCCGCTGGATGAACCTCGAAACAACTTCATGAAGTTATGCGCCACTGTTGCCATCAGACTGATTCCTGTATGTCCGAGGCAGCAAGTGCTCTTGGACTTGAAATGATCTCTGCAACCAGAACTTTAACCTGCAATCGGCGGCTGCACGAGTTACTTTCCTGCGGCCTTCTCAGCCTTTCCTGAAATGTCGACTTTGCCTTTCAGATACGCGCCTTCCTCAATGGAGATGCGCTGCGTGGTGATGTCTCCGGTGACCACCGCGGACTTGCGTAGTTCGACGCGGTCGCTGGCCTGCACGTTGCCCTCGAGCTTGCCCTGGACGATGATGCCCTTGGCTTCCACCGAGGCTTTCACCTGCCCATTCGGGCCTACCGTCAAGCTGTAGCTCTTCAGAGAGATGCTGCCCTCAACTTGACCATCAACATAAAGGTCTTCGCTGCCTGACAACTCTCCTTTGATGACCACGGATTTGCCAATCTGCGCCAAGTCTGCTGACACCGGAGCACTCATGGATATTTCTCCTTTTAGGAAGCGGATACCGGGAAACTGGAAGGCAGGTACCGGGACGGCCGCCGCTGCCATCGACTATACCCAAGTACCAGAGCATGCGGCAAGCCGCTGCAACCGCGCACCTTACTGGAAGGTGCATCAGCAACCTCTTGCTACCGGTTGTTACACTAATCGTAGATGTCTCGCTGGGGATGGAGAATCGCCGTCGGCGTTGCCGTTTGGTTGATGGTCCCTGCCTTTTTTCATGCCCAGGAATCCCCGGCGCCGCAGATTTCCCCTGACGTCCTGGTTCGTCAAACTGTCGCCCGCGAAATTGTCGAGGCGAATAACCCCTCCAGCATGCATATGTTCCGATCTCGCAGGCAATCGGCGAAGGGATCGCAAACCCGACTCTACATCGAAACCAGGGACGCCATGGCAGGCATGCTGATTGCGAACAATGACCAACCTCTGTCTTCGCAACAACAGCAGGCCGAAGTCGATCACCTGAACTGGCTGGCCGGCAATCCCGAACAACTGCGCAAGAAACATGCCCGCGAGAAGGAGGATGCCGACCGGACTCTGCGCATCGTGAAGGCTCTGCCCGATGCATTCCATTACAAATATGTCGGTACTGAGGCCTGCCGCCCAGATCTGGGAAAACCCGGAGACGAACTGGTCAAGCTGGAATTCACTCCCAACCCCTCCTACTCGCCTCCTTCCAAGGTCGAGCAAGTGCTTGAGGGAATGAAGGGATACCTGTTCATCGATACGACCGTGTACCGGATCGCCCTGATCGACGGCACATTATTTCGAGACGTCTCATTCGGATGGGGAATCATCGGCCGTCTCGACAAAGGCGGAAGATTCCGCGTCCAGCAGGCGGACGTCGGAGACGGAAGCTGGGAAATCACCCAGATGAACCTCAAGATCACCGGTCGGATTCTCCTGTTCAAGAGCTTCAGCATGATATCGGACGAGACGTTCAGCGACTTCCGCACTGTGCCCCTTGACCTGACATTCGCGAAGGCCGTGGACATGCTGAAGACCGAGCAGGAGAAGCTCGCTCACAACCATGAGACCGAGGCTGCCGCCGAGAAGAAAGAGCCAAGATAGGTTGTGTAGGGGCGGACGCCTTCGTCCGCCCCGCGACCCTGAGCAAAGCGAAGGGGAGCGAATGCAGTCCAAGGATTACCTGGCGTGCTGAGGAGCACCGGACGTTTCATTGCGCGCCTTCGCGCGCAAGCCCGGCCCCTTCGACTTCGCTCAGGGCAGGCTGCGTCCGGGCCTACACAATCTCAGGCGCGCAGCGTCTGTTTTCGCGCCGTCAGCTTTTCAATCAGATCGGTCTTGATGCCATACCCGGTTCCCGGCTGGTCGTTGATGGCGATGGTTCCCTGCGGCGACACCTCGACCTCAGGATCAATGATGTCTTCTTTCCAGTAGCGCTTGGACGCGGAAACGTCGCCCGGCAAGCTGAAATTCTGCAGGCTGGAGAGCGCGATGTTGTGGGCCCGGCCGATGCCGGTTTCGAGCATGCCTCCGCACCAGACTGGAATGTTATGAGCGTGGCAGAGATCATGAACCTTCAGCGCCTCGGAGAATCCACCGACCCGGCCCACTTTGATGTTGATAATCCGGCAGGCACCGGTTTCCACCGCGAACGCGGCGTCGCGGACACTGACGATCGACTCATCCAGACAGATCGCCGTCCGCAGCTCCTTCTGCAGACGCGCGTGATAGTAGATGTCGTCATTCCACAGCGGTTGTTCGATCATCAGCAGATTGAACTGATCGAACTTCCGCAAATGCTCGGCCTCATCAAGCGTGTAAGCGGAGTTCGCGTCGCAGCTCAGCGTGATATCAGCCCACCGGGAACGGATCCGCTCAAGCACGTTCAAGTCCCACCCGGGCTTGACCTTGATCTTGATGCGGCGATAGCCCGCCGCCAGTTCCGTCTGAATTTTTTCGAGCAGTTCCTCCACGGAGTCCTGGATACCGATCGACACTCCGCACGGAATCTCGCGGCGTGTCCCCCCAAGCAACTTCCATAGGGGGACTTTTTTCTGCACTGCCTCCGCGTCCCAGACTGCGTTTTCCAGCGCCGCTTTGGCCATGCGATGCGAACGAACCCTGGCGAACAGAGCCGGACACTCCCGCCCCGACGCAAGGTTCTGCCCCAGCAGAGCGGGAATCAGATACTGCGTCATGGTGGGCCACGCGCTGTCGATCCATTCACTGCTGTAAAAGGGATCTTCTCCCACAACGCTCTCGCCCCAGCCGTCAACGCCTTCCGCGTGCACGGTGATCAGCAGAATGCGGCGGTGGTACAGGCGATGAAAGCTCGTTTCAAAAAAGTGGACGAGCGGCATGTGGATCTCACGCAGCGTGATGGCTTCGATTTTCATAGGTGGTGCAAAACCTAATTGACAACGGAGGCACGGACCCGGGAAGAAATCCCTATCGTGTTCTTCGTGTCTCCGTGGTGATCAATGCTCTGCCGCATACGACCACTTCTCGTCCCAGTGGCCTAACAGGAACTTGCCATTGCCCACGGGGTCCCGCTCGTAACCCAAAACTGCCAATCCGTGGGTGAAATTGACCAGAAACTTTTCGCGATTCTGTTCCTGGATTTGCTGCGCCTTGCCGCGTGTCTGAGCCGAGGCTTTCCAATCGTAGATCTGCGCCGGCACGGCTATGGAAGACTCAAGCTGAAATGCAGGATTCTTCCCTCTTTCAAGCAGAGTCTCGACCCGCTTCGACTTCAGCCACCATTCGGCGATCAGCCGATCGCTGGGCAGTCCTCCCTGCAGCGGGGACGAAGTGATTCCGTACTGGTTGATGTTGTAGCGTCGTGCAATCGCTCCCAACTTCTCGACATTTAGATAAGCATTCTTGATTTCGAGCGGATCAAAGGTCCACTCGATCAGTTCGATGCCGCGGGCCAGAGCATCCTCCCGCTGCATCAGCTTCATCCGCCGTCCAAGCCCGGCATTGCGATGCTCCTTGCCCACCGCCAGCATGTGCGAATGCAAATAGACATGACCGCTGCGCGTGCCCGGAACCGAGAGTGCGAAGCCAATCATCTCGCTGCCCTCGAACGCCCCGATGACCTGTCCGCCGACCTTGTCCGCCACCACGAACAGGCGCAGTGGCACCAATTCGGCATCGGAAAAATTCCAGACTTCCTTCTGCAAGGTCACGCACGCCCGAAACTCCTCAATCCCGTGGCATCGCCGGAGTTCGATGTTGCCCTGGCTCAAGCGGTTGTCTCCCCGGCCTCACGTTCATGATTTTTGGCCTTCTGCCAGAGCGATTCGAGTTCCTCCATCGGCGCGTCCTCGGCGGAACGTCCCGAGGCATGCAGACGCTCTTCCATCCATTGAAAGCGTCGCCGGAACTTGCGGTTGGTTTTGCGCAAGGCCGACTCCGGGTCGACCGACAAATATCGCGCAATATTCACCAACACAAAAAACAGGTCCCCGACTTCTTCTTCCAACTTCTCCTGCAAGTGCTCGGGAACAACCGTACGTCCCGATCCCGCGACGCCTCTGCCCTGCGGACGCGGCCCGGGTGCCGGGAATTCTTTCAGATGCTCACGCAGTTCGTCAGTCTCTTCGCGCAGCTTGTCGAAAAGTCCCTCAACGTCAGGCCAGTCGAAGCCAATCTGCGCCGCCCGCGAACTGATTTTTTGAGCTTCCAGCAGTGACGGCATCTTCGACGAAACGCCTGCCAGAATCGACCGCTTCTCATCCTCGGCGACCTTCGGCCCTTCCTTCTTCTTGCGCTCTTCTTCCTTCAGCGCTTCCCAATTGCGCTTGACCTGATCGGAGGTGTCGGCCTTCACGTCGCCGAATACGTGAGGATGCCGGTCCACCAGCTTGCTCGAAAGACGATCGATCACATCATCGATCGAAAACGAGCCCTGTTCCTTTGCCATCTCGGCATAAAAGAGTATTTGCAGCAGAAGGTCGCCGAGTTCCGCGGCCAGTTCCGGCCAGTCCCGGTTGTCGATCGCCTCCAGGACTTCGTACGTTTCCTCCAGCGTGTAGGGCTTAATCGTGTCGAAGGTTTGTTCCCGATCCCAAGGGCAACCGCCGGGCGCCCGCAGCCGTTCCATGATGGCGACTGCTCGTTCGAAACGCTCTCCTGTAGTGGGCATTCGGCAACCAATGTAAATGACCATCAGCGCACGAATCAACGCGAGCACGCGTGACTGTCCGAGTCAGCGCGGCCGCAATGGTGCTGGAATCAAGCGAGACCCACATAGAGACAGCCGCCCCGGCCGCCCCGCAAGGGCGAAGCGCAGCGGTCCAACCACGAACGTTCCAGGATGAGCCTACCCGTCGACACTGTCTGCGTTAAATCGAGCGCCGGGCTGACGTTACTTTCGGTATCATTTTGGAGCCGGGTTTTGCGCCGTGGTCGAATGGACCATCGGCACCTTCAATGGCTAGCGGCTAGGGCGCAAAATCAATAAAGGTGCGCGTGCAGCCCGATTGAAAGGGAGCGCCATCCCGGCCCGGTAAGTGCTTAACTGACGCAAATTCATGACTTTAGCCGTAAAGCCCCGCCCCTCGCTCGAAGGCCAGCACTTTCACGTGGTGGTCATAGGCGGAGGGATCAATGGAGTGGCCATAGCGCGCGAGTGTGCCCGCGCCGGCAAACGTACCCTGCTGGTTGAGCAGAATGACTTCGGCTCCGGCGTGACCAGCCGGTCCACACGCGTCATTCACGGCGGCCTGCGCTATCTCGAACACGGCGAGCTCGACCTGGTGCGCGAATCCATTCGCGAACGCGAACGTCTCCTGCGGGAACGGTCTCACCTGGTGCAGCCGATTCATTTTCTATTTCTCCTGAATGAGAACAGCCAGCGCAGCGCCCTGAAAGTACGAGCCGGCCTATGGCTCTATCAGCGCATCGCCGGGCGAAAGACCAGCAATCTGAGCGAGATGGAAATGGTGCGCGTGCAGCGCGCCCTTGATGCCGGGCACCAGTGGTTGATGCTCAACTTCGAAGACGCGCAATGCGAATTTCCCGAACGACTGACCGCCGAATGGATGCTGGAGGCCGCCGCATCCGGCGCCGTAGTCCGCAATCACTGTGAGGTACTGGCTGTCGATATCGGCCAGGGACGCGCCCGGGGCGTCCTGCTGCGCGACCGCACTACGGGAAAGGATCAGCGGGTCGACGCGAGCTGGATCATCAACTGCGCCGGTCCGTGGGTCGACCGGATCTGCCAGCGCTCGACGGTTCGTACGAAGAAGCCGCTGATCGGTGGCGTGCGCGGGTCGCACATTGTGTTACCGAGATTCTCCGGAGCTCCCACTGCCGCGTTGTACACCGAGGCCGCCGACGGACGCCCCGTATTCGTGTTGCCATGGAACGAGCAGATCCTTGTCGGCACAACCGAAGTGCCAGACACTGGTGATCCTGGCAGAACCGCGCCTTCGCCACAGGAAATCGAGTACCTGTTGCAGATCGCCGCCGGGCTGTTCCCCAAAGCCAAGCTTTCGGCGCAAGACATCAAGTATGCCTTTGCCGGAATTCGTCCGCTGCCGAACTCCGGAGACAAACCCTCCGCGATCAGCAGACGCCATTTCCTGCACGATCATACCGACGAGGGTGCTGCGCGGATGATCTCCGTGATCGGCGGAAAGCTGACGACTGCCGCGTCCCTCGCCCGCCAATGTGCGCGCAAGATGGGCCTCGCAGTGGAAGAGCCGGAAGCCATTGCTGTTGGACCCGGTACGGCGCTTGATCCCCTGCTCGATCAGGAAGTGATCGAAATTGCGCGCGCCGGTTCGGTCAGCGAGGAGACCGCCCGCGGCATGATGGAATGGCATGGCAAGCAAGCCATGGATATCGCTCGCATGGCGCTCGTCGGCGCCGATCTTCGGGCGCCGATCTGCCCGCACACCTCGCACATTGTCGCGGAAGTTGTCGAGGCGTATCGCAACGAATACGCCGTCACATTGGCAGATGTACTGCTGCGCCGCGTACCCGTAGCACTCGGTGCCTGCTGGTCGGAGTCCTGCAGCCGCGAAGCCGCCTTGCGCATTGGCGCCGTCATGGGATGGAAAGAGCAGGAATTCGGGGCCCAACTCGAGCAGTTTGAAACCGAGCGCACTGCGTTCCTGAAACGCCCCGCCCGCACCGGCTCCGCTCTGGAAGCCGCCGCCGACTAGCAACTCCTTTCCGGCCAGTCATTCTGAGGCGGGATCTTTGCCCGTCCCAGGCCCAATGCACTCTGCGAGTGCTGCACACGTCGCCAGCAAGTTGGCACAGGGTGCTCCGGGCGCCGATGACAAGACGGCGAGGCGCCTACGCGGTTACTAAAGATTGGCCACGACCCAGAGTCATCTGGGAAGGATCTTTCCCTCTTTTTAAACTTGCGCAAACACAGCTGGATCGCTGACTGTAAGGATAAAGACGATGTTAATTCCGATCAGGCACGAAAACATGGAGGCCCGGCGTTGGCCCGTGGTCACGCTGTCACTCATCGCTATTAATACGATTGTCTTTCTCTTTACGACCATGTCGATGTCCGACGAAGCCCCCCAATTGGGTGAGGTCAAAAGTGACATCCTGATTCTGGCCGCACTCCATCCCGAGTTGAAAATGCAGCCCCAGGCCCAACAGCTGGTGGACGGCTTCAAGAAGAGTCACCCCACACAGTGGGCACAGGTGCAGAATCCCTATCGCGACGTCATCAGCCCCTTTGACGCCAAGATCAAGCTGATGGAGGATCCTCAAAAGCTGCAGGACGAGATGGATTCTCTGACAGAGCAGTATGGGAAGCTGTCCGCCACATCGATCGCCGAACAATACGCTTTTGTTCCCGCCCATCCGACGGCGCTTAGCTACCTGACCGCCAACTTTCTGCATGGCGGCTGGATGCATCTGATCGGCAACATGTGGTTCCTGTGGCTGGCGGGATTCGTGCTCGAAGACGTCTGGGGGCGCTGGCTGTACTCGGCGTTATATCTGATCGCGGGAGCGGCGGCGCTGCAGTTCTACGCGTGGACAAATCCGGGCAGCATCACGCCAACGCTGGGCGCGTCCGGAGCTGTGGCTGCACTGATGGGAGCTTTCCTTGTCCGCTTCCCCAAGATGAAGGTCGAGATGGCGTGGCTCTTGATGTTCCGGTTGCGGCGGTTTCAGGCGCCGGCATATTGCCTGCTCCCGCTCTGGCTGCTTGCCGAAGTCTTTTACGGAAGCTTGCTCGGGTCGTACAGCAGCGTGGCCCATTGGGCGCACGTGGGAGGCTTTCTGTTCGGAGCAGGGGCAGCGCTTGCCATTCAACATTCCGGACTGGAGCACAAGGCAAACAGGGCCATTGAAGAGAAAGTTGCGTGGACGGCGGACTCCGAGATCGCGAAAGCCAACGACATGATGGAGCACGGGCAGTTGGACGATGCCAAGGCACTCCTCACCAGCTACGTTGCCACGAATCCCAACTCCCTCGACGCCTGGTCCCTGCTGCGCCAGCTTTACAATCGTCAGAGCGATACCAAATCGTATCTCGACGCAACAATCAAAACGTGCGCGCTTCACCTGGAGGCGCACCAAGTCGAAGCCGCGTTTCAGGATTACGCCGAGTTCCTCGACAACGGTGGCAGCAAGATGCCGGCCACAACGTGGCTGGAGCTTTGCAAGGGAGCCGAGGAACTGCAAGAGTTCGATCGTGCGTTCCAGGAATATGGAGATTTAGCCAAGTCGTATCCGACCGAGCGCCAATCGCTCACCGCACAACTAAGCGCTGCCAGACTGTGCCTGAAGAAACTGAACCGCCCGCAGGAAGCGCTGGAGATTTACCAGGCCGCATCCGCTTCTCCCATTCCGCATCTCGATTGGGACCAGATCATCCAGTCCGGAATCAAAGAAGCGAAAGCAGCCATGGGTGGTGGCCGTGCGGCCGCCGCAGGGGTGTAGCCCCGGACGCCTTCGTCCGGGGTTGCGCGAAGCGCAATGAGTGGCTTTAAGCACTCAACCTGGGCTTCGGTTGACCCAGGAGTATCCACGCTCGCTCAGGCTCGCGGGGCGGACGAAGGCGTCCGCCCCTGCATAATCGCTCCAGCCGCGAACCCGCTCGTTTCAATTCCCTGACCGTCTGCAACGGCCCCAACTACGGTCGCATGGTTCGCCTAAGAAGATCGGTGTCGTCTGAGATCATCCCGTCCACCTTGAGATTTCGGAACCGCTCGATCTGCGCCCGATCGTTCACGGTCCAGACGAAACTCTTTTTCCCAGCTTCCTTGAATTCTTCCACAAGGGATGGTGTAACCAGCTTGTAATAAGGAATGACGTACTCGATCGAAAAGTCCTTCCAACGGCGAAGCTCATCGCGTGTTTCGCAGATCAATCCCAGAGGGGCTTGCTTGTCGCTTTCTCGAAGAGCAGCCAGAACCTCAGGCAGAAACGACGAGACCACGAATCTGCGCTGAGGTGGATATTTCGACAGCAATCCCAGCGTCATCTTTTCCAGACCACCGACTTTCAACTCGATATCCAGGAACGCACGCTCCTGATACCGGGAAAGAACATCCTCCAAACGCGGCAGTTGAGGAACCTGCACGGCCGCAGCGGTCGCGATCTCGAATCCGTGGAAGCGCGGATCGTGGCAGATCACGGCGACACCATCCGCCGTTATTCGCACATCGAACTCGAACCCGTCACCGCCATCGGTCAAAGCTCGATCGAAGGATTCGATGGTGTTCTCGGGAATCGATCGGACCGCGCGGGCTCCGCGGTGGCCGAGCAAAAGAGGGCGAGTAGCGTCCGCCATGAATCAGTCGAGGTCGAAATCGCGGATCGGCTTGCCGGTGTCCGGAGTCTCTTTCGCCTTCTTGAGCGCTTCCTGGAACTTCTTCTCGAGCAGGTCAGATGCGTGCTTCTGCGCCTCTACCGATTGCTGGAAGATCGATTCGCGACGGCTGTCCTGCTCGCGCATGGCTTTGGCGGCCGCTTCCATGTCGGCGAAAGTCTTCGGCTTCACCGCCGGCGTATGGGCGATCACCGCGGCGGTGGCGACGTCAATCTTCAGCACAGCACTGCAGCACGGGCAGGTCACTTCGAAATTGGACGGTTTCTTGGCCATTTACGCGCATCATACCGCAAATTCGACAGCGCAGGCGAAACGCGCAGAACCATTTCCTCTGTGTATCCCTGCGTTCGCTGTGGCTAAATTTCCTGACTCACCACAGGGGTCAAGTGGGCGTAACTGGAGTCATACCTTGCTGACACGCAGTTGCACATACACAAGTACATGGAAGTATCCTCCAGAACCAATTTGGAGGGCTTCCGACCCCGGCCGACTAAGACCCTCTACTGCTTAAGCTTGATAGGGAAAATATGGAGGAGACTGAGCATCTCCCAACCCAGGAGGAACACGGACACCACGACCACAGCCACAGCCATCAACTCACCGAATGACATGCGGCGTCGTCCGGGCTCCATGCGCCGCGTCGCCAGGCTGAGGATGTTCAGAGTGGCAAACCCAAACACAACCGCCCAGAGGATGTTGTAGACGTCCTGCCGTGGCTCGCGCGAAGCAAGAGCCATCGCGAAGCTGAACACCATGGCAGCCGCTGCGCGCGTCGCGGTAACCGCCGCCAACACCGCGCGCGTCGTTCGCGTGAAGCCTGAGATCAATACGGAAGCACCGATTGCCATCGGATCGAGAGTCGCCTGCGACGAGGAGCGCCTGAGCTTTCGATATTACATCAAGAGCCACGCGGACCGACGTGCCTTCGGTAATATGGAGGCATGGCCAAGCGGCGCTTCATCTTCTTCGACGTGGGCAACACCCTGCTCTTTCCCAACCGCGCCAAGATCCTCGCGCCCATCGGAGCCGAGAAACAGCCGACCCTGCAATCCTGGCAGGCGCTGGAGCGCCGCACGAAGGACGAATTCGATCAAGGATTAGTCAGCGGCCGGATCGATCACGGTTTCTGGTGGACGTTTCACACGCACCTTCTGAACGAACTAGGGTCACTTGATGAAGCCGTGCGCGACACGCTCGTTCGGAACACGCAGAACTCCGGCAATTGGGATCAGATTCTGCCTGGCACGCGCGAGACGCTGGAGCGAATTCGCGAGCGGTACTCGATTGCGGTAATCTCGAACTCTGACGGCCGCATTGACGCCGTGCTTGGTCGCTGTGGCATCTGCGACTGCTTCGCCAGTATCACAGACTCAGGCAATGTCGGCCACGAAAAACCGCATCCAGCGATCTTTGCAGCAGCGTTGCACGAAATGAAGGCCGATCCCGCCGGCAGTCTCTATGTCGGTGACGTCTATTCGGTCGATTACATGGGGTCGCGCAACGCGGGCATGGATGCCGTTCTCTTCGACGTTTCGGGGGCGTATCGCGGGCGCGGATTGCCGCGTGTGGAGTCGTTGGCAGAGTTGGAGAGCTGGCTCGCGAACTAGCCTGGGGCATCTCAACAAACTGGGGTTCATCATGTTCAACGAAGCGCGGTTCTTTCTGTTCCTTACGGCGGCGCTATTGCTGGCCGTAGCACCTGGGCCAGGCATGCTCTACGTGCTGGCGCGCAGCCTCGCCGGCGGAAAGCGTGAAGGCGTGCTGTCGGCGTTCGGAACATTCCTGGGCGGCATGGTCCACGTATTCGCGGCCGCTCTTGGAGTCTCGATCACCCTGGCCAAATCCGCGCTCGCTTTTGCCACGGTCAAGTATGTAGGGGCTGCTTACCTCTGCTTTCTTGGTGCGCGGATGATTCTGGATGCGCGTCGCGACAACGGCAGCACCAACCTCAGCGCGGCAGATCTGAAGCCTGCCCGGAACCCGCTCTGGCAGGGCGTCGCAACAGAAGTGCTCAATCCCAAGACGGCGCTGTTTTTTCTGTCGTTCATTCCGCAATTCGTGGTGCGCGGAGCGGGCCACGTCTTCCTGCAATTTGTGACGCTGGGTATTATTTCTGTCGTTTTGAACACCACCGCCGATCTGATTGTGATTGCGATGGCTGGACCGCTCGGCGAACGGATTCGAGCGTCGGCCCGGTTTCGGCGGCGCCAGCGCACGGTCACCGGCGCGATCATGATTGGACTGGGAACGTACCTGGCAACCAGCGAGAGTAGCTAGTGAGTGTGCGGAATCAACTCAGGCTACTTCGATGTGTGCGCCTTCTGGTGGCCTTCACGGCGGCCGGACTGCTGGGCCAGCAGGCGATGCCTCGCATCGAGGGCGAGAACTTTGCGGGCCAGAAGGTCGTGATTCCTGATGCTTCGCGGGGCCATGTCGCCGTGCTGGTGTTCGGATTCACGAAAAAGTCGAAAGATCCTACCAGTGAATGGGCGGCCAAAGTCACTTCTGACTTTGGCGGGCAGACCGGATTTGAGTTGTATCAACTTCCCGTGCTCGAAGACGTCCCACGCTTCATTCGCGGGATGGTGATCTCCGGCATAAAGAAAGGCGTGAAGGAAAACCTGCGGGATCACTTCGTGCCCATCGTGCAGGGCGAAGCAGAACTGAAAAAGCTCGTCAGCTACAAGGAGCCCGACGATGCTTACCTCGTCGTCATCAACCCTGCGGGACAGATCCTGCAGCAGACACACGGGCCGTTCAGCGACATCCTCTATCAGCCGTTAAGAAGTCAGCTTCAGGCGATGTTGCCACACTAGACCTGCTCAAAGTTTGAGGCTCATATTTCGACGATCTGGTGATCGTGACAGTTCGACTGGATTGTCTCGTACAGCTGATGCAGGATGTCCTGACCGTAGCGTGCGAGAAAATGGATGCCGCCGATGCTGCGTTCCTGCAGGCCCTTGTTCGGATATAGCGACTGGCTGAGGGTCTCCGCATGGCGTTTGACGAGCTCACCCTTCTGGGCTTCGGCGCGGGCAGCTTGCGCGTAGAGCTTCTCGAGTTGATGCTGCATCTTTGAGTGGCAGGTGTCGGCCGCGTCAACCAGCGTCTTATCGAGCTTCTCCAATTCACTCTTCACCGCTGAGAAGTTCTTTTCGAAGGAATTCTTTGCCGAGTCGAAAGCCGCCTGAAGATTCCGAGGAAGCTGCTTGCTCGCGATCTGCTGCCGCAGGGCCTCGGGACCTTCGAACACATCGGTCACCGTTAACTCATGCTTCTCGAGCAGGCGTTGCGCTTTCGGTTCGATCATCGTTGCGGAGAAGCGCGGCAGAACAGGAGTCACACGGCCGAGGAGGGCTTCGTAGACCACTCCAGCCTGCGCGAAATAGGCGGCTTCGGCAGCACCCCCAGTGTAGACGAGTGTGGGCAGCAGATAGTCCTCGACGATCGGCCGCAACAGAACGTTGGGGCTGAAGCGTTCTGGACGCGCATCGATCTCGTCAAGCAACTCCGATTCGGAGAGTTTCTCGCCCAGGGCAGGTCCATCCACCACAAACTCAACCGAATCTGCCACAACCCGGCGTGAGAGCGGCATGCGCGCGCCTTGCCTCGTCGTAAACAGCAAGACCGACGATTCCGTGACCTTTACCTGCTGGTGATAACCGGCATCTTCGAGAGCCTTACCGCGGGCAAGCAGCCGGGCTGTCAGTTCCCCGGCCTTTTGTATCGCAGAACGATAGATTGGCTGAGCAACACGGGCCAACTCGGGATCCGAAGGATCGATCACGATCACGCCCCACTCGGCGAAGATGCGCGCGTAGAAACGCGCGAAAGCGCTTCCCATCGTCTCGCCCGGGCGGTAGCAATCGCGCAGCACCTGGGAAGCTTCGCTGTCGCCCAACAACGCTGTTGCCTGTTCGACTACGGAAGTGATTTCGTCTCCTAATCGGACGGCGTTGACGGGAGCTCCGGGAACATCGTGACTTGTCGTGGTGACAGTCTGCAGCGTGCCTTCAACTCCCGGAATCGAAACGTGATTGACTTCAGCCAGATCGTGGTCGTAGGTGGCCAGCCAGAATACGGGGACGGCGTCCACTCCGGCGGCAGTCGCTTCGTTGGCGAGTTTGACCGCGCTTAGCGCCTTATAAAGTGCAAATGCGGGCCCACCGAAGAGTCCGACTTGCTGTCCCGTGAGCACTGCGGCCGCGCCTTTGCGCAAGCGATCGAGGTTTGCAAGGGTCTTCCCCGAGGCATTCCAGGATTTGTTTTGACGTTCGAGGATCTGAGTCACGCGCTCTCGGCGCGCTGGATCGTAGGCAACCCGGCCAGCTTCCTGACTGAGCCACTCGGAAAAGTGCGGGGACCACGGATAGAAGGTTTGAACCTGAGGAGTGTATGCCAGGAGGTCGAGGAAAAGGCGGCTGGTATGCGGGATTTGCGAAAATGGGAGACAGTGTGCCTTCACCGACAACGCTCCTGACAACATGCTTGGCATGTCCTGATTTGGACGAGTGAACTCATGTTTTGAGAGCAGGGACGCGGTGTTGGCACAATATTCGTCAATCGCATGGATGGCGTGTTCTACCTTGAGATGCCTGAAACGGACGCAAGATGCAGGATAATCAAAAGCAAAGACTAAAACCACAGCGGATACAGAGTTTCTCAGAGGAAAATCGCATGAACGTGGCTATCAGCCCGCTGCAGATTGAGACACCGGTGACTTTGGAAGGGTCCTTCGTTCGGCTGGAGCCAATTCGCCGCGAACACGAGCAATTGTTTTGGGATGTCGCGAAGAACGATCTCGATGACATTTTCCGTTGGATTCCCTATGCGATGAAGACTCCCGACGATTTTCGCAAGCTGGTCGATAAGGCCTTTGCTGAGCAGGATCAGGGAGAGTCTGTAGTGTTTGCCACAGTGGAACGCAGTTCTGACCGCGTCATTGGCAGCACGCGATTTATGAACATCGATCGCGCGAATCGGAGGGTTGAGATTGGGTCCACCTGGATCGCGCCGCCCTGGCAGCGAACAGCCGTGAATACCGAGGCGAAGTACCGGATGCTGCAGCACGCGTTTGAGGTTTGGGGATGTATGCGCGTGGAGTTGAAAACCGATGCGCTCAACCAGAAGTCGCGCAATGCGATTGTCCGCCTGGGGGCCAAGGAAGAAGGAACGCTGCGGCGCCATTTAGTGACATGGACGGGCCGTGTACGGGATACGGTGTATTTCAGCATTCTGGATGATGAATGGCCCGCCATAAAGGCGACGTTGGAGTCGAAGCTGGCAATCCGAGAAGAACGCAATTGAAAATGTCACGAGTCTAACTCGGATACGCAAAGGCCCCATGCTCATAATCGGTTTATTGGCTCGACGAGCGTTTCCATTCATTGATAATTTACCTTCTATTCATCATCTATTCACCAAAGGAGTGGATTATCAGCCGATCACGCTCCAAGGGCATACCTGAGATCATGATTTCGCCTGTCCGCTTATCTCTCGCCGTTCTACTCGTGACCTGTGTTTATTCTGCTGCTCAGAGTTCGGGACCTCGCCCCGACAGCACGGGTTCTGAGCAGCCCGTTGACATGTCTGGCTTGTATCTGAAGGTCCGTCTGGACGCGCCTCTCAAGGCTTCCAACTTGAAACCCGGTGATCAGGTGTCGGGTAAGCTCTTTCAGGATGTCTATTCAGGCGGCGCCAAGTTGTTTCCCGCCTCAAGTACGGTTCGACTTACGGTGGATCGGCTCGACCGCCGTCGCCGTCCCCCGAACGATCATTGGCCCTGGGTGATCAAAGCCTTTACTCCGCGCCATGAAAATTGGCCCGCATTCCACACCGCCAGCGTCACGAACTCGGATGGCGGTGAGGTTCCCCTTGATGTTTCCGTGGTGTCGGTGAACAACGAGGTTGAGGTTGAACCTAAACCAAAGAAGAACGCCGGATCGGCGGTCCGGGAGGGAGATCCTTCCCACAAAACACGCCGCGAGCTCGGGCCGTTCGTTACGCTCATCGCAGGCGCTCAACCTGTAGCGAATTCTGGCGAGACCCGATCACCACTAGCAGAATCCGTGACGATCCCCTCTGGCACTCAAGCCAAGGTAGTTCTTCTGAGGGACATCAGCGCCTCGAAGAACCATGTCAGCGATAGTTTCCAGGCACGCCTGGTTGAACCTGTTCTTCTTGAGTCGAAAGTTCTCTTGCCCGAAGGCACGCTGTTTCAGGGCACGGTACTGAAGAGCCAGGCACCTCGTACCCTGAGTCGCTCGGGTTCCCTCTCTCTCACATTTACGAATATGACAGAACCCGGTGGAAGCGGCACTTCTATTGCAGCGTCCGTGGCCGGGGCGCAAATCAATGAGCGCTCCCACACAGTCATAGACCCGGAGGGGCACATGCATGGTGATCGACCGGGAAAGGTGTGGATGATGGTCAACCTCGGTACCACGGCGGGTATCGGCAAAGTAGCGGATGACGGTACTCAACTCATCATTGAGGCTATTGTTTCCACTGCCACGGACGCCTCTACTGCGGGAACAGCAAGGATCGTTGCCACGTGCGCATCGGCGATTTTCTTCTTAACCCGACATGGTCGCGATGTGGTTCTACCCAAGTACACCCAGATGAAAATCGTATTTGATCGTCCGGTGCTCGTTTCTAACCAAGTCGTTTCTAACCGAACCCTGAGCTCCGTGGCCGGAAACTGAATTCAAGCATGGGAGAGTTCACCTTACACTCCCATTTAGCGCAAAACTCTTTGCCAGCAACTGCCGGTCAATCAAGTGTCAACTCTAATCTCACCTACCAACATCGGGTATGGGCCAAAGCAGGCCCGCCTTTTTGAGCGATCGATCCCGTCCACTGGATGCAGTGCAGGGCTTCAGTGCGAGAGCGAGTAGGTGAAAAATCCGAGTGTTCCTACCGAGAAGAGAAGTCCAATGAACCACCACCTGGCCCCCCGAACCGCTGCCGCAAACGCGAACACAACCGCGAGAAACCCCGCGCCGAGGACGATCTTGTATTCGTTTTGTGATCCGCTAAGGCTATTCACAAAGCGGTCTGCCTTACTCACGTTCAGAAGCGAGAGCCAGAGCAGGCTCGTGAGGAGCACGCCGACCGTTCCCAGCAAGTGAGCCACAGTTCGCGCCATCAGAGGACTTCCAGCGTTATTCTTGTGCATTATAGGCAAGGGTCAGCACCCTGTCTTTGCGCTGGCGCATTCGGAAAATGCCGTTCTGTCCGCTGTTGTGATATTGCGCAGTTATTGTGGTATTGCCCAGTTATGACCGCCACGGCTTCGCAGGTGGACAACAGCGCTCCTGAGGAGATGGGTGGCCAGATCCGCGGCAGCCGGCCGGAGGCCGGCACTGCCTACTCGCAGAACACTCTTACTTTCACTCTCGCGCCCGCTTCTTTCTGATCGACGTCGACGGTCAAATCATTCAGCTGCTCGACCAGCTCCTCGAGATTTTCCGGCTTGATCTGCGACAAGTCGATGGGGACGCCTTTTTCCTGCATGGCGTCGTTGGCGCGTCGAAGGGCGGGAGCGGGAATCAGGCCGGCGAGTCGTACTCCCGCGCGCAGCAGTTGCATGGGTACGCGCACATTCACCTTGGTAGGGCCTTCGTGACCGCCGTCGTCTTCGGAATCGACGACCACGCGCAGATACTTGGGACGCGGCCTGCCAGTCCCCGATGATCCGCTGTCCGAGAATGTCGAAAAAGAAGGCGGCGCCTCCATGGCGGAGATGAGTCGCTCAGCTTCGTCGGCGCTGATTTTGCCTTCAGAGAGCATTTGCAGAATTTGGCGGCGATGTTCGTTCATAGATCTTCTCCTACAAAATGTGGAACGACATTCCTGCACTGCGGTGTTCGACTTCTATGTTCGTGTCTGCCAGTGCGTTCAGGATCTGCCAGATCACCGCGACTCCGTGAAAAGGATTCACGCGGCAGAACAAGCAGGCGATGAAGATGAACGGTGAAAGCAAAACGGCCAGCGGCAGCAGCAGCAGCCAGATCAGGAACAGCGGAATCCAGAGGCGGAAGGTTCGGCTTTCCTGGTTGCGCAAACTGACTACTGCCACGAACGGGATCATGGCAACGCCTCCATCTCGCGGATGGCTTCTTCCGCGCTCATCTCTCCTCGTCGCAGGCGCTCGAGGATCTCGGCCCTGGTAGGAGTCGGGTTGGTTTCGACAAATTCAAGACTGTTCGCGATCCGCGTCAGGCGAGACTTGATGGTCGGATAGCTGACTCCGAAGATGCGCTCCATCTCCTTGATCGATCCATGCGAGCGGACGAACGCAGTGATGAAGATCTGGTCGTCGGCGGGAAGGCGGGCGAGTTGAGGCAGTTCGAAGCTGCCCTCGATAGCAATGTTCTTCTCTGCCAGACGGACGCGCTCGATAATAAGTGGCTGCCCCTGAGTCAGTTGGGTGAGCTCCTGCCAGTCTTTCGAAAATTTGGTCGTGTTTACCATGAAATGTTTATTAAATTAAGTAATATATTAAATTTATTAATATGTCAAGCATTAATTATTGAGCTTTATAAATTCATGTCGGCTGATCCAAAAAATTCACCATTGAGGTCACAGGGCCTGCGCACGGGAACTCCGGAGTAGAGAGATGGAAAGGGCATCTAACGAATTGACTTCCCTTTCCTAGAAACCTAGATTGGAAGTGGATCTTTTTACGGCCAATCCCACCAGTGGGGGCGTCACGGCTTCGACGGAGATGCTTGCGGCCAGGAGGCATGCCGGGGTGCACACACCCGTTAATCGTGGGCAAAACGATAATTGCCAATCAACAGATGGCATACGCAGCCTAATTAATTAGGCTGCCGTCCCAGGAGGCTTTGCTCGCGGGCCTCCGAAGGACGTCGCACTGCGAGCTGCTCTTCTCATCTACGTCTGGGGTGAGCGGTTAAGATCACAGGCTAGCGGGACGCGTTTCTTGTCCGTTCTGAGCGTGGACCGCGAACGTCCCAGGGTAATGCCTGGGGCAGGAACTGGACTAAGCATGTAGGCTCCTGACCAGTGACATTTTCGGACGCGGGTTCGACTCCCGCCGCCTCCACCACTCTAAACTATTGATTATAAAATAGTTATAAAAACAGTAGAAAAATCGTACAATAAACGTACAATGGATTCGGCAAAGGTGCCGATTCCATGCTCTCTGTTTACTCCCGCCACTATCCTCCCTGCCCTTCCGACGACATCAATTACAAACGTTGCCGCTGCCCCAAATGGATCAATGGTGTTCTTGGTGCCGACGGTCCGTTCATTCGTCGGAGTGCGAGGACGCGGAGTTGGGAGAAGGCAGAGGAGTTCAAACGAGAGTTGGAAGCGGAATACCAGTCAAAGCAAAACGGTGACAGCAGGCCGGTCTCTATTGCTCCCGAAAAGATGAGCGTGAAGGACGCGGTGATGCGCTTCCTGAAGAGTAAGCGCAACGAGAACTTGGCTGATTCGACCATCGACAAATTAAAGACGATTTTCGAAAAGCAGTTTTTGTCATGGGCAACCACGTCGCGCTTGAAAAATCTCGAAGACATCACGACGGCGGACTTGGAAGCATTTCGCGACACATGGGAAGACGGTCCCCTTGCAAAGAAGAAGAAACAGGAGCGATTGATTGGCTTCTTCTACTACTGCTTGCGACTCGGCTGGATCAAGTCAAATCCCGCCGTTTCACTCGGACGTATCCGAGCGGACGGCCCTCCGACCGATTACTTCCCCAAGAACGAATTCGATCAGATCATCGACTGCACGTACATTTATCAGCCCAAAGGATGGGTTGAGTGCAGAAATCAAGCGACCCGGCTCCGGATTTTGATCTTGTTGATGCGTTGGAGTGGGCTCGCCATTCGCGATGCGGTGACCCTTGAGCGGCGTCGCCTCAACGACAAAGACGAGCTCTTTTTGTACCGCGCGAAAACTGGCAATCCGGTCTACGTTCCGCTCCCGCCAGATGTTGCGGAGTCGCTTCGGACGATTCCGCCAGGGCCGACTCCCAATCCACGGTATTTTTTCTGGTCGGGCAACGGTTCGCCCAAGTCCGTTGTTGGCAACTGGCAGCGAAGTTTTCGCCGACTCTTCAAGATTGCCAACCTTCGACGGGAAGATGGAACGCCAAAGCGCTGCCATCCACACATGTTCCGAGACACATTCGCGGTTGAGATGCTGCTCGCGGGCGTACCTCTCGAACAGGTTTCAATTCTGCTTGGACACAAAAGCGTGAAGATTACGGAAAAACACTATGCGCCTTGGGTCAAAGCTCGACAAGAGCTGCTAGCCGCCAATGTTCGCAAGGCGTGGACGGTACTTCAAAGCAGTGGCAAGAAGTCGCGCCGAAAGCAGCCGCAGCGAGTAAAGACCGCATGAATATCCGTTGATCTCAACTTGCTCGTCGCAGCTTTCGATGCACACGCAGCAAAACAGTCTCGGGTACACGTAGAGTCCGGTAGCCACGCTTGTGACGAGACTCCTCCGATCCCCAGTGAATCACACCAGGTTCCCTTTCGAAGATCCTGCGCACGGTCTTTTGACTGAGAGCCCAGAGCTTTGAGATCTCGATGACGGAGTAATGTTTCTCGTTCGCGAGGTCAATAGGGCTTACGGAAAAGCTGGCGAGGTGCGAAGACTCTGGCATTTTGCGAGCAAGGTCCGCCATTCGGAATGCCTCCGGACGAGATGCGACCTCCAATTGGCTCAGGGCTGGCTAAGGCACAGCGACCTTTGCCGATCTTGGCTGGAATCGCAAAGTGTTAACCAATTTGAGTCCTGGCCGTAGATATTGTCCAATAACTTTTCGTACCGAGATCATTCCCTGCGGTTATACCGCGCTGGATCTGGTAGCCAGGCTTGGGTGCAAGTCGCCCAATTATTTTGCTCGTTTCTCGACACGCCTCTATGGCGTTTGGCAGGAAATGACCTATCTTTGTCATTGCTGCCACATCTCTCAGCGCCTACGATTCCGCCATGCGGAATACGGCAAGACTCACTCGCTCGGAAAGAGATGCAAAGACAATCGTCTTTGTCGCTTTTCCTGGTACGCAGATCCTAGATGTCGCGGGCCCTTTCCAGGTGTTCGTCAGAGCGGCAGAGCTTTTCGTCCGTGAGCATCCGGAGAAGCCAGCGCCCTACAAAGTTGTGCTGGCTAGTACGACTCACCGTAAGTCTGTTTCCACCAATTGTGGCTTGCTGTTGACCGGAACCGAGACCATCCGCACGCTTCGAGGACCGATTGACACTTTGCTGGTAGCCGGGGGCTCGGGCGTCGAACAAGCCATCCAGAACAAGCCACTACTTCTCTGGTTACGACGAACTGGTGCACGCACACGAAGAATCGGATCGATATGCACGGGAGCCTTCCTCTTAGCGTCTTGCGGACTCCTGGAAGGCAAGCGAGCCGCTACCCATTGGAAGTGGGCCGCGGAACTCGCGCAAAAGTTCCCCAACACGGTTGTGGATCCTGATCCAATTTATATACGTGATGGAAACGTGTACACCACGGCGGGCGTCACGGCAGGCATGGACCTTGCGTTGGCGCTAGTGGAAGAGGATCTCGGCTCGGCAGTGGCGCTCAATGTGGCACGGGAATTAGTTCTCTACTTTCGCCGCGTTGGCGGACAGTCGCAATTCAGTGCCGCCATGGCACTGCAAGCATCCGATCAAAAGCAGATTGAAGAGGTTCGATCCTGGGCAGTCGACAATCTAACCGAGGATCTGCGAGTGGCAAAACTCGCCGATAAGGCAAAAATGAGTCCGCGCAACTTCGCGCGCGTATTTCAAAGAGACACTGGGACAACTCCAGCACGCTTCATCGAGCGCTTGCGAGTCGAAGCGGCCCGCCGACGATTAGAAGAGTCCACCGACAAGCTGGAAAAGATTGCAAACGATTGTGGGCTAGGTTCTATTCAAGGTCTTC